>Ga0209061_1003584_pt1 | contig 16520 bp, 17 predicted proteins | sample Coa_R1_10_FD_187157 | JGI IMG/M metagenome (GOLD analysis project Ga0209061, IMG submission 187157) | Surface soil microbial communities from Centralia Pennsylvania, which are recovering from an underground coalmine fire - Coalmine... | ecosystem: Environmental > Terrestrial > Soil >...
GTTTCAACGGCGTTTCAACCAAAGTCCTGAGCTATATCCCCAGCCCGCAAAACGGCAACCCGACGGAGAACTTTGTCTATAATTCTTCCTTTCCTGTCACCAACACCCCCTATTCCATTAAAATTGATGAGAATATCTCGGACCGGAATCACCTTTCGGGATTGTACGCCTATCGCCAGAACAACCGCCTCTATTCGTGCATCCCGGCATTGCCGCTTCCCATCAGCAACGGGTGCCAGGATCAGGTGTTCACGACTCATTACATCCGCCTCAACGAAGACTACACCATCACGCCCACTCTTCTGAACCATTTGACGCTCGGATACAACCGCACCAACAGTTACAACGTTGCTGGAACCATACCTCATCACGTCAATTACGATCAGGTGCTGGGCATTTCGGGCAACCCGGGCACCTCCTATCTTTTCCCCTCGTTCGGATTCGGGGATAGCGGCATTACCTCGATTGGCTTTGGAGTGAATAACATCACGATCGATAACGGCTTGCGGGCAACCGACACGGTAAGTTGGGTTCATGGGAACCACACGGTGACCGCAGGCTTTTACACCGGGCATCAGCAGTTTACGCCCGGAACAGACAGCAACACCGCCGGAACCTTCAATTTTGCGCGATCGGAAACAGCCGTGTTGCCCACGCTCACCAGCCAGACCGGCAACGGATTCGCCAGCTTCCTTTTGGGCGAAGTGGATAATTCAAGCATCAATTACGTCCCCAATATCGTTCGTTACGATTCAGCCTATTTTGCCGCGTTCGCCCAGGATGATTGGAAAGTCACGCCCCATTTTGTGCTCAACCTGGGTCTGCGCTGGGACTATGAAACGCCTCGCTATGAAGTGAAAAACCGGATCTCCAGCTTCGATGCGCATATCCCGAATCCGGGCGCCGGCGGGCGGCTGGGCGCGCTTGGCTTTGCGGGCTTTGGTCCGGGACGAATCAATGCCCGAAACTTCGCCGGCACTTATATGAAGGATTGGGGGCCGCGAGTGGGATTTGCCTGGTCGCCCTCTTTTCTGGGCGGGCGCGATAAAACAGTCGTGCGGGGCGGCTACGGCATTTACTACGGCTCTCTGGTCTATGCTGAGTTTGGGGCCGATTTGCAGGACGGCTTCAATACACAGCCGAGCTTCATCACCCCGAACGGCTTCGATCCCATCTTCAATCTCTCGAGCGGAATCCCGTCGTTCCCATTGCCTCCATTCATCGACCCTTCGCTGGATAATAACGGTTCCCCGACTTACCTGGACCCCACGGACTCGCGTCCCGCCATGACGCAAAACTGGAGTCTCGAAGTGCAGAGGGAACTGGCCCCCGACCTGATTCTCAATGTGGGTTATGTGGGGGAACATGCAATCCGCCTGCGCTCCCAGCTCCGCTACATCAACGATCTGAATCCGAGCTACTTCGGCATGGGTAATCTGCTTGCGCAAAGCTACAACTCGCCGGCCGCTGTGGCTGCAGGAATTCAAGCCCCCTACCCGGGCTTCAACGGGACCGTGGCGCAGGCGCTCCGGCCCTATCCACAGTATTTCTACGTCAACAGCGACTGCTGCCTGGAGAATCTGGGACAGTCGGACTTCAACGCTCTGGAAGTTCAGCTCGAGCGCCGTTTTCGCAATGGGTTGAATTTGATGGCCTCCTACACGTGGTCCCAAACGCTCACGGATGCCGATAGCGCATTGCCGGTGTTCGCCACCTTTGCGGGCGGGGGAAGCGTGCAGGATCCTTTCAATCACAAAGATGAAAAAAGCATCAGCAATCAGGACATCCCGCAGAATTTCGTCCTGAGTTACATTTATCAGCTTCCGGTGGGCAAGGGAAAAAAATTCCTGAACCGGGGCGGTGTGGTCAATCAGATTTTCGGAGGATGGGAGATTGGAGGCGTCCAACGCTATATGAGCGGGCAACCGTTCGGTTTTGGCTGCGCGCAGGGCATTCCCGGCGAAGACAATTGTATTCGCTTCAATCAGGTTCCCGGGCAGCCGCTCTTGAGCGCGGCTGCGCGTAACGGCAGCTTCAATCCCTTCGCTACTGGGATCGGTCCGGATGGGAATCCCAACAACTCCTATTTCAATCGGGCGTTTTTCCAGGATCCCAATCCACCGGGCGGGCCACCTCCAGGCACACCCTACAAATACGGCGATATGGCCCGCCTGATCGATGTCGCCAGGACTCCGCCCTGGATGCAAGAAGACTTCAGCATTATCAAGTACTTTCCCTTGAATGAACGAATGAACCTTGAGTTCAAATTTGATCTGATTAACGCCTTCAACCGGCACGTCTGGAACCGGCCTGACACGACGCTGACCGACCCCACGTTTGGCGTCATCAATAACACGATTGACGGTCCTCGCGTCGGCCAGTTTGAGCTTAAGTTTCTCTTCTGACGGCATTCCTCTTCCCAGGGCCTGCAAGAACTCCGGAAACTTGCAGGCCTTTTGCTAACATGGGGATCATGATGGGCCGCTTCGTTGGGCGAGAGATGCTGCTGATGGGGCTGCTTGTTTTTCTTGCCGCGCAGCCTGCCGCATCCTCGCAGTCAACGGGTTCATCGAGGGCCACAGCCTACTCTCTCCTGAAGAAGGCGGCGACTCAGATCTCTGCCGGCCGGCTGTCCCAAGCCGAAGCCACGCTGGAAAACCTGCTGCAAGCCGATTCCTCCGATTTCCAGGCTATCAATCTGTTGGGTGTGATCCGGGCGAAACAGGGTCGGAACAAGGAGGCGGAAAAGCTGTTTGATGAGGCCGTACGCGGCAACCCTCGTATTACCGGCGCCCATGTTAATCTGGGGCTGCTCTATCTTGAAACGAACCGGCCGCAACAGGCCGCCAGCCAGCTTAAAGAGGCTCTTCAGCTTGAACCGCACCGGCCTGACATCATGGCTGACCTGGCGCGGGCGTTGCAGCTCGAAGCGGCAGGTTACGCAAAGGCAGGCGATTTCAAAACAGCGTTGCCGCTGCTTCTTCAGGCGCGAAGCCTGGAGCCTGAAAACGTCTCTCTTCTTTTTGAGATAGGCATGGCGCAAACGAGGTTGAGCCTGTACGAGGACGCCGCAAAGTCATTCAGCGCGGCGCTCAAGCTGAGGCCGGCGGATGCGGCTGTTGTCCTGGCCCTGGCGCGCGCCGAGATGGCCGCAAAGCGCTACGATCTTGCGGAACAGAGCCTGCAAGCCTATCTGCGTCTTCGTCCGGACGATGCCGCCGCCCACTACGATTCCGGTTACGCGCTGAGGTTGCTGCAAAGGAATCAGGAAGCGCGGCAGGAGTTTAAACGGGCGCTTCAGCTTGAACCGGGACAAACGGAGTCCATTTACGAGCTCGGCATCCTCGATTTAGAGGAGGGCCAAATGAGCCGGGCTGCCGCGAGATTCTCTCAGGTGCTTGCTCGAAGCCCGGATCATCTCGGCGCGCAGCTCTCCTTAGCCCAGGTTGATTACGATCGCAAACAATATGCCTCGGCGAAGACTCTGCTTGAGCGCGTCGTTCATCAAGCGCCTTCCAACTATAAAGCGCATTATTATCTGGGGCTCTGCGAGGCCCGCCTCGGGGACAAAGCTTCGTCCGAACGCGAACTGGCTCTGGCTGTCGCTCTCGAGCGTCGCGCTGACGAATCGCAGCGCGTGGCAAGCGGGCTGCAAGACGCCAGGCCAGGCCGCGCGGGGAAGAATGAGGATTCGCCGCCTCATCGCCGCTGATGTCCGCAGGTGAAGCAGTCTGAGAGCAAGATGGCTTGACTCAAGGTGGGCAGGCATCCTCGAGCCCATCAAGCCAGCCCACAGGGCCTGTGGGATAATGAGTTCTCTTGAATGCAACTCACACGCCGCAAGTTTATGTCCTCTCTGGGAGCGGCCGCCCTGCCGGTTGGCCTTCAAAGAGCTTTCAGCCTGCCCCTCAATGGTCCTGTAATACCAGGCCGCTTCATCGACGCTGCGCGCTCGCTGGGCGTGAATTTCACCCACCAGTCATCCCCGACCAGCATGAAATATCTGCTCGAGAGCATGGGCTCCGGCGCGGCGCTTTTTGACTATGATAACGATGGCCGTCTCGATATTTTCTTTGCAAACGGCGCGCTGATCACGGATCCAATGCCCCGACTGGCTATGCCGCGCAAGGTGAGCCCTGCATTCTGGAACCGCCTGTTTCACCAGAAGAGCGACGGCGCTTTCGAAGACGTAACTGAAAAGGCCGGGCTTTGTGGAACGGGTTACTGCACGGGCGTGGCTGTGGGCGATTATGACAACGACGGCTACGCTGATCTGTACGTCACAGCCTACGGGAGAAACGCGCTCTATCACAATAATGGCGACGGATCGTTTACAGACGCGACGGAATTGGCCGGGGTTGCCGGCGAAGGCTGGTCAACCAGCGCGGCGTGGCTGGATTATGACAGTGACGGACGGCTGGACCTGATTGTAACCCGCTACGTCAGATGGGATTTTTCCGATGTTTATTGCGGTCGAAAGCTACCGGGCTATCGGACCTATTGCTATCCTGATGTATTTCAACCCACCACCGTATTGCTTTACCACAACGAGGGCAACGGTAAATTCACAGAAGTTTCAGAGAAAGCAGGCCTGACGCGGAAGGGAAATGGCTTGGGTGTGGCCGTCGTGGATTATGACCGTGATGGGCGGATCGACATTTTCGTTGCCAACGATTCCGTCGCCCAGTCCTTGTATCATAACAAGGGCGATGGAACCTTTGAAGAAACGGCTCTGGTCGCGGGCTGCGGGCTCGACAGTAACGGCAACACTTTTGCCGGGATGGGCGCTGACTTCGGAGACTATAACAACGATGGATGGCCGGATCTGATTGTGACGGATCTTGCCAACCAGATGTATGCCTTTTTTTCAAACAGCGATGGAACCTTCGATTACGCAACCACGGAGAGCGGTCTGGGCCCGATTACGCTGCGCCATTCCGGATGGGGCGTGAAGTTTTTCGATTATGATAATGACGGCTGGCAGGATCTGATCGTGGCGCAGGGACACGTGCTCGATAAGGTCCGGCTCTATTATCCTGAACTTCACTATCGGGAGCCGCCTCTGTTGGTGAGGAATACTGGCGGGCGCTTTGTAGACGTTTCAGCTCAGTCTGGAGCTGCTTTCGGGAAGCCCCAGGTGGGTCGGGGGCTGGCCGTGGGAGACATCAACAATGACGGCAAGCTGGACGTTGTGATCAGCGCAAATAACGGCGCGGCCTGCGTGTTAATGAATGAGACCCCTGCTTCCAATCACTGGCTCTCGATTAAACTGAGAGGGATGCGGAGCAACCGTGACGGAATCGGCGCTCGCATTAAAGTTTCAACCGACGCCGGAGACCGATTCGCCACTGTTTCAACGGCGGGAAGCTACCTCTCGGCCAGCGACCGCCGCGCTCATTTCGGGCTGGGACCGAGCGCTGAACCGGTGACGGTTCAAGTGATCTGGCCGAGCGGCTGCGTTCAGACGGTAAAGCGCGTTGCGCCGGATCAGGAAATTGAGATCCGCGAAGCGGAGCCGGGGCAATCATGAGGATTCCTCTCCTTTTAGACCGTCGCTCGCTTCTGACTTTCCCCATCACGGTCTGGTTCCTGTGCGCCCTGGCGCTGGGGATTAGCAGCGGCGTCGCCGCTCAGACGGCTACATTTGACGAAGGCATGGCGCTGTTCAATCAACATCGCTGGAGCGAGGCGGCCTCGGTATTCGAAAAGGTTGAAGCCCGACAGCCGGGGCGGACGGACGCTCTGCTCTACCTGGGCAAGTCGCTGATCAACATGAACCGTTTCCTGGAGGCCGATGCAGCCCTGAGCAAGTATGTGGCCGCGCATGCTCGCTCGGATGACGCAATCTCATTGCTGGCCTTCTGCCGGTTTCGTGAAGACAAGCCGAGAGATTCCCTGCGGCTCTTCACCCGCGCCGCAGCCATCCAGACCCCGGAAGCGGACGATTTCAAAATTGTCGCGCTTGATTATGCCTTGCTCGGCGATTATCGTGATGCTGCCAAATATCTGTTGATTGCCTTGCAGTTACAGCCCCGCAATATCGAAGCTCGATACCATCTGGGCCGCATACGATTCCAACAATCGCGGTATGATGACGCGATCGCCGCGTTCAGCGAAGTCCTCAAGGAAGATCCGAAAAACGTGAAAGCTGAAAATAATCTTGGGCTTTGTTTCGAAGCGAAAGGCGAAATCAACCAGGCGCTTCTCGCCTACCAGCAGGCCATCAAGCTTGATCGAGGGGAGAACCGTCCAAGCGCGCAACCTTACCTTAATCTGGGCAGATTACTGACTCAAATGGGCAAGCCCGAGCAGGCTCTTCCCAGTCTGCTGAAGGGCGAGCAGATAAATCCACAACTGCCCGAAATCCATTATGAGTTGGCAAAAGCCTATGTGCGGCTTGGGAAGCTCCATGACTCAGAAGCGGAATTAAAGACCGCCATCAGGCTGCGGCCCAATTATTCCGCCGCACATTACGAGCTTGGCATGGTCTATCGTCAGCTTGGCCAAGACGATCTTGCCAGCGCCGAACTGCGCAAGGTCGGAGCGCAGTTCTGGAAGTCGCAATAATAAAGTGGCGTCAGAAAGACGCATCTCAAGCGTTGGATTCAGAGAGTTTCATCCCTCAGTTTGAATTGCCAAATCACTAACGCAACTGTTAGATTTTAAGGAACGCGCCTGTAGCTCAGTTGGATAGAGCGGCAGACTTCGAATCTGTAGGTCGGGGGTTCGAGTCCCTCCAGGCGCGCCATTCATTACAAAGGACTTACACGCAATCACTGATTTTCAATTGGCGGTTAGGTGCTACGCTAGTGCTACGCTGAGAAATGTTTTCCACAGGCTTGGGGACATCAGCTTTTCGGGCATCCTCGCCCGCGAGCTGCGTTCTATTCCAGGACACTCCATGACCAGAACCGTCCAGGTTCGCCTTGGGAACGGTCACGATGGCTGGGTAATGGGGGGGAGGGGAAAAATTCCCTGCCCGAAGCGATGGAATCGCTGGAAAGGCCGTTTCCGCTTTATGGCGGGGCATTCTACGCATTCATCCTGCTACAATGAGCCATGCTCCCGCGTTTCCAACCCGGCGTTTGCAAAGCCTGCCAGTTACCGGCTTCCGATCTGGCGGAATTGACGGAATGGCGCGTGCGTCATCGCAAGCTCGCCAAAGGAATGCTGCGGGCTGTTGGGTTGCGCAAGCAAACCTGGTACAGGCACTTTCACCGGCAGTGCAAGGGCCGCTTTCCGTACTGGAAGCCTGAAGAATGGCAGCGGCGGCGTGAGCAAGGGCGGCGCATTGCAGCTTTGGGCTGGAAGCCCGGGCAGAGCGGCGGTGGAAACCGCAAGGGGCATCCTGACAAGCGGCCCCGCCGGAAGCCGTCTGGCATCAAGGCCGCGATCATTGCCGAGCGGCAGGAACGGGCCGAGCGGCTTGAGCGTACGCGCCAAGCCGCGATTCTTGAGCAAGAGGAACGGATGGAGCGGGCCGCGCCTCTGAATCGCGCTTTGTTCTGACTGCCGGTGTGGATTTTGCGATTCGTAATCGGATGCTAATACGAATCGCCCAGCAAGGGAAGTTATTTTTTTAGAGTGTCATGGTGAGTGGGTTTCCGCAAACTTCAACCATCAATTTAACTGTTTCACTTTTCCACAATCCAAAGGTGGCCACGTGTGAGTGTGTAGTTGGCCACCTTTGACCATCATAATGAAAACAAGGTGGATAGCAGTCATGAAAACTCAAAGATGGCCAACCATCAATGTGTGGACACCTTCGGGATCATCCCCGCATGAAAGGGTATCGAACTGAGCGGGCTTCCGTACTCGGATACCCTGTCAAACTGAGCGGGTATTAAGTCAACCGGCTGGATTTTACGATTCGTAAAATTGGAGCCTGAACCGCGCCCGCCAGGGGTCTTGCAAACTCAATGCCCTGTCAGTCCGGCGATGATTCCCGCGATCACGATTCCTGCAATCGCCAGGGCCACGGCAAGGATCACGTCATGCGCCACGCGCCGCCATCCTGTCAGCCTGCCTGCCGCTTCATGGAACGGCATGCCGGTATGCCAGCCCTCTTGTGACGTAGCGAAGATCCCTGTGCCTGGAATACCCACGGTCCGGCGAATGCCCGATCTCGCGACCGTCAGATGCGCGCCACGGACTCCAAGGCTCAACGACGGGCCATGCTTTGCGAGATTGAGCGAGACGCCCGGCGCGATACGAACGCGGCGGAACAGACGCACATAAGCCATGAGTCATCTCCCCAATTCTGGATGATCATCTTCGGCATTTTCACGAAGGTGATCACATCAATCGGTGTCCCATCGCTCGCTCAAAAATCCGGCGGGTCATTGCCTGCCGGTCTGACACCGTGGCAAGCGCTGGCTCCGCGCGCTTCGCTTCAGACTCTGCTTTTTTGGATTCGCGCTCGAACCAGTCCAAAATCCCGAAGCGAGCGCCAAACGAAAGCTCCGTGACCGCCCACACCGTCGCGTCGAGTCGGTTCGGACTCTTGGTGCTGCCCGCGCAAAAAGAACAAAGCTCATCTTCAAGCTCCGGCATCTGCCCGACCAGGTGCGCTTTGTGTTGCTCGAAAAGGGCTGCAACCGGCTCGGCTCTCACGATCTTCGAGCGCGTGGCGGTCACATCGGCATATGAGACCTCTCCGCCTACCGCCTTGATGACGGTCTGGACAAGATCGCCGCCGAAATTCCTCTCGCCGACGATGCGGTCTGCCCTCCATTTCTCGTAAGCGAAAACGGCCTGCCGCGCCCACACATCCGGCGAAGCGAGAACTGACCGGTCTTCGAGAATGTATACGTGGTCATCCAGGCCAAGGCCGCACACGACAATCCCGGCTTCGTTTGCAGAGTCCCGCGCGGAGCCGGACGGGTCAACGCCAATCACAACACGCCTGAGCTCGGGCGCTTCCGTCACGCGCGTCTCATCAAGCAGCTTGCGCGTCCAGAGCGCGCCCGGAATTTCATTCACGTCTTCGGCAAGAATTTCCTGGCGGAAACTGAGGGCCGTCATGTCGCCGGAAAGCTCTTTCAGCGCGGATTGCGAAATGAAGGGGTTTTGATGGCTGGTCCAATGGAGAGAGAGCCAGCGGGAGTCCTTTTCCGCCTGGGAAAACATCTTCGCAGCGTGTTGTGGGTCCTCGGCGCGTGATCGGGTGCGGGAATGCAAGCTGATGGGCGTATAGATAAACAAGGCATTGCCATTCCGATCCGCCAGCATCGGCGCACAGACTTCGCTCCAAACGCTCTCGGCTTGCAACTGGAACTCATCCAGGATCACCAGGTCTGCCCAGCGCCCGCGAAGCATGTCCCCATTAAACGCGGAAACGGCTTCAATGCGCGCAGGGTGCGATGGAATCTCAAGCCTGAGATCGCTTTCGGATTTCTTGATCGGGCCGCGCGGCTGAACGGCGGGAGCAAGATAGCGGCAGACTTCGCGCCAGAAAGTTTGCGTTTGGTCTTCGACCGGAGCGGCGTAAAGCACGCGCCGGTCTTCGACGAAATACCGGACGGCGAGCATGGCCGCCGTCACGGTTTTTCCCCCTCGCCGTCCGGCGCGGACAATGATTCGCTTTTTCGGGGATTCCAGAATGCGGCGCTGGAAGATGTGAGGTTTTGGCAGGTTAATTGTGATTTCCATCTTCCCTCACCGTTTCTGCCGCTTCGCCGCCGAACACCAGGCGAAAGGAAATCGCTTGCTGCGCATCCTCGAAGGCCAATCGCTGCCCGCAGGACGGGCAGAATCTTGCGCCCTTCTTTTCCACCGGCGCGACGGCCTCGTTCGCTTCATGGCGCGTCGTCTCAAGTTCAAGCAGGGTCTTCGCAATCGAAGCCGCCGATGCGTCTCCCGCGTCACAGGCGATCTTGAATGCGGAGCGCAGGCCCTGCCGAATCGCGTCCAGCGGATTTTTATCGAAAGAATTGTCAACGAGTTTTAGAGTTGGCTTGGCAGGCATGGCAATTTCAGCGCACGATCAGGCTCATGTGGTCTTCCCGATTTAACAGGCGTTCAAACTTTCTTAACTGCCGAGCGCGTCTGCTTTGCCAGCGATAGCAACCGCCGTGGTCAAGTAACTCGAAGTCGCGCCCGATCTCAACGGCTATCCGCAAGATCTCTCGATGATGCGCACAAAGACCATCCTCTAAGACGCGCGGAAAAACGCACGATCTGGTGAATCGGCACGTCACCTGCATTCCCCCCGAAGTAAAAACTATCTCTGAAACTCACCTGCATTCCCCCAGACTCAAAATTCACCCCTGAAACGCGGTTACGGCAGAGCGTTCCCGCAGGGCCGGTACGCGGCCAGCGCCCGGGCAATTCTCGCGCGCTCCGGGCAGACTTTTTGCACGTGCCGCCAGGCTGAGACTGTCCCGAAAAAATATCTACGGCAGTCGGGACACCGCGCGCCGTCGCCTTCGCGCTCGAAGCCGGACGGCCACTTGCCGCTCTCGCGCTGGGCTTTCTGAATCGCCTTTTCGTGTTCTCCAAGCATGTTAGAGAGTTGCTCGGTTGCTTCCGCAACCTTGCCCGCGATTTTATCTGTAGCCTCACACCATTGACGCACGGCCAGGCCGGTCGCCTGGAAATTCGACTGCGTGTTCGTGAATCTCAATGATGGCTCGGTTTTGGAAAGCGCGAGCAACTCATCTTGTTGCGGCACCGCGCCCGCTTTTTCGGCAGGCGGTTGCCAGGGTTTTACGGGCGCGACGGGAATTTTGCCTCCGGTTCCACTGGCAAGGCTGGCGAGCGCGGACGCTGGGTTGTTGAGTGTCTGCGGCTGGAACGCGGACGGCTTGGTATTTATCTTCGGCAGGCTCGCAGCGGTCTCTTCGGTTGCCGTGAGATGGCTGGAAGGTTCTTGCGCGATTTGCGGCAGAAAGCCCTGGCCTTTTAAGTAGTTCAAAATTTCTTCGTTCGTCATGTGTTGCTCCTTACGCAAAAAAGTTTTGATCGCTCCAGTAGTTTGGGTCGCTGTCGATGATGTGAACCGGCGTGCCGCTCGGCAGCGGGCCGGGCAGCGTAGCGACGCCGCCCGACATCGGGATGGCGAACGCGCCCGCGTTTGAAGGGTCGCCAACCTGAAGCGTGGTCGTGACTGGCGAATCTGCGAGAACTTGCCTGCCGGACACTCGTAGGCCGATTTTGGTTTTTTGAATAAGCTGCCCGCCGCTCACGATCCATCTGAACCATTCGCTCGGCTTGAAAGCTGGCGGCGCTTGGATGATGGCAAGTCCCGGGCCCGGGGCTGTCGCTTCGGCATAACCCCACGGCGGAAGCGCGGTTGCGATGTTCGTTGCAGTCGAATCATCCGGCGGCTGGGAAGCGGCGGGAAAGGTTTTAACTGCCCCGATGGGGCCGGATGCCCAAGGCGGGACGGTTGGGGATGGGTCATCCACGCCGATCTCGATGACGTACTGAATCAAACCGTTCGAGGTTTCGTAAACAACGCCGGTCACACCTTGTTGCATCCGCGATCACCCCGTTTTTCGAGATTTTGCAGGGCGATCTTGCGAATGCGTTCGATTCCGAGTCGGCGCAGGCGCACCTGGTAGCTCCGCTTCCCCAGCACGACGGCGGCTTTCCGAAGATTCCGCTTTTCGTTCATGAGTTTATTTTCTCGAAAACGCTTCGAAACTCAAAATCGTTCACGCGCCGGTTTTGCGAATCGTAAAGCCGTCCTCACCAAGCCCAACCCCTGCGCGAAAGCTCGGCTTCCACCCCCGGAGGCATCGGCCAGAGGCTTACCCTTGTGCTTGCCGAAGGGCATGACCCCTTTTCGTTAAATTCGTTTACTTCGCGCTCTGGCGTACTGCAAAGATGGTTCATAGCGCCAGCTCTCCGCCGAAGAATCGCATCAGCTCCGGGGCGCTCGCTGTCTCTAAAAAATCAAGCTCAGCTTCGATGCCGGGCCGATTGTGGTAAACCGTCTCAAGGCTCTGCCAGGCCGACTCAGACACCTCTTCGTCAAAGGCAAGCTCCATCCAGCCATCCTCATGCGCCAGCAATTCCAGGCGGCCCAGCTCACGGAGCAATTCCGAGAGTTCCAGCCTGCGGGCACGGACGCGCTCGTACAGCCACACCGCCGTCTCATGCGCCCGCTCGCGCTTCCGGCGAAGCTCGCGGTACTCTGCCAAGGGAAGCCGCCGGTAAAGGCCAAGCCCTTTCGCCAGGGTGATCGTGTTGCCCTTCCAGTTGCACCTATGGCAGTAGAAAGCCTCATCCGAATGGGTCACGGTTCGGTAGCCGCCGCATTTTGGGCAGTCATGCCGGTTGCCGCGCGGACGCGCTCCGGCTTGTTCAAGCAAATCGCCGATATCGTATTGGGTTGCCGCGCTCAAAAGGGCACATCCTCATCCGTGATTTCAGCGCCGTGGGGGTTCACCTCCGGCAGATCGGGGAGTTTTGTAGGTTTTGTAGGTTCGGTTTCCGGGGAATTCCAGATTATTTGACCCTCGGAATCGGGTTTTGTCAGTTTTGTCAGTTTTGTCAGTTCGGTATAGGCGTCCAAATTATTTTCAGGCGGCCACTCAAGATGAAGCTCAAGTCCGCAGTCCGCCAGCTTCGACAGAAGCTCAAAGACTGAATCGCCAGCCTTGATCTGGATAGGAGAATGCAACCGGGCATCCAGCTCGCCCAAGGCGTGCCGGATGAATTTCGGAACATCTGTCACCACGGAACAGACTGTGACGGCAACCGGCGGGTCTTTGGGCGTGTATCGAACCAGCGCAACACCCTCCGGCAGGGGGTAGGGGCAGTCGGGCTTCGGGTCTGCCCCGGCAGGTTCCAGGCGCTGAATAATAGGATTTTCCCCAGAAACCGAACCATCAAAACCTACAAAACTAAGTTTTGATGGTTTTGTAGGTTCCATTTTGGGGGAAGTTTCTATTATTTCGCCCTGCCCGGGCGTCCAGTTAAGCCAGCGGCTCGCCGCGCTCATGCCTCCACCTCCCCGACCCTCGGGTTGATTTTCCATCTCTCTGACGGGCGTCCTTCTCGCTCGCCGCCCTGGACCGGGCGAATCCATCCGTAGTCTTCCAGCACCCGCAGAGCCGCTCGCGCCCCTTCTGGCGTGCTTAATCCAGCCCAAGCTGGGCGGTAGGCATCACGCGTCGAAAACTCGGCTGCCAGTTTGCGTTTCAAAATCTTATCCGCCAGTTCGCGCGCCGCATGAAGCTCCGGCGACACCAGGCATCCATAAATGCGCCGAGCGTGCGCTTCAAGGTAATCGCACCATGCCGCCGCCTGCCGCGCGTGGGGCAGAGAAACTCTCGCAGCGCTCAAATCTTCGCTATCTGCCAACTCGAAAAGCAGCGCCAGCGACGGCATTAAACTTCTATACTTTGACAGGTGCGCGGTGAGCGCTGGATGTAAGTCGCCGCTACAAATCTTTTTTTCAACCTCTAACCACCAGGCGTAAAACAATTCTTGCGCGTCATCCTCGAAGTGGAAGCAGGGCGGCTCATCGGCTGGAAGCTCTGCCAGCCGCTCGTATACACGCGCCACGTTTTCCTCTGCCTTGCTGTTAACGGGTCGGTCAACGAGGGTCCAATTCTTCGAGAAATCGGGCCAGACGACCAGCTGCAGTCTCTGAAACAAGCCATCGTTTGCCGGGCCGTCTTTAATTGCATCTACGAGATATTGCCGCAACCGGCCAGGCTGAATGCCGCCAACGATGCCGAGGCACAAGTCCTCGACGTGAATCGTTCCGCGTCCGATGCGGTCAATGGTAAAATGCTCATCCCCGTTCCAGCTCTCAAGGAAAAATTGCCTGTCGCCTTCTCGGCCGGGCTTATCAAGCGTCGCGAGCCAGCCCGCAAGCTCGTCTCTAACGAGTAGTAGCCCCGCGCGATTATCCGCCAGCAGCGCATGGAGCTTCTCAATCGTCGGGTCATTGACCAGGAGCCGCCGCTCGCGGGGCTTCTCGGGCGCGTCCTCATCGAAGTCATCACACGCCTCGCCAGTTTTTGCTGCACGCTTGTACATCTCCCGCCATGCTTGCTTTCTCAGCTCGTAGCGCTCTTTTTCTTTCTCATATTCGAGCATTTTTGCTGAGTCTTCGACGCGCCAGCGCGCTTCGACTCTTGACAGGTGCTCAGTAAACGCTCTTAGTACGTTGCTCTTCATTCTGCCGGGCGGAGCAATGATTCCGGCCCACAAGTTCGGCGTGACAGTCCACCCGGCATCCGCGCGTTTCGGTTGAATCACCGCCCGTCTGTTAACCGCACCGGCGAGGCAGGCTACCGCGCAAACCGCGGGCAGGTCTACCGGGACTTGCATTCGCTCAGCGACATCCTCGACGTGCTCTCTGAACGCCCCGGGCAGCATCGCCGGGTCAAGCGGGGGCACGGGGAGCAAGTCATCGCCCAGCGAGTCTGGCCTCGGCCAGGGGTCGGTTTTCGCCGGGTTGTTCAGCAGCTCGCGCTCGTATCGTTGCACATCAGCATTCATGACCTACCTCCTCGCCGCGCGGGTCTACCACGCGCTCAGCAAGCCAGGCGTCTATGTCACTTCGACGGTACAGCACCCGCCTCCCAACCCTCAGATAGGGCGGGGTGTCTCTGCGTAAGCACCGCGCAGCGGCGAGCGCTCGCTTGGTAGTCCGTAATAATTCCGCCGCCTCCGGAGGGGTCAGCAAGTCGTATTTTTGTGTATTCATGATGCGATAGTGCGCCATCCGTGCGCGTATGAAAAGGAATCTGGGTGGACGGATTTCCGTCCGCGCAAGGTCTGTTTGAGTGTTGGGGGGTGGGGTTATCGGCGGGTCAAAAAGCGGTCAAACAACTTTCTCATCGGCGAGCCTTTGAGAAATAGCCGCTCATAGCGCTTGGCGCGCTTTTGCACGGCATCGTAGTCATCCGTTTTGAGAGCATCGGTTATTCGCCCATACTGCGGGGTGCCGGAAGACTCGCGGTTGCCTTGCGCGAGCCAGGCCATGATGAGCGAGCCGAGCATTTTTGTGTCCGGCCTGGGCGCTGGCTTGTCCATCAGCTCTTCGCGCAGTGTTGCCGCCTGGCGCATATCGCGCGCCACACGCCGGAAGTAAGCAGCTTGCTCGGCGACAAAGTGATTCACGGCGCGCGCAGTATCCGCGGCGCGCGCCGTATCCGCGTCGCCCATGATGGTCTTGGCTTGCGCTTCGAGCATCCTTGCCACTTCGTCAAACTCATATGCCAGCCGCTCCGCGCGCTTCCTTGCACGCTCTCCCCGCTTGCGCAAGTAATCCAAAGCGCGACTCACGACGCCGCTCCAAGCATTTTCTGAGCCGCAACCTCCATCGCTCGTCGTACCGTCGAATCCTCGCCGCGCGTGTAAATCTGCGTCGTGGCGATGTCCGCATGGCCCAGCGCCGCCTTGACGATGGGCAAGGCAACACCGGCCTTGGTCATCCAACTCCCAAGTGATCGGCGGACATCATGAAGCCTTAATCCTTCGATTCCAGCCCGTTCGAGCAACCGCTGCCACGGCTTGCGAAACTCATAGACATGCTGCCCGGGAATTTCAGGGCTTGGGAAAACCCACTCGCTCGCAATCGTCTGATTCCGCGCCTGAAGAATCTTGATCGCCGGGCCTACGAGCGGAACGATCTGCGGCTTGTTGCCCTTGGTTCGCGGAATGCGCCACGTGGCCGCCTCGAAGTCGATCTCATCCCAGCGCATCGCCAGGATGTTGCTGCGCCTTGCGCCGGTCAGAAGGTCAAGCATTATAAAATCGCGGAAGTCGCGGTTTGGCTCATCGGCGAGAGCCTTGAGGAAGCGCGGCATCTCACTTTCGGTCAAAAACCGTTCGCGGCTCTCTTCGCGGAACTTCTTCACGCCCTTGCACGGATTCGCGCCGCTCCAACCCCAATTCATGGCCTTGCTGAACATGACAGAAACCAACGCCAGCACGCGGTTAGCCGCGTAGACGCCGTGCTTCTCGGCAAGCTCGGCATGAAGCCGCTCGACATCGCGCCGCGTGATGCTGGAAAGCCGCCGCGTCGCCCAGCCGGAGAGATAGCGCCGGTAATTCGCCTCATCCTCGGCCACACTGCGAGGCTGCTTGTGAGGCTTTGCATGAAGCTCAAGGTATCGCTGAAAGAGATTCTCGAAGCTCCCTTCGAGCCGGTTCTGCCGTCTTTCTTCGGCAGGATTCTTACCCTCCGCAATCTGCCCGTTCATCCGATCTGCTATCTTGCGCGCTTGCTCAACCGTCATGTCTGGCCAACGACCAATGAAGATACGCTCTGGCCTGCCGTGAATCCTTCGATACACGAGAAAGCTCTTTGCTCCGCTGGCGTAAGCACAAAGCTTCAAGCGCGACTTCGCGTCGCTATAGAAAGCCTTGCTCTCATCAGGCGCGGGAAGGTCGCGGAGCCTTGCTTCGGTAAACGCAAACTCGGTTTCCGGGTTTATCTGCGGGGCCATCGGCGTAAGTCCTTTGATTTAGGTGCTACGCTAAGTGCTACGCTCGAAATTAATCTCCCGTAGCACGCGGTAATCTCATGATGCTCATATCAGCCTGTATTGTCA
>Ga0209061_1003586_pt1 | contig 16516 bp, 12 predicted proteins | sample Coa_R1_10_FD_187157 | JGI IMG/M metagenome (GOLD analysis project Ga0209061, IMG submission 187157) | Surface soil microbial communities from Centralia Pennsylvania, which are recovering from an underground coalmine fire - Coalmine... | ecosystem: Environmental > Terrestrial > Soil >...
CGAGCCACGGCTTCGCCTCGAGCTGCTCGAACGTCTCGCGAGCCTGGGCGAGCAGCGCGGTCGCCTCGGTGCCGCGTCCCTGTCCGGCTAACCACTCGGCGTGCTCGAGCTGGGTCACGGCGTGCCGGAAGACGAGGCCGTGGACGCCGAACGTCTGCTCCGCCGCGCAGAAGTCGCGCTCGACCGTGTCGACGATTCCCTTGCGGTTCGCGATCCGGGCGTGGAAGCGGGCCCGCTCGCCGCTCAGGACAGGTGTGAGCTGTCCCGGCTGGAGGTCGTCGAGTATCGCCAGCAGCTCCTCCGCTTTGACGAGGTCGTCGAGCTCGAGCGCCGACTCGAAGCCTTCGAACACGGCGAGCTTCATCTTCGTGTTCGCGATCCCGAGCTCGAGCCGGTGGGCGAGAGCGTGCTCGGCGGCCGCTAGCGCCGCTGCCGGATCCGAACGGGCGCGGAGCAGCCGCGCGTGGGTGACGACGTGGCTGGACGCCTTCTCCGGGGACTCGGAGGTGCGGAGCCATTCGTAGGCCTCGAGCAGCGCGCCGGCGGCGTCGAGTGCGCCCTGCTCGCAGAGCACGAAGATGGCCAGGACGGCCTCGCTCAGCGACTGGCGGCTCGCCTGGAGCTGCTCCGCCTCCGCCGCACGGGCCAGCGCCTCCTTCCAGCGTCCGAGCTCGACGAGCGACGGGACGTCGCCCACGCGTGCCGACGCCAGCCTCTCGCGATCTCCGCGCTGGCGTGCCTGGGCCTCGATCTCCCGGGCGAGCGCGAGCGTGTCCTCGTAGCGGTCGGAGCACTCGAGCAGGACGGCGTAGTTGTTCGCGACGCTCATCCACGTGTCGTGGAGCTCGGCGGCCCGAGCCCGTGCGAGCGCGCCCTCGTAGAGCAGACTCGACTCCATCCAGCGCCCCTCGAACATGAGGAGCGTCGCCTTCGAGGTGAGGGCGTGCACGAGCGGCTCGTCGAGGGCGAGCGCCTCGGCCAGGCGAAGCGCCTCCTCGATCCTCGGCGCCGCGGCGGCGGAGTCGCCTCGCAGGAGCAGCAGGCGGCCGAGCCGGGCCACCACGAGCGCGAGCCCAGGCCCCTGTTCTGCCTCCTCGAGCGTCGTCCGGACGGTCTCCAGCCGCGCGCAGGCGTCGTCGAGCCGGTCCTCTACCGCGTCGACCTGCGAGAGCTCTGCCCCGGCCCGTGCTGCTGCGAGCGTGTCGCCCCGCTGCTCGTACAGCGCGATCGCCCGCTCCAGCCGTTCGCGGGCCGCGGCCGGATCCCCGGCCGGCAGGGCGAGCCGGCCCGCGCGCACGAGGAGGCCGGCCTGAAGAGACGGGTCGTCCAAGGCGAGAGACGCCGCCTCGTCGAGATACCGCTGCGCCTCCTCGGGTGCGGCGAGCGCGGCCGCCCGCTCGCCCGCCTGGATGAGGGCAGCTCGGGCGCGCAGCCGGATCTCCGGAGTCTCCGGATCCTCGGGCGCGGCCTCCGCGGCTGCGAGCAGGTGCGCGGCGATCACCTCGGGCACCTCCTGGTCGGCGAGCTCGAATGAATGCTCCAGGGCCGCGACGGCGGCCAGGTGGCGCGCCTTGCGATCCCGCTTCGAGAGGGTCTCGTAGGCGACCTGACGCAGCAGCTCCTGCAGGAAGCCGTACTGGCCTCGCTCGGGCTGGCGCGGGTCGGCCTGTAGGGACAGCACCTCCTTGCGCACGAGGCCCGCGAGCAGCGGCTCGAGGGCCTCCTCGTCTCTGCCGGTGAGGGCTGCGAGCGCCTGCTTCGTGAACGACTTGCCGAGGACGCACGCCTCTTGCACCAGCTGACGCTCCTCGGAGGGCAGCCCGTCGAGCCGGGCTGCGGCGAGTGCGTGCAGGCTCTCCGGGATCTCGAGGGCCTCGATCTCGCCGGTCGGCCGGTAGACGGGGCCGTCCTGGACGAGCAGGCCGCGGTCGAGCAGCATGCGCACCGTCTCGACCGCGTACAGGGGAATCCCCTGCGCCCGCCCCAGCACCTGCTGCCTCAGCTCCTGCGGCAACCCTGGCACGTAGCCGTCCAGGAGCGCCGTCATCTCGGCGTCGCCGAGCGGCTCGAGCGCGAGGCTGGTGGCGTTGCGCACGCCGCGGGCGAAGTCCGGATGCTGCTCGACAAGCTCGGGCCGGGCGAGCGCCAGCACATAGAGCCGCCGCGAGCCCGACCACTCGAGCAGGTACTCGACGAACGCCAGTAGCGCCTGGTCGGCCCACTGGAGGTCCTCGAACACGAGCACCACCGGCGAGGTGTCGGTGAGGCGCTCGAAGAACAGCCGCCAGGCGGCGAACAAGTCTTGTCGGTCGGTGTCGGAACGGTCCTCGAGTCCGAGCAGGTTCGCGAGGCGCGGGCCGATCCACGCCCGCTCCTCCGAGTCGGGCACATGCTCGGCCAGACAGGCGGCGAGCTTCTCGCGCGCCGCCCCCGGATCCTCGCCCTCGAGGATCTGTGCGCGCGTCCGCACCATCTCCGCCAGCGCCCAGTAGGCGACTCCTTCCCCGTAGGCGAGGCAACGGCCGCGGTGCCACAAGACGTTGTCCGCCAGCCCGTCGAGGTACTTGAAGAACTCCCACGCCAGGCGCGACTTGCCGATGCCGGCGATGCCGGTGATCTGCACCAGCTGCGCCCGCCCCTGCTCGGCCGCCGCATGGAACAGCTCCTTCACGAGCCGCAACTCCCGCTCGCGGCCGACGAACGGAGCCTCCAACCCTTCCGACCGGAGTGCTCCGCCGCGGGCAGCCGTGACCCGCACAGCCCGCCACAACGCCACCGGCTCCGCCTTCCCCTTCAACACGTGCTCGCCCGATTCCTCGAAGGCGACGGCCCGCTCCGAAGCCCTGCGCGTCGACTCGCCGACCAGCACGGTTCCCGGCTCCGCCGCCGCCTGGATCCGGGCCGCGGTGTTCACCAGGTCGCCGGCGACCATGCCCTCGCCGACCGCACCGATGTTGACCGCGGCCTCGCCGGTGAGGACGCCCGCGCGCGCCTGCAACTCGGGCGCCCCCACCTCGTCCCCGAGTGCGCTCACGGCCGCCACGAGATCGAGGGCCGTTCGCACCGCCCGCTCGGCATCGTCCTCCTGCGCCACCGGCGTCCCCCAGACCGCCATCACCGCATCCCCGATGAACTTCTCCACCGTCCCCCCGTACAACTCCACCAGCCGGCGACAGGAATCGAAGTAGCGCGAGAGCAACTCGCGCACCTCCTCCGCGTCCCGCGACTCCGACAGCGGCGTGAACCCGACCAGGTCGGCGAAGAGCACGGAGACGAGCCGCCGCTCCGCTGCCACCGGCACCGTGGTCTCTGGCACGGCGGGCGCCGACGCCGTGGCCGCGAGCCGCGCACCGCACTCGCCGCAGAACTTGCGGCCGGCTTCGTTCGGCGTCCCACAGGCGGGACAGGGACGCGCCAGCGGCGAGCCGCACTCGCCGCAGAACTTCACGCCCTGAGGATTCTCAGCACCGCAACGAGCGCACGCAGCCATCGCCGAAGTCTAAAGACTCGACTTGCGCTACCAGCGACGCCCGGACGCCGCCTCAGGCGCTCCCGCTGCGCCGCGGGCTGAAGGCGTACACCTTCGCCCAGCCGACGACGTACAGCCGCTGGCCGTCGCTGACGACCGGTGTGAAGGCGCCGTCCGGGAACGTCCAGAGCTGGCGGCCGGTGCGGGCATCGAGGGCATACGTCCGCCGGCGCAGGGTGGCGAAGTAGACGACGCCGTCGACGACGGTGGCCGAGCCCGAGATCGGGCCGTTGGCCCGAAACGTCCAGCGGACGGCCCCGGTGGCCGCGTCGAGGGCGTAGAAGGTGTGGTCGTAGGAGCCGACGAAGACCAGGCCGTGCCAGACCGCCGGTGACCCGTAGACGTAGCCGCCGGTCGCGTACGACCAGCGGAGCTTGCCGCTCCGCTCGCCGAACGAGTAGACGCGGCCGTCGGTCGAGCCCAGGTAGACGCGGGAGTAGGCGACGGCGGGGGTGGAGTAGAAGGCGCCGTGACCGCCGAGCCAGTCGCGATCCGACTCGGCGCGCCAGAGGAGCGCGCCGTCGCTGGCCCGCAGCGCGTACAGGTCGCCGTCGTAGGAGCCGACGAACAGCCGGCCGCGGTCGTACGCGATCCCTCCTTTCACGGCGCCGCCCGCGTGGAAGGTCCAGAGCGTCGAGCCGTCGACGGGACGCAGGCAGTACACGGTGCCCTCCGCGTCGCCGACGTACAGCCGGTCGCGGGCGATCAGCGGCGACGTCTCGCTGGCCCCGAGCCGCTTCGCCCAGCGCAGGCGGTGGCTCGGTCCTGCCGCCACCGCCAGCAGCTCGCCGTCCCCCTTGCGCGCCGCGTTGCGTCCACACGGCTGCCGGTTGAGGAACGTCTCGAACACCGTGCCCCGTCCCAGCCGGCTGACGGCGGGCGACGCCGCCTCGCAGCGGCCGACGTGCACCGTCCACAGCCTGCGCCCGTTCCTCGTCGAGACCGCGACCAGGTTCCCGTTCAGGCTCGCGTAGTACAGGTAGCCGAAGGCGACCGCGGGCGGGAACTCGACGAGCGACGTCCCCCCCGAGACCCAGTCGAGGCGAAACGGCGGCCGCACCTGGCCGGCACCCACGTGCAAGCGTTGCGGCTCGCCGCCGAACATCGGCGAGACGAGCCCGGCGTCCGGGGACGGCGGGGCGACCGTCTGCGTCGGGACGTACTCGACGGAGGAGCCGCGGACGCTCCCTGCGAAACGGTGCTTCGCAACGTAGTAGGCCGTCGCGCCGCCGGCGAGCACGATCAGGAGGCCGGCGGCGGCGATCAGGCGACGGCGCATTCGGCCACGATCATGCCTACCGCGTACGCGGGGCGGGGTAGAGTCGGGAGGCCGACCACGAGGAGGACCCAATGCCCGGCCTGATGCGCCGCGCGTCCGAGATCACCCAGGCGAAGGTCTCGAAGCTGCTCGATCGCGCGGAAAACCCGGAGGAGACGCTCGACTACTCCTACGAGCAGCAGCTGGAGCAGCTGCAGAACGTGAAGCGAGGGATCGCCGACGTGACGACCGCGAAGAAGCGGCTCGAGCTGGAGGACAGCTCCCTGCAGCAGCAGGTCGCGAAGCTCGACGGCCAGGCGAAGGCCGCGCTCCAGGCCGGCCGCGAGGATCTGGCGCGCGAAGCGCTCACGCGCAAGGCCGCGCTCGAGCAACAGATGGCCGCGCTCGCGCAGCAGGAGCAGCAGCTCGCCGCGCAAGAGCAGAAGCTGATCGAGGGCGAGCAGGCGCTGCAGGCGAAGGTCGAGGCCTTCCGCAGCCAGAAGGAGGTGATCAAGGCCCAGTACTCGGCCGCGGAGGCCGAGGTGAAGGTCGGCGAGGCGGCGACCGGGATCGGCGAGCACATGGCGGACGTCGGGCTCGCCATCCAGCGGGCGCGCGACAAGACCGAGCAGATGCAGGCCCGGGCCGCCGCCGTCGACGAGCTGACGGCGTCGGGCGCCCTCGAGGACTACACCGCCCAGGGCGACGACCTCGACCGGCAGCTGGCCGAGATCTCCGCGGGAAGTCAGGTCGACGACGAGCTCGCGAAGCTGAAGTCCGAGCTCGGGCAAGGCGGGGGCGGCGGAGCCCCGAAGGCGCTGGGCGACGGAGGCGCGCAGTGATCGTCCGGCTGATGGGCGAGGGCCAGTGGCGGCTGGACGACTCGCTCGAGCAGCGGCTCGACGAGCTCGACGCCGAGACCGAGCGCGCCGTCGAGGCAGGCGACGAGCAGGCGCTGCACGCCGCGCTGCGCGCGCTGCACGAGACCGTCCGCGGCTCGGGCGAGAAGCTCGACCACGCCACCTCGGCGCCTCCGACCTCGTCGTCCCGCCCGAGGACCTCGAGCTCGAGCAGGCGCGCAGGCTGCTTGCAGGCGAGGACATCTTCCCCGACCTCTGAGTCGCAGAGCGCTGCGAAGGCGACGCCCGACCTGGCAAAGCCGGCTACGCGCGGTCCAGACCGCCCTGCGAAGGTCGCCCGGGTGCTCGAGCAGGGAACAGCGTGCGAGCCCACCCGGCTGGCGCTCCTGCGGCTCGTCTAGGCTCGGCCGCGTGGAGGAGCGCCTGCTGGCTTGGTTCAGCCACAACGGCCGCGATCTCCCCTGGCGGCGAACGCGCGACCCGTACGCGATCCTCGTCAGCGAGGTCATGTGCCAGCAGACGCAGGCAGAACGGGTGGCGCCACGCTGGCGGCGCTGGCTCGAGCGCTGGCCGACCGTCGAGACGCTCGCCGCAGCAGCGGCCGGCGACGTCATCCGCGAGTGGCAGGGGCTCGGCTACAACCGGCGGGCGCTCGCGCTGCACCGCGCGGCGCAGCAGGTCGCGGCCGCCGGCTGGCCCGACGATCTGACCGAGCTGCCCGGCGTCGGCCGCTACACGGCCGACGCGATCGCCTGCTTCGCCTTCGGGCGCCCCGTGTTGCCGGTCGACGTCAACGTGCGCCGCGTGGCCGAGCGCACCGGGCAGGCGTTCTCCCCCGCCGCGGCGCAGGCGCTGATGGATCTCGGCAAGACGGTCTGCCTGGCGCGCGTCCCCCGCTGCGGGATCTGCCCGCTGGCCGCCGTCTGCCCCTCACGGGGCCGCCGCTTCGAGCCTCGCCGCCGCCAGACCCCCTACGAGGGCTCGTTCCGCCAGCGGCGGGCCCAGACCCTGCGCCTCGTCGCGGCCGGCCGGCGGCGGCTCGCCGACCTCGACGCGGACGCCGTTCGCTCGCTCGCCCGGGACGGGCTCGTGCGGGTCGAGGGCGAGGTCGTCTGCCTGCCAGCCTGAACGGACGAGTACCATCGGGCCGATGCTCGCCACCTCGCTGGTCGTCCTGCTGATTCCGCTCTGGATCCTCCTCGGGCTGCTCGCGCTCCTCGGCGTGCTCGGCCTGCTCGGCCGCGTGCGCGGTGGCCGCTACCTGCGGCCGCTGTTCGCGCTGATGGCCAAGGTGCCGCTGCTGCGGCGCCTGCTCCAGAAGGCCTCCCAGGCCGCGATCGAGCGCACGAACCCCGAGCTCGCGAGCGCGATGCGCAAGATGGAGCGCTCCGGCGCGCTGCGCGACCCCCAGCGCGCGCAGGCCGCGCTCTCCCAGCTCACCGCCCAGGAGCGCCGGGCCCTGCTCGAGATGCAGGAGCAGCAAGGGGTCGCGCCCGAGGCGACGAACCGCCAGATGCGGCGGCGGCTGGAGCGCGTCCAGAAGGGCGCCCGCCGCAAGTAGGCGGCGCCCGCTCCGACGGGCCGCTCGCTCAGAGCTGGTGCTCCACCCAGACGTTCGGCTCGACGTACACGCCGCGACCGCGGGTGAAGTGGACGGGGACGAGCGCCCCGGGCACGACGTAGTCGCCGTCTTCGGGGAAGACCATCCCGGTCCAGGCTTCCCACTCGGCCCGGCCGCCGGCGACCGTCAGCGAGCGCGGCGCGGTACCCAGAAGCCGTCCGCCGAGCCGCTCGTGCGTCCGCAGCCACGGGTCATACGGCAAACCGTCGGCGCGCCGCCAGGTCACGTACCGCTCGAGCGGCACGAGCGGGTAGCGATCCTTCCACGTCGGCCGCAGGGGTGCGACGAGCGCCCGGAGGCCGTGGCCTGCGGCGATCGCTGCCAGGCGGCGCAGGATCGTCTCGGCGATCCCCAGGCCCCGGTACTCGGCGACCACGCTGGCGACGATCGCGCACAGCGCCGTCGGCGGCCCCTCGACGCCGTCGGTCAGCGCCCAGTCGAGGCCGCGCGGCGACGGGCTCCCGTCCCAGGCGACCGGCACGCTGCAGGCGCTGGCCACGGCGTGCCGCGGCCCGACCTCCCGATCGACAACCCAGAGCTGGAAGTCGGGGTAGAGGTCGTAGAGCTGCGGCCAGAAGGCCTCGACCACCGGGTCGTGGGACATGAACTCCGGCCAGGGGCTGGGCAGCGTGCCCCGCAGCCTGGGATGCTCGGCGTGGGTGACGAGCGCGAGCTTCACCGGACGAGCAGGGCGACCGCCTGAGCCGCGAGCCCCTCGCCGCGGCCGGTGAAGCCCAGCCGGTCGGTGGTCGTGGCGCGCACCGAGACCAGCTCGGGCGCCACCCCGAGCGCCCCGGCGAGCCTGGCCCGCATCTCCGCCCGGTGCGGGGCGAGCCGCGGCTCCTCGCCGACGAGGACGACGTCGGCGTTCGCCAGGCGCCAGCCGTCGGCCCGTACCCGCTGCCAGGCACGACGCAGCAGGTCGAGGGAGTCCGCGCCCCTGAGCGCCGGGTCGTCGGCGGGGAAGAGCGCGCCGATGTCCTCCAGCCCGGCGGCGCCGAGCAGGGCGTCGGTCAGGGCGTGCGCGAGGACGTCGCCGTCCGAGTGGCCGGCAAGCCCGCGCGGGTAGTCGAGGTGGACGCCGCCGAGCACGAGCGGCACGCCATCCTCGAACGCATGCGCGTCGAAGCCCGAGCCGACGCGGTACTCGCTCACCGCCCGCTCGCCCGTCGGCCGCCGCCCGCCAGCAGCGCCTCCGCCAGCTCGAGGTCGGCGCGGGAGGTCACCTTGAGCAGGCACGGATCGCCGGGGACGACCTTGACCCGGCCGCCCGCCGCCTCCACCAGGCCGGCGCAGTCGGTCGCCTCGCCGCCGGCCGCGTAGCCGCGCCGCAGCGCCTCGGCCGTGAACGCCTGCGGCGTCTGCACCGCCCAGAGCCCCTCGCGGGGCACCGTCTCGCGCACCCGCCCGTCCGGGTCGGCGCGCTTCAGCGTGTCGCCCACGGGCAGCCCGGGCACCGCACCATCCCAGCCCTGCGAGAGCGGGGCGAGCACGCGCTCGACCACCTCGTCCGGCACGAGCGGGCGGGCCGCGTCGTGGACGAGGACGACGAGGGCGTCGTCGGGCACCTCCGCCAGGCCGAGCCGGACCGACGCGCTCCGCGTCTCGCCGCCGGCGACGCAGGCGCGCACCTTGCCGCACCCCTCCTCCTCGGCGACGAGGATCGCCGGCTCCTCCCAGCCGGGCGGCGCCACGACGACGATCCCGTCGACCCAGCCGGAGGCCTCGATGCGGCGCAGGGGCTCGGCCAGCAGCGGGGACGCACCGAGCTTGGCGAAGGCCTTGGGCCGATCCAGGCCGAGCCGCTCGCCGCGCCCGGCGGCGACGAGGATCGCCCAGACCGACACGGGCCGGCCCTAGGCCGTGGCGGTAGCGGCGGCCTTCTTCTTCGCCGCGGGCTTCGTCTTCGCCGGCGGGCTGTCGGAGGCGAGGATCTCCTCGAGCCACTCCGCACACGTCTCCTCGTCCATGTCCTTCGCGTACATCAGCTCGGAGGCGAGGATCTTCTTGGCCTTCACGAACATCTGCTTCTCGCCGGTCGACAGGCCCTTCTCCCGGTCGCGCAGCGCCAGGTTGCGCACGACCTCGGCCAGCTCGAGGATGTCGCCGGTCTTCATCTTGTCGCGGTTGTGCTTGAAGCGGCGGTTCCAGTTCTTCGGCATCTCCGTCGAGACGCCGGTCAGCGCCTTGACGACGACGCCGACCTCCTTCTCGCCGATCACGCGCCGCAACCCGACCTTCTCGGCGTTCTCGGACGGGACCTGCACCGTCATGTCGTTGTGGAGGATCTTGATCGTGAGGTACTCCCGCAGCTCCCCGAGCACCTCGCGCTTCTCCTTCTTGACGACCGTTCCCGCCCCGTGGTGGGGATAGACCACCTTGTCGCCGACCTCGTACAAGCCCGACCTCCCCTGGCTGTAACTGCTCCTCCGTCAAGAAAGCCGGCACGATCTCGAGCGCCGGCCAACAGCGACAACTGTAGCAGAAACGGCCTGACCAAGCCAAATCTGGCCGTTTGCCGCCCGGCAAACGGCTAGAGCTGCAGGTAGCGGTCGACGAGGTTGTGCTCCTGCAACCGGCGCAGGCCCTCCCGAATCTCGCGCGCCCGCACCGCGCCGACCCCCTCGACCGACTCCAGCTCCCGCTGCGACGCGCGGACGACCGCGTCCAGGCTGCCCAGGCCCGAGACCACCCGCTGCACGAGCGGCTCCGGCAGCCGCGGGATGTGCGACAGGATCCGGTAGCCGCGGGGAACGACCGACTGGTCGAGCGGGTTGGCGTTGCGGTCGTAGCCGAGCACCTCCGCCAGCCGCGGGAACTCCAGCAGCTCCTGGTACGAGAGGCTCGACAGCTCGGCGAGCGCGGCCGTAGCCTCGTCGCCGGCGCCGAGGACGTGGTAGTCGCGGACGATCGCGTCGCGCTCGCGCGGCACGTCGCCGACGAGCTCCTCGAGCTGCAGCCGGATCAGACGGCCTTCGCCGCCGAGCTCGACGCAGTCGCGGGTGATCCGCTGCGCCATGCGGGAGGTCATCTCGGCCCGCTGCAGCACGACGAGCACGTCGTCGAGGACGACGGCGTTCTGGAACTCGAGCGCCGTGAGCCGGGTCAGGGCCTGCTCGAGCCGCTGCCGGTACGTGTCCAGAGTGCCGAGCGCCTGGTTCGTCTTGGCGAGCACGTCCGCCACCGGGTCGAGCTGGTAGCGCGCCTGACCGACGAACAGGGTCACCGTCTCCCGCTGCTGGGAGACCGAGACGACGAGCGCGCCGGTCTGCTTGGCGACGCGCTCGGCGGTGCGGTGGCGGGTGCCGGTCTCGTGCGAGGGGATCGTCGGGTCCGGCATCAGCTGCACGTTCGCCCACGCCAGGCGCTTGATCGCCTCGTCGAGGATGATCGCGCCGTCCATCTTGGCGAGCTCGTACAGCAGCTGCGGCCGGAACGGGGCGTCGATGCGGATCCCGCCGGAGTAGAGGAAGGCGAGCTCGTTGGGGTCGCCGATCACGATCAGGGCGCCCTCGTGCGAGCGGATGATGTCGTCGACCGCCTGTCGCAGCTCGGTGCCGGGCGCGATCTTGGCGATCGCGGCCAGCAGGCTGGGGTCACGGCGGGGGTCCTCCTCGGCCGGGACGCGCGTGAAGCCGAGGTCACCGAGCGCCCGCTCGGGCTTCGCCGCCTTGCTCGGCTCGGTTTCCATCGGCCTCCAGTCCTGCCTCGATCGCGCCCCGGAGCGTCTCCGCGCCCTCGACCCGAATCTTGCCACGGCCCGTCGTACCCGCCGGGGCGAGCACGACGGTCAGCCCGAGCTTGGCGCACTCCTCCAGCCTGCGCTCGGCCTGGAGGGCGGCTCGCAGGCGACCGGTCAGCCCGATCTCGCCGAAGGCGGCCAGCCCGGCCCGGACCGGCGTCCGGCGGGCCGCCGAGGCGACCGCCAGCGCGACCGCCAGGTCGGCTCCCGGCTCGTCGATCCGGACGCCGCCGGCCACGTTGACGAACACGTCGGCCTGCCCGAGCGGCAGGCGGGCGTGACGCGCGAGGACGGCCACGATCAGCGCCAGCCGCTTGGGGTCGACGCCCGTCGCGACCCGCCGGGGCAGCGCGAGCTCGCTGCGCGCGACGAGCGCCTGCACCTCGAGCAGCAGCGGGCGCGTCCCCTCGAGAGCGCAGGCGACCGCGGCGCCCGGCTCGCCCGGCACCGTGCGGCCGAAGACCTCGGAGGGGTCGGGGACGCCCTCGAGCCCGGCGCCCGTCATCTCGAACACGCCGAGCTCGTTCGTCGAGCCGAAGCGGTTCTTCTGGGCTCGCAGGACGCGGTGGGCGTGGTAGCGGTCGCCCTCGAACTGCAGGACGCAGTCGACGAGGTGCTCGAGCACCCGCGGCCCGGCGACCGAGCCGTCCTTCGTCACGTGCCCGACGAGGATCGTGGCGACGCCGCACTCCTTCGCCACCCGCAGAAGCCGCGCCGCTGCCTCGCGTACCTGCCCGACCGAGCCGGGCGCCGAGCCGAGCTCCGACGCGTGCAGCGTCTGCACCGAGTCGACGACGCAGACCGCCGGGCGCAGCGTGCGCAGCGTCTCGCAGACCACCCCCAGCTCGGTTTCCGCGAGGATCTGCACCTCGCCGGCGCCGCCGAGCCGCTCGGCCCGCAACTTGACCTGAGCAGCCGACTCCTCGCCGGTCACGAGCAGACAGGGCCGCTGGACGCTGATCGCCCGCAGGGCGGTCAAAAGCAGCGTCGACTTGCCGACCCCCGGCTCCCCGCCGAGCAGGACGAGCGAGGCCGGCACGAGCCCGCCGCCGAGCACGCGGTCGAGCTCCGGCACGCCGGTCGGGATCCTGGCCGCGGCCTCGGCCTCGACGTCGACGAGGCGTAGCGGAACGCCCGCAGCGGTGCGCGACCCCGGGGCGGGCGCAGCCGGCGCCTCCTCGACGAGCGTGCCGAAGGCCGAGCAGGCGGGGCACTTGCCGAGCCAGCGCCCCGCGCTGTAGCCGCACTCGCTGCAGCAGAACTGGACGGCCGCCGTCTTCGCCATCGCCTCCAGCCTACGGCCGGCGGCGGACGCGAATCGCGACGAAACTCGCGCGACTTCGTGCCGAGACGACGGCGGCCCCTGCGCGGGGGCCGCCGTCGTGCTCCGAGGGGGATGTGCGGGAGGCCCCCGCCGCATCGGGGCCCACCCGTGTGATGCAGGCATCATCCGCCCGCGGCCCCGCTTCACTCTTCCCCTTTCGGGTGGTTCATCGCGGCGCTTCACCGGCCCCCGCGGCGGCGGACCGGCACCAGGGCGGGACTGGGGCGCCGCGCGGGCCGTCCGGCCGCGTGGGCGGCGGGTGGCTAGTCCTCGTCGACCGGGCTGTCGGCGTCGCCGGCGGAGTCTGCCGGCTCGTCGGGGGGCACCGTCACCTTCTCGGGCGTCACCTCGCCCGGGATGAAGGTGATGTCCACCTCGTCGCCCGGCTCGCCCTCCTCGGTGCGGCTGCGGCCGACGAGGATCGTGGAGCCCGGCTCGAGCTCCCGCCCGAGCACGAAGTCGGCGAGCGGGTCCTCGATGTAGCGCTGGATCGCGCGGCGCAGCGGCCGAGCGCCCATGGCGGGGTCGTAGCCCTTGTCGACGAGCAGCTCCTTCGCCTCGTCGGTGAGCTCGATCGAGACCTCGTGGGTGGCCATCTGCTCGCGCAGCCGCCGCAGCAGCAGGTCAACGATGGACATGATCTCGTCCTTCGTCAGCTTGTGGAAGACGATGATCTCGTCGATCCGGTTCAGCAGCTCGGGCCGGAAGACCTTCTTCAGCTCGCCCATCACCCGGCTCTTCATCTCGTCGTAGGAGAGGCCCGACTCGTCGCCGATCGTGAAGCCGAAGCCGGTGTTCTTCGAGATCTGGGAGGCACCGAGGTTCGAGGTCATGATCACGATCGTGTTCCGGAAGTCGACCCGGCGGCCCTGCGCGTCGGTCAGCTTCCCCTCCTCGAGGATCTGGAGGAGGATGTTGAACACGTCCGGGTGGGCCTTCTCGATCTCGTCGAGCAGGAGCACCGAGTACGGCTTGCGCCGCACCGCCTCGGTCAGCTGGCCGCCCTCGTCGTAGCCGATGTAGCCCGGAGGCGAACCGACCAGCCGCGAGACGGAGTGCTTCTCCATGTACTCCGACATGTCGACCTGGATCAGGGCGTCCTCGTCGCCGAAGAGGAACTCGGCGAGCGTGCGGGCCAGCTCGGTCTTGCCCACGCCCGAGGGGCCGAGGAAGATGAACGAGCCGGTCGGCCGCTTCGGATCCTTGATCCCGGCGCGGGCGCGGCGGATCGAGCGCGAGACGGCCGTGATCGCCTCCTCCTGCCCGACGACGCGCTTGTGCAGCTCCTCCTCCATCCGGATCAGCTTCTGCGACTCGGCCTCGGTCAGCTTGAAGACCGGGATCCCCGTCCACATCGAGACGATGTCGGCGATCTCCTCCTCGCCCACCTCGGGTTGCGCCTCGGTCGACTCGGAGCTCCGCCACTGCTCCTCGAGCTCCCGCTTCTTCTGGGTCAGCTTCCGCTCCTTGTCGCGGAGTGAGGCGGCCTTCTCGAACTCCTGGTTCTCGATCGCCGCCTCCTTCTCCTTGCGCACCCGCTCGATCTCGTCCTCGAGCTCGCGGTAGCGGGGCGGCGCGGACATCGACTTGATCCGCAGGCGCGAGGCGGCCTCGTCGATCAGGTCGATCGCCTTGTCGGGCAGATGCCGGTCCTGGATGTAGCGGTCGGAGAGCTCGGCCGCCGCCTGCAGCGCCGCGTCGGTGATCGTCACCCGGTGGTGGGCCTCGTAGCGGTCTCGCAGCCCGCGCAGGATCTGCACCGTCTCGTCGACGGAGGGCTCCTCGACCCGCACCTGCTGGAAGCGCCGCTCCAGCGCCGCGTCGCGCTCGAGGTACTTGCGGTACTCGTCGAGCGTCGTCGCGCCGATCGTCTGCAGCTCGCCACGGGCGAGGGCCGGCTTGAGGATCGAGGCTGCGTCGATCGCACCCTCGGCGGCGCCCGCGCCGACGAGGTTGTGCAGCTCGTCGATGAAGAGGATGATGTCGCCCCGCTGCATGATCTCCTTCATGACCTTCTTCAGGCGCTCCTCGAACTCGCCCCGGTACTTGGAGCCGGCGACGAGCGCCGCGAGGTCGAGCGTGTAGATCTGCTTGCCCTTCAGCAGCTCGGGCACCTGGTTCGAGGCGATGCGGGCGGCGAGCCCCTCGACGACGGCGGTCTTGCCGACGCCGGGCTCGCCGATCAGGACGGGGTTGTTCTTCGTCCGGCGCGAGAGGATCTGCATCAGCCGCTCGATCTCGGTCTGGCGGCCGACGACCGGGTCGAGCCGCCCCTCCTGCGACTGCTTCGTCAGGTTGCGGCCGAACTGGTCGAGCAGCTTCGAGGACTTCGACTTCTCCCCCACCGGGCCGCCGGCGCCGGGCTGACGGCGGCCGGGACCGGAGAGCATGCGGATGATCTCGTTGCGGATCTTCTCGGCGTCGGCGTCGAAGTCGAGCAGGATCCGTGCCGCCACGCCCTCGTTCTCGCGCACGAGGCCGAGCAGGATGTGCTCGGTGCCGATGTAGTTGTGGCCGAGGGAGAGCGCCTCGCGCAGCGCCAGCTCCAGCACCTTCTTGGCGCGCGGCGTGAACGGGATCTGGCCGGTGGTCACCTCGTCGCCCTGGCCGACGATGCGCGCGACCTGGGCGCGCACCTCCTCGACGGTGATGTCGAGCGACTCGAGCACCCGGGCGGCAAGCCCCTCCTCCTCGCGCAGCAGGCCGAGCAGGATGTGCTCGGTGCCGATGTAGTTGTGCTTGAGCGCCCGCGCCTCGTCCTGGGCGAGGACGACGACCTGGCGAGCCCGTTCGGTGAAGCGTTCGAACAAGTCCCTCGACTCTCCTTTCCCCTAGAACCGTTGCGAGCCGGTCGAAGGTGCGTTCATCGTAGCCGACTACCCCGCCGGCGCCGAGCGGGGCGCCCAGCCCGAACAGAACCCGAACGGCCGGCTAGCGTCGCTCTCGCAGGGCGGGGAAGAGGATCACGTCGCGGATCGCGTCCTTGCCCAGCAGGATCATCGCCAGGCGGTCGACCCCGACGCCGCAGCCGCCGTTCGGCGGCATCCCGTACGACATCGCCTCGACGTAGTCGGGGTCGCCGGGCTCGGCCTCGGCGCTTCCGGCTTCCCGCTCCGAGGCCTGCAGGGCGAAGCGGCGCGCCTGCTCCTCCGGGTCGTTCAGCTCGCTGAACGCGTTGGCGAACTCCATTCCCCCGACGACCGCCTCGAAGCGGTCGACGAGCGTCGGGTCGTCGTCGCTCGTGCGCGCGAACGGCGAGAGCTCGATCGGCCAGTCGTAGACGATCGTGGGCTGGATCAGCTCCGGCTCGACGAAGTGCGAGTAGGCGTGGTCGGCGAGCTGGGCCCAGGTGCGGTCGCGCGAGACGTCAACGCCGGCCTCGCTCAGCTTCGCCCGCAGCTCCGCCTCGTCCCGGGTCCAGACCCCGTGCGCCTCGAGCGCCTCGACGAAGCGGATCTCCTGCCACTGCGAGAGGTCGACCGAGTGGCCGCGGAAGGTCGTCCGCGTCCCGCCGTTCGTCGCCTCGGCAGCGCGGGCGACGAGCTCCTTCGTGCGCGCGGCCGTGTCCCGGTAGTCGGCGTACGCCTCGTACCACTCGACCTGCGTGAACTCGGGCGAGTGCTTGTACGAGTAGCTCTCGTTGCGGAAGTCCTTGCCCAGCTCGTAGACCTTCTCGAGCCCGCCGACGATCAGCCGCTTCAGGTACAGCTCGTCGGCGATCCGCAGGTAGAGGTCGGCGTCGAGCAGCTCCGAGCGGGTGACGAACGGCTCGGCGAAGCCGCCGCCGTAGCGCGGCTGCAGGATCGGCGTCTCGACCTCGACAAACCCCTCCCCGTCGAGGTAGGCCCGGATGGCGGAGACCATCCTTGCCCGCCTGATCGCGTCGGCGCGCGAGCCCTCGTGCATCAGCAGGTCGAGGTAGCGCTTGCGGTAGCGAAGCTCGACGTCCTCGATGCCGTGGAAGGTGTCGGGGAGCGGGGCGCGGATACGGGCGAGGACCTCGAGCTCGTCCACCTGCAGCGACGGCTCGCCCCGGCGCGAGCGAGCAGGCGAGCCGCTGACGCCGACGACGTCTCCCAGGTGGAGGTCGAGCGCGCGCGTGCGCTCGGAGGGGCAGATCAGCTGGATTTGGCCCGAGCGGTCGACGAGGTCGCAGAAGACGAGCTTCCCCATGTCGCGGCG
>Ga0209061_1003588_pt1 | contig 16509 bp, 12 predicted proteins | sample Coa_R1_10_FD_187157 | JGI IMG/M metagenome (GOLD analysis project Ga0209061, IMG submission 187157) | Surface soil microbial communities from Centralia Pennsylvania, which are recovering from an underground coalmine fire - Coalmine... | ecosystem: Environmental > Terrestrial > Soil >...
CCCCTCTGGCAGGAGCAAAGAGCGCCCTTGGCAGACGAGCGCTGTCACTTTTTCGCTCCCCACCTGGGTCGCGCGCTCGGTTATGGCCGGCCCTTCGAGTAGACCGCTCAGCATGCCCGGCGTCTCTGCCTGAGAACGGGGAGGCGTCTCTGGCCCGGCTGGCTCGAAGCAGTAGACGAGCGGGCCTCGTTCGACGGCTACGCAACCACGCACGGCATCGATGCGCGGGTCTGGCCGCACGACGCGGGGCGCCAAGGGGAAGGAAATAGCGAGCTCGTCCCCAGCTTGCCAGCGCCGGCGCAGGTGGAGGTAGCCGTCAGGGCCAGGGCCTACTTGCTCGGAGGAGCCGTTTATTTCCGTGGTCGTTCCCCGGGCCCATGAAGGTACACGCACGGCGACTTCCATGGGGGCCTCAGGAGCTTCCTCGACCCTTAGGTGGAGCCAGCCTTCCCAGGGGTACCCGCTGTCCAGGTCGGCGCGGAACCTCCCTCCCGCCCATGGGAGAGTAATCGTCGCCGGCATGTACTGGTGCAGCTGGACGCCCTCGGAGTTGCGGCTCGCGACGTAATGCTCCAGGCTGGCAACGAGACGCATAACGTTCGGCGGGCAGCAGGCACAGGAGTACCAACGCTCCCTGCTCACCCCGGAGCGGCTCTGCAAGGGGTTCACGTAGAAAAAGCTCTTGGCGTCTAGCCCCCAACCGGCGAGGAACCCGTTGTAGAGCGTGCGCTCTGCCATTTCGGCGTAGCGCGCCTGGCCAGTGGCGAGGGTCATGCGCCAGTTCCACATAATGCTGGCCACGGCCGCGCAGGTCTCGCAATAGGCGCGGTCAGGTGGCAGTTCGTAGGGGTCGCCGAAAGCTTCGTCCTTGTGGCGCGAGCCGACCCCGCCGGTCAGGTAAGCCTTGGAGCCGACCATGTCGGCCCACTGGGCCTCGCATGCCTCGATGAGCTCGCGTCGCCCGGTCTCGATGTACAAGTCCGCAGCACCCGACAGGAGGTACAGAGCACGCACGGCGTGGCCGCGCACCTTGTCGGCCTTGGCCAGCTCCACATCGTCTTGGAAGTACTCGGGCCCGAAGCTCCCCCAACTAAGCGTTGACCGGCCTCGTCGGCCGACGAGCTCCGCGGCCAAGTCGAGCAGCTCCTTGTCACCGTTTTGGCGGTACATCTCTACGAGGGCCATCTCCACCTCGGGGTGCCCCGGCACGAACGCCGGCCGCTCTCTCATCGCCCCTAGCAGGTAACGGGCGAAGCGCAGGGCAATGGGCCCTAGCAGAGGCTCTCGCCGCGGCCCGCGTGCTTCGGCTATGGCTGCTTGGAAGAGGTGGCCGGCGCAGTAGAGCTCGTGGCCCATTGCCGGCTCGGCCAAGCGCTTCCCGGGCTGCACGACCTGGACATAAGAGTTTAGGTAACCCTCTGGCTCTTGGGCTTTGGAAATAAGGGCGGCAGTTTGCTCAAAAAAGCGCTCTTGGGCCGGCTCGAGCCCGTGCTGGCGCTCCCAGGCCACCGCCTCCATTACCTTGTACACGTCGGAGTCCATGAACACCGGTAGGCGGTACTCGCCGCTCGGCTCCCCGGCAGCCAGGCGAAGGTTGCCTAAACTACCCCATTCTTCGAGCATCTCTATGCCATGAGGTATGGTGACCTCTCGGTTGCGGACCTGTCGTTCGTGCCAAAAGCCTTCCTTGAAGCGAAGCGAGCCGCCCTCGAGAGGCCTGAGAGCAGCGTGCTCGGAGGAGACTGGTTCAACCGGTGCGCCTGAGGCTGTGCTTTCCATAGTGGTGAGGCATGATACGGTCTGGCTCGAGGCAGGTCAAGAAAAGGTTTTCTCAGATGTCTAGCTGCTGGCCAGCGCGACCGTGGCCGATGGTAGGGCTAGTTCTCGGCTCGCAGCGGGGCGGACAGCGAGAGCCGCTAGCGGGCGGCGCAGCAGCGGGGCGGTCAGCGAGAGCCGCTAGCCGGCGGCGCAGCAGCGGGGCGGTCAACGAGAGCCGCTAGCTGGGCGCCGAGGCTGGCGACGCTCACTGGGCCCAAGTCGTCGTGGAGGACCGTGCCGGCTGAGGAGACGACGAAGGTCGTCGGCAGGTCCTCGACGCCGTAGCGGGAGGCCACGATGCCCTGAGGGTCGCTCGCGACCGGGTAGGTGACCCCGAAGGTGCGGAGGAACTGGCGGCCGGCCGAGGCGTCGGCGTCGTCGGTGTCGATGCCGACGAAGCCCACCTTTCCCCGGTAGCGCCGGGCCAGGCGCTCGAGCGCTGGTGCCTCGGCCCGGCAATCAGTGCACCAGGAGGCAAAGAAATTGACGACCAAGGGCCGGCCGGCAAATTGAGCCAAGCCCACCTGCGAGCCGGGGCGGGACAGGCTAGCCGCGGCAAAACTCGGCGCTTGCCACCCCGAGCGGCCCTGGGGGCGCCGGGCATAGACGACGTGGGCGGGGAAATGCCGGTGTGCCCCGACCATCTCGGCCGTAAGCGTGGCCAAGGCGTTGCCCCAGCTGGCGGTGTCGACCGAGGACCAGCCGTACTCGCCCACGGCCCTAACCCGGCCACCTGGGCCGATCAGGTAGAAGTAGGTGCCGTGCTCGACCGTGCGGTTCTTGTAGTCAAGGCCCACGTAGATGCCGTAGGCGCGCCAGACCCGGCGCAGCTCGGCAGGCTGACCTGTAAGGTAGGCCCAGTCGGGCACGCTACCGAGGCCCTCGCGGCGGTCGAAGGCAACGTCCCAACTGACCTGGGGGTAAAAGGGGTTGGCGTTCACCGCTACGAAGGCCACTCGCCTCGTCAAGGGCCCCAGGTCTTCGGCCGCCGCCCGGACGTCTTGGGCAAATAGCGGGCAGACGTCGGTGCAGTGGTTGTCCATGAACGCAAGCACGACCGCCTTGCCCCGGAACGACGACAGGCTGACCGCTCGGCCGTGCTGGTCTACAAGGGTGAAGGCCGGTGCGCGGTACCAGGAGGAGCGAGAAAGCGGGTCGAGGCTGGTGAGCTGCTCCACAGCCGGCGAGACGGCCAAGGCCCCCGGGCCCGAGGACACCTCGACCGTCACTGGGCGGCCCGCCCCCGGCCTCAGGGCGAGCACCGCCCCCAAGTAGGCTCCCAAGACGAGCGCGGCTATGACGGCAATGAGGACCGGGGGCCGGCCGCCTCGGCGGGAGCGCTTATGACCTACGCCGTTGCCGTTGCCAGGGCGGCCAGCGGGCTCCCCCGAGCCCCCCGAAGGCGAGGGGCTTGCGGGTAGCACTGCCGGCGCCTCTACTGCGGAGGGCACCGAGCCTGTGGGGGCGGCCAAGGCTTGACGAAGGCCCCTCCTGTGCCGGCTGGCTTCCCCGAGGGCAGCCAGAGCCGCCACCGCGGCGACGAAACCGGCGAGGCCGACCGCCAGGAGAAGGCCTCCTGAGCTGACGGCCCCGGCGACTGCGCTTTGGGCCCGCTCGACCAAGCCCACCAAACTGCCCTGGCCCGGCCGGCCTGAGAGGTCAAGGGCCCAGTAGTAGACGAGGTAGCTGCCGACTAGGGCCAAAAGGACGCCGAAGGGCCGCTCTAGGCGCGCTCCCAAGCGCCGCCCGCGACGAAGGAAGCCGGGCCCGGCCAGGCCTACAGCCACGGCCAACGCGCTGAACACGACCCCCATGCCCAGCCCGTAGGCCACAAAGGCGCCGACGCCGGCAGCGAAGCCGGCCTGAGTAAATGCTCCCGCCACGCCGGCCAGGAAGATCGGGAGCGAGCAGCTGAGCGAGGCGAGCGCGTAAGCGGCGCCGAAGGCGGCCGACCTTGGCCAGCCGCTCCGCCGGAACACGGCGTCGAGGTAGCCCTGGCCGGGCAGGCGCAGGTCCGGGTGCCAGCCCAAGGCGACGGCAAGGCCGAACGCGCCGAGCAGCCCACCGAAGCCGACCATTACCCAAGGGGCGTAGGCCATGACGGCGCTGAGCCCAGCGCTCACCGCCAGCCCAGCGAGGCCGAACACAACGACGAAGCCGGCCGAAGCCGCTACCCCCGTCCAGATAGCGTTCGCCACCCGCGACAGGCCCTGTGCCTGGGCCGGCCTGGCCGACTGCGCCACGTAGAGGGGCAGCATGGCAAAGCCGCAAGGGTTCGCAGTCGCGACCATGCCCACGGTGAAGGCGTACACCACGTACACCGGGGCCCCATGCGACCACCCAGCGATGATGGCGGCGACCATACGAGCTCAGCCCGCCTTCGCCGAGGTGCTCAGGCACCTAGTCACGACGCCAGCCGTTCGCAGGTGGCCACATCCCCTTCTATCCAACAACTTTCGTCCCCTGGCAAGTCAAGTCGCTCAGCCCGCTCGCGCTGGGCAGGTGCCCCGCTGCGCAGGCCCTTGCGCTGTTGAGCGAACCGCGTTCGGAACCGTTGCACGCCCAGTGAGGACGTACGGGTGGCCCACGGGCCCTGCCGCCCAGGAACAGGGCTCACGCCGGCCCCGTGAGGACGTACGGGCCGGGCAGGTACGTCTTGGCCGCCCACGTAGAGCACGTAGAGGAGGACAGCAGTCAAAACCGTTGCCCGCACGCTGAGAGCGAAGCCGCCAGCCTAGGGCCAAAGCCGCCCGGCGCACCAGCTCCCAAGCCGCCATCGTGGAGCCGAAGGCGCCCGGCGCGTGAAGCCGGCGCGTACCGGTACACGGCCTTGCCCCTGATGCTCCCGAGCTCCACTGGCCCGAAATCGCGGCTGTCCGTGCTGCGAGCTGGGTTGTCGCCGGCGAGCCAAGCCGACCCACCGCCCAGCTTCGCGACTCGTTTTACGAGCGCCCTGCTTTGCTGGCGGGGGTCTGGCACGACGACGACGTCGCCCACGCGCACCACGTGCGCCGGAGCGAGCCGCCGCCATCTAGGGGCGGGCGGCCGGCCCGGCCTGACCGCCTGGGGGCTTGGGGGCGCCTCGCCGCTCGCTTTTCGGTGCCACTTACGGACCAGCAGACGGTCCCCCGGGAGGAGCGCCGGCGCCATGCTGTCGCCGGCCACGACCACGCGCTCAAAGCCGCAGGCAACCCAGATGACCACCGCCACTGCGAGGGCGAAGAAGAAGAGCCCCAACCCGGCTAAGTGGCCCCGGCGCGCCCCCGGCTCGGGCATCACGCCTTCACGGCGGCGCAGCGAAGCTACGGCTCCCGCACGGCGAGAGAGGCAAGCTACGGCTCCCGCACGGCGAGAGAGGCGCTTTGGGCCGTGCGGCCTATAGCTTGGGGGGCGCAACCTCAATGCGTGCAGCACTGCACGTAGCCATAGCACAAACCTGGCACCTAGAACGGAAGGAGCACCAGATGACCTTGCTGGCAAGGCTGATTGGCATGGCCGACAGGCTGAGCGAGCCGCGCACCGCCTACGCCCACTGCGACCTGCCGTGCGGCGTCTACGACCCCGTCCAGGCGCGCGTGGAAGCGGAATCGGTGAAGGCGATCATGGAGAAGTACCACGCCTCCAACGACGAGGTGTTCCGCACGCGTGCGTTGTTCATCAAAGAAGAGCGCGCCGAGCTCGTAAAGCACCACCTTTGGGTGCTCTGGACCGACTATTTCAAGCCGGCGCACCTAGAGAAGTACCCTGAGCTGCACGAGCTTTTCTGGAAGGCCACCAAGGCTGCCGGCGAGGCCAAGCACTCCACCGACGTAGCCGTCGCCGACGACCTGCTGCGCCAGATCGCCGAAATAGACCGAATCTTCTGGGAGACGAAGAAGGGCTAGCGGCCGAACCGGCCCATGAGGCCGGTTCGCACAGCGTAGGGGCGGCCCGGCGGCAGTAGGGCCCGCCATGAGCACCGTGCTCATCTGGCGGGCCCGACCAGGGCTCTTCAGCGGGCCCGGACGGCCGGCGCCAGGAGGGGGCCTTTAGGGGCGTGAGGCAGAAGAGCCCACGCCCTAGCCCGTCTCAGCCCTCGGCCTGGGCATGTGGCAGGGGCTGCCGGGTGCCGCTCGAGCAGCGCTGGCCTGGGCATGTCTCAGCCTGGGCCTGGGCGTAGCGAGCCCCGGCCTAGTGCCAGCGCGGCCCGTGCTTAGGCCTAGGCGGGGGAGAGCCGGGGGGATGTTTGGGGGGTGGGATGGAGGCGATGCTGGGCGGCTCCTCGGGCCAGACCAACAGGACAGCGCAGGGCGCGTGGTCTACCACGAAGCGGGTGGCGTGGCCGAGGCTGTGGGGGCCGAGCCGGGCCCGCTCGCCGTCGCGGGCCACTACGAGCAGGTCTGCGCCGGCCTCGGCCGCCGCGGTCACTACCTCCCTCTCGGGGCGCCCGTGCCTCATCAGCACATCGACGTCGCCTCGGCCGAGCTCTCTCGCCGCTGCCCGGACGATCTCCGACGCCGCCGCGCTGGCCGCCTCTTCGTAAGGGTGCGCCCGGTGGTGGGCCTTCGGGCCCCGGCCGAGCAGGCCGCCAACGGCGGCCTCGGGGAGCTCGTCCACGTCGGTGGGGGTCACGTGGAGCAGGCTGAGCTTGGCGCCGGCTGGCAAGAGCGCTTTGAGCGCCTCGAGGCAGCCCTGCCAGGTGCCTTCTACGAGCCACACCACGACGTTCACGCCTAGATCATCCCACTAACTTGTACGAGGCCCACAGGGCGGCCGTGGCCGCTATGAGCACGGGCGGTACGCTGAGGGCTCCTAGGCGGAGGAACTCGGCGGTTTCGGGGTGCTCGCCCCTTTGGTGGAGCACCCGCCGCCACAGCAGGGTGGCCAGTGACCCCACGTAGGTGAGGTTGGGCCCCGTGTTGACCCCGATCAAGACGGCGAGGACTTGGGCCGGCCCGGCCGGCGCCGCGGCGGGCAAGAGGAGCAGCACGGCGGGAAGGTTGTTGATCACGTTGGCGAGGGCAGCGGCGAAGGCTGCGATGGCGAGCAGCGACAGGAACGAGCTGCCCGCCGGCAAAAGCTGGACGACCGCGTGGCCCAGGCCGTGGACCGCCAAGGTCTTCACCACCATCCCGAGCGCGAACACAAAGGCGAGGAACGCCACGTCGAGCGCGCTCACGACGTCCCTCACACGGGCACGCCCGCTCGCGAGCGCCGGCACGCCCAGAGCGACCGCCCCGCCGAGGGCGGCGTAAGCGGGGTCTATGTGGACAACTGAGAACACGAAGAACCCCGCGAGGGTGAGCCCAACCACGGCGGTGGGCAGCACCGGCGCCGGCGGCCGTCGGGCAGGCGCTTTCTCCCCGTGGCCTACGAGGTCGCTGGCAAAAAAGCGCCTCAGGACGGCCCACTCGACCCCGATCGCCGCCACCCAGGGCAGGGCCATGGTGGCGCCGAAGCGCTCGAAGCTGAGGCCGCTCGCCCGGTAGGCGAGGAGGTTGGTCAGGTTGGAGACAGGCAAGAGCAAAGAAGCCGAATTGGCTAGGTGGGTGCAGGCGTAGGCGTGGGGCTTGGCCCGCAAGCGCAGCCGGGCGACGGTCGTGAGCACCGCCGGCGTGAGCAGCACGACGGTGGCGTCGAGGGAAAGGACGGCGGTGACGAGGCTAGTAAGCGCGAAGACCAGCGCGAGCAGTACCACCGGCCGGCCTCGTGCGCGCTCAGCCATCTGGGCGCCCGCCGCCTCGAACAGGCCGTAACGGTCGCACAGTTCGCCCAGCACGAGCACGGCCGCCAAGAACCCGACCGTGGGGGCGAGGCTCACCGCCTCTGCCCGGGCCTGGCCCAGCCCGAGGGCCCCCACGAGGAGCAGCAGGCCGGCTGCGGGGACAGCGAAGGCAGCCTCTGGCCAGCCCCGGGGCCTGGTGACCGCGAAGGCGAGCACGCCGGCCAAGAGCGCGGCCGCGAGGGCTAAAGCGAGACCTTCGGGCACGGCCCGTCAATAGTAAGCGACGGGCGAGCGGCCTCCGCTAGAGGTTCACAAGCCTCCTAGCGGCTTCGGCCACCTTGGAGGCGTCGGGGATTATCGCGCTTTCCTCAGGCTGGTTGAAGGCGATATGGCAGTCCTTGGCTGCGACCCTCATGACCGGCGCGTCGAGGTCCCAGAAGAGCTCCTCGGCCAAGAACGCGGCGACCTCGGCGCCAAAGCCCATGGTCTTGTTGGCTTCGTGGACTATGAGCGCCCGGCCGGTGCGCTGTACGCTGGCCGCGACGGCCTCCTTGTCGAGAGGGACCAAGGTGCGCAGGTCGACTATCTCGGCCTCGATGCCCTCGCTGGCGAGCTGGCGCGCTGCCTCGCGGGCGTGACGAAGGCCGATGCCGTAGGTGAGCACGGACAAGTCCCTGCCCTCCCTGACGAGCGACGCGCGCCCGATCGGCACCAAGAAGTCCGCGTCCTCGGGCACCTCTTCTCTCTCGCTCCTGTAGAGCCTTTTGCTTTCGAAGAAAAGAACAGGGTCTTCGTCACGCACGGCCGACTTCAGCAAGCCCTTGGCGTCAGCGGCGCCCCCTGGGACCACGACCTTTAGGCCTGGGACGTGGCAATAGTGGGCTTCTACGCTCTGGGAATGGTAGATCGCCCCCCCGACGCCGGCGCCGATCGGCGCCCGGAAGACTGCGGGCACGAAGTAGCGCCCAGCTGTCCGCCACCGCACGGTCGCCGCCTGGCTCACGATCTGGTCGAACGCAGGGTGCATGTAGTCGCCGAACTCGAACTCGGCTACTGGGCGCAGCCCGACCATAGCGGCGCCGATCGCCGCGCCGGCGATCGCGGCCTCGGAAAGCGGGGTATCTAGGACCCGAAGTGGGCCGAAGCGCTCGAGGAGGCCTTCAGTGGCCTTGAAAACGCCGCCTTTACGGCCGATGTCTTCCCCGAGCAGCACCACCGTGTCGTCGCGCTCCATTTCTTCGCCAAGTGCGTCCCGGATGGCTTCGACCATGGTCTGGGCGCTCATCGCTCAGCCCTTTCGGCTCGTTGCCCGTCGCTTAGGGCGTAAAGGTGCAGCCGGGCGCGCTCAGCAGGGGGGAGGGGGTAGGCTCTGGCCCGCTCAGCTGCAGCCGACATCTCGCGCGCCGCTTCGTCCCACAGCCTGGCGTCCTCTTCGGCGTCGATGGCCCCGAGCTCGAGCAGGCGGGCGCGAAGCGGCGGGACCGGGTCGGCCGCAAGCGCTTGCTGCTTTTGCTCGGCCGTGCGGTAGGCGTCGTCGTCTTGAGAACTGTGAGGCACCATGCGCGGCACCATGAGCTCGAGCAGCGAAGGGCCGGCGCCGGCGCGGGCTGCCTCGACGGCCTCGCTGGTCGCCCGGAAGATGCCGAGCGCGTCGCCGCCGTCCAAGCGCCGCCCTGGCATCGCGTAGGCAGCGGCACGGGCGGCTACGCTGCCGCCAGCGACCTGCTCGGAGAGCGGCACGCCTATCGCCCAGCCGTTGTTCTCGCAAATGAACACCACTGCTAAGCGGTGCAAGGCCGCCAGGTTCATCGCTTCGTGGGTTATGCCCTCGGAACTGGCGCCGTCGCCGAACCAGCAAACCGAAACCCAGCCTTCGCCCCGGACGCGAGCGGCGTAGGCCGCCCCCACCGCGTGCGCGACCTGGGCGCCGATCACGCTGGAGACGCTGCCTATGCGCCGGAGCGGGTCGGCAAGGTGCAGCGGGAGCTGGCGGCCACTGCTGTGAGGGTCGTCGGCGCGCCCGAACGCCCCCAAGAGCATTTCGAACGGCGTGACCCCGAGCGTGAGCGACACGCAGATGTCACGGTAGTAGGGCCAGGCGTAGTCGTAGCCAGGCCGGAGGGCAAAGGCGCTGGCGATCTGGGCGATTTCGTGGCCCCGGCCGGTCAGCACGAAGCCCGTCGCCCCTTGGCGGTAAAGCGTCCAAAGCCTCTCGTCCAGCCGGCGCGCCCGTACTGCAAGCTCGTACACCCGCCGCAGGAAGGACCGTTCCTCCCGGGCGCGCTCGTCCAGCTCGGCTTTCGGTACTTGTTGTAACATCCTTTCCCCCTTTCAGGTAAGAAGCGCTCGGCCGGCGGCCGTAACTATGCGCTCGGCTAGGCAAATGCCTTTGCCCAGATTTGGGATCCCGCTCATCTGTCGGGCCCCGGCCTCGTGCCGACCTCGCCGGCGAGGGCTTGCACCGCGCGGCTCGGGCTCGGCCGGCCCAGTAGAGCTGCGAGCCAGAGGCTCGTCCGTGCCAGCTCTAAGATGTCGACGCCGTGGCGCACCCCCAGCCCGTCGAGGGCGAAGACCAAGTCCTCGGTGGCGAGGTTCCCGGTGGCGCTCTTGGCGAACGGGCAACCCCCGAGGCCGCCCGCGGAACAGTCCACGGTCGTCACGCCCTGGCGCAGCGCCTCCAGTGCGTTCGCGAGCGCTTGGCCGTAGGTGTCGTGGAAATGGACAGCGAGGTGGCTCGGGCCGGCGCCCGCGTCAGCGAGGGCGGCGACGAGCGAGCGCACCGCTCCAGGGGTAGCAACGCCTATCGTGTCCCCGAGGGAAACCTCCGAGCAGCCCATGGCCAAGAGGTCTTTTACGACCGCCACGACTTCGGCGGGCGCCACGTCGCCTTCCCAAGGGTCGCCAAAGCACATGGAGACGTAGCCGCGGGCGCCGACGCCCTCTTTGGCGGCCGACGCTAGCACTTCGGCGTAGCGCTCCATGCTCTTGCTGCGCGAGGTACCGAGGTTGTGGAGGGCGAAAGACTCGGTCGCGCTGGCAAAAACCGCTATTTCGTTCACGCCGGCCGCGAGAGCGCGCTCTAGGCCTCGCATGTTGGGGACCAGCACGGGGTAGCGCGCTCCAGGGGCACGGGGCAGCTGGCGCAAGATCTCTTCGGCGTCCGCGAGCTGGGGGACGGCGTCGGGGCGCACCATGCTGGTTACTTCGACGGTTTGCAACCCTGCCGCCACCAAGCGCCTTATGAACTCGAGCTTCGTGCGAGCCTCCAGCACGACGGCTTCGTTTTGCAGCCCGTCGCGAGGGCCGACTTCGTAGATGTTCACTTCGCTGGGGAGCCCGGGGAGCGGGACGGGGCGAGGCCTCAAGGCTCGGCCTCCTCGCGCAGTTGGAAGAGGAGCTCTCCTCGCACCACGTGGGCGCCGGCCGGGTAGGCGACTCTTTCCACTCGGCCGCCTGCAGGGGCACGCAGCGGGTAGCGCATCTTCATCGACTCGAGCACGCCGAGCACGTCTCCCCGCTCCACGGCGTCGCCAGCGCTCACGCCGACGGAGACCAAGATGCCTGGCAGAGGTGCGACAACGGTGCCGTCCAAGTGAGCTTCGCTACGGCCGGGGCCAGCGCCGAGGCCGAAGCGGTACTGCTCGCCGCGGTGGGCGACGAGCACTTCAGTGGGGCTAGCAAGTAAGAAAAAGGGTTCCAGAAGGCCGTCGAGCTCGGCCAGCAGCGTGCTCGGGCCCATTTCGGCCAAGCGGACAGGCATGTCGCCGTCTAGGCCCTCCACCAAAAAGCCATGGGGCAGCGGCCCCTGGCGCACGGCAACCTCGCGGTGCTCGCCGCCGACGGACAGCTCGAGGCGCACCGGCGCCGGCGGGGCAGAAAGCCTCCACCCGTCCGCCCCGAACGGGTCGGCCTGAGAGCTCAGGCGCCCCTGTTCGGCCAAGAAGACGGCCGCGGCTGCCAGCGGCGCCCGCCAAGCGCCCGGACCAGCCGGGAAGCGCGCCTCTGCCTGGTCGAGCGAGGCGGTAGTCACTTCGGCCCGCTCGAAGGCTTCTGAGGACACCAGCCGACGCAGGAAACCGGTGTTGGTGGTGAGGCCGAGGACGGCCGTGCGGTCGAGGGAGCTTACGAGCTTTTGGCGGGCCGCCTCTCGGTCCTTTGCGTGCACCACTACCTTTGCGACCATGGGGTCGTAAAGGTCGGTGACTTCTTGGCCGCTTTCCAGTGCGGTCTCCACTCGTGCGCCGGCGGGCCACTCGACTAGGAGGGCACGGCCGGCTTGGGGCAGGAACCCTTTTTCGGCGTCCTCGGCGTAGATGCGAGCTTCGATGGCGTGGCCCGTCACGGTGACGTCTTGCTGGGCGAGCTCGAGAGGCTCGCCCAAAGCGAGGCGGAGCTGGAGCTCCACCAAGTCGACGCCGGTGACGGCCTCGGTGACGGCGTGCTCGACTTGGAGGCGGGTGTTCATTTCCAAGAAGTAGACCTCGTCGCCCGAAGCCAAGAACTCGACCGTCCCGAGGCTGCGGTACGAGACGGCGCGGGCGATGCGCAAAGCAGCGTCGAGCGCTTTTGCACGCGCCGCCTCGGAGATGACCGAAGCCGGCGCTTCTTCCACCACTTTTTGGTGCCGGCGCTGCACCGAGCAGTCGCGGTCGAAAAAGTGCACCACGGCGCCAGTGCCATCGCCGGCGACTTGGACCTCGAGGTGGCGCGCGGAGGGCAGGTAGCGCTCCACGAACACCGACGGGTCCCCGAAGGAGGCGAGCGCCTCGCGGCTAGCGACTTCGACCGCCTCTGCGAGCTCGCCGGGGTCGTTCACCAACCGCATGCCCTTGCCGCCCCCACCTGCTATGGCTTTGACGAGGACGGGGAAGGTCATTTCGGGCGCAGCGAGGCTGAGGCCGGCAGGGCCCCAGGCGGGCAGCACGGGAGCGCCGAGCTTTCTTGCGGCCTCGCGAGCTTGGTCCTTGCGGCTCATCAGCTCGATGACCTCGGGCTGGGGGCCGACGAAGACGAGGCCCGCGTCCTCGCACGACTTGGCGAAAGACGCGTTCTCGGACAAAAAGCCGTACCCGGGGTGAACTGCGCCCGCGCCCGTTCGCTTGGCAGCCTGCACGAGGGCCTCTATGCGGAGGTAGGACTGGCTAGCTGGCGGCGCGCCGACCCGCACTGCCTGGTCGGCTTCGCGGGTATGGGGGGAGCCAGCGTCGGCGTCGGAGTAAACGGCCACCGTCTGGAGCCCCAAGCGCCGTGCCGCCCTTATGACCCGGAGCGCGACCTCTCCCCGGTTGGCGACTAACAACGTGGAGAACACCGCCGGCCTCACATCCTGAACACGCCGTAGCGGGCCGGCGGGGGAGCGGGGCACTGCGCCGCCAGCGCGAGCCCCATGGCCAGCACCCGCCGGGTGTCGAGGGGGTCGATCACGCCGTCGTCCCAGAGCCGTGCAGTGGCGTAGTAGGCCGACCCCTGCTCCTCGTAGCGGCGTCTTAGAGAGGCGGCGCCCTCCCCGCCCACGAGGGAGAGCACCGTGGCTGCCTGGTCGGCGCCCATCACCGATATGCGGGCGTTCGGCCAGCTAAAAAGCAGCCTGGGGCTGTAAGCGCGCCCGCACATCGCGTAGTTGCCTGCCCCGAAGGACCCGCCGATTATCACGGTGAACTTGGGGACCGTCGAGCAAGCGACGGCGGTCACCAGCTTGGCGCCGTCCTTGGCGATGCCCTTGGCCTCGTACTCCCGGCCGACCATGAAACCGCTTATGTTTTGCAAAAAAACCAATGGGACGGCCCGCTGGTCGCACAGCTCGATGAAGTGCGCCCCCTTTAGGGCAGACTCTGAGAACAAGATGCCATTGTTGGCCACTATCCCCGCTCGGTAGCCCGAGATGCGGGCAAAGCCGCAGACCAGTGTCTCGCCGTAAGCCGCTTTGAACTCGTGGAACTGCGAGCCGTCGACGACCCGTCGGACCACCTCGCGCACGTCGTAGGGCTGGCGTACGTCCGCCGGCACGATGTCGTAAATTTCCGCAGGGTCTTCGTCGGGTTCCCGGGGCTCGGCGCGGTCGACCTCGCAAGCGGGCGCCGGCGCGAGGGACGCCACCATCGACCTCATCGCCCGCAGGGCGCCGGCGTCGTCGTCGGCGACGTGGTCGACGACCCCAGAGCGCCGGGCGTGCACCTCTGCGCCTCCGAGCTCTTCTGCGCTCACGACTTCGCCGGTGGCAGCCTGTACGAGAGGCGGCCCGCCGAGGAAAACGGTGCCTTCGTTGCGCACGATGACCGTCTCGTCGCTCATTGCGGGCACGTAAGCCCCGCCCGCCGTACTGGAGCCCATCACGGCAGCGAGCTGGGGCACGCCGGCGGCTGACATGTTTGCTTGGTTGTAGAAAATACGACCGAAGTGGTCTCGGTCCGGGAACACTTCGTCCTGGAGGGGCAGGTAGGCACCGCCGGAGTCCACCAGGTAACAGCACGGCAGGCGGAACGAAGCGGCGACTTCCTGCGCGCGCAGGTGCTTTTTCACGGTGAGCGGGAAGTAGGTCCCGCCCTTTACGGTCGCGTCGTTGGCTACCACCATGCACGGCCGCCCCGACACCTTTCCTATTCCCGTCACGATGCCGGCGGCCGGCACCGGCTCGCCGTAGACGTCCAGGGCGGCGAGCGGGGAGAGCTCGAGGAAGGCGGCGCCGGGGTCGAGCAGGCGGTCGACCCGGTCGCGCACGAGGAGCTTGCCGCGCTCGGTGTGGCGCCGGCGTGCCCGCTCGTCGCCCCCCTGACGGACGAGCGCCAGCCGCTCGCGCAGTTCGGCGGCCAGTTCAGCCAAAGTCGGCCCCCCAGGCCCGTGGCCGGCCCCGCTCCCGGCTGAGCGACCAGGCCCGCCCCCCGCTGAGCTCCCGGCTGAGCGGCCAGGCCCGCCCCCCGCTGAGCTCCCGGCTGAGCGACCAGGCCCGCCCCCCGCTGAGCTCCCGGCTGAGCGACCAGGCCCGCCCCCCGCTGAGCTCCCGGCTGAGCGACCGGCGCCGCTCCTGGCTGGGCCGCCGGCGGGTGTGCCAACCATGCCAGACCTCCTTTGGCCGTCTTAGGCACGGCCAAAGGCCAGAGTAACATTGCACGCCAGAATGTTGGTCGTCCAAGTGTGATGGCGCCGGGGAGCTTCGTAGAACTTCGCCGGCAAGGACCGGTGGCTGAAGTGGTGCTCAACCGGCCGGAGGCCATGAACGCCCTGTCCACGGCCATGGCGCGGGATCTGCGAAGCGTCCTCGACGAGGCCGGTGCCGAGACAGGGGTTTGTGCGGTTGTGCTCTGCTCGGCCACTGAGCGCGCGTTTTGTGCCGGCGCGGACCTAAAGGAGAGGGCGTCGTTCACCGACGCGGACATGGCGGCGCAGCGGCCCGTGCTCCGAGCGGCCTTCGAGGCGGTGCGCGCCCTCGAGGTGCCCTCTGTGGCCGCGCTCGCCGGCTACGCCCTAGGAGGCGGTTTCGAACTGGCGCTTTCTTGCGACTTGATCGTCGCCGACACTACGGCAGTCGTAGGCTTGCCCGAGACCTCTGTGGGCCTGGTGCCCGGCGGCGGGGGGACGCAACTTGTCCTCCGGCGGGCGGGGCCGGCGGTGGCTGCGGACCTCGTGTTCACGGGCCGGCGGGCCCCGGCCGAAGAGGCTTTCCGGCTGGGCTTGGTGGACCGGCTGGTGGAGCGCGGGCGTGCCCGTTCGGCGGCGCTCGAGCTAGCCGGGGCGATCGCCGCCAACTCCCCGTTGGCCGTGCGGGCGGCCAAGCGGGCCTTGCGGCTGGGCGCCGGCGCGAGCCTCGCTCAAGGGTTGGAGGTCGAGGAAGCCGCGTGGCGGGAGGCCGCCAGCTCGCTCGACCGGGCCGAGGGGATCCGGGCCTTTGTCGAGAAGCGCCCGCCGGCGTGGCCCTCCCGTTCGCGGGAGCCTTTCGCCTAGGTGTCCTCACCGAAGGGGACGCCCAGGGCCCCTCATTGCCCAGGGCCCCTCATTGCCCAGGGCCCTCGCTACCCAGGGCCCCTCGCTGAGGAAGAGGCCGAGGGCCCTCACTGAAGCCGAGGGCCCTCACTGAAGAGGGGCGCAGCGGCGGTGAGGTGCCCTATCGGCGGTAAAGTGCAGCGTGCCCAAAGCTCCAACTGAGCCTCGCCGGCGGCGTCTTCGGCCCTCGCTGTTGCTGGTGCCGTTCCGCAAGGCTGCCACGGGCATAGGGCGGCTCATTGGGCGTACGCCGTGGCTGCGGCGCCGCTACGCCAGGTTCATCTTGCGGTCGATAAAAAAGCAGCGGCAAAAGGACCGCCCGCTCCCCGAGAACCTCCTTCGCATAGAGCGCCAGCTGAGGGGTCTTCCGCCCCGCAAGCAGGCCGAGGTGCTCGAGCAGCTCCTCGAAACCAGCGCGACGTTCCGCCCCGAAGCAGCCGGTCGGGCGCTCCGGCGGGCAAGCTCCAGGCAGGAGCGCAGGAGGGGCAAAGGCTCGGGGGTGCGGCCCGGCCTCATGCCAGGGCAGCGCCGGCGGGCCTAGCGGCGGCCACTGGGGGGCGGGCCTAGCGGCGGCCGCTGGGGCCGGCGCAAATCTTGGTTTTGCCCGCTAGCCGGACGGCTATGGTGCAAAGATGCTGATTTCCACCATGAACGACATTCCCGGCTATGAGGTGACCGACGTCTTAGGAGAGGTCTTCGGGCTCACCGTGCGCAGCCGTAACTTGGGGTCGGTCCTCGGGGCGAGCTTGAAGTCCCTCGCCGGGGGGGAGCTCAGGGGCATGACAAAGAACCTCCAAAACAGCCGAGAGGAGGCGATCAGCCGCATGGTGCAGGAGGCGGAGGCCAAGGGCGCCAACGCCGTTGTCGCTTTCCGCTTCGACACCTCCGAGATGGGCAATGTCTGGACGGAGATCTGCGCCTACGGGACAGCGGTCAAGGCCGAGAAACGCTGACGACGGGCAGCGGTGAAGGCCGAGAAACGCTGATGACGCGCAGCCCCCGCCGGCCGA
>Ga0209061_1003589_pt1 | contig 16508 bp, 10 predicted proteins | sample Coa_R1_10_FD_187157 | JGI IMG/M metagenome (GOLD analysis project Ga0209061, IMG submission 187157) | Surface soil microbial communities from Centralia Pennsylvania, which are recovering from an underground coalmine fire - Coalmine... | ecosystem: Environmental > Terrestrial > Soil >...
GACCAAGCTTGTCAGGGTCACCGGCGAGGGCCTCGACGACGCAGCCCTCCGGGCGGCCATCGAAGAGGCGGGCTACGAGGCAGCCTGATGCCTGTCTCTGCACCTGAGAAGGCGGGCCATGTCGACCTGGCGATATCGGGGATGACCTGCGCGTCGTGCGCGGCCCGTATCGAAAAACGCTTGAACAAGCTGGACGGCGTAACCGCCACGGTCAATTTCGCTAGCGAACAGGCGGCGATCTCGTTCGACCCGGGCGTCATTTCCCTTGACGACCTGGTCAGCACCATCGAGGGGATCGGTTACGGTGCCGCCGTCCCCGAGGCAGCACCCCCCGAGGAGGACCCGGTCAAGCCCTACCGGACAAGGCTGGTCCTCGCCCTGGCGGCGTCGGTCCCCGTGGCGCTGTGGGCCTGGGTCGCCGCGGCACGTTTTGCCGGCTGGGAGTGGGCCTCGCTCGCGTTGGCCACCCCGGTCGTGGCCTACGCGGGCTGGCCGTTCCACCGGGCTGCTGCCCTGAACGCTCGCCACGGCGTGGCCACCATGGACACACTCATCTCGCTCGGGGCCCTGGCCGCTTGGACCTGGTCGGTGGTGGTGCTGGCCGCGGGGATGGACCAGGGTGTCTATTTCGACACGGCGACGCTCATAACTGGCTTGGTACTGCTCGGGCGTTACTTTGAAGCCCGGGCCAAGCGCCGCTCGGGCGAGGCGGTGCGGGCGCTCCTCGAGCTCGGGGCCAAGGAAGCCCACGTGCTGCGCGACGGCCAAGAGGTGCTCGTCCCCATTGAAGCTCTTCGTGTTGGCGACCTCTTTGTGGTCCGGCCGGGGGAGAAGGTGGCGACCGACGGGGTGGTAACCGAGGGCAGTTCCGCCCTCGACGAGTCCATGCTCACCGGGGAGCCGGTCCCCGTCGAGGTGGGGCCGGGCAGTGAGGTAGCCGGCGGCACCGTGAACGCCTCGGGCCGATTGGTGGTGCGGGCCACGCGCGTCGGGGGAGAGACCGCCCTCGCCCAGATCGCCCGGCTGGTGGCACAGGCCCAGGCTGGCAAGGCCCAGGTGCAGCGCCTGGCCGACCGGGTCTCGGGGATCTTCGTGCCGGTCGTGATCAGCCTCTCACTTTTGACCCTGGCGGGCTGGCTCCTCCTCTCGGGCTCGGGCACGGCGGTGGCCTTCACCGCGGCGGTGGCCGTGGTCGTGATCGCCTGCCCTTGCGCGCTCGGCCTCGCCACCCCGACGGCCCTCATGGTCGGCACCGGGCGAGGCGCCCAGTTGGGCATCGTGATCAAAGGCCCTGAGGTCTTGGAGCAGACGAGGAAGGTGACGACCGTGGTGCTCGACAAGACCGGCACCCTGACCGAGGGCAAGATGCGCGTGACAGCCCTCGTACCTGCCGAGGGGGTGGGCGAAGAGGAGCTCCTCCGCCTGGCCGCAGCCGTCGAGGACGCGAGCGAGCACCCGATAGCCCGTGCCATTGCTGAAGAGGGGCGCAGCCGTCTTGGAAGCCTCCCGCCGGCCGAGAGCTTCAACAACCGGGCCGGCCTCGGCGTGGAGGCCGTCGTAGAGGGCCACGCCGTGGTCGTCGGCCGGCCGTCGCTCCTTTCGGACTGGGCCGTCCACCTGCCCGAGGCGCTCGTTTCCGAGGCCGCGCGCCTCGAAGAGAAAGGGACGACCGTGGTAGCCGTGGCTTCCGACGGGAAGGCCCTCGGCTTGGTGGCCCTGGCCGACCAGCTGAAGCCCACCACCCGCCAGGCCATCTCCGAGCTGCGGGGGCTCGGGCTCACGCCCGTGCTCTTGACCGGGGACAACGAACGGACCGCCCGAGCTGTAGCGGCCGAGGTCGGGATCGAGCGGGCCCTCGCCAATGTCTTGCCCGACGCCAAGGCGGCCGAGGTACGCCGCCTGCAAGAGGCCGGGGAAGTGGTGGCCATGGTGGGCGACGGCGTGAACGACGCGGCGGCCCTGGCCCAGGCCGACCTCGGCCTGTCCATCGGCACCGGCACCGACGTCGCGATCGAGGCCTCCGACTTGACGCTCGTGTCGGGTGACCTCCGCGTCGCAGCCGATGCCATCCGCCTCGCCCGCCGCACGCTGGCGACCATAAAGGGCAACCTCTTTTGGGCCTTTGCTTACAACATTGCTGCCATACCGCTCGCCATCGCCGGCGTCGTCAACCCCATAATCGCCGCCGCCGCTATGGCGTTCTCGAGCGTCTTCGTCGTGTCGAACTCGCTTAGGCTGCGGCGCTTCCAGCCGGTGAGGGCGGCTTCGTGACCAGCACGACAGCTACGCCGGCGCCGGCGTACGGTTATGTGGCAGCGGGGGACAAAGAGGCCCTTGCCAAGCGCATGCACCGCATCGAAGGCCAGGTGCGGGGGATCGAGAAGATGATCGCGGAGGACCGCTATTGCATCGACATCCTCACGCAAATCTCTGCGGTGTCGACAGCGCTGGAGGCCGTGGCGTTCAAGCTCTTGGACGACCACGTCAACCACTGCGTCACTGCTGCCCTCGCATCGGGCGACGAGGAGGTGGCGGCAGAGAAGGGCCAAGAGCTCCTCAAAGCCGTCCACCGTTTCGTGCGCACCCGCTAGTGCTTGTGGTAGTTGGCCTGGCTTTGACCTCGAACGCGATGACGTTGCCGCGCGCCCGACGAATACCACGAGGCGTAGCGGTTCGTAGCGCGCTTCGGTGTCGGCCATCCGCAGCTGCCGCGCTGGTGCGGCCTCAAACCTTCGCGAGCACAGCCTTTACCCAGGCCACCAGTTCGGGCAGGTACACCTTGTCCATGGTGGCCAGGTCGACTGGGTTCAACGCCTCCCCCGCCTGGACGATATAGCCCTTGGAGAACACCACGAGGTTGGGGAAGCACCAAGCCGAGCTTCCGGTGCCAACGCAATGGACGATATCTGTTGCGTACTTGCCGAGGGCCGGGACTGCCTGCACCGTGGCCTTCGGGTTGAACTGTTTCGTGACCTTGACCTGGTCGTTGAAGCCCGCGACCGTTTCGTGCCCATCGACCTCATCGGTGACGGTCGAGTTGGGGTCGTGCAGCTGCTTATAGGTGCAGACGTCTCCTGGCAAGCCGTCAAGGCGCCAGTTCCCCTTGGTGAACGGCACATGGAAAAACTTGGAGGGGGCGACGGTGCTCGCTAGCTTTGAGCAGAGCGGCGGGCAGTTGCGCGCCTCCGCCCCGGAGCCGCATGCGTTGGAAATGCCGATAGCCGCCGCCGGCGACGTCCACCCCGTCGCAGCCACGAAGGAGATGGCTGTAAACGCCGCGCTGGAGGCGAGGGCGGCCAAGGCTCTCGAACCTGTTCTCACTGCAGAGCTCACCTTTCGTAAGCTAACGAGCCCCTCCTTCGCTGGCGTCAGGAGGGGCACCTGATCTTTTCCCAGCTACCATCGCTACGTGGGTCGGGCCGGCGCCAAGCCCGGAGGTGCGCTCTTGGAGCGCGAAGCTGAGCTGGCCGCGCTCCGCGCCGCGTTACGGGGGGCGGTCGGCGGAGAAGGCCGCGCCCTGCTCTTGACCGGGCCGCCGGGTATTGGGAAGACGGCGCTTTTGCGTTCTGCCCGCCATCTGGCGGAGGCGCACGGGATGGCTACGCTCGTAGCTCGCGCGAGCGAGCTCGAGGGCCACTTTCCTTACGGCGTGGCCCGCCAACTCTTCGAGCCCGTGCTGCGCCAAGCCCGGCCAGAAGAGCACGAGGTGCTCCTCTCAGGGCCGGCACGGATGGCTGGCCCTGTCCTTGGGGTCGAGGGCCTACCAACCGCAGCCCTCGACGGGGGGCGGTCCACCAGAGCGCACACGGCGCTCGCGCGTGCGTACGGGTTGTACTGGTTCGCGGCCAACCTGTCGCAGCGCTGCCCCCTCGCGGTCTTGGTGGACGACGCACAGTGGGCCGACAAGGCATCGGCACGCTTCCTGTTTTTCCTTTCGCGCCGTCTTGAGGGAGTGCCTGTTGCGCTCCTGATCGCGGCACGCACCGACGGCCAAGGAGCCGTCATCGGCACTGCGGCCGACATCGCCGCGGAGCCGTCAGTGGCGAAGCTGCGGCCCGCCCCGCTCAGCGAGACAGCGGTCGCCCACCTGGTGGCCTCTCGTCTCGGGCGGACGCCCCAGCCAGCCTTTGTGGCGGCCTGTCGCGAGGCCACAGGAGGCACCCCCTTTCTCGTGCATGAACTGCTGGGCGCGCTCAGCGCTCAGCCGATGGAACCCACGGACCAGAACGCTTCGCTGGTCGGGCGCCTCGGTCCCCTGACCGTCGCACACGAGGCACTGGGGCTGGCCACCGGCCCTGCCGGCGCGATAGCGCTTGCCCGCGCTGTAGCCGTGCTGGGCCGGCAGGCGGCGCTCCCATCCGCGGCTCGTCTTGCCGGCCTGGATGCAGCCTCGGCACTACGGGCCTTGGACGCCTTAGTTGTTGGCCATGTTCTCACCTTCCGGGCCCGGCTCGAGTTCCTGCACCCGATCGTCCGGGCCGCGGTCTATGAGGGGATCCCCCCGGGAGAGCGGTCGTCTCTCCACCGAAAAGCGGCCGACCTTCTCGGCGAGGAGGGCTCGGACATCGACGTCGTCGCAGCCCAACTGCTGGCGAGCGGCCCCACGGGGTCCGCTCGTGTCGTCAACAAGCTCCGCGAGGCTGCGGCCCTGGCCTCGGCTCGTGGTGCCCCCGACGACGCCGCAGCGTACCTTGCCCGTGCGCTAGAGGAAGGCGGTGACAACAAGGAGCGCGGCACACTTTTGTTCGAGCTTGGAAAGGCCGAGCGCCTCTCCGGCCAGCCCTCGGCCGTCGAGCACTTCCGCGAGGCGCGCCGGCTTACCACGGATCCAGTCCTTCGCAACCAGGCTGCGTTCGAGCTGGCAGGCCTGCTCGCCATGGCCGGGGAGTGGGAGGCGCCGATCGCAATCGCCGAGGAGGCGGTGGCGAACCTGCAGAGACGTGCTCCCGACCTCTCCGAGCGGCTGGAACGACTACTTGCCGGCTGCAGCGCGTACGACCCCAGGCTCGTTGCGGAATTCGACCGCCGGCTGCCAGTACTACGCGAACTGGCACGGCACAACAGCCAGCCGGCTCGCGCCATAGCCTTGCTGCTCGCCAACATCGACGTGCTCCGAAACGGCCAGGGACCGGGTGACGCCTCGCGCCTCGGGCGGAACTGGCCGGTGGACGAGCTGGTGGCAGCGGGTATGGAAGAGTGGGGCGTCTCGCAAGGCTTGGCCGCGCTGGTCTTCAGCGATGAGCTGCAACACGCGGGCGAGGTGGCCGAAGCGCTGCTCGCTTCGGCGCAGTCCAGAGGTGCGTTGTTCGCGGTTTTCACTGGGCTCGGTTACCGCGGGCTCATCGAGGCGCGGCAAGGCAACCTCGCAGCTGCCGAGCAGGAGATCCGGGCCGCGCTCGAGCCGGCCCGAGAGCGAGGTTTTGCCTTCGCCGTCCCGTCACTTCTCTGGTTTGCCACAGATGTCGTGGTAGAACGCCCCGAGGCGGCCGACTTCGCTCTCCTGGCCGAGCAGTTTGAGCTCGGGCCCATGGCCGCTGTGGCAAGCGGAGCTTTGCTCCTCGACATGAGGGGACGAGCCCGGTATGCAGCCGGCAACACCGCTGCCGGTGCCGGCGACTTGCGCAGGGCGGGAGAAATCTACACGGCGCTCGGGTTCTTCAACCCCAACCCGAGCAACTGGCGCTCAGCGCTGGCGATCATGGTACGGGGCGAGCGGCCCGACGAGGCCCACCGGCTGGCTAACGAGGAGCTCGATGACGCCCGTCGGGCGGGCCTAGCCCGAGGGATAGGGACAGCCCTCCGGGCGCTCGGCCTCATCGAGGGCGGTGCTGCCGGCCGCTACCGTCTCGAAGAGGCGGTGAAAATCCTCGACGGTTCCCCTGCGCGCCTCGAGCACGCGCGTGCCCTCGTCGACTTGGGGGCGGCCTTACGCCGTTCGGGTGAAAGAGCGGCGGCCCGCAAGCCCCTCCTGGCCGGTCTCGACGAAGCTGTCGAAGCGGGTGCGACCCGACTGGCGGAGCGGGCAAAAGAGGAGCTGGCGGCCGCCGGTGCGCGCCCGCGCCGCTTGCGGGCCAGTGGACCGGCGTCGCTCACACCGAGCGAGCTACGCGTCGCCCGCCTGGCGGCGGAGGGCCACACCAACCTGGAGATCGCCCAAGCCCTATTTGTCACCCCAAAGACGGTGGACACGCACCTTTCCCACGTGTACGCGAAGCTCGGGATCTCCTCCCGCCAAGCGCTGGGGGCTGCTCTGGCCGTCGAGCCTTGAAAACTGACAAGGCCTGGCGGCGCTTTTGTCTCTTGGGGGCCTTTAGGAAATAGGCAAGGTGTCGAGGTAAGTGATGCGCCGGCCGAGCTCGACGGCGAGCGTGCCCAAGGTGTCCACCGGGACTAGCTCTACCTCTTGGACGCGGGCTCGCATCGGCTGGCTCCCCCGTGGCGCCGGCAACTTCAACGTCCCCTGCCAGAAGAGGTTGGCACCAGCGGCTTGAGCAACAAGGGGGCTGCCCGTCGTTAGGTCAGGGTTGGCGAGCTGCCACTGGAGGTCGGGGTCGCTTACGCCGGCCTGTTGCACCTCGACGAAGGCCTCCATGGAGAGGGGCAAGGGGCCCGAGTACGCTACGGCTGGGCCGCTCACCGTAACGGTCACCACGTCGGGGGACGGGTAGCTGAGCGTGGCCAACCGGTCGGGGGCGAGCTGCGCGAAATCCGTCTGGACTACAGGGGAAACCTCGGCCGTGACGAGCGAGGACGGCTGGTAGCGCGCCAGTCCCAGGCGCACGAACGGCCAGTAGCTTGGGGGGAGGTCGATGAGCACGTCGGCGAACCAGAGGCCGTGTACAGGGTCGAAGGAGACCTCGTGACCGGCGATGTCGGCCATCCCGTCCCGATCGTATTGCTGCTCGGCGAGCACGATCCCAGACGCGGTGGCCACCGCGAGGGGGAACTGGCTCAGCTCGAGGCGGGCACCGACGCCGCCGGTGGCCCATAAGGGGTCGGCGCCCGCTCGGCTGAACAGGGCTCCTAACTGGGTCTCGACGCCAACGTCGAGGTGGGTCTGCAAGACCACCCCGAGCAGCTCGCCCGCCCCCGAGGAAAACCACGGGCGGCCGAGGTAGACCCTCAAGAGGCCGCCCGAGCGCCGGCTGTAGGGGTTGCCGGCGGTGTCCGTGCCCGATGTCCAGCCGAAGGCTGGGAGCATGTAGCGGACGTCGGGCGGGGTGGGGCGGGCGGAGCTCGGTACAGAGACGCGGTAACCCTTCGAGGTCGCCGGTGGCACCGGGTGCTCGAGGCTGGTGCGCGTGACCGGGGGGGCCACGTAGCGCACTTGCACGGTGGCGCGATCTGGTATCGAGCCTCCGGGCAGGCGCGCAATCGTGCCTTGCGTGTCGTCCTCGGCGTAGTCGACGCCGGCGCGGTAGACGACTTCAACGGTTTCCCCCTTGCCGCCTTTCACAATGATGCTGTTCTCGACCCTATTGGCGGTCACGTTCGTGGCGCCTTGGGCAAAGCCCGCTGGGCTCACGGCTGCCGGCGTCAAGCCGTTCAGCACCACCTCTTTGGTTTCTTCAAAATACTCGAGGAAGCGCGTCGTAGCGACAGCCTCGTAGTAGACGACCCGGTGCTTGGTGTCCCCGAAATCGTGGCGCATTCCCGAGAAGGCAGCCTCCACCAACGTCGGGCTGTAGGCGAGCTCGAGCTCGCCCACCCGCGAACGGCCGCTCAGTTCGACGCTCCCGGCAGGGCTGGTGCCGTCGTCGAAAGGCTCGGACCACGAGGCGAGCACGTCCAAACGGGCGGTGCTCTTGTGGTCCACTGCCACGTGGGCGTCGCTCAGGCTGGCGTAGGTGAGGCTGAGCTCACGTTGCACCTCGAGCAGTCCGAAATGCGGGGCCGTGAGGGGCTGGCGCACGGCGTGCACCAATATGACCTCCCTGAAGGGCGTGAACATCCAATGGTCCCCCCAAGTCGCGAGATCCCGTAGCCACGCTCGTTCGGCGGATGGCATCGGTGCGGCAGAAAGCCAGGACCACTGCCCCATGAGCTCGAGGTCGCCAGGGTGGAGGAAGCAAGAAAGGCGGACAGCCTGGACGGTCCCCTTGGGCACAAAGACCGACATCGCCCCGCCGTTGGTCCCGCTTGGCAACTCGGGAGGCCTGGTCCCAGGGCGCAGGACGAGCCGGAAGGACCGGGCGACCGGCCAGTCCGAGGTCTTGGAGGAGAACGGGACCTGTAGCGGCTTTGGGCTCGGCGGCCTTCCCGGCAGGCCGAGGAAGGCGGCACCGCGCGCCAGCGGGTCGGGCAGGTACGGGACCGGCAATTGGTCGGTGGGGAAGTAGAACTGGCCCAGCGTGGCGGGGTCGCGCTGGCCGCCTGCCGCCGCCACCACCGATTGGTCGTTGAAAGTCGAGCTCGCTCGGGCCGAAAGGACCGGGTACTTGGCCGGGTCTGGGCGCCCGTCGGGGCCGTCCACCATCCCGTGCGCCTCGGCGAGCTCCTCGGCCACAGGGGGAGGCACCACGTGGCGCTCGCAAGGCGCGATGGAAGAACCGCTGTCAGGCACGTTGTAATTGCTGCGGACCACCAATAGCTCGAGGTGCTCGCCGGGGGTGCGAGGCGCCTTGAAGAGCAAGAGCGGCGACGCGACGGGCTCGAAGCGCAGGTACGGGACCGGAGCGGTGGAGATGAGCGGCGCCGGCGGGGCACCAGTTCGGAGGTCGGCGCTGTTGCCGGCCAGGTCCACGGCGCGGGCCTGGAATATGTACCGACGGCCGAAGCGCAGGACCGGCAGGGAGCCGGGTGCTGCGGCATAGCTGATGCTGAGGGGGAAACCGGGTGCCGAAGAGCTTTGCTCGTTGGTTGCCAGGCCGCCCGAGGAGTTGTCCTGCAAGTGAGCGCCGGGGCGGGGAGCGACCGAGCTCCACCCGGACCAGCGGAAAAGGGTCTCGGGGACGTTCTGGTCCCCTCCGGGCCCTTGCGGTTGTTGGCTTTGGGGGGCAGAGGTCGTCCCGAGCTGTACCCATCCCTCGTCGCCGGCAGGGACGGGGACGACTACGGGCGGGTTGCCTACCAAGTAGCCCCCGCTCGCCGACGAAGCGACCCGTGCGCACAAAGTGTGCCAGGATGACGAGTGGTTGTCCCAGACATCTATCCGGAAGCCCCGGGTCAAATCCTCGGCATATAGGGTCGGCGGTGGGCTGGACTGGAGCTGGCTGTTGGTCTGGTTTGCTGAAAGAAATGACATTCCTAGCGCATAGGCGTTGGCGCTGCGGGCAACTGAAAGGCCGGCGGAACGTAACGACGGGAGCGCGTAAGCTTTCGGCGTGTCGGCCGCTCGGTTCACCAGGGCGTTGCGCAGACCTCCAGCGAAGTTGAGCGCTTTCAGGGTCGCCCCGTCGAGGTCGACCTCGACCACGGAATAGTCCGGACCTCCCAAGCGCAAGTAGCCGCCAGCAAGGTCGGGGTTGACCGGGCGCTCCAACGGCCGGAAGGCAAGCCCAGCTGTCATGGTCCGTGGGTAAAGATCCGTCGTGCTTATGTGCGTTTTCCAGAAGGCCTCCACATAGGTTTCGAAAGTCGCAGGCAGGCCGGGCGGTCTGGGTAGCTCGAGGTCGAAGACGAGCCCGAACAACCGGGCGAGCGGAGGATGGTTGGCGAGGAGGGAGAGCGCCTGGTGGAACTCGAACGTGGGCACCCGAGGGCCGGTGGGGCGGGCCCCCTTCGTGCCGGCGCTTCTGACCGCAGCGGACTTGGTGGGAGGCACGGGCGCCCGGAAAGGAGCCAGGAAGACCGAGGCGAGGGCGATGTCCTGCGCCGGGGTCGTCTTCGCTCCGGGGGGGATGGCGCCGGCGCGGCGGTCGTAGAGGTCGTCCAAGCTCGCCAGGACCGCTTCCAAGCTCTGCCCAGGGACGAACGTGCCGTATTCCCCGCCGCTCAGAGGGAACTCCGAGAGGCCCGCTTTGCTCACTGCTCCCACCGACGGCCAACTGAGGGGCGACTGGCGAGCCACCGTCGAGTACATACCGGCCAGGAACGACCGAAGCTTGGCAGCCGGGTAGGAACGCAGCCTGTGAGTGGACGGGTCTATCCAGACTTTTCCCCAGCTGTAGGGCTGGACCTTCGTCGAAGGGCCGAACACCGCTCGCCAGAGGTCAGGACGCCGCCCTTGCGGGGGGGCGAGCCTGACAGGGGGCAGGGAGCCGAGGTGCACTGAAAAGGCTATGTCTTTGGCGGCCCAGTCGAGCCAGTCTGGGAACTCGGACAGGGCCACGTACTCTTGGTTTGCGCCCGAGGAGAGCCGTGGGGAAGCGCAAACCGATACACGGAGCGTTTTGCCACCGTCGGCCGTCCCGTTGGGCAGTGCGGTCCAAACGATCGTCTGGTCGGCCATGTGGTTCGCAAGGCGCGGTGCCGTTCAAGCGGCAAACGCCAGGCAGTACTCCTTCCAATCTTTCTCGGTGGTGGCCGCGGCAAAACTCGGGTCGCCGCCTCCGATCGTCTTTTGCATGGTCATCGAAACCGACTTGGAAAAGCAGAGCACGCTCACCTCTACGGTCAGTGTGGCCGTGCCGGAGGCCTGGCCGGGATCGAGGTACGTGAGGCCGAGGTAGAACTCGACCGAGATGCTCACGACCCCAAGGACAGAGAGGTTGCCGTCGGCTCGGAGGAACCCGGTCAGCTGGACCGAGTTGCTAGGCGTGGTCTGGAGCGCGAAGTAGATCCCCGCCATGATCGACACCCCGCCGCTCGCGACGCCAAGGTTGACCGACGCGCTTGCCCCAAACTCCAAAGAGGCTTCCAGTAGCTCGATCCCATCGGCGCCGAGCGCTAGGCCGAAGAAGCCGCCTCCAGTGAAAAGGTCTATCGCCAACAAGAAGGGGTTCTCACGCGTGGACAGGTTGACCCGCAAGCGGACGGGCGAGCTGTCGAACGGGATGTTGAGCAGGCCCGAGAGGGCCAGGTTGGAGAGGGAGAAGACGCCGACCGAGACGGAGGGGAGTGCTACGGAGTAGCTCGCCTGGGCCCCGGCGGAAGTTACGTTGACGCTCGGGCCGCCGAGCGAAGCGAAGAACTGCTCGAAGGCTTGTACGAAGCTGAGCTCGTTGACGAAGGTGACACCAGAGATGTCCGGTTTCAATTGCGCCTTGGCGCCGGTCGCAAAGCTGAACGAGAGCCCCTTGAAAGCGATGTCGACTGCCGGCGCGCTGTTGCCGAACAGCACGAGGTGGAAGGCGGAGAGCGAACCGCTAACCGAATAGGTCGTCTGCTCGGGGCTCTTTATGGGCGTGTACACCTTGGCGTGGAGTTCCAACTTGGCGCCGGTGCCGGGTACGAAGAAGCCGGCAGAGTCCCCTTTCACCACCGGTGACCAGTCCAGGGTCGTCTGTAAGGCGGCGGGCGGCTGGCTTGTGTCGTTGCCCGGGTACACGAGGGAGCTTTGGATCCTCGGCGCCTGACCGGTGACGCTATGGCCCGCAGGGCCGCTGCCCAGTCCGACCGGGGCGATGACCTCGGTGAGGCCGATGGCGCCGAGCAGCTTGGCCTCGAGGAGCCCACCTACCGTCGAGAAGAAGTTGCTCGGGTCGAACTTGCCGGCCAGGAGGTCGCCTATGGGGCCGGCCACCGGGCCGAGGTCGCGGGCGAGGCCCGTGATCCCCAAGTTGGGAGTGGCGACCCCGCCCGCCACCTGAGGAGAAAAGCCCAAGGGGACAGGCGAGCCGCCCTGCGCCAGCTCCAGGTAGACTTCCGGCACACCTTGGGGGAAGTTGGCTTGGTAGTAGTTGGGGGAGATCGTGACCCTGACGGCACCGAGCGCAGCCCCCGCGATCTGCTCGGCCCCGGGCAGGTGCACGCTGGCGCTCGTAGCGACCGGGAAGAACGGTGGCTCCAATGGAGCGAGCTGGCCTTGAGGGGCTTCCCCGCCGAGTTCCAGCGAGGCCACGTGCTGTGCAGTCGAGCCCGGCATGTTTCCCGGGTCGGCGAACGCGAGGAGCTGGCCCCCGAGCGAAGGGCTTCGCCGTGACGCGTCCGCATTGCCATAGGCAGCTGAGATCTGCTGGGCGGCGGTGACGGGGCCCCAGCTGTCGTAGCCGTTCACCGCGACCTTCTCGCTCACGAAGATCACGCCGGTCTGCAACTGCACGGCGCGCCCTTCGGTGTCGGCGACCGTGTGCGCAAACGGGTAGTCGGCCTGGTTGGCCCTCACCCAGAACACCTCGTTGTCGTCCGGGGGGAGGGGAAAGCTGCCTACTGCCATCGTGTTGCTCACTGGGTCGAGCGGAGGGGTGGCGAGCGTCGTCACGGTGACCTGGCGGAGCGGGTTTTTCCGGCCGGCGTAGGGCTCAGCCGGAGAGCTCGCGAAGTCGCGGGTGGGCTGGACGACCACGACGTACTGGCGTTGGACGAGGTACGCGACGACATCCGCGTTGCCGTCCACCTGGAACTCACGGTCGGTCACAGTTATGTGCACTGCCCGGTGGCCGAAGGGGAACAGGTAACCGGCGCGTACCGTGCGCACATAGCTCTCCCGGCCGGTTACCATACGGTGCCGCCAGTCCGTGAGCGAGCTAGCCGAGGGGGTGTCCCAGCTCCCGTGGAGGTTCATGGTCGCCCCGAGGGCCGTCAGCATGAGGAGCTGTGCTTGCGCCGGCACGCTCGGGAGGGCCGGCAACGCGACCGAGCCGGTCGTGCTCCCGCTCGTCCCGCACGTGAGGGCGATCAGGTCGAGCCGGTCCGAATTGAAAAGGGAGGGCGCGTACGGGGGGCCGAAAGGGCCCGGCAGGCCCGCAGGGAAGCCCGGTGTCCAGACGGCCCGGAGCGCCGGCGACGACTGCGGTGGCTCGGCCCCGTTCACCCCGAGGCGCGTCTGCCACAGTTCTGTCCGCCCGCGGTAGGTGAGAGGGGACGACGAATGAGACCAGCTCGCCGAGCCATCGGGCGACAGGAACAGGCGCGCCGGCGCTTCGATGTAGGTCGCCGTCGCTGGAGGGGCGCTCCCGCTGAAGGGCTCGCTTTCCCACTGGATGCTGAGGGCTGCCCAGTCGAGCAGCGCGTCGACCGTGAACGGGATCGTCTCTACCGAGGCCGGGACGGAGAAGGCAAGCTGGCTCGGGCCAGCGAGGAGCGCCGGTAGCGGCGGGTCGGGCCACGGCGCAGGCAGAGTGGCCCCCACTTGCACGGCCGCTTCGAGCAAGGCTTGGGGCGGGAACTGGACTACCAGGTAGGCGGCCTGGGCACTGTCCCCCCTTCGGAGCATGGCCTCGCTACCCGACGTGTCGAGGACGAGGTTGTAACCGTAGAAGACCAGCACCAGCATGTCGTCCCTGCGGAAGAGCGGTGCCGAGAGGGTCAGCTGAGGCCCCGTGGGGAGCGGGACTGTCGTCGGCGGCGGTAAGCCCTTGAGCGCTGCCTGGCCATGCGGGGGGCGGGCAAGGCCGGGGAAGGAGCCCTTAATGTAGAGCCAAGCGGCGGAGCTGCTCAGTAGGCCGAGCACCTGGCGGCGTGTGAGCCGGGGCCCGCCCGTCACATCTGGCGCCAGATCACCCACAGGCTGTGATTCTCCAGGTCTCGATTGCTTGTTCGCATCAGGATGAGCACCTGATCTTTTCGCCCGCTGCGAGATCTCCTGGCGAGTCTCGTAGCATGGGCGGTGTTTGAAGCTCGCCTCGCCAAGGCTCGGCCAATCGGCGCCGCGCCGCCGGCAGTTTTTGATCACGTTCTACACATATGTTGTATTGTGGAGAACGTGAAAGGGACAGCCTTATCCCGTCAGGACACCGTGAAGGCGGCGCTGGTAGGTGCTGGCTACGCGCCGGCTGTGGTCAGCGAAGTGACGGCGTACTTGAGCCTCGTAGATGATCGCGAGCGGCGGGTATCAGCCCTCGCCGGAGAACCACGCCTGGTGGAGCCCGAGAGCCTGGCCCAGAGCTACGCGGCGTCGTTCCATCGGGAGATCTTCGACAGTGTGGAGATGCTCGACAGCGGCGCCCTTATCCGTCTTCTGGAACCTCTTGGAGGGGTGAGCGAGGTGCGCAGCTACACCAAACGCCTCCGGGACAGCTCTGAGGTGATCGCTTTGAAGACGGGACGGACCTATGCCTATCCCTCCTTCCAGTTCGACGCCGCTCAGCACCGCCTGAGGCCCACCGTCGCCCAGGTGAACAGGGCCCTTCTCGCCAGCAAGGACCCTTGGGGCGCAATGGCTTGGTGGCTCAGTGAGAACCAGAGGTGGCAAGGCCGTCGCCCTATCGACTATCCCGACGATGCTCATCTTGTGGCCCTGGCTGAGGCACTCTCCGACGACGGGTTCTGATTGCCACGACGTCCCCCGCCCGCTGACTGCCCGGGTACCCCTCTCCGACGTGTCCTGTTTGCTGGGGCACGGCTCTGGCACGTCCATAGTGTCACCCGCGCCGGCATCGAGTTCAACCAGACCGCCCGTCCGGCCCCAGCCCCGGGGGCCCCGGTGGAGGGCGGGCGCTTCGATAGCACCGACGGCTCCTACGCGTACTGGTACGCCGGCGGGTCTGAGCAGGGGGCTTTCGGAGAGTCTTTTGCTCGCCAGCTCGACTATGTAAAGTTCGGGCCCAGGCCATTGCCTTACAAGGTGGTGGCCAACCGCGCCGTGTCGGAGGTGGGCACTGCACGGGACCTGGTCTTGGTCGAGTGCTACGGTGCCGGGGCAGAGCAGATCGGCCAGGACATCTGGCTCACGACGTCAGGCGAGAGTGACTACCCATTAACCCGGCAGTGGGCCGGTGCTGTCCGGCGTTGGGCACCCGGCACCGATGGCCTCGTTTGGAAGTCGCGGCGCGACCCGGGTGAAGACGTTTTTGTCCTTTGGGGCGGCCCTAGGACGGCCAAGACTGGCTGTGGCCTCCTCGTCCCGGGCACGACCGAACCGCTCGAGTCGGGGCCGGCTCGGCTCCGTCTGGACAATTGGCTCGTCCGCTGGCGGCTCTACATCGAGCCGCACAGTTAGGAGTGACAAAAGCTACCCATGGAAAAGAGCTGGGCGATATGGAGGGCCTAAACGCCTGTGGAGACGACATAAGACCGGGCTCTCTTCGGTGAAGCAGGAAGCCGATGACAATGTGTGCATACGCGTCGGGCAGAAGCGAAAGGTGCCGTCCTCGGGTGGGACGGTCACCACGAAGCCGATGACAATGTGTGTATACGCGGCGGGCAGAAGGCCTGGCGCGCTTTCGACGAGCCTATGTCTGTATATGTAGACATCTGGTCCTTTTGCTAGGATGTCTGCAGATCAAGACACACGTCGGGAGAGGCGGGGAGCGGTGCCAGCTCGTGGACGGCGCACCAGCGCTCAAGGCGCGCCCGGTCGGCCCGGTAGGCCCGCAGCGTCTCCGCCGATGCGGCCTGCTGGAGGAGCTCGTCCGCTCTACGTAGGTACGTAGGTAAGTGCTCGTCCTGGCCAGCCTCTGCCCGTACCGCTATGAGGTGCCTAGCAACGGCCACGATGAGAGGGTACTGCGGGCCCAGCCGAAGACGTGTTTAAACACGCCGGTGCGGGCCGGGGTGGCCAGCCCGCCGAACACACAGGGCCTTAGCCCGGGGCATAGTCGCCCCGCACCTGTCCTCCAAGCGTGTTTCAAGGATCTGAGCTATAACCGAATGTTGTGGATCCTCGACCTGAAAGGGGCAGCGACGTACCCTCCAAGTTGACCAAACCAACGAGCCGCCGGGTGAGACCGGCGGGGAGGAGTACGCCAATGCTGAAGCTAGTCCACGCCGCTGAAGAACGTACGGACAACGAGCCCATGATGGTCGACATCGACGAGCTGTGCCGGCTCGCCGCAAAACAGATGCTGGCCACGGCGCTGCTCGCCGAGCGCCAGGCCTACCTGGACCCCACGCCGAACTCGTCGACGCCACAGGCAAGCGCCTGGTGGTCGCCAACGGTTACGCCAAGCAGCGCACGGTGACGACCGGGGCCGGCCCGGTCGAGGTGAAAGCCCCCAGGGTCGACGACCGCCGCGAGGGCGAGCGCTACCGCTCTTCGATCTTGCCGGTGTACATGCGCAAGTCACCAAAGGTCACCGAGGTGCTGCCGCTGCTTTACCTGCGGGGGCTCTCGACCGGGGACTTCGCCCCCGCCCTGGCCCAGTTCTTGGGCTCCGAGGCAGGTCTTTCGCCCTCGACGGTGCAACGCCTCACCGAGAGCTACGAAGACTGGGGCCGGCGCGACCTGACCGGCACGAGCTACGTCTACTGGTGGGCGGACGGCGTCCACTTGGACGTCCGCTTGGAAGAGGACCGCCTGTGCTGCTTGGTCATCGTCGGCGTACGCCCCGACGGCACCAAGGAGCTGGTGGCGCTGGCCGACGGTTACCGGGAGCCCAAGGAGTCCTGGGCGGCCCTGCTGGGCCACGTCCACGCAAGTGGTGTACGAGCTAACCACCACGCGATCTGTTTTCAGCTTACGCGCTGAGCGGGGAGGGGAGCTCCAGGGCCGGCCCTAGTTCGTCATGGGCGGAGGGTGCGACGACGGC
>Ga0209061_1003592_pt1 | contig 16496 bp, 10 predicted proteins | sample Coa_R1_10_FD_187157 | JGI IMG/M metagenome (GOLD analysis project Ga0209061, IMG submission 187157) | Surface soil microbial communities from Centralia Pennsylvania, which are recovering from an underground coalmine fire - Coalmine... | ecosystem: Environmental > Terrestrial > Soil >...
CTACCTCTGCCGAGCATTCTGGAACCTGTTTCTGGCAAGCTTTCCAACATTGCAAGGCAGCTTCATTAACCTATGACAATGGAAAATCAACTACCTATACTCTTACCATTACATCGAATGCTTCCCAGTGTCAGGTCAGAGAAAATATAACCTCAACAGCAGGTGCAACAAAATCTTCCACCGCTACATGCTCTCACCTTCAAGCTTTTCGTGGCGGCGCCGGGGCGCTCATACTAACCGATTGTAGCGATAATGGCAATATTACCATCCCGGTCAACCCTGCAATACAATAAACGAAGCCGCATTTCTGCGGCTTCTCCCATGATTGCAGCCCGGCTGCTCCCTACCCTACATCCCTCATACTCAATTGCACTCTCCCACGTTGCAAGTCGACTTTGAGGACGCGCACCTGCACAATCTGGCCGACGGCAACCACGCTGAGGGGGTCTTTGACGTAGCGGTCGGCGAGTTCGGAGATGTGGACGAGGCCGTCCTGTTTGACGCCGATGTCGACGAAGGCGCCGAAGTCGACAACGTTGCGTACCGTGCCTTGCAGGAGCATGCCCGCTTGCAGGTCTTCGATCTTGAGAACGTCGTGGCGCAGGATGGGCGCGGGCAGGGCGTCACGTGGGTCAAGACCGGGCTTTTCCAGGTTTTCGAGGATGTCGTTGAGCGTGGGCAGGCCAACGCCGATTTTGCGGGCGAGGTCGGCCCAGGTGGTCTGCTCGTCGTTGCTTTCACCAGAGTTGGTTGAGCGGTTGCGCTTGCCTCGTCCGAGACTGGATTGCAGTTTAATGAGTTGGCGATATTGCGCGATACGTTCGGCTGGCTTTTGAGACTTGCCGTTGTCACCGGCTGGCAGCAGGTCGAGCAGTTTGCGGGCCGCATCGTAGCTTTCGGGATGGATGAAGGTGTTGTCGAGCGGCTCGCTGCCGTTGGCGATTTTGAGGAAGCCAGCCGCCTGCACAAAGGTGGCGGGGCCGAGGCCGGGAACTTTTAGCAACTCCTGGCGCGAGCGGAAGGGGCCGTGTTCCTCGCGGTATTTGACGATGGCGCTGGCGACGCGGGCGTTGATGCCGGAGACGTGCTTGAGCAGGGCGGCTGAAGCGGAATTGACCTCAACTCCGGCGAAGTTGACGCAGGAGACGACGACGCGCTCGAGCATGGCGGCCAGGGCTTTCTGGTCGACGTCGTGCTGGTAGAGGCCAACGCCGACGGCTTTGGGATCGATTTTGACCAGTTCGGCCAGCGGGTCTTGCAGACGGCGGGCAATGGAGATGGTGCCGCGCTGCGTGGCATCGAGCGTGGGGAATTCCTGCCGCGCTATCTCCGAGGCGGAATAGACGGAGGCGCCTGCCTCGTTGACGATGACGTAGCCTGATTCGCCCTTTTTGCCGCTTTCCTGCTCAAGCTGGCGCATGAGGCCCGCGACGAGTTGCTCGGTCTCGCGAGAAGCGGTGCCGTTGCCGATAGCGATGACGCTGATGTTGTGCTGCGCCAGCAAGCGGCGCAGGGTTTGCGCGGCCCTTTCCGACTGATGCAGATAGATGGTATCGGATGCGAGATATTTGCCGGTCTCGTCCACGACGGTGAGCTTACAGCCGGTGCGATAGCCGGGGTCGATGCCCAGGACTTTCTTGCCGCGCAGGGGAGGCTGCAAGAGCAGGTTGCGCAGGTTGGCGGCGAAGATGTTGATGGCGTGTTCTTCGGCCTGGCGCGTCAATTCCACGCGCACCTCGCGCTCCATGGCCGGGGCAAGCAGGCGTTTGTAGCCGTCTTCCATCGCATCCTCTAGCTGCTGCGCGAAGGGAGAGTGTGGCCTGACGGGATAGTGCCGCGTGATATCGGGCCGGGCCTGTTCGTAGGGCAGAGTGATGCTGAGGCGCAGGACATCTTCGCGCTCGGCGCGGTTCAGCGCGAGAACGCGGTGCGGCACCATCTTTGTTACGCTCTCGCTAAACTCATAATAAAGCTGGTAGACGCCGTTGGGGTCTTTTTCGGCGATTTTGTCGGGGTCAGCGACGCGGGCGGCGACGGTGGAGTGCTTGAAGAAGGTGGCGCGCACGCTGCCGCGCACGTTCGCGTCTTCGGCGATGATTTCGGCCACGATGTCGCGCGCGCCCGCGTAGGCTTCGAGGCTGGTTTCGACGCCTTTTTCGGCGTCGAGATAGGGCTGCGCGGACTCTTCAAGGATGGCTGCGAGGTCTCCGCTCTGTTCGGGCTGCTGCAAAATAAGCTCAGCAAGCGGGGCGAGGCCCTTTTCGCGGGCCACGCTGGCGCGGGTCTTGCGTCTGGGCCGATAGGGCAGGTAGAGGTCTTCCACCTCTTGCAGCGTTTTCGCGCTGATGATGGCCTGCGCCAGTTCAAGCGTGAGCTTGCCCTGGGCGTCGATCAGGCGGCGCACGTCGGCTTTGCGTTCGTGCAGCGCGCGCAGGGCGGCGGCGCGGTCGGCGATAGCCTGAATCTGCACCTCGTCGAGGCTGCCGGTCACTTCTTTACGATAGCGGGCGATGAAGGGAATGGTATTGCCCTCGTCGAGCAGAGCAATGGTGCGCGCTATCTGAGCTGCGGAAATAGATAGCTCGCCGGTGAGCGCCTGTGCCACTTCGGCGGCTGATAAGGTGTCTTCTGTGGGCATAGCCTGTGTCAGTTCGTCGGTACTCAAATGAGTCGCCTACCTTCCCGGTCAGAAATAGTGTTTTATGGCTCTGCATCCTCGTGGGAAACCGCATCTCCGTAGAGGCAAAGGTTGCCCGCGCTGACCTGATCGACTAGACTGCCGAGGCGCTGCGCTGTCGGTAGCGAGCAACCTTAAAGGATGCCCCTACGAGTTTTCCCGGCAAGGGTGTATATCCTGTTCTATTGAGACGTTGCAAGGAAGATAGTATCATAAACGTCAAGTATTACACACGACCCATGATGATGGTAGCCAGGAGTTCTTCCGGGCCGGTCATGAGAGGGCGACTGCGGAAGAGGATGCGCACGTAGTCGAGTTCGAGGACATCCGTTCTGCGCGCAAGCTTCGGGCTGTAGTAGATGCGCAGGTCGTCCTGCTCGAAAGAGGCATAGTTGGCGCTATCTTTGGGGGAAGATGTATCGACCGACACATTATACTGCGTGCCGCTTCAGCAGCGCACCGGCTGGAGGGTGACAGTCAGCACGCGACTGCCGATTTTCTGAAGATAGGCATGCAGTTGTAGCGAGATGACGGCGCGCACGGCAGTTTTTGCCTCCTTTCCTCTACGGAGTGGCGCTTTTCAGTACCATCTTTGTCTTGCGGCGCAGCTTTGTACGATAGCGGAGACGCCCCAATACGCCACCGACCAGGCCAAAGGCAAAGGCTACGAGTATGCCGACTATAAGAAAGAAGACAATAGCGGATTGAGGCGAGGATTGCGATACGCCTGGATGAGCCGAGAGAATGGGTACGACCGCCTTCCACGCCTGCTGAATTTCGTCTGTCGGCAGCGTTGTTCCCAGCAGTCGCGCTCGCTGCGCATCGGCATTGATACGAGCAGCCGCCAGGATGACAGCACCGACAAGCAGGGTCATCCAGAAGACAATGGTGCTGGTGATGCCTGCCCAGAGACCGGCAAGCGCACCGCGTATGGCGTTGCCGCCGCGACGGGTGGTGAAGAATCCGGCCAGCAGGTAGAAAAGGAAGCCGAGGCCAACGGCAAGATAGAAATCTGTCTCTTTTTTGAGGAAAAGCACAATAAGAGCAGACAAGACACCCTGCAACAAGCCCCAGAGACAGCCCTGCCCGGTTACACCCGGCAGCGGTCCCTGCGGCACCACAGCATTTTGTGGAACCAGGACGTAACCGGGAGGTATCGATACTACGCCAGGAGCGGGATTAGACGGGCTGACAGGGCGGGCTGAGGGTGCTGACTGCGGCCCGTAGCTATTCCCCGGCTGGTTTTGCGCGGCCTTTGCAGGCGAACCAGCAGGCACAGGAAGTCCGTTCGCTGCATTGGTCGGCTGTGCAACTGGAGGAGGTGGCGGCGGGGGAATAAGCTGCGCGATTGTTGGATCATTGTAGGAGCTAAAGGAACCCGGTTGCAGGGCGCGAGCGAACTCGGCCATGCTCTGATAGCGATCTTCGGGCTGGACAGCAAGGGCCTTGAGCAAGGCGCTCTCGACATGCGACGATATAGCAGGATTGAGGGTACGCGGCGCGAGCAGGGTGTCATGCATGCTGCGCGTGAGCGCCGAAGGAGGCAGCGTGTCGGTCAGAAGCATGTAGATCGTCGCGGCCAGCGCGTAGAGGTCGGACTGCGGCGTCGTCTTGCCGAGATACTGTTCGATAGGGCTGAAGCCTTCTGAGACAGCCCGTGTAGGGCCGGTTTGCCCGACAGTGTTGGGGTCGTAGAGCCTGGTGAGGCCGAAATCGACCAGAACGGCGACGCGTTCTGGCGTGAGAATGATATTGGCGGGCTTGATGTCGCGGTGCATCACGGCTGGATTGCGGCTGTGCAGTTCTTGCAACACCTGCATGATGGGAAGGAGCCATGCCAGCACCTGCTGCTCCGTAAAGGGCTGCCCGTTGGCGCTCACCCGCCTTCTGAGCAGGTGTTGCAGGTTCTGCCCCTCGATCAACTGCATGACAAGATAGAAACGCCCGTTGGCCTCGAAGGCGTCATAGACGCGCGGCAGGTGTTTGCTGCTCACCGTGAAGAGGACGCTGGCCTCCATCAAGGCGCGCCGCCGTGCGGCAGGGCTGACATCATACGTTTCTTTAATAGCGCAGGGACGATTGCTCTCACTGGTATCTATGCCACGATACACTGCGCCGAAGCCGCCACTATTGATGAGAGCGCCAACAATATATTGACCACCTATGGTAGTGCCTGCATCCAATGGCAATGGCAAGCTCATTCCTACGCCTTCGCCTTCCTTTACTGCTACTGCTCAAAAGGCCTCTCACATCTCATATGACAGTACGCTTCAGTAGTTAGCATAACTATCCTGCCAGGCCGTTCGACTTGTCTCCGATTATACTATTGTGTCTAAGATTATGCCAGTTATTTTCTCCAGAAGCAACAAAAGCGCCAGAAACTGGCCTCAAATTAATGGACGTAAAAAAATACCTGAGATATAATGAACGAAAGTTACCGTGCCCTCTGTGCATCCATCGGAATAATCCGAAACAGTATAATATAAGCTGGCACGAAGCAGGAGTGCGGGAACACCAACCGGGAAAACCAGATGCTACAGATTGAATAGTTGTGCGTTATGATAGTTGATAATGCTTCATCGTAACATGCATATATTCGTTTGCTGGCTTGCAATAGCTATATGGTATGGTACAATGAAGCGGACTGAACTTATCTTACTCTAAGGTTGATGTCGCCGAAACGAGCCGCTGAACGGTAAACCTGGAGGAAGTTTGTTTGCCGTGAGTGGGGAGAGTGAGTATAGACATTGGAACAACACGTGATGTACGACGCTGACCAAGATAAACCAACCGAACCAGAACGGGAAACGGTACAGGATACAGACTTGAATAGCCTGGCGCAGAGCGATAGCTTACGCCTCTACCTGCGCGAGATTTCACGTATTCCGCTGCTCACCGCGGCTCGTGAATCTTACTTAGCGGAGCGCGCCGAACAGGGAGATCGTGACGCGCGCAATCAGTTGATCGAGGCCAACCTGCGCCTGGTAGTAAGCATCGCGAAAAAATATGTAGGGCAGGGCCTGACCCTCGAAGACCTGATCGGAGAGGGCAATATCGGCCTGATTCGCGCCGTGACCAAGTTCGACTATCGTAAGGGCTTCCGTTTCTCAACCTACGCAACCTGGTGGATTAAGCAGGCCATCACCCGCGCCATCCTGGAAGGGACACGCGTCGTCCGCCTGCCTGTCTATATCATGGAGGAGGTGATGCGCGTCAAGCGTATGACACGCCAGTTGTACCAGGAGCTGGGACGAGAACCAACACCGGAGAGCATCGGCGAGCGATTGGGAATGACGGCGGATCGCGTAAGTGAGCTGCTGATCTGGGCCGAGAAGGTCTTCTCGCTGGACGCGCCACTCTCGGAGGAAGAGGAAAATACACTTGGCGACATCATCGAAGACATGCGCGAACGCGGGCCGGTCGAGGTGACCGAACACCAGTTGCTGCGCGAAGAGTTACGCAAGGCGCTGGGACAGCTCACCACCCGCGAGCGGCAGGTCATCGAATTGCGCTTCGGCCTGGCGGACGACCACGATCACACACTGGAAGAGGTAGGCAAGAAGCTGAAGGTGACACGCGAGCGCGTGCGCCAGATCGAGGAGCGCGCTATTCGCAAGCTGCGCCACCCCGCCGCCAGCCGCATTCTGAAGGATTACCTGGAGTAGAGGCAGAAAGCGTCTCATATTCTGAGACAAGGTACACCCACGTATCGCAGCTAATCATGACGATACGTGGGATTTCTATGTACACTGGAAAAACCGATTGCCTGTACTTTCTGGTGAGAACTTACTCCAATTTCTTAGCTCATACGTTTACTCAGATAGGGAACGAGCGAACAACCTCACAACTCACGAGGACAGATATTATGAATGAACTGGCGGGTCAGTGTCTTGGTGGATATGAGCTGGAAGAGGAGATTGGGCGGGGATCTATGGGCATGGTCTATCGGGGGAAACAGATTGCGCTTGGCCGCGAGGTCGCGGTCAAGGTGCTGCCACAATCGCTGGCGAAAGATGCCTCCTACGTAGCGCGTTTCATTCGTGAGGCGCAGATCATCGCCGGATTGAATCATCCCAATATTGTGCAGATTTATGACGCGGGGCAGCAAAACAGGTTGCTCTATTTCGTCATGGAGTACGTGCAGGGTCCGACGCTTGCCAACTTGCTTCAGTTGGATACAACTATTCCCCAGTACCTGGCCACCGAGTACGCGGCACAAATCGCCGACGCGCTGGATGTCGCGTATCGCGAACGCCATGTCATTCACCGCGATATTAAGCCAGAAAATCTGATGTTGGATCGTTGGGGCAGAATCAAAGTGATGGATTTCGGGCTGGCACGTGCGGTCGGGCTGCAAAAAATCACGGTCGCCAGAACACTCGTAGGCAGTCTCTACTATTCCTCGCCCGAACAGGTATGGGGACAGGAACTGGACAACCGCAGCGACATCTACGCCCTGGGCGTTGTGCTCTACGAGATGGTGACCGGGCAGCGGCCATTCACGGGACGCTCCTTGCCGGAGTTGACACACACCATCACCAATGGGGAACTTCGTCCACCCTCGAAACTCAACCCGGAAATCGTACCGGGACTGGAGACTATTATCCTGAGAGCGATGGCAAGAGATCGCAACCATCGCTACGCTGAGGCCAGGCTGATGGCGCAAGAACTGCGGGCGCTTCACCTGCAGCCACCCGCCACGGCGACAGGGACAGCCAATGGTTCCCCGACTTCGGGAACACGCTCACCGATCCGCTCACGCGGTCGAGAACCAATCGTCATTCATCCACCAAAGCGGCCACAGGCGCAACGCCCGCGTTATATCGATGAAGATATACCCTTCTCACCGACGCATGAAGCCCAGTCTTCGCGGCAAAAGCAGTCACCACTTTCACCGATCCCGGTAAGCGCAGCGCCCATTACCCCGCCTCCAGCCTCAACCATAGATACAGAGGGGCCAACCCGTCCACTTCCTTCTCCAGAGGCGGAGCAAAAACATAGCAGAGGAGCAGAGGCAACGGATAAGGGGAGTCGAAAATCAATCTGGCAGCGCATGTTCGCAAAAAAGCAGAAGTAAGTCCCATACCAACTCTTGCGGCTGGCATGGCGTGGGGGGACAGTTGGTAAGCAGGTATATAACAGAAAGAGAACTGCTTACTTGATAGAAAGTGACGTGTATGTTCGGAGAACATCCTGCCAGAGAAACACGATTTTCGCCAAAAAGACAACAAAGGCAACTGCTCCAGCGCGAGGTAAACCGGCAAGAAAGCGTGCTGGGTGCCTTGGCGCTGTTGCTGGGTGCTGAGACGGAGGAAACAGCGCGCATCAGAGCCGTGCGGCGGCTGGCACGCGCAGGCATGGAAGAGGCGAATCTTTCACTGCTGCTGCGAACTCTGAGCGAGCACCCTGAGATTACCGCACCTTCATGGCCATGCGAACCGCCACAATATGCTTACTGCGGACGACTCCTGTACTTGCTGAGCCGCAACTTGCAACTTCCCCTTGATACCTTCCTGTTTTATCCATCGCTTGCTCAGCCATCCGGGCCGCTGCTGTGGACCGCTGTCATTGAAGCCATCATGCTGCTGCCACCGGCCATTCAAGCAGGTGAGTATGAGCCACTGCTGAACGCGGCCCTTACGACGCCCTGGGTGACGGTGCGCTATAATGCGGCAATGGCACTGGCAAACCTGGCGGAAAAAGTACGGCTGACGGCAGAAACCGTGCGGACATTGCAACACTGTCAGGAAGAGATGGAAGCCCTGCCTGTCCTCGTCGCCGTTTCCTGCACACTCTTGCGTATGCAGCAAGAGTGTGGGCTTGAGATGCTGATGCGCTTACTGGAACCGGATATTCCTGAAGAGGGGCGTAAGGCTGCCGCCTTTGTGCTGGCAATGGAGCACTCACTGCCCATGAAGCAGGAGCAGCACAAACGCCTGACACAGCAATTACTGCTGGCCCTGCAAGACTCGGACGAGGAGGTGGCGCAGAACGCGGCCCATGCCCTGCGCACTGCCGGTACGAGAGAGACGCTACAACAACTCTGCTCCCTGTTAAGCGCACAGCAACCGGCACATGTGAAGAGGGCAACCCTGGCCGCGCTTGAAGAAATGATGAGGACTCCTGCTCTGCGTAAGATGATGCAGCGCGAACCACAGGTAGCCATTGTGCCACTCCTGCTCAGCGAAACGCCGGAGGTACGCCAGCAGGCCAGCTATACGCTGGCCTCTATTGGTGGCTCCTACGCCGCCGCCGTGCTGGGTACAATGATCAACAACGCCGATTCCCCGGCCTATCTGGATGCCGTCGAGGGATTGCGTTTGCTGCATGGGGCGCTGCGCCTGCCCTGGCGACCACGTGTAGTACGCTGGCTGCTCTCCTGCCTGCACATATCAGAAGAGCAGGTGCAGATCACGGCGCTCGACTCACTGGCATATATCGCGTGGCAGGGACAGGTACACGGGCAACAAAAGGCGCTGCGAGCATGTAGCGCGCAAATCGAGCAAGATGGAACGCTCGAACGCCTCCTGACCAGCGCGAGCGCCTGGGTCCGCCAGCGCACTCTTGAGCTTATTGGGCTGCTCTATTGCCAGCAGCCCACGCTGCACAACCGGCTGCTGCACTGCCTGCGCCACGACGAGGACAGCGGGGTGCGCGCCTGCGCCGCCTACGTCGTCAGCCAGCTCGCGTCGCGCTGGCGAACACGCTCGCCCATTCCCGACCTCATTCTCGCCCTTACTGACACGGATATGTACGTCGCGCAAACCGCGCTGAACACACTTGCCCTCCTGACTTCAGCCAGCGATCCATTTGTAGTGTGCGCGTTCAGAGAAGTTGCCGCGTATGGCCACACCTCTGCTGAAGAAAATACTTTGATCAAAGCTGCTCGGAAGCAGCTCAAACAATGGGGACTTTCCGCGGCAACGATAAAGCGAGCGGAAAATGATCTTGATTGACCGGCAGCACGTACCTTAAGCGATATGATAGTCGTACCTCACTTAGAGAAAGGAATCGTGAGCGTTATGGATACATCTTCTCGCTTAAGCAGTCTTGAGCGGTGGCTCCTCGTCATCCCTCTGGCTGGTGGTCTCGTCTTTGGGCTGTTTCCGCTATTGGTACCCGCCCTCTTCGCAACGCTGACAGGGTTTGTCGCTAATGATGCCTACATTTATCGCCTGGCCGGTGCCGCTACCTTCGGCTATGCCATAGCGCTTATCATGGGCATTCGACAGGGAAGCTGGACGGCTGTGAGGCTCGTGGTGATAGCTGTGCTGACGTTTAACCTGGCTTCTCTCTATGCCTGCGCCTTTGAAATTATCAGTCCAGGCACCGCAGGTGGAGCGAGGCCGGTAGTTTACTTTATTCTGGCGACATCCATTATCATCGTTGCAACTATGAGCTGGATGCTCTACCGGCACCGAATGGATGCGCGACCCAGGGCAGATATTGCACGCCGGGTTGTAAGTTTTCTGGTGATGGCAACCATGCTGGCCCTCTTTTTCGGGTTAATTCCCTTTTTTTACCTGCACTTCTTCCAGTTATTCGGTTTCAAGGTGACCGACCTGTTTCTCTATCGACAAGCAGGGGCAAGCACGCTGGGATATGCAGTGATGGGTGTTTTCGAGCTGCAATCTCGTAGCTGGCAGGAAATACGTCTCCCTGCCGTGATGGGCGGCGTTTTCAATGGCTTGAGTTTTCTTGCCAGCCTGCTCACACTGGCACTGGCCGAAGCCGTTCTCCTGCCCGCTCTAATCGCAGTAGCATCGCTTGGGGTCACAATAGGGATTTTTATGGTGATGCGTACAAACGGAGGAACAGCCACTAGAATCCAGTCCGCGCTATCGGCTCAACAGTAGAAGCCAGCAGCAAATATGCTAAGAGATCTCATGCGGGTGTTGCATGTCTCCTCTGTGGGCGCTATACTATAGGCAGCGAACAGATCAGATGCGAAGAGGAGACGATATCTCGGGATGAATCCATCGCAATTGAGTATTGGAGTGGCCTTCCTGGCCGGGTTGGCCTCGTTTCTCTCGCCCTGCGTGCTGCCGCTCGTCCCGGTGTATTTGATACAACTGGTGGGTGAGAGTGTCTACCAGTCAACGACCCGTGTTGATCGGGAGGGCATGATTGCACGGGCGAGCACGTTCTTGCACTCTATCGTGTTCGTAGCCGGTTTCACACTAACCTTTGTTGCGCTGGGGGCAACGGCGAGTACGCTGGGCAGTTTTTTGCGCGCGCACCAGCTCGTGCTGCGCGAGGTCGGCGGTATTTTGCTGATCATTATTGGCCTGCATCTGACCGGCATTTTGAAAATTCCCCTGTTGCACTGGCAGAAGCGTATCGATTTCCGGCCCAGTCGACCCAGCTATTCCGCCTCTCTGGTAATGGGTATTGTCTTTGCTATCGGCTGGACACCATGTGTAGGACTCATTCTCGGCGCTATCCTCGGCGTCGCTGCCAGCGCGGCCACGCTCAAGCAGGGCGTCCTGCTGTTGCTGAGCTATTCACTGGGGCTGGGCCTCCCCTTCCTGCTGCTCGGTTTAGGCATTGACCGTTTCAGTCGGCTGCTCAAGTGGCTGAAGCCGCACCTGGGGAAAATTGAGATCGGGACAGGAGTGGTGATGATCCTGGCGGGCTTTATCATCTTTTTCAACCTGCTCCCCTACATGAACCAGTACTTTACGTTCGGCCTGAACCTTTAGTTCATCACGAGGGAAGAGATGGCGCAGTCATCGCACTCAAAACCATTATCAGGGTTGGCATATGGAGATGGAGAGAAACGCGGGCGGCCCTGGTTGAATCTGGTGCTGGTTTTATTTTACCTGGGATTGCTGGCAGCGCTGGTCTTCTGGCCGGGATCAACACTCATAGAGCGGCTGCGCTGGCTGGACAGTGGCATTTGCGCGCAGCAGCCGAGCCACTCCTTCTTTCCAGGGGGACAGCAGTTGCCGCTATGCGCGCGCAACACTGGTATCTATCTGGGCTTTTTCGTCACGCTGCTCGGCTTAATAGTGACAGGGCGTGGAAGGGCGCAGAAATTGCCGCGCTGGCCGATCATCGCGGCGCTACTGCTTGGCGTGCTCGCCATGGCCGTCGATGGCTTCAACTCACTGTATCTTGATCTCGGCCTGCCTCATCTCTACCAGCCACACAACCTGTTGCGGCTGGCAACCGGGATGGCAACAGGTTTAGCCCTGGCTGCGGTGACAGTGCCCATACTCAACTATCTTTTCTGGCGAGAAAGCAACGAACAGCGCAGCGTCGAGTCGTGGAGTGGACTATTGTTACTTCTACCGGGACTTGTGCTCAGCTTCTTCGCGGTGGCTTCACAAAGCTGGATTGTACTCTATCCCGTCGCCCTGCTGAGCACAGCGGGCCTGCTTTCCGTCGTCAGTGGAATGAACCTGATGATTATTGTAGCGGTAAGCAAACGCGATCAGACATTTGAACGTTACAGAGAGATTTTACCGTTCTTCAGCCTCGCCCTTCTTCTCGCTATCGGTGAGCTACTCATACTGGCACAACTCAAATTCACGGTGCTCCAGGCTCTTGGCCTCCCCGGTATGTGACTTGATCTTTCTTTCGCAAGAGACAAAGCCAATGAGAAAGGGTTGCGGCCTGTGGTAGAATATGGATTGTTTAGCAATCTTCGAATTCAGCGCGGATTTCCATCTCCAGTTCTGGTTCAAACGTCACCGGTTCACCGACCGGAGTATGAGCTAAGCGCAAGACAGCCTGGCGCAGCTCCTCGGGAGCATGCTCGAAAGCACAGTGATCGTGAATGAGCCGCTTGATCTTCATATCGAAATGAAAGCGGCAATCACAGTTCGGGCAATTTTCGAGATGTCGCTGTACAACCTCGATCTCTTCGACGGTCAGTTCCCGGTCTATATACAGGTGGAGACGAGCGACGGTTTCTAGACAATCCATGTATGCATCCTCCAATGTTAGCTCGTGATTCTCTCTGTTCATTGTAACATAGAACAGTAGGACTTTCATTCCCGCATACCATGCGGTATACTTGAAATAAGATACTTTCTTTAAGGAAGCGCAAGGGGTTGAAGCTGCGACTACAATATATAAAAGCCAGATACCGGGGTATCTGGAAGGTCAGACGTGTGCTTTGCGCCTCTACAGGAGTTTTGAATGTCAGAAGCTCGCATATCAAAAAACACAACTAAAAAATCAATACCACCAGAAGTCGCGGACGAGGCTGAGGGGATTCAGGAACCCGAAGCGGTGGCTGAGTCCGAGGAGGAGTTTCCTGAAGAAGAGGGAGAGATGGAGCCAGAGGAGCAGGCCGGTGCAGTTCCAGCGGAGCCGGTAGAGGATTTTGAAGCCGGAGTGCTGGCAAACCTGGATAGCCTCTATCGCACCGCTTTACGTATGACCAATAATCGCGAGGAGGCCGAGGACCTGGTGCAGGAAACGCTGCTCAAGGCCTTTCGCTTCTCCGACCGTTACAAGCGTGGAACGAACCTGCGGGCATGGCTCTTCCGCATTTTGAATACAACAGCGATTAACCGCTACCGCAGGCTGGCGACGCATCCTACGCCAGCGGCGCTGCCGGAAGGCGAGGACTTCTACCTGTACAACCGCATTCGCGACCTGGCAGGACAGGAAATGAACGAGGGCGCGGACGAAGCCGTATTGAGCCGCTATCTGGATGAAGATGTCTATAAGGCTTTAAGCGACCTGCCTCCGAATTTCCGCATGGCCATTATCCTGGCCGATATTGAAGGCCTGTCGTACAAGGAAATTGCCGAAGCGTTGCAGATCCCTATCGGGACGGTGATGAGCCGTATCTCGCGCGCCCGTCGTTTGTTGCAGCGATCGCTCTGGCAATATGCGCTTGAAAAAGGATATGTCAGACCACAGCCCACCTCCTGATGTGATGGGCATCAGCCCTGTCAGGAGGTGAGCGAGACTTTCTTTGGAGCGAACATCAGCGAGAAGGAGGATAGCAGAGAAAACAGAAACGCACCTAAGCGGTGCTGGAAGAGCGCCGGGCAACTTCCGCCCCAGAGCGAGTGAGGCGGACATTGATACATCGTCGATCCATTCCATCAACCGTCCTTCTCGCCAGCCCCCTGCGTTCCAGGCGCGTAATGGCCTTCGTAGCCGCCGCAGAACTGACCTTTAACGCCTCCGCTACATCTCCCACCGTCATTTGCTGCCGCTTTGCCAGGAGTTGCAATAATTCAAGCTGGCGGGCTGTAATGCCCGCGGCTGCGCGAGCCATTGAAGTTGACATAGCTTTTTCATCCTCCAGTGCACAAACACGTGCCAGTGTCGAAGTCACCGTATCTCCCTCAACACAGGCTGATTCCTGTATCTTCCCCTGAAAGACGTTACAGAAATGAAAAGTGGGTATAAGAAACTCAGACAAAACCTCGTAGATGATCGAGTGACCCTACATCTACGCAGGACGCATCAGGCCTATAGAATCAAGCGGGTCGTAGATAGAAAAATCAGGTGAGCAGAGAAGAGAGGTTGCGGGGAGAAGTATCGTCTGCCTGCTGTTGAGACGTACCACGGCGCAACGTGAAGGAAAAAGTGCTACCTTCGCCAGCAATGCCACTACTTTCGACCCAGATATGGCCACCCATCGCCTCAACGAGCTGCTTGCAGATATAGAGGCCCAGCCCGGCACCGCGCACGGGGCTGTTCATATCGCGTTCAAGGCGCGTAAAGCGTTCAAAGATAAGATGTTGTTCCTCTACAGGCACTCCCAGCCCGTGATCCCTTACGGATACGGTCACCATGTCCCCGGCTTCACCGACACGGGCCATAATTTCCACCGGTGAACCAGCAGGAGAATATTTGAGAGCATTATTGACAAGGTTGAGTAGCACCTGACGCAGGCGAAGATCATCCGCCTCGACGCAGAGGCCCCGTGGGATATCGACGCCTATATTGCGCCGCTCGCGCCGCGTCAGGCTTTCCAGGATTTCCAGGATGTGTTGCACCGACGCGGACAGCGAAACTGTCGCGAGCATGATTTTTTCGGCGTCTAGCTGCACATGGCTGGCATCCATGATGTTGCTCACCATAAGCGTGAGTTCATCGCAGCCACGATGGGCTTTAGCGATGAACTCACCCAGTCGCTCCGGCGGCAGCACAGACGCATACTCGCCGAGCAGTTCAAGATAGCCCATAACGGCGGTGAGCGGCGTGCGCAGCTCGTGCGAGGCCGTGGTGATAAACTGATCTTTGAGCTTATCCAGCTCTTTCTGGCGCTCATAAGCGTTCCGCAGTTCAAGGTTGATGCGCGTACTCTCAAGGGCGGCGGCGCATTGGTCGGCAAACATCGCGAGTACGCGCTTTTCCTGCTGGGAAAAGATGTGCGGACGGCTATAAGCAAGGACAAGCACGCCCAGACGTTGTTCTCCGCGCTTGAGAGGAAGCCAGGCAAAAGGACGGTGTGGAATCGCACCGACTCTGGTGAGACAGGGAGGCATACACCTTGCAGCAACGGATAAGGAAGCGGCGTCCCTCCCCTCAATGAATGTAGCAATCCAATCATCTTCATCGCCAGAATATAAAGTATCTACTGTTAAATACGGGACGGGACCATTGAGAACAGTCCGCCTGAGGATTTGTCGTTTCTCATCATAGAGCCAGATTCTAACGCCGGCCTGGGTTGCCGAGGCGGCGATCGCCGCCTCGGCTCTGGCAGCATCTTCCAGAGAGGGAAACGCTTCTTGCAACATGGAACTGGCTCCGTAAAGGGTATCAAGGAGGGCGACGTGCCGGTTGGCCTGGGCATAGAGGCGAGCAGTCTCCAGGATGGGAGCAAAGCGGGTCAGAATGAACTCAATAGCTTCAAAGTCGGGGCCAGCGTACTGCTGCTGGTCGCCCCGCGAGTCAAGGGCCAGGATGCCAATCGGCTTACCCTGCACATAAACAGGAACCAGCAGTGGCTCACCTCCCAGAGGTGCCGTTGAGCGCAAATAGCGCGCAAGCCTGAGATGCGTCCCCTCCTCGGCGCTTATGGCTTCACTGAGCAAGAGTGGGCGACTGGCGCCTACAATGGCCTCAACTGCCGGGGCATTAGCTGCTATCCAGTCACGCTCGACAGCCACGTCTGTCTGTACTGGAACCGGAGCGCTGAGCACGCGCACCAGCTTCTGTACCAGTTCTAGCCGGGAATGGTCGCCCTCGCTCAGCTTGCTTTCCTCGCGAGGCAGAAGAGGATAGAGATGATAATGTCCCGTCTCATCATCGAGCACAAACAGGCACACTTCCGGCGTCTCAAAGGCGGTGACTACAGCCTGCGTAATCAATTGCGCCGCCTGATTCAGATCGAATTGCTCGCTGCCCAGCTTATCAAAGCGCTCCACAAGTTTATGATAACGCACGTGCTCGCTAAAAAACAGACGCTCTATCATGAAGCGCGTAAGCTGCCAGACCAGGGGAGCAAGCAGAGTCATTGCAATGGCAACAAGGAGCACGCGAGTTAGTCCTGCCGGAAGGAAAAGACCGCTCAAAGTGATCGTCAGGTAAGCAAGTATTGCCAGGCACACAGCACCTGTAATAGCGACAATGGCGCGACGAATGTAGACATCAAAGACCAGGATTTGATAGCGCAGAATTGCGTAGCCAAACGCCAGGGGCAAGAGAACTAATGAAAGCGTCGTGATACGAGCATCAATGACATACTTCGCGGGCCAACTCAGCGCCAGCGGCAAGATAGTAAGCAGCAACAAAGGGGCAAGCGCCAGCATAATACCATTCACCAGGAAACGAAGCTGCTGGCGTTCCCGAAGAGAAACCGATTGACGATACGAAATAATCAGAGTAAGCAAGATGCCAATCA
>Ga0209061_1003598_pt1 | contig 16488 bp, 13 predicted proteins | sample Coa_R1_10_FD_187157 | JGI IMG/M metagenome (GOLD analysis project Ga0209061, IMG submission 187157) | Surface soil microbial communities from Centralia Pennsylvania, which are recovering from an underground coalmine fire - Coalmine... | ecosystem: Environmental > Terrestrial > Soil >...
CTCGCTGGCCCGCGGCCAGTTTCACCGCCGCCGGCGGTGCCAGCCCCGGGGGTGGCCCCCGGGCCCTGGTGCCAGCCACGGGGGCCACCCCCGGACCCCGCGCGCGGGAAGCTACCCGGGATGCCGGGCCTATGAACCGCGAACCGCCAGCGCGATCGCAGGTCGCGGCTTGAATCCCGGTTGCCGGGCGGGAGGATGCCAAGGCGCCAGGCGCCGTTTGACGCGATGATCGCCGGGAAGACGCACGCTCCATGAGCTTTGCGGAGGACCCGGCTGGCTCCGGCGGGGGGCTGACGGGCGGCAGAGAGCCTGTCCCCCCTGCCGGGCGGGTCACGGTGGTGATCGCGACGCGCGACCGGTGCGCCGAGCTGTGCCGTACCCTCGGTCACCTCGCGGCGCTGCAGGAACGGCCCCCTGTGGTGGTTGTCGACAACGCCTCACGCGACGGCACGGTGGCTGCGGTCCGCAGCAGGTACCCGGCCGTCAGCCTGGTGAGACTGGCGCGCAACCGCGGGGCGGCCGCGCGCAACACCGGGGTGCGACATGCGCGCACGCCATACGTCGCCTTCAGCGACGACGACTCGTGGTGGGAGCCGGGCTCGCTCTCCGCGGCTGCCGCGCTGCTCGACGCGCACCCGGATCTTGGGCTGCTCGCCGCGCGCATCCTCGTCGGTCCCTGCGGGCGGCCCGATCCCGTGAACGCCGTGATGGCGGCCAGCCCGCTGCCGCGCGGCCCGCTGCCCGGGCCGCGCGTGCTCGGCTTCCTCGCCTGCGCCGCGGTCGTCAGGAGGGAGGCGTTCCTCGCCGTCGGCGGGTTCTCGCCGCTGCTGTTCATCGGCGGGGAGGAAGAGCTCCTCGCCTATGATCTGGCCGCGGCCGGCTGGGCGGCAGCCTACGTCCCCGGACTCGCCGCCCGGCATTTCCCCTCCACTGCCCGTGACGCCGGGCGCCGCCGGCGCCTGCTGGCGCGTAACCGTGCCCTGGTGGCGTGGCTGCGCCGCCCGGCCGGCGCGGCGCTGGCGGTGACAGCCGGCCTGGCCCTTAGCACCTGGCGCGAGCCGGGCGCCGCCCGCGCCCTGGCGGGGCTGCTGATCCGCATGCCGCGTGCCCTCGCCGCCCGGCAGGTGCTGCCGCTGGACGTCGAGGCAGGGATCCGGCTGGTCGAGGGCTGCCGTGCCGTCTGAGGAGCGGGTGGCCGGCGGGCGGGCGGCGGTACCGGCCGGGGAGCGGCCGGCGATGTCTGCCGGGGAGCGGCCTGCTTGGGAGCGGCCTGCTTGGGGGCGGCCTGCTTGGGGGCGGCCGGCGACGCCGGCCGAGGAGCGGGTGACGGTCGTCGTGATCACCCGCGACCGGCGTGAGGAGCTGTCCCGCACGCTGAGCAGGCTCGCCGCCCTCCCCGAACGGCCGCGGGTGATCGTGGTCGACAACGGCTCATCCGACGGCTCGGCGGTGATGGCACGGCACGATCACCCGGAGATGCTCGTGCTCGCTGCCCGGCGCAACCTGGGCGCCGTCGGGCGCAACCTGGCGCTGCGCCGGGTAGAAACCCCGTACGTGGCGTTCTGCGACGACGACACCTGGTGGGAGCCCGGCTCGCTCAGCCGCGCCGCCGGCGCGCTCGGCGCCCATCCCGACGTGGCCGTCGTCACGGCCCGCATCGTCGTCGAGCCCGGCGGCAGGGATGACCCGATCGTGCCGGAACTGGCCAGCTCGCCGGTTCCCTGCCGTGCCGGGCTTCCGGGCCCTGCCTTGCTGAGTTTCCTCGCGGGCGCGTCCGTGCTGCGCGTCCGGCCCTTCCGCGAGGCTGGCGGGTTCTCGCCGAGGCTGTGGCTCGGCGGGGAGGAAGAGCTGCTCGCGGCCGACCTGCTCTCCCGCGGGCACGTGATCTGCTACCTGCCGGAGGCGATCGTGCACCACCAGCCGTCTGCGCGGCGCGAGGCGGCGCGGCGCCGCTGGCTCGGCATCCGCAACACGCTCTGGTTCACCTGGCTGCGGCGGCCGCCGGGCGCCGCCCTCCGGCGGACCGCCGAGCTCGCCGTCACGGTACCGCGTGACCGCACGTCGGCTGCCGCGTTCGGCGCCGCGATCGCGGGGTTGCCGTGGGTGCTGCGCGAGCGCCGGCCGGTCCCGGAGCAGGTGGAATCGTGGATGCGGCTGCTCGACGGGCCGCGCCGTGCCTCGCCTGCCCGCCGCTACGTCGGCTGAGCGGCCGGTGCCCGGCGCTGCCGTGCGGGCTGGGATACCGGCCAGCCCGGAGAGGACAGGACACGCCGGGTGACCACCGGGACGCCCGGCAGCCGTGAGCAGCGCCGTGCCGTGGTGGCCCGGGCTGCAGCCTGGCCCCAGGGGAGCCGGCGGTGCGGACCGCCACCCAGCCGGCAAATTGATCTACGGTACGCATGGCCACTCTGCCCGGTCCCCGGGCGCCCGGGGAAGGACCGGGCGCTCCGGGAAACAGCGCCGGCGGCCATCAGCGACGCTTTCCGCGGCTCACGGCGGAATGCCGCCAGGTAACGGGCCGGCCCTCCAGCAGTGGCGGTAAGGGGCCGCAGGGGGACTGCCGTGCTGCTGCCGCCGGCCATGGGAACCCGCCGAGTGAAGGAGGCGCCCCCGGATCCGGGCGCCTCCTTCTCGCTACCCGGAGCATGGCGCGTGCGCGACCGCCTCAGGGCACCGCTGGCTCTGCTGGCCCGGTAGGCCCGGCGGGACCGCCGGGTGCGGAAGGCCCGCGAGGGCAGTCCTGGCGGACGGCGCGGGCTGCTTCCGCGACAGTGGGGAAGATCGTGAAGTGCGTGTCGAGGCCGGTCACGCGCAGCACCTTGGCAACTATTTTCTGCGGGGCGGCCAGGACAAGGGCTCCCCCGAGCAGCTTCGCGCGGCGCTCAGTGGACAGCAGGACGGTCAGGCCGGTGGAGTCCATGAACTGCAGGCCGGAAAGGTCGATGATGAGGGAGACCGACTGCTCGGTCAAGATAGCGAGCAGCCGCTCGCGCAGGCCGGGGGCGGAGGACAGGTCGAGCTCACCGCGGAGCTCGACGACGGCACAGCCGTCCACGGCACGTTCGGACAGCTCCAGGTCCACAGATCAGCTCCTTGTCTCATGCATGCTGCGGAGCAGGAGCCGCTGCCTGACTGACCTGCCATTTCCTGTGTCATAGCTGGAGATCCCGGCCCGCCCTGCTGCGGCACACGCCACGGGCTCCCGGACCGGGACAGCACAATGTAGGCTATCCGGACTTACACTGACGCGCTACCAGCAACGGCCCAGATCACGAGCGGGGATGGGCAGATGAACGAACGGCTCCCAGAGCATCCGGAAATCGCCACCGGCCTCACTGAGCTGGCGGCGCTGATGCTTTCGGTCGAGGATGTGGAGGAGGCGCTGCGCCAGCTCGCGCGGATGGCCGTTGTCGTCATCCCCGACGGGCCGAGCTGCGGGATCACCGTGATCAGGGACGGGCGGCCCGTGACCGTCGTCTACGCGGGCTCCATCCCGGCATCGGTTCATGAGGCCCAGTTCGAGCTTGGCGAGGGGCCGTGCCTGGAAGTGATCGGCGCCAAGTCCCCCGTCGCCGTCCAGGATCTGACCGCCGAGCACCGGTGGCCCAAGTTCTGCGCGGCCGCGCAGGCGGCCGGCGCACATGGCGTCTACGCCCACCCCCTGGAGATCGGCGGCGAGGCGGTGGGCGTGCTCAGCCTGTACGCGCACGAGCGGAACATGTTTCCCGGGAAGGTACAGCAGATAGCGATGGAATTCGTCGAGCCCGCCGCGCTGCTGCTCGGCGGCGTGCTCCGCCGCGTGAGCCAGGCCGAGCTGATCGCCCAGCTCCGTACCGCGCTGTCATCACGGGCCGTCATCGACCAGGCGATCGGGATCATCATGGCCCGCCGCCGCTGCGGGCCGGCCGAAGCGCTCGGCGTGCTCCGCAAGATCTCCAACGACCGCAACATCAAACTCCGCGAGGTCGCCGCCAGCCTGGTCAGCTCTGCCGCGTCAGGTGGCCGGCTCCCGCCCCGCCGCCGTCTCCCCCCGACGGACTGATGGAGACGCCCAGGCCCGCCGGATGGCCCGCCGCCCCGGCGATGCCCCGCCGCCCCGGGCCCCGCCGCCCCTGCGGGTCGCACGGGGCCGGCCAGCTACGCCGGGACGGCTTACCCCGTGCGGGACGGCGGGGCGGCGCTGGCCTGTGCCTGGCGGCGGGGCTCTTCGCGGACGATCGCCGCGCCGAGGAGCTGCTCGGGGATCGCGAAGGCGTCCACCAGCGTCCTGGCGTGCGGGCGCAGTTCCTTGCAGAGCGCGTTGACAGCGCTGGTCACCGACTTGGCGCGGGCCGCGGTTAGCCTGCCGTGCGCGAGGAACCACCCCAGGTCGCTTTCCACGTTGCCCAGCACGTACAGGTCGCACACCCGCCCGAGCAGCGCCTTCGCAGCCGGGTCCGCGCACCGCTCGAGCGCGGCGACGAACGCCTCGAGCACCACCCGGTCCACGTGCACCCGCGCAGCCCGCAGCACGTGGTCCTGCGCGTCGTTGAACGCCTCGAACGCGTCCTCCTCACCGGAGGCACCGCGCCGCAGCCGGCGCGCGAGCCCTTCGAGCACGTGCCTCTCGCGGTCCTCGAAGGCCCTCACCTGCCACGCCCGGTCCAGCAGCACGTTGTCGCCGCCAGCGCCGGGACCGGAGGCGACCAGCGCCTCGATCACCGCGCGCGCCGCGGTCCGCTCGATCACCGCGCCGACGAACTGCTCGGCGACCAGCCGCGCGGCCTCCAGCGTGCCCAGATCCTCGAAGTGGCTCTTGTAACCGGTCAGCAGGCCCTTCGCGACGAGCTGCAGCAGCACGGTGTTGTCGCCCTCGAACGTGGCGAACACGTCCGTGTCGGCCCGCAGCGCGGGCAGCAGGTTCTCCGCCAGGTAGCCGGCACCCCCGCAGGCCTCACGGCATGCCTGGATCGTGGCGGTGGCGTGCCAGGTGGCCACCGCCTTGATGCCCGCCGCGCGGGACTCCAGCTCGCGCTGGCGGCGTTCGTCACGGCCGGCCGCCGGCTCCAGCTCGTGCAGGGCGGCGACGAGTTCCTCCTGCGCGAAGTGCAGGGCGTAGCTGGTGGCCAGCGCGGGCAGCAGCCTGCGCTGGTGGGCGCGGTAGTCGAGCAGCACGATCTCCCCGGTGCCGCCTGGCCGGGTGAACTGCCGGCGTGCGTCCGCATAGCGGACGGCGATCGCCAGCGCCCGCTTGGTCGCGCTGCCCGCGCTGCCCGCGACGCTGATCCGCCCGCGGATCAGCGTGCCGAGCATGGTGAAGAACCGCCTGCTGTCGCTCTCGATCGGGCTGGTGTAGGTGCCGTCCTCGGCGACGTCGCCGTACCGGTTGAGCAGGGCCTCACGCGGCACCCGCACGTCGCGGAAGGCCAGCCGGCCGTTGTCGACGCCGCCCAGCCCCCCCTTGGGACCGCAGTCCCCGATGGACACGCCAGGCATCGGGCGCCCGTCGGCGTCCCTGATCGGTACCAGCAGGGCGTGCACGCCGCGTCCCTCGCCGCCGGTGACGAGCTGGGCGAAGACCACGGCCATCTGCCCGTCACGCGCGGCGTTGCCGATGTAGTCCTTGCGCGCTGCCTCATCCGGCGTGCTGATCACGAACTCGCGGGAATCCGGATCGTAGGTGGCGGTCGTGCGCAGATGCTGCACGTCCGAGCCGTGGCCGGTCTCGGTCATCGCGAAGCAGCCGGGCAGCGTGAGGTCCATGATGTCGCGGAGGTAGCGCTCATGGTGCCGCCGCGTGCCGAGCAACTGCACCGCGCCGCCGAACAGCCCCCACTGGACGCCCGCCTTCACCATCAGCGACAGGTCACCGAAGCCCAGCATCTCGTGCGCAACGACCGAGCCGCCGATGTCGCCGCGGCCACCGTACTCTCGCGGGAATGCGAGCTGCGGATAGCCGGTCTTGGCCAGGGCGCGCATCTGCTCCTGCACCTGCCTGCGGTACTCCTCCATGGTGAGGTCACCGTTGCCAGCCAGCCAGGCCACGGCCATCTGGGCACGGATCTCCTGGCGCAGCGCGGCCCACCGCCCGTCAAGCACCGTAGTCAGCGCGCGCGCATCAGCACGTCCCGGCAGAGCTGGCACGTCCACGGTTCCTCCATTCCCGTGCGGGGACACGCTTCACAGTGTCCCCTGGACCTATGCCCCGGGCCGACGGCGGGAACCCTGCCCTGTGAGCCTGATCCCTGCCCGGCCCAGCGGGTCCCGGCCCTCCGGGCCGGGTGAGTGGCCGGCGTTACGGCGGGCGCCGCACGCGGGGTACGGGCAGGGGCCCGGGCCGGGACCCGGGGCCGGACGTGAGAGCCGGGCCCCTCTGCGCGGGTGAGCGCCTGGTGTGCTGGCGGGCAGCGCAGCGTGATCTCAGGATCTCAGGACCCCCGGGGCCGTCCCCCCGGGCCAGCACCGTTATCCGGCCGCCACGCCGGGCAGGGGATTAACAGGAACCGGACGACGCGGGAGGAAGCGCCATGGGCGGGCATGTGCCGGAACACGATCCGCGCTCGCGGCTGGAGGACGAGGGGATCCCCGACCTTCAGGAAGGCACGCCGCAGCAGCAGTGGGCGGTAGACCCCAGGAAGCCCCGGTGCCCGGCGACGCCCCGGCCGCGGCCGACGACTACGGCACCACCGCCGGCGAGCAGATCCAAGGCGAGCCGCTCGATGGCCGGCTGAGCCGGGAGGAACCGGAAGAGCAGGCGGTTTTCGGCGTGGGCGAACCGCCGGGAACAGGGCGGCAGGCTGACGCCCGGACAGCGGGGGCTATTCCGCGGAGGAGAGCGCTATGCGCGCCGGGACCGAGCAGGAGGGCCGGGACTGAGCAGGAGGGGGGAGGCTGAACGGCGAACGGGACGCGGTCCCGCCGGCTCACTCCTTACCCGCTCGCCGGCCCGTGCGGGCTCGCGCCAGGATGTCGCGGACGGCGCCCGCCCCGAGCGCCGCGAGCACGATCGTCATGACGACGGGGTGGGAGTCGCGGGCCGGGGCCGGAGCCTGGTCGAGCGGCTGCCCGGCCAGCTCCGCGGCCTGCCGCAGGCTTCCCGTGGTGGGGGACTCCGCGAGTGCGCCGTGCTGCTGCAGCCAGTAGAGCAGCGCGAAGCCCGGCGCGACGAACAGCACTCCTAGGCCCGCGACGGCGAGCACAGCCAGCAGCGAGTTTGCGGGCGCGCTGCCGGCCTGCAGGCTGAGCGTGGTGGGCAGCAGGTAGGGAAACTGGCCCCATCCCCAGCCCGCCACGACGGCGGCCACCGCGGTCCCGGCCGCTACCCGCAGCCCCCGGGTCCGGCGGGCCAGGAGGAGGATGAGCGCGGCGAGGCCGGCGGCGACGGAGATGGCGACAGGCGGGAGGGCGGTGCCTGTCAGCCGGGCGAAGACATACGGCGAGCTGAAGCTCAGCACGCCGAAGGTGGTCCCGGCGAACGCGCCGGTGACCAGGCCGGCGGCGACGGCCCGGAGGCGGAAGTAATTGGCCACGGCGAGCTCGCCCCTGTTCCTGGCGTCGACGGTCAGGAAGATCGCCCCGATGTAGGCGCAGGCGCTGACGAACAGGGCACCGGTGAGCAGCGCGGCCGGGGTGGTCCAGGCGGCTATCTCCCTGGCCAGCCCTCCTGCGCCGGTCAGGCTGCCGGCCCCGGCCGGGCCGCCGTAGCGCACCTGGCCGGTGACGATCGCCCCGATGACCGTGCCCAGCAGGAACGGGGTGATGAGTGAGCCGGCGGCGAAAGCGGCGCCGGTGATCTGCTTGGTGCGCAGCCCGCGGGCCTGGTGCCGGAAGGCGAAGCCGGCACCCCGCATGATGATCCCGAGCAGGGACGCGCTCAGCGGGATGAACAGCGCCGTCATGATGGCGGCGAAGGCGGCCGGGAACCCCGTCCACAGCAGGACGAGCACGAAGATCAGCCAGACGTGGTTGGCCTCCCAGACCGGCGTGACCGACTCGTCGATGGCCCTGCGCGGGCCGGCGCCGCGCTCCGCGCCCCCGGCCAGCAGATCCCAGACGCCGCCGCCGAAGTCCGCCCCGGCCAGCAGCGCGTAGGCGGCGATGGCCACGAACAGCACGATCGCGACGGCGAGGGACTCCGGGGAGGGTGACGGGCTCACGGCGAGGCACTCCGCGGGGCCGGGGGCCCGTAGGGCACCTGCTCGGCTTCCTCGGCCGATGGTCCCTCGGTGCGCCAGCGATGGCTCATGATCACCGGCACGGCGACCGACACAATGCTGAGGATGCCGTAGACCACGATGACCACGGCGAAGGTCACCTCCACCCCGGACGCGACGGTGACCGAGCTGTTGGTCAGCTGGTAGCCGTAGACGATCCAGGGCTGCCGCCCGACCTCCGTGACGATCCAGCCGAACTCCAGTGCCAGTGCGGCGGCGCCCCCGGCCACCGCGCAGGCCGCGAGGAACCAGGGGGTGCGGACGATCCTGCGGTGGAACCACCATTCCCATCCCTGCCAGGCCGCCAGCGCGAACAGCCCGGTCCCGATGGCCACCATGGCGTCGAAGGACAGATGGATGAGGCTGGGCAGCGGCGGGCGCAGCGCCGGGGGGACGCTGTCCCAGCCGATGACTTTCGCGCCCGGATCGAAGGCAACGAGGATCGAGTCCAGGTACGGGATACCGAGACCGGCGTAGACATGGCCGTCCACGTAGATGCCGCCGATCCACTCGGTGACGCCGCGCGCCGTGCGCGGGACATACTCCATCGCCGCGAACTTGACCGGCTGCTGGCGCTCGATCACCCGGGCGATCAGGTCGCCCACCACGAGCTGGATGGGCGAGGCGATCCCCGCGATCGTGAAGGGGACCGCAAAGCCGAGCCGGTGGTAGCGGTCGTTCCTGCCGCGCCACAGGCCCACCGCGTACACCCCGGCTACGAGGAAGCCGGTGACCATGTAGGCGGCCAAGACCATGTGAGGGGTCTCGTAGGGGGTGGCGTTGTTGAAATAGACCGCGAACGGGTCGACCGACGTGACCCGGCCAGCCTTGAGGACGAAACCGGTGGGCTGGTTCATCCAGGAGTTCGCGGCGACCACCGACAGTGCGCCCAGCGGGCCGGACACCGCTATCGGCATCCCGCTCCACCAGTGCGCCCAGGGGGAAAGCCGGTCCCAGCCATACAGGTAGACGCCGGCGAAGATGGCCTCGACGAAGAAGAAAACCCCCTCCACGGCGAACGGGACGCCGATGGCCGCGCCGAAGCGTCCCATCAGCCCCGGCCACAGCACCCCCATCTCGTACGACAGCACGGTCCCCGACACGGCGCCGACCGCGATCAGCAGCGCCATCACCTTCGACCAGCGGCGGGCCAGCAGCAGCGCGGCCGGGTCGCCCCGGCGGATCCCGATCCACTCAGCGACCAGGACGACCACGGGGAAGGCAATGCCGAAGCAGGCGTACACGATGTGGAAGCCCAGCGACGTGGCCATCTGCGCCCGCGCGGGCACCGGGGCGGACGCCAGCACCATGGCGCCGCTCAGCATGGCGTGCCCTTCCCCTGGCGCGGCGCCGGCCCGCCGCCGGCGCACCGGGGTGTTGACCGGCGCGCGCGGGGAAGATCTTGCCGGGGAGGTGGTGCGGTGATGCTCGCGGCGATGTTCATGATGCTGCTCGGGGCCGGAGTCTGTGCCCTTGGCGCCATCCAGCTCGACATGTATTTCGTGGGCGTGGTGATCTGGGCCATCGGTGCGATCGGGCTCCTCGTGTGGGCCGGGGACCGGGCCGCCGGCCTGCTGCGCTGGCTGCGGCAGTGACCGCCCTACCCTGTCCGCGTTCCGCCACACGCCCAGGGTGAAGTGGCGGTGATCACCGTGTCGCAGGCCGTGGCCAGCGCACCCGGAGCCGGGAGAGTATGGGAGAGTGCAGGTTTCACACAGTCACCGGCGCCCGTTCGCCCCGGTCGGCCGGCTGACCCGCCGGGGCGGGCGCGCGGCACGCCGCAGGCTCGTCACGCTGCTCGGCGGCTCCGCCCGCACCCAGGTCATCGTCCTGCTGGCCTGCGTGCTCGCGCTGTCCAGCGCGGACACGTCCACCGTCGGGGCATCGGCGGTCGAGCTGCGCGGCGCCCTGCACATCAGCAACACCGACATCGGGGTGCTCGTCGCGGTGACCTCGGTGGTGGGGGCGGTGTTCTCCCTGCCGTTCGGGATGCTGGCCGACCGTGCGCGCCGCACCTGGATCCTCGCGTTCGCGACCGCGATCTGGGGGGCGGCCATGGTCTGGAGCGCGGCGGTCACCTCGTTCGGCCAGCTCCTCCAGGCCCGGCTGCTGCTCGGCGCGGTGACCGCGGTGACAGGGCCCGTAGTGGCCTCGCTGGTCGGCGACTGGTTCCCCGGTGCCGAACGCGGCAAGGTCTACGGCTACATCCTGACCGGTGAACTGCTCGGCGCGGGGGTAGGATTCTCGATCACCGGCGACATCGCCGCACTGTCGTGGCGGGCGGCGTTCGTCGTGCTCGCCCTGCCCGCCTTCGTGCTGGCTGTCGTGGTCTTCCGGCTGCCGGAGCCCAGGCGGGGCGGCCAGTCGGCGCTGCTGCCCGAGCCGGGATCACGCCCCGCGGCCTCCGCCGGCCCCGCGGGCGCCGCCGGCCCGCAGGATTCCGCGGTCCCGCCGGGGGCCATGCCGGGTGCTGGCGGGCAACGGGCTGGCCCCGGGCGCGGGACGGGGCCCGGTGAGCCGCAGGCTCCCGACGCGCAGAAGCTGGCGGCGCAGCGCGGTATCGAGCCCGACATGCGCCTGGCCCGGCGGGCCAGGCCGGGGATGGGGTTCGGCGCCGCCGTGGGTTACGTCCTCTCGGTGCGGACGAACGTGGCGCTGATCGTCTCCGGCGCCTGCGGGTACTACTTCCTCGCCGGGGTGCAGACCTTCGGCATGGAGTTCGTGCGCGGCTGGTACGGGGTCGGCCCGTTCCTCGCGGATGCCTTCATGCTCGTCATCGGGACCGGTGCCGTCATCGGCGTCCTGGTCGCCGGGCCAGTCGGTGACACCCTGCTGCGGCGGGGTTACCTGTCCGGCCGCGTCGTCGTCGCCGGGGTGGCCGCGGCGGCGACGGTCTTCCTGTTCATCCCGGCCCTCATCACCCGGAGTACGCTCACCGCCCTGCCGTACATCGTCGTGGCGGCCTTCGCCCTGACCGCGCAGAACCCCCCGATCGACGCGGCGCGGCTCGACATCATGCCGCCGTGGCTGTGGGGGCGCGCGGAGGGCGTCCGGACCTTCCTGCGCACCGCGGCCCAGGCGCTCGCCCCGGTTCTGTTCGGGGTCTTCGCCGACGACGTGTTCGGCGGCGGCACGGACGGCCTGCGCTGGACCTTCGTCGTGATGCTCGTCCCGCTGGCCGCCTCGGCCGTGTTCTTGTTCGCAGCGGCCAGGCGCTACCCGGCCGACGTGGCGACCGCCGGCGCCGCGGTCAGGATCAGGCGGCGCAGGGCCGGGACGGGCCCGCCGGGCCCCGCTGCCCGCGGGCGCTGAGCCGTGCCGGGTACCGGCAGCCGCAGGGGTGGTCCCGCCCCGTATCGGGTAGAACTTGACGTATGACCAGTGACCGTGAGCGAGCCGTCGTCGAGTCCGTCCCGCGCGGGGTCTACATCGACGGGAAGTGGCGCGAGGCGTCAGGCGGCGGGACGTTTCCCGTCGAGGACCCTTCCACGGGCCAGACACTGTGTGACGTGGCTGATGCCACCGCCGGGGACGCCAAGACGGCTCTCGACGCGGCATGTGCCGCACAGGACTCATGGGCGCGTACGCCGCCGCGGGAACGCGGGGAGATTCTCCGCCGCGCGTTCGGGCTGCTCATGGAGCGCAGCGAGGACCTGGCGCTGCTGATGACGCTGGAAATGGGCAAATCGCTCACCGAGTCGCGGGGGGAGATCGCCTACGCCGCGGAGTTCTTCCGCTGGTTCTCCGAGGAGGCCGTGCGCATCTCGGGCCGCTACTCCGCCGCGCCGTCGGGGGGCAGTCGGCTGCTCACCATGAAACAGCCGGTCGGCCCGTGCCTGCTCATCACGCCGTGGAACTTCCCGATGGCGATGGGAACCCGCAAGATCGGGCCGGCCGTCGCCGCCGGCTGCACGATGGTGATGAAGCCCGCCCAGCTCACGCCGCTGTCCATGCTGGCGCTCGCGCAGATCATGGAGGAAGCCGGGCTGCCCGCGGGCGTGCTCAACGTCATCCCGTCGTCGTCGGCCTCACGGGTCACCTCCCCGCTCATTGACGACAGCCGGCTGCGCAAGCTGTCGTTCACCGGCTCGACCGAGGTCGGCAAGGCGCTCATGGAGCAGGCCGCTCCGCACCTGCTGCGGCTGTCCATGGAGCTGGGCGGCAACGCGCCGTTCCTCGTCTTCGCCGACGCCGACATCGACGCGGCCGTCTCGGGTGCGATCGTCGCGAAGCTGCGCAACATGGGCGAATCGTGCGTGGCGGCCAACCGGTTCTACGTCGAGGAGCCGGTCGCCGGGGAGTTCACCACCCGGCTCGCCGAGAAGATGGGCGCGCTGAGGGTGGGCCGCGGCACCGAGGAGTCCACCGACGTCGGCCCGCTGATCAGCGAGGACCAGCGCGGCAAGGTCGCGGATCTGGTCGATGACGCGGTCAGCCGCGGCGCGAAGGTGCACACCGGCGGGCGCGCCCCCGAGGGTGCGGGTTACTTCTACCAGCCCACCGTGCTCAGCGGCATTTCCGACGGCGCCAGGCTGCTGCGGGAGGAGATCTTCGGCCCCGTCGCGCCGGTGCGCACGTTCACCAGCGAGGAGCAGGCGGTCGCCGAGGCGAACGGCACCGAGTACGGCCTCGTCGCCTACGTCTACACCCGCGACCTGGCCCGCGCGCTGCGGGTCACGGAAGCGCTCGAGTGCGGGATGGTGGGGCTCAACCGCGGCCTGGTCAGCAATCCGGCAGGCCCGTTCGGCGGGGTCAAGCAGTCCGGGTTCGGCCGCGAGGGCGGCGCCGAGGGTATCGACGAGTACCTCTCGCTCAAGTACGCCGCGATCGAGCTCCCTTAACGGCCCGTCTTCCCCGGCCGGGCGGTGCCATGCGGGCCGGGCGGTGCCATGCGGGCCGGGCGGTGCCGTGCGGGCCGGGCGGGGCGGCTGCCGGAGGCGCGGCCGCAGCGGCGCGGCGGCATCGATCATGCGGGGAGGGCCCGGGGCGGCATCGTCCCGCCGCCCGTCACACCCTGGCGATGGCCCTGCCGCCGCCGCGAAACCCCGCGTCATGCCGCGGGCAACCTCATGCCCTGCGGGTGAGATGCGCTGACGCTGGGTACTACACACTGTTACCTGCCCAGGCGGGGTGGCTGCTATCCGCCGGTGCCGCGGAAGGTGACCTGGCATGCAGCACGGGGGTTCTCGTTTCTGGCGGCGTCTTCGCGCCGCATGGCGTACGGCCGTCCTGCCGGAGCCGCCCGGCAGGACGGGGCGCATGCCCGCCCGGGGGCCGGACGGCCCCATGCAGTGCCCGGGCGGCATCGTCTGCCTGCGGCTCACCTGCCCGCTGCGCGAGGACACCGCCGGCGCGCTCGCCGACGCGGTGAACGCCCGCCTGGGGGTGGCACCCGCCGGCACGGTTGTCCTCGACCTTTCGGAGACACCGGTGATCGGCGACCGTGTGCGGGCGGCCCTTCAGTCGCTGGACCGCCGTCTGGGGCACGAGGGCGTAAGGCTCCGGCTCGTCGTGCCGGAAGCAGAGGCACACGCGGCGCTGCAGGCCGGCAATGCCGGACGCGCGATCAGGCGGGACGCCCTCCACACGAGCGTCCGTACCGCCATACTCGCCACATACGCCGCCCTTCCGGGACCCGCCTCGGTCACGCCAGCCCTGCGCATGCTGCTCACGCAGCCGCCCGAGCTTTTGTCCCTGGACGACGCGCGTGTCTCCCTGGACGACGCGCCTGTCCGTCGCCAGGCACAACAGGATGCGGACGCGATTCCCGGGGACTTATCCGGTGCCCGCGGCCCGTGCCTGAGCGGCCGGATCAGCGCCGCGCCAGGAGGCGCGCATTCTCGGGGGCGCTGTAGGGCATGTCGTAGTGGCGGAACACCTGCGCTTCATCGGCCGCGAGCAGGCCTCCGTCGGTAGCGATGGAAGGGGCGTCTTTGACCTGCTTCTTCGGGTACGCGACCTTCAGGTGCCTAGGCCCTACCGTCGCGCCGGCGAGAGGAACGAACACCAGCCTGGACCGCCCCAGCCGGCCGACCTTGACGGTGGCGAACGCGGGCTCGTCGGTCCTGGTATCGACGTAGATAGCCTCGAATTCGCCGATCTTCGCCCCGCTCTCATCGACGACATCGTGGCCCAGCCAGTCGTGGAGATCCTCGGCGTGGAACATGGACGGCACCTCCCTGAGGTTAGTAACTCTATGTGTCCGCGTAGTCCGGGGCAACCAGGGCAGCCAGCGCCGCCGCCCGGTCCTGGCCAGGGCCGGCCGCTGTGGCCTAGCCTGTGGCCAGGAGGGCTGATCCCGGCGTGGCGCCCGGCCCGGCCGCCGTTCAGGGCCGTGACAGGAGGAACCGCAGTGCCGACGACGACCGCTGACAGCGCTGGCCTCGCCGCCTTCAAGGCGGCCAGGCAGTTCCTGCTGGACCACAGGGAGGACTACGACGGAGCCTGCCGGGCCTTTCGCTGGCCGGTGCTCGAGGAGTTCAACTGGGCACTGGACTGGTTCGACCACCTGGGCTCGGATCCGGAGAGCGCGGGCCGGACGGCGCTGTGGATCGAGGAAGAGGACGGCTCGCAGCGGACGTGGGCCTTCGCGGAGCTGTCCGCCCGGTCCAGCCAGGTGGCGAACTGGCTGCGCTCGCAGGGCGTGGCGCGGGGCGACCGGATCGTCCTCATGCTGGGTAACCAGGTCGAGCTGTGGGAGATGATCCTGGCCGCGATGAAGCTCGGCGCGGTCGTCATCCCGGCGACCACGCTGCTGACCGCGCCGGACCTGCGGGACAGGGTGGACCGCGGGCGGGCCGCTCACGTGGTGGCCGCTTCCTCGCAGGCCGGCAAGTGGGAGGACGTGCCCGGTTCCTACACCCGGATCGCGGTCGGCCCTCCCGTGGCGGGCTGGGTGCCCTACGCGGACTCGGCGGCCGCCCCGGTGGAGTTCACCCCGGACGGCGTGACGCGGGCGTCCGACCCGCTGCTGCTGTACTTCACCTCGGGCACCACCGCGAAGCCGAAGCTGGTGGAGCACACCCACGCGTCCTACCCGGTGGGGCACCTGTCCACGATGTACTGGATCGGCCTGGAGCCCGGGGACGTGCACCTGAACATCTCCTCCCCGGGATGGGCCAAGCACGCGTGGTCGAACGTGTATGCGCCGTGGAACGCCGGCGCCTGCGTGCTGATCTGCAACTACTCGCGGTTCGACGCGGCCGCCATGCTGGAGCGGATGGGCCGGGCCGGGGTGACCTCGTTCTGCGCGCCGCCGACCGTGTGGCGGATGCTCATCCAGGCGGACCTGTCCGCCCTGAAGAACCCGCCCGCCAAGGCGGTCAGCGCGGGGGAGCCGCTGAACCCCGAGGTCATCGAGCAGGTGGAGAAGGCATGGGGGGTGCGGATCAGGGATGGGTACGGGCAGACAGAAACGACCGTGCAGATCGCGAACACGCCGGGGCAGCGCGTCAAGCCCGGCTCGATGGGGCGGCCGGTGCCGGGCTACCGGGTGGTCCTGCTCGACGTGGTTTCCGGCCAGCCGGGTGACGAGGGCGAGATCTGCCTGGACTTGGCGGCGCGGCCGCTCGGCCTGATGGCCGGCTACCGGGATGACGCGGGGCGCAGCGGCGAGGCGATGGCCGGCGGCTACTACCGCACCGGCGACGTCGCCTCCAGGGATGCTGACGGCTACATCACCTACATCGGCCGCGCCGATGACGTGTTCAAGGCGTCGGACTACCGCATCAGCCCGTTCGAGCTGGAAAGCGTGCTGATCGAGCATCCGGCCGTGGCCGAGGCGGCCGTGGTCCCCTCCCCGGACCCCATCCGGCTGGCCGTGCCGAAGGCCTACGTGACGCTGGCCGCCGGCCACCCCGCGGACGCCGGCACCGCGCTGTCCATCCTGCGCTACGCCCGCGAGCACCTCGCGCCGTACAAGCGGATCCGGCGGCTGGAGTTCGCCGAGCTCCCCAAGACGATCTCCGGCAAGATCCGCAGGGTCGAGTTGCGCGCCAGGGAACAGGAGCAGCACCTGCCGGGCGCCGGGAACGTCGCCGAGTTCCGCGACGAGGACTTCCCCGAGCTTCGCGCCTGACCGGCCTCCCCCCCCGCGTGAGAGGTCTTGTGGGCGCTCACATTGTGGTTTAAAGTCCGCATTGTGAGCGGTCAGGCGGTGAGCGGTCAGGGCAATGGTGTGCTGGCGGGCATCCGGGTGATCGAGCTCGGCAGCTACGTGGCCGCTCCCACGGCCGGCCGCATCCTGGCCGCGTTCGGTGCCGACGTGGTGAAGGTCGAGCGTCCCGGGACGGGGGAC
>Ga0209061_1003599_pt1 | contig 16466 bp, 17 predicted proteins | sample Coa_R1_10_FD_187157 | JGI IMG/M metagenome (GOLD analysis project Ga0209061, IMG submission 187157) | Surface soil microbial communities from Centralia Pennsylvania, which are recovering from an underground coalmine fire - Coalmine... | ecosystem: Environmental > Terrestrial > Soil >...
GCCCGCTCGCTCGTCTACTGGGCGGCCTGGTGCGTCGCCGAGGAGGACGAGCGGGCGCCGCTCGCCGCCGCCTGCGCCAAGGCGTTCGCCAGCGAGGCGGCGGTCGCCGCCTGCGAGCGGTCGATCCAGGCGCACGGCGGTCTCGGCTTCACCTGGGAGCACCCGCTGCACCGGTTCTACAAGCGCGCGCTCTGGCTCGAGGGCCTGGGCGCCCGACCGTCCGCGCTGCGGCTCGAGGTCGCGAACCTGCTCCTCGCGTAGGAGAATACGCCCCATGGACGGCCAGATGATGGACTTCCCGCTGACGCTGACCCACCTCCTGCGGCGCGCCGAGCAGTTCTTCGCCGACACGGAGATCGTCACCCGGCTGCCCGACCGGAGCTTCCACCGCACGACCCACGGCGAGACGCTGCGCCGCGCGCGCCAGCTCGCGGTCGCGCTCCGCCAGGCCGGGCTCGAGCGCGGCGACCGCGTCGCGACGCTCTGCTGGAACCACCACCAGCACCACGAGGCGTACTTCGGCGTCCCCTGTGGCGGCTTCGTGCTGCACACGCTGAACCTCCGCCTGCACCCGAGCGACCTGGCCTACATCGCGAGCCACGCGGGCGACCGGGCGGTGATCGTCGACCGGGCCCTCGTGCCGTTGCTCGAGGAGTTCCGCGCGCAGACGGCGATCGAGCACGTCTGGGTGGTCGAGGACTCCTACGAGGAGCTGCTCGCCACCGCCGACCCGGACGAGTGGGAGGATCCGGGGCTCGACGAGCGCGAGGCGGCGGCCATGTGCTACACGAGCGGCACCACCGGCCGTCCCCGCGGCGTCGTCTACTCGCATCGCTCGTCCGTCCTGCACGCCCTGGGGGTCGGCGCGAACAACCCGCTCGGGATGGGCCTCGGCGTCGGCGACGCGGTGATGCCGGTCGTGCCCATGTTCCACGCCAACGCCTGGGGCTACCCCTACCTCGCGACGCTGCAGGGGGCGAAGATCGTCTACCCGGGCCCGCACCTCGACCCGGACAGCCTGCTCGAGAACATGGCCCAGGAGCGGGTCTCCTGGGCGGCCGGAGTGCCGACGATCTGGCTGGGGATCCTGCAGCGGCTCGACGCCGAGCCCGGCCGCTGGGACCTGTCGGCGATGAAGGCGATGCTCGTCGGCGGCGCCGCGGTGCCGCGGGCGATGATCGCCGCCTTCGAGGAGCGGCACGGCCTGCGGATCTGCCAGGGCTGGGGCATGACCGAGACCTCGCCGGTCGCCTCGACGGTGGCGCTGCCGCCCGACCTCGCCGACGGCGACCGGGAGACGCGCTGGGACTTCCAGGCGACCGCCGGGATCCCGCTGCCGCTCGTCGAGATCCGGGTGCGCGCGGGCGACGACGAGGTGCCCTGGGACGGCGAGACGATGGGCGAGCTCGAGGTGCGCGGGCCCTGGGTCGCCGCCTCCTACTACGACGCCCCGGAGACCGCCGACCGCTGGACCGCCGACGGCTGGTTCCGCACCGGCGACATCGTCTGCGTCCACCCGCGCGGCTACATCCAGATCAAGGACCGCTCGAAGGACGTGATCAAGTCCGGCGGCGAGTGGATCTCCTCCGTCGAGCTCGAGAACGCCCTCATGGCCCATCCGGCCGTGGCCGAGGCGGCGGTGATCGCCGTCCCCGACGCGCGCTGGGGCGAGCGGCCGCTCGCCGCGGTCGTCCTCAAGGAGGGCGCCTCCGCCAGCCCGGACGAGCTGCGGGAGTTCCTCGCCCCCCGCTTCGCCAAGTGGTGGCTGCCCGACCGGATCGAGTTCGTGGACGAGATCCCGAAGACGAGCGTCGGCAAGTTTCGCAAGACGGCGCTGCGGGAGCGCTTCGCGGGTGCAGAGGCTGCGCCTCTGCCCTAGATGCGTGCGGCCGTCCTCACCGCGATCGACGGGCCGTTCGCGCTCGAGGACGTCCCCGAGCCCCGGGGCGAGGTCCTCGTGCGGGTTCGAGCGGCCGGGATCAACTTCCTCGACATCCTGATCCGGCGCGGCCGCTACCCCCAGATGCCGGAGCTGCCGACGGTGCTCGGAGCCGAGATCGCAGGCGAGCTCGAGGACGGCTCGCGCGTGATGGCTCTCCTCCCCCGCGGCGGCTACGCGGAGCTCGCCGCCGTCCCCCGCGCCTCGCTCGTGCCCCTGCCGGAGCAGGCGAGCTTCAGCGAGGGGGCCGCGTTCCTGCTCACGTTCCTGACCGCCTACGTGCCGCTCACCCGACAGGTGCGGCTGGCCGAGGGCGCGACCGTCCTCGTGCACGCCGCGGCGGGCGGGGTCGGCACGGCGGCGATCCAGGTGGCGCGCGCGCTCGGCGCCCGGGTCGTCGCGGCGGCGGGCTCGGCCGAGAAGCTCGCCCTCTGCCGCGAGCTCGGCGCCGAGTCGGCGTACGTCTACGAGGAGCTACCGGACGACCTGCGCGTCGACGTCGTGGTCGACCCGGTCGGCGGCGACCTGTTCGAGCGCGCCGTCCCGCGCCTGCGGCCGCTCGGCCAGCTCGTCGCGATCGGCTACGCCGGCGGGCTCTGGCCGGAGCTGCAGCCGGCGCAACTCGTCGGCCGCAGCGTCGGCGTCCAGGGCGTCTACCTCGGCCGCCTGCTCCGCCACGCGCCGGACGTCGTCGCGGCCGCGACCGGAGAGCTGCTCGAGCTCTGGCGCGCGGGCGCGATCCGGCCGGTCGTCGGGGCCGAGCTCCCGCTCGCCGAGGTGGAGCGGGCGCACGAGCTCGTCGAGTCGCGCCGCAGCGTCGGCAAGGTCGTGCTCCTGCCGTGAGAGCGCTGGTCACGGGCGGCCGCGGTGGCATCGGCGCCGCGATCGCGGCGGCGCTCGGCGACGCCGAGGTCCGCGTCCTCGACCTGCCCGAGTTCGACGTCGGCGAGCCGGAGGCCTGGCGGTCGCTCGAGGGGCCGTTCGAGGCCGCCTTCCTCAACGCCGGCGCAAGCGCAGGCCGTCCCGACCCGGCCGACCTGAGCGACGACGACTGGCGGCGCGTCCTCCGCGCCAACCTGGAAGGCGTCGTCTACGGGACGCGGGAGCTCGCAGCCCGCCTGATGCCCCGCGGCGGCTCGATCGTCGCCACCGCCTCGCTCGCGGGCCTGACGCCGCTCGCGCACGACCCCGCCTACACGGCGACGAAGCACGCGGTCGTGGGCTGGGTGCGCGCGGCGGCCCCGGCGCTCGCGGCACGCGGCATCCGCCTCAACGCCCTCTGCCCCGGCTTCACCGACACGGCGCTCGTCGATGCGGAGCTGCGGAGGGCGCTGGACGTACCGCTCATGTCCGCCTCGTTCGTCGCCGACGCAGCGCTGCGGGTGCTCGCGGACGAGGAGACGGGCCGCGCCTGGGTCGTGCAGCCGAACCGCGTCGAGCCGTTCCGCTTCCCCGGGGTGCCGGGGCCCCGATGAGGATGCGCTGATGAGCCCGCGGGTCCGCAGGCCGTGGGCCGAGCTGGCGCCCCCAGACCCGCACGTCTGGAACACGCTCGGCTACCGCGGCGTCGAGCAGGCCGACGGCCGGGCAGTGATCGAGTGGGATGCGACGCCGGCGTACTGCTTCCACTCGCCGTCGGGGCCGATCGTCCACGGCGGCATGGTCGCGGCGCTCCTCGACACGGCCATGGGCGGCGCCTGCTGGACGCTGGTGGCCGAGGACGAGGACTTCCTCACCGCCGACCTCCGCACCGAGTTCTTCCGCTCGGCGCGACCGGGGACGCTGCGCGCGGAGGGTCGCGTCGTACGGCGGAACCGGCGCGTCGTCTTCTGCGCGGCCGACCTGTACCAGGACGGCGAGCTCCTCGCGAGCGCCCGCTGCACCCAGATCGTCAGGCGGGCCTCCGCCGGCTAGCGGGGACGCTCACTCCCGCCACCGGAGCCGCCGCTCGAGGCTCGCCTTCACCTCCGGCCAGTCGTCGTCGATCACCGCGTACCACGCCGAGTCGCGCCGCTCGCCGCCGCGGACGAGCATGTGCTTGCGGAAGATCCCCTCGAACCGCGCCGGGAGCGCGGCGAGGGCGGCCCGCGCCCGCTCGTTCGTCGCGTCGGTCTTGAACTCGACCCGGAGGTAGCCCTCCTGCTCGAACGCGTGCCGCAGGAGGAGGTACTTCGCCTCGGCGTTCGCGCCCGTTCCCCACGCCCGTGGGTTGAGCCACGTGTTCCCGATCTCGACGACGCGGTCCTCCGGCCGGTCGTTGAGGAAGCTCGTGTGCCCGACGAGCGCTCCGTCGAGGTAGTGGGCGAAGCCGAGCTCGACGCCGTCGAACCAGGCGTGGAAGCGCTCCCGGATCTCGTGCCCGCGCACGCGCATCAGCCGCCAGATGCGCGGATCCTGCGCCACCGCCCAGAGCGCCTCCTCGTGCCGCGGCTCGAGCGGCTCGAGTCGCACGCGCGGCCCCGCCAGCGTTACGTGAAGCGCCACCCCTCTCCCTCCGCGAAGGCGCGCAGGATGCGGCGGGCGACGACCGCCTTGTGCACCTCGTCGGGCCCGTCGTAGATCCGCCCGCCGCGCGCCATGCGCCACATGAGCGCGAGCGGCGTGTCCTCCGTCAGGCCGAGCCCGCCGTGCACCTGGATCGCGCGGTCGAGCACCTCGCCGAGCACGCGGGCGGCGAAGAACTTGACGAGCGAGATCTCGACCCGCGCCTCGTCTCCCTCGTCGAGGCGTCGCGCAGCGTGGAGGGTCAGCAGGCGGCAGGCCTGGATGTCGGCGGCCGACTCGGCGATCCAGGTCTGGACGGTTTGCTTGTCGGCGAGCGGCCCGCCGAACGCCTCGCGCTCCAGCGCCCGCGCGCACATCAGCTCGAAGGCTCGCTCCATCTGACCCAGCCAGCGCATCACATGGTGGATCCGGCCCGGCCCGAGCCGCTGCTGCGCGATTCGGAAGCCGTCGCCGGGCTCGCCGAGCGTGTTCGCGAGCGGGACGCGGACGCCGCTGAACCGCGTCTCGCAGTGTGTCGACCAGCCGCGGCCCTCGTGCCCCATGACCGGGATCCGGCGCACCAGCTCGTAGCCGGGCGCGTCGGTCGGGACGAGGATCAGCGAGGCGCGCCGGTGCGGCTCGGCGCCCGGCTCCGTCACGACCATCACGATCGCGAAGGCCGCGCCGTCGGCGCCGGAGGAGAACCACTTGTGCGCGTCGATCACCCACTCGTCGCCATCGCGTACCGCCCGGCCACGCAGGAGCGTGGGGTCGGAGCCCGCCACCTCAGGCTCGCTCATCCCGAAGAAGGAGCGCACCTCGCCGGCGACGAGCGGACGGAGGAAGCGGTCCTTCTGCTCGGGCGTGCCGTAACGGTGGAGGATCTCCGCATTGCCCGCGTCCGGGGCCTGGCAGCCGAAGACGAGCTGGGCGACGACGCTGCGGCCGATCTCCTCGTTCAGGTAGGCGTACTCGAGGAAGCCGCGGCCCGAGCCGCCCGCCTCGGGCGGCAGGTGCGGCGCCCACAGACCGGCCCGCTTCGCCTTCTGCTGCAGCTCCGCGATGAGCGCGTCCGCGACCTCGTCCTCCCGCGCGAGCGCGCGCTCGTTCGGGTAGACGTGCTCCTCCATGAAGGCGCGAACCTGCTCGCGGCGGCGGCGCGCCGGCTCGGAGACGACGAAGACCACGACGGTTGGCGATGATCGCAGACATGCGCGACGCGCTCCAGGCGGTGCTCGGGCCGATCTCGGAGCCCGTGCTGCTCGCCGGCGGCGCCTCGAAGGAGGCCTGGGCGGTCGATCGCGACGGGGAGCGCCTGCTCGTCCGGCGGGCCGGCGGCGGCGTGATCCACCGGCACACGCTCTCGCTGCGGCAGGAGTTCGAGGTGCTGCAGGCAGCCTACGAGGCGGGGGTCAAGGTGCCCCGCCCGATCGCCTACCTCGGCGAGCTGGCCGGACGGGAGGCGTTCGTGATGGAGCGGCTCGAGGGCGAGACGATCGGGCGCCGCATCGTACGGCGGCCGCAGCAGAAGCGGTTGCCGTACCAGATGGCCGAGGAGCTGGCCAAGATCCACGCCCTGCCGCCGGAGCGGCTCCCCTTCCTCGAGGAGGCGCCGCTCGAGCGGCTGGTCGAGGAGCTCGACGAGGTCGGCGAGCCGCATCCCGCGATCGAGCTCGGCCTCTGGTGGCTGCGCGAGCACCGGCCGCCGCCTCGGCCGCCGGTCGTCGTCCACGGTGACTTCCGTGTCGGCAACCTGGTGGTTGACGACGAGGGCCTCGTCGGGGTCCTCGACTGGGAGTTCGCGCACCTGGACGAGCCGGCGCGGGACCTGGGGTTCGCCCTCGTCCGCGCCTGGCGCTTCGGGCGCGACGACCTGCGGCTCGGCGGAGTCGGCGAGGCGGGCCCGTTCGTCGAGCGCTACAACGAGCTGACCGGACGCGACCTGCGGCCGGAGGAGCTCGACTACTGGGAGCTCGCCGGCAACGTGGCCTGGGCGATCGGCTGCCTGACGCAGGCACGCCGCCACCTGACCGGCCAGGAGCGCAGCGTCGAGCTCGCCATCCTCGGCCGCCTCGGCGCCGAAGTGGAGTACGAGATCTGTCATCTTCTCGAGACGCTCTCGTGACCACGGCAGCCAGGCAGTACAGGCGCTTGCGGCCCGCGTCGCCAGCCGACGCCAGCTGGCGTCGCCACTCCACGCCACCCGCGCGCCCGGGAGCCGTCGCGCGATGACGGAGCGTCCGACGGGCAGCGAGCTCGCGCAGGCGGTCGAGGAGTTCCTGCGCAACGAGATCCTCCCCACCCTCGCCGACGACCGGCTCCGCTTCCGGACGCTCGTCGCGCTGAACGCGCTCGGAATCGTCCGGCGCGAGCTCGAGCGACTCCCGCCGGACGAGGACCTGGAGCGGCGCCGGCTCGCGCGGCGGATCCGCGCGGGTCACGTCGCCCCTGACACCCTGACCCGCGTCAAGGCGGAGGTCGAGGCGCGCCTGCGGGTCGCGAGCCCCCGCTACCTGGAGCGCTACCGCTCCGGTGAATAAGCTTCCGCGCGTGCCAGACCTCAGCGGCAAGGTCGCGATCGTCACCGGCGCCGGCCGCGGCCTCGGCCGCTCGCACGCCCTCGCGCTGGCCCGGGCGGGCGCCAAGGTGGTGGTCAACGACCTCGGAGCCGGCCTCGGGGGCGAGGGCGCCGACCCGGCGCCAGCGCAGCAGGTCGTGGAGGAGATCCGGGCCGAGGGTGGCGAGGCGTCGGCGAACGGAGAGAACGTGGCCGACTTCGCGGGGGCGGAACGGCTGGTGCGCCAGGCGCTCGACGAGTTCGGCCGCCTCGACATCCTCGTCAACAACGCCGGGATCCTGCGCGACCGGATGCTCGTGAACATGACCGAGGAGGAGTGGGACGCGGTGATCGCCGTCCACCTCAAAGGCCACTTCGCACCGACCCGGCACGCGGCGGCCTACTGGCGGGAGCGGGCCAAGGCCGGCGACGAGCTGCGGGCCCGCGTCGTCAACACCTCCAGCCCCTCTGGCGTCTTCGGCAACGTCGGCCAGGCGAACTACGGCGCGGCGAAGGCCGGGATCGCGGGCTTCACGATCATCGTCGCCCAGGAGCTGCAGCGCTACGGCGTCACGGTCAACTGCCTGGCCCCGAACGCGCGGACGCGGATGACGGAGGAGACCTTCGCGCTCTCCGAGCCCCCGCAGGGGTTCGACCCGCTCGATCCCGCGAACGTCTCGGCGCTGGTCGTTGCCCTCTGCGCCGACGAGGCGCAGGCGATCACCGGCCAGGTCTTCCACGTCTGGGGCGGAGCCGTCAACGTCCTGCGCGGCTGGAGCGCCGGCCGGCTGCTCGAAGCGCCACAGGGCTGGGACCCCGACGCCCTGCTCGGCGAGTTGCTCGCGCGCTTCCCCGAGGGAGTGGCGCCGCCGGGGATGATCGCCGGGATGCAGGCCGCCGGTGGCCGCTCGCTGCAGGCTGGCTGAGCGGGGGCGCCGGTCGCGCCGAGCGCCGATGCTCTAGGCTCGGTCGTCGATCGCATGGCGCTGCTCACGCTCGACCACGCTCGCTTGCGGTTCGGCGGCATCGTCGCGCTCGACGACGTCTGCCTCGAGGTCGCGGAGGGGTCGATCGCCGGACTGATCGGCCCCAACGGCGCCGGCAAGACGTCGGCGTTCAACGCGATCACCGGCCTCTACCGCCTCGACTCCGGCGACATCCGCTTCGCCGGTCGTTCGCTGCGGCGCGTCCGTCCCAGCCGGGTGATCCGGCTCGGCATCGCGCGCACCTTCCAGAACCTCGAGCTGTTTCCGACCTTGACCGTGCTCGAGAACGTGCTCGTGGGCGCGCACGCCTCGTCGCGCTTCCGCAGCGAGCGCGAGCGCCGCCGGGAGGCGCTCCAGACCCTCGCCGAGGTCGGCATCGCCGAGCACGCGGCGCGGCGGGCGGCCGGGCTTCCCTACGGGACGCTGAAGCGGGTCGAGCTGGCGCGGGCGCTCGCCTCCCGGCCCCGGCTGCTGCTGCTCGACGAGCCGGCGGGCGGGCTCAACCACGAGGAGGTCGACGAGCTCGCCGGCCTGATCCGGCGGTTGCGCGGCGAGCGCGAGCTGACGATCCTGCTGGTCGAGCACCACATGCGGCTCGTGATGGAGCTCTGCGAGCGGGTGCACGTCCTCGACTTCGGCCGCACGATCGCCGCCGGAAGCCCGGCCGAGGTGCAGCGCGACCCGGCGGTGATCCAGGCCTACCTCGGCGGCGAGCTCGCGGCGTGAGCCCCCTGCTGGAGCTGGAGGGCGTCGAGGCCCGCTACGGCCCCGTCCAGGCGCTGCACGGGATCTCGCTCTCGGTCGAGGAGGGGTCGATCGTCGCCGTGCTCGGACCGAACGGCGCGGGCAAGACGACGACCCTGCGCGCGATCTCGGGAACCGTGCGCCGCAGCGGGCGGATCGTGCTCGCCGGCCGGCCGCTCGAGCGGCTGGGCCCGGACCGGGTCGCGCGCCTGGGCGTGGCCCACGTGCCGGAGGGGCGGGGCACGTTCTCGGAGCTGACGGTGTGGGAGAACCTCCGGCTGGGGGCCTACACGCGGCGTGGGTCGCTCGCGCCGGAGCTCGAGCGGGTCTTCTCGTACTTCCCGTGGCTGAGGGAGCGCAGGCGCCAGGAGGCCGGCACGCTGAGCGGCGGCGAACAGCAGATGCTCGCGCTCGCCCGCGCCTTCGTGCAGCGGCCGCGGCTGCTGTTGCTCGACGAGCCGTCGCTGGGGCTGGCGCCCCTGCTCGTGGCCGAGCTGTTCCGGATCGTGCGGGAGCTGAACGAGCAGGAGGGGTTGACCGTCCTCGTCGTCGAGCAGAACGCGCACCTCGCGTTGCAGGCGGCCCATGCGGGCTACGTGCTGGAGGCGGGTCGGGTCTCGCTCTCCGGCCCGAGCGCGCAGCTTCGGGCCAACGACGCCGTCCGGCGCAGCTACCTCGGCTACTAGCGTGCGATGACCGCGCTCGAACGAAGCTCCCCCCCGCCCGGTCTTCCCAGGCGCGGCGCCGCGCTCGGCCGGGTCGTGCCGCCGGTCGGCGTGCTGCTCGTCGCCGCGGCGGCCGGGCTCCTGGTCGGCTCCCTCCGCAGCGCGGTCTTCGCCCAGCTCACGGTGCAGGGCCTCGCGCTCGGCGCGGTCTACGGCAGCCTGGCCCTCGCGCTCGTGCTCGTCTACCGCGCGACCGGCGTGATCAACTTCGCCCAGGGCGAGCTCGCGATGGCGACGACCTACGTCGCCTACCAGCTGATCCAGTGGGGTCTCACGTACTGGCAGGCGTTCTTCGCCACGCTCGCCGCCGCCTTCGTCCTCGGGATGGTCCTCGAGATGGCGCTCGTGCGGCCCGTGCAGCACCGGTCGACCATCGCCGCGGTGATCGTCACGGTCGGCCTGTTCGTGCTCACGGACGGGGTGGTCACCTGGATCTGGGGTGGCGCCTTCAAGTACATGCCGTCGCCGTTCGGAACGGCCATCTACCACGTCGGGGGGGTCGCGATCGCGCGCCTCTACCTGGGGATGCTCGCCGTCGTCCTCGTCTCGGTGCTCCTCGTCTGGGCGCTCTTCCAGTTCACGAAGCTGGGCCTCGGCATGCGCGCCGCCGCGCTCAGGCCGGCCGAGGCGGCGCTCGTCGGCGTGCGCGTCGACTGGATGCTCGCCATCGGCTGGGGCCTCGCCGCCGTCCTCGGAGCGGTGGCCGGGTTGATGGCCGAGCCCTCCCAGTACGTGCTCGAGCCGACGCTGATGCAGCCGATCCTCGTCTACGCGTTCGCAGCCGCCGTCCTCGGCGGCCTCGAGAGCCCGGCCGGCGCCGTCGTCGGCGGGCTCGCGCTCGGCGTCTCGCTGAACCTGATCGTCCAGTACGTGCCCGAGGTCACCTCCGAGCTGCAGCTCCCCTTCGCCTTCGCCGTCCTGCTCGCCGTCCTCCTGCTCAAGCCGGCCGGCTTGTTCGGCCGCAGCGCGGCGCGACGCGTATGAGGGAGCGCGTCGTCACCCTCGGCTCGCTGCTCGCCGTCGGCGCTGCCCTCGCCGCGCTGCCCTTCGCGCTCAGCGACTACAACCTCGGGCTCGCGGCCCAGGTGGGGATCTTCTTCGTCGCCGTCCTCGGCCTGAACATCCTCACCGGCTACACGGGCCAGATCTCGATCGGACACGGCGCCTTCATGGCGATCGGGGGCTACACGACCGCCATCCTCTCCCGCGACCACCACACGAACCTCCTGCTGACCATGGTCGCCGCCTTCGCGCTCTGCTTCCTGCTCGGCCTGCTCGTCGGGCTGCCGGCGCTGCGACTGTCGGGCGTCTACCTGGCGCTCGCGACCTTCGCGTTCGCCGTCTCGGTGCCGCAGCTTCCGCTCAAGTGGTCGCGCTTCCTGGGAGGACGGGACGGCGTCCAGACCTCGCAGACGGTCAGCCACCCGTGGCTGTACGGGGTCGCCTGGACCGCGTCGGCGCTCCTCTTCCTGCTGGCCTGGCTCGTCCTGCGAGGCCGCGTCGGCCGGGCCTTTCGCGCGGTTCGAGACAGCGAGATCGCCGCCGTCGCCTCGGGCATCGAGCTGCCCGTGTACAAGACGCTCGCCTTCGGCATCTCGGCCGCCTACGCCGGCGTCGCCGGCTCCCTGTTCGTGCTGGCGACGAACGGCTACGCGCAACCGAGCGAGTTCGGCGTTGCGCTCTCCCTCCAGCTGCTCGTGGGAGCCGCCGTGGCCGGCCTCGGCTCGCTCTGGGGCACGCTCGCCGGCGCAGCCTTCGTCGGCCTGCTGCCGAACGTCTCGAGCAGCGTGCCGGTGATCGGCTCCGAGCACGGGCAAGACGTCGTCTTCGGGGCGGCCGTCGTGCTCGTCATGCTCCTGCTCCCGGACGGGGTGGCCGGAGCGCTCGCGCGGCTGCGGCGCCTCGCTTGAACCGCGAGTCAAACTCCATCAAACTGCCGCGGAGCTCGTCTCTACCTACACACTCGCAACTCGGAGGAGGGGCGCATGGCTGTCCACCGTAGAAGGCTAGGAGCGCTGCTCGTCGCGCTTCTCGCAACCGCTGTCGTGGCGAGCAGCGCGACCGCGTCGCAGCGAAGCACGCCGGGCGTGACGAAGAAGCAGATCGTGATCGGCGGAACCTTCCCGCTGACCGGACCGGCCTCCCTGTACAAGACGATCCCCGCCGCCGAGCAGGCCTTCTACGCGTACGTGAACGCGCACGGAGGCGTGTTCGGCCGCAAGATCAAGGACATCGTCCTCGACGACCAGTACGACCCGTCGCAGACGGTGCCCCAGACCCAGAAGCTGGTGGAGCGGTACCACGTCTTCGCCGTCGTCGGCAGCCTCGGCACGGCACCGATCCTCTCCACCTGGGGCTACCTCAACCAGCACAAGGTGCCGCAGGTGCTCGTGGCGACCGGTGACGCCTACTGGGGCAACTGCGTCCACCACGCCTGCCAGGGCTCGACGAAGCCCTGGACGATGGGCTGGCAGCCGGACTATCCGGGCGAGGCGAAGCTGTACGCGAAGTACATCCTTGCCCACAAGCCGTCGGCGAAGATCGGCGTCCTCTACCAGAACGACGCCTACGGCAAGAACTACCTGGCCGGGCTGAAGACGGGCCTCGGCTCGCACGCGAGCCAGATCGTCGACGCCGAGTCGTACAACGTCGGCGACCCCGCCCAGGTGATCGCCGCCCACCTCGTCGCCTTGCGGTCGCACGGCGCCGACACGTTCGTGATCTTGGCCACGCCGCAGGCGACGATCCAGTCGCTGGTGATCAGGACGCAGATCGGCTGGAACCCGCTCACGCTCGTGAACAACGTCTCGGCGAACCGGCTGTTCATGCTGACGGCCGCCCAGAGCGGCGCCAGCCTGGATGGGATCATCTCGAGCACGTACCTGGCGAGCGCGACGACGCAGCCGAACCTGCCCGGCATGAAGCTCGCCAAGAAGATCATCCACACGTACGCTCCTTCGCTCGACCAGGACTTCGCGGCGGGCGATCAGAACCTCGTCTACGGGCTGGGCGTGGCCTGGACGTTCGTCGACGCGCTCCGGCACGCCGGGAAGAACCCGACACGGGCGAGCCTGATGCGCGCGCTCCGCAACCTGAAGGAGAAGAACAACCCGTTCGTCTACCCGGGCATGGTCGTCCAGACGTCGAAGAAGCGCACCTTCCCGATGGAGCAGCTCAAGCTCGTGCGCTGGAGCGGCGGCAAGACGGGCGACTGGCACCCGTTCGGTCCGATCGTCAACGGCCTGCACTGAGCTGAGGCCGGTACGAGCTCGGCCGGCGCGAGGGAGAGCTTCGGCTCTCCCTCGCGCTCAGGCGAGCTGAGCGGGCTCGGTGGCCGGCGCGCGACAGGCGAAGCGCTCGCAGACGTAGACGGCCGGCCGGCCGTCGACGAGCGTCTTGCCTGCCAGCAAAGGGACGTCGTCGCTGGGCCCGCAGGCGACGACCGCGTTGGGGTCGAACCGGCGCAGCGCCGCACGCGCGACGGCCGAGCCGACCCCGCCGACGACCGCGAGCTCACGCGGCGGCGAGAGGTGGAGATCGAGCGCGCACAGGGCCCAGCCGAAGGCGCTCGGCACCCGCGCCAGGTGCTGGCGCACGAGCCGGAGCGCCGACACCGCCAGCCGCTCGAGCTCGTCGTCACCCCAGATCCGGGCCAGTCGCAGCAGGACGAACGCCAGCATCGAGCTTCCGGACGGGATCGGGGTGTCCTCGAGCGCCTTCTGGCGCGCGACCAGGGGCTCGCCGTCCGCCGGCGCGAGGAAGAAGCCGCCCCGCTGCGGGTCGGCGAACAGCTCGACCGCGCGCAGGGCGAGGCGGCGAGCCTCGAGCAGCCAGCGGAGCTCGCCGCTGGCGACGTGCAGCTCGTACAGCCCGTGGGCGACGTTCGCGTAGTCGTCCAGGTAGCCGTAGCCCTTCGCGACGCCGTCGCGCCAGCTGCGGCGCAGACGGCCGTCGTCGCTGCTCATCGGCCCGAGCAGGAAAGCGGCGAGCCTGCTGGCCGCGGTGAGCCAGTCCGCTCGCTCCAGCCGGCGACCGGCCTCCGCCAGCGCCGCGAGCAAGAGACCGTTCCAGGACGCGATCGCCTTGTCGTCGAGGGCAGGCTGGGGGCGCCGCCCGCGGGCCTCGAGCAGCGCCTGCCGCTCCTGCTCGCTCAGCTCGCCCCGCAACACGAAGCGGCCATGCTCGAAGGGTTGCAGGAGCTCGTCGCGGCCCGGGCCGAGCACCGCCTCGAGCTCCTGCGCCGTCCACGTGAAGGTCAGCCCCTCGACGCCCTCGCTGTCGGCGTCCTGCGCCGAGGCGAAGCCCCCGCCGGGTAGAGCGAGCTCGCGCAGGACGTAGCCGAGCGTCTGCTCGACCACGCTCCGGTAGCGCTCCTCGCCCGTGAGGAGCCAGGCGTGCAGGTAGGGCGGGACGAGGAGGGCGTTGTCGTAGAGCATCTTCTCGAAGTGCGGGACGAGCCAGCGCTCGTCCACCGAGTAGCGATGGAAGCCGCCGCCCACCAGGTCGTACATGCCGCCGGCCGCCATCCCGTCCAGCGTGCGCCGCACCGGCTCGAGCGCGCCCCGCCGGAGCAGGAACTCGAGGGCCGAGGCCGGCGGGAACTTCGGCGCCCGGCCGAAGCCGCCCCAGCGCGGGTCGAGCTGCGCGAGCAGGGTGCGCTCGGCCTCGGCCAGCAGCGCAGCCGTCAGCGGCTCGGGCGAGGGAGCCACCTCGGCCTGGCGTCGCAGGGCCGCGACGAGCCGCGCTGCCTGCGCCGCCACGTCGCGCGGCCGCTCGCGGTAGGCGTCCGCGACGGCGCGCAGCACCTGCCGGAAGGAGGGCAAGCCGTGCCGCGGCTCGGGCGGGAAGTACGTGCCGCCGTAGAAGGGCTCGCCCTGCGGCGTCACGAAGACGGTCAGCGGCCAGCCGCCCTGCCCGCTGAGGGCCACGACCGCGTCCATGTACACGGCGTCGACGTCCGGCCGCTCTTCCCGGTCGACCTTGACGTTGACGAACAGCTCGTTCATCAGGGTGGCCGTCGCCTCGTCGGCGAACGACTCGCGCTCCATCACGTGGCACCAGTGGCATGCGGAGTAGCCGATCGAGACGAGCAGCGGCTTGCCCTCGGCCCGGGCGCGCGCGAACGCCTCCTCGCCCCAGGGGTACCAGTCGACCGGGTTGTCGGCGTGCTGGAGGAGGTAGGGGCTCGTCTCGTGCGCGAGGCGGTTCACGCAGCGACGCTAGCCGCTAGGTTCGGTCGTGTGCGCACCTACGGCGAGCTCGAGGTCGGGGCGGTCTACCGGAGCCCGTACGGGCGGACGGTGCTCGAGGCGGACAACGTCTGGTTCACGCTTCTGACGATGAACACGAACCCGATCCACTTCGACGCCGAGTACGCGGCGGCGAGCGAGTGGGGCCGGCCGCTCGTCGACTCCACGTTCACCTTGGCCCTCGTGACGGGCTTGAGCGTGGAGGACGTGTCGGCGCGCGGCGTCAACCTCGGCTGGCGCGAGGTGCGGCTGCCTGCGCCCGTCTTCGCCGGCGACACGCTCCGGGCCGAGACGGAGGTGCTCGCCAAGCGCGAGTCGCGCTCCCGGCCCGGCTACGGCATCGTCACCGTCCGCACACGGGGCCTGAACCAGCGCGGCGAGGTGGTCGTCGAGTTCGAGCGCTCGATCATGCTCCCCCTGTGAGCGAGCCGGTGCTCGAGACGGAGCGCCTGCTTCTGCGCCGGCCGAGCCCGGCCGACGCCGAAGCGGTGCGTGAGCTGGTGTCCGACCCGGTGGCCATGGCGTTCATCGGCGGGGTCCATCCGGACTCCGACCCCAGCCTCGTCGTCCAGCGCTGGCTCGAGCGCTGGGAGGAGAACGGCTGCGGGCCGTTCTCGGTCCTCCGGCGTTGCGACGGCCGCTGGCTCGGCCGCGTCGGCGTGCTCGTCTGGGACCGCCGGACCTGGACGCAGGGCAGCTTCTCGAGTGCCGCCGAGTTCGCCCAGCCGGAGCTCGGCTGGGCGCTCGTCCGCGAGCACTGGGGTCGCGGCTACGCGACCGAGGCGGCCCGCGCGGCCCGCGCCTGGGCCTACCGCGAGCTCGGGCCGCGGCGGCTCGTCTCGCTGATCGCCCCGGCGAACACCCGCTCTGCCGCGGTCGCCGAGCGGCTCGGTGCACGGCCCCGCGAGACGGTGACCCTCTTCGACAGCGGCGCGGCGGTCGTCTGGGAGCATCCTCCTCCGCCTCCGCCGCCGGCACCGCCGCCGCCGGCGGGCCGTGACGCTCTCGCCACGAAGACGCAACCGTCCCGGCACGGTGGCTGCCACCGTGACGGGACTGTCACGCGCGGCGATGGGCGGGCGATGAGGCGCCTCGCCCGCCCCGACCGGCTCAGCCAGCTCGCGTTGGAGCCGGGACGCTGAGCGAGCTCCGCCCCCTGGCCGGCGTCGCCGTCGTCGACGTCACCTCGTCGCTCGCCGGCCCGACGGCGACGCAGCTCCTCGCCGCTCTCGGGGCCGAGGTGGTGAAGGTGGAGCCGCTCGCCGGCGACCACGCCCGCAGCTGGGGGCCACCCTTCTGGGACGGAGAGAGCGCGATGTTCCTCGCCTCGAACGCCGGCAAGCGCTCGCTCGCCGTCGAGCTCTCCGACCCCCGGGGGCGCGAGATCGTGAGGCGGCTCGCGGCCCGGGCGGACGTCTTCGTGCAGAGCCTGCGCCCGGGAGCGGCAGAACGCCACGGCCTCGGCGCCCGCGAGCTCCGCGCCAGCAACCCGCGCCTCGTCCACTGCTCGATCGGCGCCTTCGGCTCGCGCGGGCCGCTCCGCGACCAGCCCGGCTACGACCCGCTCGTGCAGGCGGCGAGCGGGATCATGAGCGTCACCGGCGAACCCGACCGGCCGCCGGTGCGGGTGGGCGTCTCGCTGGTCGACCTGGCCACCGGGGTGTGGACGGCGCTCGGCGTGCTCGCCGCGCTCCACGAGCGCGAGCGCACCGGCACGGGCCGGACGCTCGAGATCTCGCTCTACGAGACGGCCCTCTCCCTCCTCTCGTACCAGCTCGTCGG
>Ga0209061_1003601_pt1 | contig 16453 bp, 15 predicted proteins | sample Coa_R1_10_FD_187157 | JGI IMG/M metagenome (GOLD analysis project Ga0209061, IMG submission 187157) | Surface soil microbial communities from Centralia Pennsylvania, which are recovering from an underground coalmine fire - Coalmine... | ecosystem: Environmental > Terrestrial > Soil >...
CTGCTTGAGCCTAAAGCGCCGCCGCCCGCGCGGCGACTGGAGGCGGTCAAGAAGCTCGTTTCCGACGGCATTTATGCGGGCGTCAACGCCATGCCCATTATGCCGGAGATCAATGATTCACCCACGGCACTCGAGGACTTGGCGAGGCAAGCCGCAGCCGCCGGGGCCAGGTTTATGCACGGCAACGCGCTCTATCTGATGCCAGCGGCGCTGATGCAGTTCATGCCGTTTCTCGAAAAGGAATTCCCCCACCTGGTCCGCCTCTATCGCAAGCTCTATGCGCGCTCGGCCTATCTGCCGAAGGAATATCAGGAAAAGATCGCAGACCGCGTTGCCATCCTCCGCGCGCGCTATAACCTGATCGGCCCCGGGCCGCAGGCGCCGACTCTCACCGGCCCTGCTCAGCTTGCGCTCTGGTAGCGGAAGTGGTTTGCAACCGAAGGCCGGATGCAGGAAAGAATGTGAAGCCCTTCGCTATCTTATTCCTGTTCCTGAAACAAGTTCCCCTCGCCGGGATAGGTAATCTGTAATCCCTCGACCTGCGCAAACGGCGTGAGCGTGTGAGCTTCAGCCCGTTTTCCGCTCAGGATATGTTCCACATGCGCGCCTCGCACCAGAAGCGCGTCTGCAATCAGTGAGCGATGGCATCGCCACGGCACAGCCTCAGCGCACATGATGGCTGTTGGCCGGAGACGGGCGAGTTTCAAAAGCTTGTCGAGGCCACTCCGGAATTCCGGCTGCTGCATGTAGTCTGCGAAACCACGAAACGAGGCGTTGCGCCAGCCGGTATTCGGCGAATCGCGATGAGCATGACGCAGGCCGCCCAGTTGCGGCATGTGGACATAACGAATGGCGGCGGCCTTCAGAGTTTCAGACAATTGATCGGAATTGAATTGGGGATTATGCCGCGAGCGTGGAATGGTGCGCACATCCACCAGTTGCTTCACACGGAACGCTTGAAGCAACTCAATGAACGCCTCGATGGATCGCGTCGAATGCCCGACGGTGTAAAGGGTGAGCGGTTTTGCTGGAGAACTGGAGGGCATGCCATGTATTGAGGTCAGGTTGACTGGTGTTCGGAGGTTCCGGTGCGATGTCATTCCGAGCGCAGCGAGGAATCGCGCCCTGCAAATATGGTCCTGACGAGATCCTGCGTGGCCTTCGGCTCCTCAGGCTGACCACTTTCGGAGCTTTTTCAGTACCCGGTCAGCCCGAAGCGCTCGCCGCGTTTTTCCGAACCCAGGTCTCAATGCGGTCCAACGCCTTTCGGATATTCTCCACCGAGTTGGCGAACGAGAACCGCAGATAGCCTTCGCCCCATTCACCGAATGCCGTTCCGGGCAGGCAGGCGACGCCGGCCTCGTTGAGGAGCGCGTCGGCGAGTTCGCGGGAGCCGACGCCAACGCCTGTGATATTAGGAAATGCGTAGAAGGCGCCGTGGGGTTGGGCGCAGCGGAATCCGGGGATTTGATTAAGGCCTTCGACGATCACTTTGCGACGGCGTCGAAACTCCTCCAGCATCGCGTTCACGCTCGATTGGTCCCCCCGGAGCGCCTCGACGCCCGCGATTTGGGTGAACGTGGCTGTGCAGGAATTGGAGTTAATCATCAGCCGGATAACCTGCTCGGCGAGTTCCGGATGCATGATGCCATATCCCAACCGCCAGCCTGTCATGGCGTAGGTCTTGGAAAAGCCATCCAGGATGATGACCCGGTCTCGGAGGACAGGAAACTGCGCAAGGCTCGTATGCTCGCCCTCATAAATGAGACGATGATAGATTTCGTCAGAGAAGACGAATACTTCGTCGCGGCCTGCAAGCCCAGCGGCCAGCGCCGCCATCTCCGAACTCGCCATCACGCCGCCGGTCGGGTTTTGAGGCGAATTGAGGATCACGAGCCGGGTGCGCGGGGTGAGCTTCTGAAGAATCGCAGCCGCGCTCACGTCGAAGTCGTTTTCCTCGCGCAGCGCGTAAGGCACGGGCTGCGCGCCAAGAAAGCGGATCATGGATTCGTAAATCGGGAAGCCGGGATTGGGATAAAGGACCTCGTCGCCCGACTCAACCAGCGCCAGCATGGCAAAGAAAAAGACAGGCTTGGCGCCCGGGGTGATCACCACTTCGGAAGGGTCTACCGAAATTCCGCGACGCTCTCCAGCATCTTCCGCCACCGCCTGGCGAAGCTCCGGGATCCCGGCAGAGGGCGCATAATGTGTCCATCCCTCGCGCATGGCGCGCGTAGCCGAAGCGATGATGTGCGGCGCCGTCGGAAAATCCGGCTCTCCAATTTCAAGATGGATGATGTCGCGGCCTTCCGCTTCCAAACGCTTAGCGCGAGCCAGCACTTCAAACGCACCCTCGGTTCCGAGTTGCGACATCCGTCGGGCGAGGCGAAACTTGGTCTCGATCACACTCATGGCTATTAGCCTTCCATGCCACGGATAGCATAGGGGAAGGCTAGCTCGATTGTCCAGCCAGAAGAGGAGAACCCACAGGAAACCGAATCACCGGTCGAAAGCGCCTCTGGATGTTCATGATCGCAGAAATGATGTACCATGCCTTTTTCGATTTTATTCGCGAGATCGTTTTTCAGGTGGGAAATCTGAGGACCAGCGGTTTGGAAAAGTTACAGGGGATTACAAATTATAGTGACACTATTTGCTGCCGAAAGACGCCGGTGGGGACACCGGCGCTATAGAAGAAGTCGTCACTATAATTTGTAATCCTCAATAAGTTGGCCGCTAAAAACAACGTGCTCGTCTGTATGGCACGTTACGGTAGCCGCCGTTAACTTGCAGTGTAGGTTAACCGTGAGCCTTTCTAAAAAATCCAATGCTGGAATGGCGCCAGGCGTGGCAGCCCTGAATAGGAAGCAAACTTTGTCCAGGAGTTTCCATGAAAATCACATCCATTGAGATTCGAGTTTGCCGCAATACGCGGGAAGCCATGTCGGATTCCGAGATGCGCGCTGGAGGGAAATCCACGTTCGATTTCCTGGTGATCTCGATGAAAACCGACGAGGGGCTGGAGGGACACTCCTTTGGATTCGCCGGTCGCGGCGCCGAAATGGCGGGAGGCATTGCCGCCTCGGCTCTGAAACCTTTCTTCCTGGGCAAAGACGCGCTCGCCCGCGAAAAGCACTGGCAGGAATTCCGCACTTATGACCGCTGGTGGAATCACGTGCCCATCTATGCCTACGGCCCGTTTGATATTTGCCTCTGGGACATTGCCGCAAAGCAGGCGCAACTGCCGCTCTATCGACTGCTGGGCGAGTATCGCCGGAAAGTCCCCATCTACGCCAGTTCATTTGTCCTGAAGACGCCCCAGGACTACGCCCGGCAAGCCCTGGAAGTGAAGGGTCGCGGCTGGCATGGCTACAAACTTCATCCGCCCGGTGATTATGATTTCGATCTGGCCGCCTATCGCGCCTGCCGCGAAGCGGTAGGCCCGGAATTCAAGCTCATGGCTGATCCGGTCGCGGCTTACAATCACGAGCAAGCGCTGCGGATGGGGAGGGAGCTTGAGAGGCTGAACTATTACTGGTTTGAAGAACCGCTCTTCGACGTGGATTTCAACGGGCTTCGCAGGCTCGCGTCGCATTTGGACATCCCCATCTGTGGCACGGAAGTGATTCCCGGCCATCACTACTCGACCGCCGAGTGCATCGCGACCGGGGTGGTGGATATGGTCCGCACGGATGTGTCCTGGAAGGGAGGGATCACACCCGTGATGAAGACTGCGCATCTGGCTGAATCTTTTGGTTTCCAGTGTGAACTGCACACCACGATCTATCATCCTCTCGAAATCGTCAATCTGCACTGTTGCTGCGCGATTTCCAATTGCGAATTCTTTGAACTTCTGTATCCACTTTCCTACATGGAGTTCGGAATGAAAAACAAGATTGAGATTGACGCCGAAGGGTACGCTCACCCACCCGAAACGCCAGGGACCGGAGTGGACCTCGATTGGGATTTCATTGAAGATTGCACCATTCAGAGACGATAACTCTATGCGCGATTGAAGCCGGTAGGTTACGACGACAAGGAATTGTGGAAGTTTGAAGATTGATTCGCAAAAGCGTGAAAGGGAACAGAATCATGAATCCGACCAAATTGGTTCGGCACGGGCAGGTGTTGAAGGTGCGTCCTGAGAAAATCGATGAGTACGTGCGTTACCATGCCGCCGTCTGGCCCGAGGTTTTACGCACCATTCAGGAATGCAACATCCGGAATTATTCCATTTTCCTCAAGGATGACACGCTCTTCGCATATTTCGAGTACATCGGCGATAATTTTGAAGCGGATATGGCGAAGATGGCCGCCGATCCTAAAACCCAGGAGTGGTGGGCCATTATGATGCCGATGCAATTGCCGATTGCGACCCGCAAGGAAGGCGAATGGTGGGCCGAGATGAAAGAGGTATTTCATACGGACTGACCCCGCGGCCGGTAGGGATGCGCGGCAACGGCTTGGAACGCAGAATTGCTATTGCCCTTCTGGCGTTCATGCTGGGATTTCCCTTCTGCGGAACGGCTCAGGAACTTGACGCGGTGGTGACAAAGCAAAGCCGTTCGCCGACCCGCATCGCCGATGAGATTGCCGATCCGGCTGAGCGCAAGGCTTATCTCGAGCTTTTCAAAAAGCATCCTCCCGCCGAAACCGCCGCCCTCGCTGAGGCTTTTCTGGCGAAGTATCCCACATCCTGGGAACTCGGGCAGATATATGCCATCGCGGCAAGAGCCTTGATCGACCTCAATCATTACTCTGAGGCGCTGGACTATGCCCGCCGGTCGCTTGCGCTCTATCCTGAGGATCCGCTCCTTCTGGTTCCGGTTGCCAATGTTCAGGCGCAGGTGCAGGATGTATCCGGCGCCGAGCAAAGCGCGCAGGAGGCGCTCATCGATCTCGACCGCTTCACAAGGCCCGCCTCGGTGTCTGAGCGTGACTGGCCCGTTTTGCGGCGGAACCTTAAGGCTTCCGCCTATTTCGCTCTGGCACGCGCAGAAACAGACGAGGCGTTGGGCTCTCGTGACCTGAGTCAGCGGGCAAGATTGCTTCGTGAGGCGCATTCCAACCTGGCGCAAGCGCGGGAACTCAATCCAAAAGATGCGGAGATTGTCTATTTGCTGGCCCTGGTTGATTTGGCCTTGGGTAAGCCGCGTGAGGCCGCCCTCGGTTTTGCCGAAGCTGCCCAGGAAGGCAGTCCGCTCCGGTCGAAAGCGACGGAACGCTTGGAGAAGCTGTACGCTGCTCTTCCGTCGAAGTCCAGCTTTAGCTTTCAGGATTACCTCAAGAGTCTGCGCGCGCAAGCTCAGGCAGAAACTCGCGCCTCGCAGCCTCGCAATCAGACTTCGTCTGTGCCGCTGCCCGGCTACGCAGGTTCCCAATCCTGCCGCTATTGCCATGCCAACATCTACGAGGCTTGGACTCATACCGGCATGGCCCGAATGTTTCGGCCTTATCGCCCCGAGAATGTGATTGGCGACTTCACGGTTCACAACACATTCTATGGAGGCGATCAGGCGTTCCTGGAAAACGGAACGCTTCAGGTCATCCCCGGAAAAAACCGCTGGCTCTTCGCCCGCATGTCCATCCGTCATGGCCGCCATTACTTCGAGACCCGCGACTACGATGGCCGCTGGCGCACTTATCCGGTGGATTACACGATCGGGTCTAAGTGGGAGCAGGGTTACGCGACGCGCTTGCCGGACGGTGGGATTCAGGTTTTTCCAATTCAATATAATGTGCGGCTCAAGAGTTGGGTGGACTTCTGGCAGTTCATTGACCCGCCCGGCAGCCCGCGCGCGGACTTGCATCAGTGGGGCAAGATGGGCGTTTGGACCAACTACCAGGTGAATTGCGCGGTGTGCCATACCAGCCAATTGAGGAACCCGACGGGGGAAGACTTTGCCACCCAGGGCCTTGTTTTCCGCGAGCCGGGCGTTGATTGCGAGATGTGTCACGGCCCTTGCGCCCGCCACGTCGCTGCGATGATGAAGGGCCAGCCCTATCCCAAGGGAGCTTTAGACCCGCCCGTGGATTTTGAGAGGATCAGCGCCCGGGATTTTCTCGCCATCTGTTCGCAGTGCCATATGCAGTCGGCTGTGCGTGAGCCAGGCCCGCACGGGGAGTTGAATTACTCGACACAGGGAGAATTCTTCGAGCGTTACCGGAGCCGGCCTTACGATGAATTCTCGCACCTCGGATTTTATAAAGATGGGAGATTTCGACAGACCACTTTCATTGTTGAGGCGCTGATGCGCTCCGAATGCTACCGCAAAGGCAACGTGACCTGCGCCGACTGCCATGACGTTCACGGGCCCAATGCTCAGGCAAACCCCACCTCGCTCAAGTTTCCCAAAGAATCCAACTTGATGTGTACGCAATGCCATACGGCCCTCAAGGATCGCGTTGCGCTGGCGCGCCACACGCATCACGCCGCTGGATCGGAAGGCAGTCGTTGCGTCTCCTGCCACATGCCGCGCATCATGAACGCTCTGCTATTTGAGGCGCGAACTCACCGCATTGATGATATTCCGAACGCCGACAACACGCTGCGCTTCGGACAGCGAGAAAGCCCCAATGCTTGCCTGCTGTGCCACCAGGATCGGGACGCGCAATGGGTGAAGCAGCAACTCGTGGCCTGGAATCCTTCGCCCGGCGGGAAGGCCCTGCGGTGATCTATCCTCCGAACAGTTCTTGTCGGCCGGGCAGCCGTATGTATGGCTTGCTCCTCGCGCTGCTTCTGATCCTGCCGGCTGCGACCTCAGCAATAGGGCAAACGGCAAAGGCCCGGAGGGCAGGGCGGAGCAAGCAGGAGAAAACCGAGTATCTCAACACCGCGCCAGGAGTGCGTTACGTAGGCTCTAAAGCTTGCGCGACGTGTCATGCGGATATTTATCGGCAGTATTTTCAAACCGCGATGGGCCGCTCGATGGCGCCGCCCACTAATTCCACACAATGGAATGTCCTCACCGCTCCGGTGACCGTGCACGTTGAGAAGTTCCATCGCGATTACGAAGTCTTTCGCAAGGGATCAGACTTTTATCAAAGCGAATATGAAATCGCTTCCGATGGAAGCGAGGTCTTCCGCGACACGCATCCCATCGCTTACGCAATCGGCGCGGGAGAAAATGGGATTGGCTATCTGATTCGCCAGGGGAAGTATCTTTTTGAAGCGCCGCTTTCCTACTACACGCGATCTCGCGCCTGGGACCTTTCGCCGGGCTATGAACTTGCGGATTACGGATTCCACAGGCTTGTGCCGGAATCCTGCATCGTCTGCCACAGCGGGCGGCCTCGGCCGGTGATGCGGCGACCAGGGCTTTATGAAGACCCGCCATTTGAAGAACTGGCGATTGACTGCGAAAACTGCCACGGACCAGGTCAATTGCATGTGGAAGAGCGGATGAAAGGCGCGCCGCTGCGCGGAGCGGTGGATCGCTCTATTGTGAATCCGGCAGACCTGCCCGGATGGCTGGCGGATAACATCTGCATGATTTGCCATCAGGCGGGCGATACGCGCATCCTGCAACCGGGGAAGTCTTATGGCGATTTTCGACCTGGCGCGCCGCTCGATTGGACGGTGGCGATTTTCTCCATCCCTTTCACCCCGTCAGCGCCCCCGAAATCTCCGCTGCTCCAGCATTACGCGCTCATGGTGTTGAGCAAGTGTTATCGCGCGAGCGGAGGGAAGCTAAGCTGCATCACCTGCCACGATCCGCATTTCCAGCCCACCGCAGCGCAAGCGCCAGCCTATTACCGGAGCAAATGCCTGCGCTGCCATACGGAACAGAGTTGCCCCGTGCCGCTCGTCGAGCGTCGTCAGAAATCGCCGTCCGATGATTGCGCGGGATGCCACATGCCCCGGCAAAACCTTGAACGCATTTCTCATTCGGCGCTCACGAACCATCGCATCATTGCTTATCCGGGCGAGCCATTCCCGCCCGCAGCTTTTCACCAGACCGCGCCGAGCCTGCCGGACCTGGTTCACGTTGACGCAATTCCCGGAAAGGAAGCTGCGCCGGTCGCGCCCATCGTGCTGCTTCAGGCCTATGGTGAATTGCTGGAGCAGCATCCCGAATATAAGGCGCCCTACGAAAAGTTGCTGGATGAGCTTGCTCAAACGCAGCCGCGCAATCCGTTGGTGCTCTCGGCGCTCGCGCGAAGAATCGTGCGCGCAGGCGATCCCGAGAAAGCTGCGACTGCTCGGGAATTCATCCGACAGGCCATTGCGGCAGGCTCGACGGTGGATTCTGACTACGAGCTTTACGCCAATCTGCTGGCGCGTTCGGGAGAACTAACGCAGGCCGCTGCGGTGCTGAAACAGGGCATTGCCCTGAATCCCTATTCCACTCGCTTATACAAGACGTTAGCCCTAGTTGAAATACAACAGCGCCAATATGACCGGGCGCTCGGCACGATGAAGCAGGAACTTCAGATGTTTCCAGAGGACTCCTTCATGCGCATGCTGGTGCAACGGGTGGAGAGTTCGCAGGCAATGCCATAAGCCACGCTCGACAGCATGGCAGCCGCAAAGTGCGAGTTCGAAAAATGGAACGGCAGCTCTCAAATCAAGAGGAGATACCATATTCAATGCTGGTCTTGAATATGGTATAATTATTCGTAAATGGAATCCGTGCGTAAGATTACTGTTGAGGTCCCGTCGGAACTTCTTGAGAAGGCCCGACAGGCCAGCGGTGCGGGCATCACCCAAACCGTCCGCACCGGGCTCGAGCTGGTTGCGGCATCGCGCACCTATGCTCGCTTACGCCAACTCCGAGGCAAAGTTCGCTTCTCGCGCACATTGGCGGAGCTGAAGGCCGACCGATGATCGCAGCCGACACGAGCACATGGGTTGCCTTTCTGGAAGGCAGAAAAGGTGAGGACACCGATCTTCTCGACAGGGCGCTGGAAGACCAGCAGGCACTCATGACCCCTGTTGTGCTCACTGAGTTGTTAAGTGATCCGAAGCTTCCTTCCGGTGTTGCCAAGACGCTTTCCGAAGTGCCTCTGATTGAGATCAGGGCCGGCTATTGGCAACGGGCGGGAGTGTTGCGCGCCCAAGTGCTGGCAAAGCATCGCAAGGCGCGCCTTGGGGATGCATTGATCGCGCAAAGTTGTATTGACCGGGGCATTCCTCTCCTCACACGAGACCGCGACTTCCGAGTCTTCGCCGAAGCAGCGGGCCTCGATCTTGTACTCTGATCCGGGGACGGGCTGACTCGTTCCCGTACACCGCTTTGAGAAGGATTCGCTGAGCGGAGTGAGGTTCTCACCTGTTCTCGCCGGTTTCAGGCCAGGCAACCACGGCGATCTTGCCGTCGGGCAAGCGTTCAAGAACCGGGGCATAGAGGCCCAGCAGCTTCCTTCTCCACCAAAGCCCCTGGGATCGCATGATCTTCAAATCCGTAAACCAGTACTGCCACATCACCGCTCTCACCCAGCGGGGCGGAGTTCCATCAAACGGGTTTCCGGCAAAAAGCGACAGCACGCTCGGATCATTCGCCAGAAGCAGGACTTCCGTCCGCGCGACAAAGGGGTATTGCTGCCACGTGCCCAGCGAAGCGAACCACAGGTTCCAATCGAAGCGCGGCTGGTAAGGCGCGTAAATGCGCGGCGGCTGGCGCACATCCTGCGGCTTATAACGGAACGGATAGGCGATCCAGGTTTTGCCGTCGCGTGAGCCCTGGAATTCAATCTCATAACGCGCCCGCGTCATCACGGCAAAAAGGCCGTACTGATTGGCGATGCGGAAAGGCTCGAGCGCCTGAATCGGACTTCGAGGCAGCGGCAGGCGTGGAACTAAAATGAACAGAAGCAAGGCTGTATCTACATAAAAAACCCACCCGAGCAGAATTCCCGTGACCACCAGCGAAACATGACGATAGGCATCGGCAAGCGCGCTGCGTAGCGAAGCAGACTCAGACGCTTCAGTACCTGGCGCGCGCGCTGCGCTTGCCTTTTCAGGCGAGCGCCACCACCGCGCCAGAATCCGCCAGGGCATACTTTCCATTCGGATCTTTGCGGTCAGCCTTTCCCTGAAAGGCTGGAAAACAGATCGAATGAATCGATCGTCCAGAAGCAGGAAGCCGAGCGAGAGGACAAAGTAATTCAGAAACGTCAGGTTGGCCGTCAGGATGATGCCGATTTGAAAAGGGGTCACAATAAAGAAACAGGCGATGCGGAAGCGCCGCGGCAGAAAGAACAGCCAGACCAATCCCAACTCGATCACGAGCGTGATCAGCGCCAGCGCAGCATTGAACGCGTGGGGCAGGTGCTGCGCGTACCATCCGATCCAATCGGGCAACGGGCCGTTGGAATAGTAATCGTAAAGCGCGGTCAGATGGCGCCACTCCGGATCGCCACCCAAAATCTTCACCAGGCCGGATTCAAAGTAGATGCGAAACCAGAGCCATTGCAGAAGAAACAGGCTGGCGCGTGAGGGCGGATGGTTTTTCCCGAGGCCCGGCAGGAAGCCGGGCGGAGCAAAGAACAGGGTAAGAAACCCAGCGGCGAGCAACATTCCATCCGACTGGTAGGAGGAAAAGTCCTGAGCCGCCACGACAAAGGATAAATATGCTACCAGGCAGATGGCCGTCGCCGCTCGCGGCCACACATTCAGAAAGAGCAGGAGGGAGGCGACAAGGCCGACCCAACAGAGAATCTTCAAAGCCTCGGCGCTGCTACTGATCCATAAGAACGTGGGAGCGTACCAGTAGCGTATCCATCCAAAAAGCCGGGTCAGAACCTGGAGATAATGCTGCGCCGGAAGAATGCCGTCGGGGCCGATCAACCCCACGATCTGGAAAAGGAGGGAATAGAAGGCTGAAAAGTAAATCAGGCCCAGGGCGCGAAGGAACAGCCAGCGCGGCCAGAGATGCCCCGGACCTTCGCGGGGTTCGGAACTGAGCGCCCAACGCGCAAAACGCAGCAGTCGACTCAGGAACACGGCGTCATTTTAGCGTGAAGCTCAGCGCGAAAGGGAGGTTGTTTGGGCCTGGGGCGCCGGACGACGGTAAATTTCCTCGATCAGTTCGCGGTAGCGCTCTTCCACAATGAATCGCCTGACTTTCAGCGAGGGAGAAAGTTCGCCGCTGTCCGTGGTAAATTCGCCCGGCAGCAACGCAATTTGCCGGATTCGTTCGAAAGGCGCGAGCCCCTGACACACCTCATCAACTTGTCTTTGCATGAAGGCGCAGATTTCGGGGTGAGTTGTCAGTTCCTCGCGCGTCGCAAAGCGAATGCCTTGCTCACGGGCGTAAGCCTCAAGCCGCTCAAAATTGGGCACAATGAGTCCGGCAACGAAATGCCGGGAATCTCCTAAAACCATCAGTTGGCTCACGTAAGGATGTCCCTGGAAGAGACCTTCCAGTTTCTCTGGTGAGACGTACTTGCCTCCGGAAGTCTTAAAAAGATTCTTCTTTCGACCCGTGATCTTGAGATATCCCTCCGAATCAAGAGTGCCCAAGTCACCTGTATGGAACCAGCCGCCAACGAAAGCATCTGTGTTTTCCTCGGGATGGTAGTAGCCGGGCGAGACGTTAGGGCCCCGCACCAGGATTTCGCGCCCGCTCGCGCCTTCGGAGCCCGCAGCTTCCTCGCCAAGTTTGACTTCCACTCCGGGGATCGCGCGCCCTACCGTCCCAAGTTTCACTGCTCCCGGATAATTCACTGAGATGACGGGAGAGGTTTCCGTCAGGCCGTAGCCTTCATATACCGGTAAACCAACTGCGTAAAAAAACTCAGCCAGTTCTCGGGAAAGGGGCGCCGACCCAGAAATCATGAAACGCAGTTTTCCACCCAGCCGCGCGCGAATCTTGGAAGCCACCAGCCGATCCGCCACCACATGCTTCAAGCGTAAGGCCGCGGGGATGGCCTGGTTATCAATCTGGCGGCGCGCATACTGCCATCCGATGCCAATCGCCCAATGGAACAACCTCTGCCGCGCTGGCGGCCCCTGGTGGACGGTCTCAAGAATCTTGCCATGCACTTTTTCAAGGACGCGGGGAACGACCGCCAGCACCGTGGGGTGAGCTTCGAGGATGTTTTGGGGGAGTTTCTCGAAGCTTTCGGCATAGGCAATTGAGGCTCCGCTCCAGAACGTGAAGTACTCAAGCATCCGTTCAAAGATGTGGGAAAGCGGAAGAAATGAAACAATGCGGTCAGACGGATCAAAATGAAAGAGGGGGCTGCACGCCTGAACGTTTGAGGCAATATTGGCGTGCGTCAGCACCACACCCTTCGGCCTGCCGGTTGTGCCCGAAGTATAAATGACGGTCGCCGTGTCGTCAGGCCGGGCTTGCAGAGCCAGCGCGCGGAATTTTTCTTCGGGCTTAGGCGTTTGTTCGAGTTGCTCCCGAACGACAGATTGCCAGGAGAGAACGCCTGCCTCCGGGTCGTCTGGAGAATCCATCGCGATGACAAAGCGCAGTTCCGGCAAGCGGCGCCGGACTTCCAACACTTTTTTCAACTGTTCGGCGGTTGAGACAATAACTCCCCGTGACCCCGAATCTTGCAGGATGTACTCAACGTCGGCAGCAGGCAGCGTGGGATAAATGGGAACATCAATCGCTCCGAAGCCCAGCGCGGCATAATCTGTAAGCGCCCACTCGACTCGATTCTCCGAGATTAAGGCCAGGCGGTCGCCGCGCCGGATGCCCAGCCGCTCGAGGGCCAGCGCCAGGGCTGCCGCTTGCCGCAGCGCTTCGGCAGAAGAGAGACCCTGGTAGCGACCGCTCCGCTTCGAGAGAAACGCGTCAGGCTTGGCGTGAGTTTCGGCTGCCTTCAGAAACAGCTCGTTCAGAGTGTGAAAGTCGAGGGACGTCATCTTTAATTTATTCTGCAATGAATGAGGTTTCGTTAACGGCTGGCGTGAAAATATCGCTGCAATTCTTCGCGGGCAGCGGCCTGATTATCCGCAAGCTCCGGGCCGTAGCCAGGCTCTGAATCCATGTGGAGAATTCGCTCAAGCATCCGGCGCGCATCCTCACGACGCCCCACCGCGCGATAGCTGTCTGCCAGGTAAAGCATGGTCAACGAATTATCAGGATAACGCTTCAGGCAATCTTCCAAAAGCTGGACGGAGCGTTGCTTGTCGCCGCCTTTAAAGAAGGGAGCGCGGTAGTAAAACCTTCCCAGGAGGCGCTCGGCGCCGTATTGCTGATAATTCGGATCAATTTTCATGACCGTTTCGAGTTCTTCCCGGATCGAGTCTACCATTCGCAGGCCCTTTAGCAGGCCGACATCCTGCGCCAAAAGTCCTTCATTTGCGCCTGTCCAAAAATGGCCTTCGGGGCGATGAGGGTCGATGGATTCGGCTTTCTGACCAGCGGCGATGCCGTCTTCAAGGATCGCCTTCTGCTGTTCGTCAGGCACATGTCGCGCTAGATAGCAGTCGTATTCCGAAATTCGCCACCAGGCTTCATAATCCTGAGGGTGACTGCTGATATGAGAACGCAGAATCGCGAGAGCCTTCTGCACGTTTCCCAGATCCCGCCGGCCTTCATAGTAACTTTCCGCGCGAGAGATTGCGCCTTGAAGAGCGGCTTCCGCGGGAGAAACATATGGGGTTACACATCCCAGAGTCACGATGCAAGCGCATAGAATAAAGGCTGGCTTTATCAGATTCCGGAATCGAGAGAACGATTTTTGCATATCGGTATGGAAGGGTTCGCTCAAGGCAGCTTCATCTCCTGGTCAGCAACCGCACAAGCATCCGCCCTATCGCGCCGAGCGAAGCATCAGAATCGGGCTGGAAGTTAAACCGCGTGATCATACGATACGGGCTCTTCAGATGTCAATGAAAGCATGGGACGGGAAATCGCTCAAGTCACCAAGCTCTCCGCTGCCTTGGCTTTCCTCCTTCGTTCACGCTAGTTTATGATGCGAAAAGAAGAGGCAAGGGATGGAAAAGCCCGGCGTAAAATTTCCGTTAAATGACCGTCAAACGTTGCCGCCCACGAAGCCCATTCACGTCCCAACGGGAAAAGAGCTTTCCTGCAAGGGATGGCATCAGGAAGCCGCTCTGCGCATGCTGATGAACAGCCTGGACCCTGCGGTGGCTGAGCGTCCTGAGGAATTGATTACCCGTGGAAGAACCGGGCGTGTGGCGCGGGACTGGCCAAGTTTCTATGCCCTTGTCGAAGCTCTTGAAAACCTTGGAAACGAGAAAAGCCTGCTGGTGCAGTCCGGCAAGCCCGTAGGCGTTTTTCTCACTCATCAAGACGCGCCGCGCGTCCTAATCGTCGATTGGAGCCAGTCGGAAACGCAGGGGCTTGTGACGTATAAACGCGCTGCTTTGGGAAGCTGGACTTCTATTGGGATGCAGGGCGCGCTTTTGAACGCATATCAGACCCTGGCCGCCGCGGCTCGCAAACACTGGAACGGCGACCTTGCCGGCAGACTTGTGGTTTCGGGAGGAATGGGCGAAACAGGCGGCGCGCTCGCTCTGGCCGCCACGCTGAATGGCGCGGCGTTTCTGGGCGTTGAGGTAAATCAAGAAAGGATCACGCGCTGCATTCGCGCGGGGTTCTGCGACTATTGCGTGACTCAACTGGATGAAGCGCTGAGAATCCTCAAAATCGCGATTCGGAAGAAGCAGCCGGTTTCCGTTGGTCTTGTCGGGAATTGTGCCGAGATCATTCCCGAGCTTGCGCGTCGCGGAGTTCTGCCCGATTTGTTGACGGATCAGACTGGCGCAGACAGCCCGTTGCAAGGTTATCTTCCAGCGGGACTGAGCCTGGAAGAAGCCGAACGGTTGCGCAGCCAAAATCCGAAAGATCACCTGGAACAAGCTTATCAATCCATCGCGCAGCATGTGACGGCCATGCTGGAGCTTCAGCGAATGGGCGCGGTCATTTTCGATTTTGGGAATAACCTTCGCGCGGCAGCTTTCCAGGGCGGAGCGAAGGATGCGTTCGAGATTCCAGGCTTCATGTCGGAATATATTCGACCGCTCATTTGCGAAGGACGCACCCCGCTGCGCTGGGTGGCGCTTTCCGGAGATCCTACAGACATCAGTCGCGTCGATGATCTGCTGTTAACACTATTCCCGGAGGACGACGAGCTTTGCCATTGGATCCAATCAGCAAGGAACCATGTAAGGTTTCAGGGGCTTCCTGCGCGCGCGGCCTGGCTGAGTCGTGAGCAAGGGATTCAATTGGGCGAAGAAATCAATAGTAAGGTGGGACGAGGAGAACTGGTGGCGCCACTGGTCCTCGCGCACGATCTTCTTGATTGCGCATCCGCAGCGTCGCCGGGCTGCGAGACTGAAAGCGTGGGCGATGCAGTTGCGGATTGGCCTCTACTCCATGCTTTGCTGCACACAGCTTCCGGGGCAAGCTGGGTTGCCCTTCAGGGAGGCGGCGGAACAGGTAGGGGAACATCGCTGTGCTCGACTGATGCCATCGTGGCAGACGGCAGCGCTGAAATGCGCGCGAGACTCCAGCGTGTCCTTGACAATGAGCTGGATTTCGCCCTCCTGCGGTTCAAAGAAGCAGATTGTGATGCCCAATAACGAAGGGGCAGGACTTCATGGATTAAACAAGCCAAAGTTCCGCCCCTCTCACCTTTCTGAATCCGCCCCAACTTCCCTATAAATGGGCAGATTTCAACGAATTGAATCAGGTGAGCAAGTTGTCTTCATGCTTTGCAGGCGCCGTCAGGCGAACAACGGCTCGCTAGCTCTTCTTCGACGTCACAGCAAAAAACGCCGCCACTCTCTGCTCCACCTTTTTGCTCTTGCACTTCGGGCAGGCGACCTTCCCCTTTTCGTATTCCGCAACGCTCATAGTCTGAGTGAAAGTTTTTTTGCATTCCTTGCAGGCAAATTGATAGACCGGCATCCGATCTCCTCCAAAATGTTTTTGGCCTTATTTTAACAGGACGGCCCGCAGAGCAAAATGCTGTCCCATGCAGGAGCCTTTCATTTTAAATTCTTAAACCCAAATCGAGAGATAATGTTTTCGCGCGCATTACGGAGACGACTGTGACAGCTACGGCAACCGGTTTTCCTCGCCGCGTGCATTGGGAGGGGGCAGCATACAGTGGATTCGCCAGGCGAATTCATCATGGCAACTTCTTACCGGTCTGTGAGGACTGCATATGGAAATTCGCAAGCAGGATGCGCTTGAATATCATCGCCGGGATCGCAAAGGAAAGATTGAGATCACGCCGACCAAGCCTTGTCGCACTCAATGGGACCTGAGCCTGGCTTATACGCCCGGCGTTGCGGAACCCTGCCTTGAGATTCAGCGTGATCCCGAACTGAGTTTCGAGTACACCATCCGCGGTAACCTGGTGGCGGTGGTCACTAACGGAACAGCTGTGCTGGGGTTGGGAAACATCGGAGCGCTGGCCGGAAAGCCGGTGATGGAAGGCAAGGCGGTGCTTTTCAAGCGCTTTGCGGACATTGATGTTTTCGATCTGGAATTGAACTCCCAGGAGCCGGAGGAAGTGA
>Ga0209061_1003602_pt1 | contig 16452 bp, 15 predicted proteins | sample Coa_R1_10_FD_187157 | JGI IMG/M metagenome (GOLD analysis project Ga0209061, IMG submission 187157) | Surface soil microbial communities from Centralia Pennsylvania, which are recovering from an underground coalmine fire - Coalmine... | ecosystem: Environmental > Terrestrial > Soil >...
CGGATCATGGACGCCAGGTACATCGGCCAGGAGCACTACGACGTGGCCCGCGAGGTGCAGCGGATCCTGCAGCGGTACCGGGAGCTGCAGGACATCATCGCCATCCTCGGCGTCGACGAGCTCGGCGAGGAGGACAAGATCGTCGTGCAGCGGGCCAGGCGGATCGAGCGGTTCCTGTCCCAGCCGATGTTCGTGGCCGAGCAGTTCACCGGGCAGCCGGGCGTGTTCACGCCGCTGGAGGAGACGATCTCCTCGTTCAAGGCGGTCACCGAGGGCAAGTACGACAGCCTGCCCGAGCAGGCGTTCTACATGGTCGGCGGAATCGAGGACGTGGAGAGGAAGGCCAGGGAGATGGAGCGGTGACGATGCGGGTGACCCTGGTCGTGCCGGACCGCGAGCTGTGGTCCGGCGAGGCGAGCATCGTGATCGCCAAGACCACCGAGGGCGACATCGGGGTGCTGACCGGGCACTCGCCGGTGTTCGGCATCCTGGCCGAGGGCAGCCTGGTGGAGATCCAGTCCGACGCCGGCACGGTCAGGGCCGCGGTCAGCGGCGGCTTCCTGTCCGTGGCCGACGACCGGGTGGCGGTGCTGGCGGCCCAGGCCGAGCTCGCCGAGGAGGTGGACACCGCCCGGGCGCGGCGGGAGCTCGACGCCGCGCTGTCGGAGGCGGGCGCCGGCGCGGAGGAGCCGGCCGAGGCCAAGTACGCGCGGGCCCAGCTGCGCGCCGCGGGCGAGGCCTAGGCGCCGGGGCCCCGCTCGCCGCCCGGCTTCCACAGCACGTCCTGCTCGCCCTCGTTGGCCCGGCGGGCGAGGATGAACAGCAGGTCGGACAGCCGGTTCAGGTAACGGGCCGGCAGCGGGCTCACCGCGTCCCCGTGCTCGGCCAGCGCCGCCCACGCGCTGCGTTCTGCCCTCCTGACCGCGACGCGCGCCATGTGCAGCAGCGTCGAGCCCGGGCTCCCGCCGGGCAGCAGGAAGCTGCGCAGCACCGGCAGCCCCGCGTTCCACGTGTCGCACTCGGCCTCCAGCCGGGTGATGTAGGCCTCGTCGATCCGCAGCGGCGCGCCCCGCCGCGGCGGCGCCGCGCCCGGCCCGGACCGCGCCGCGCCGGTCACCGGGTTGCACAGGTCGGCGCCGACGTCGAACAGCTCGTTCTGGATGCGGGACAGCAGCTCGCGGATGCCGGAGGACAGCTGGCCGAACGTGACCGCCATGCCGATGGCGCAGTTCGCCTCCTCCGTGTCGGCGTAGGCGGCCAGCCGCGAGTCGGTCTTGGCGGCCCGGCTGCCGTCGCCGAGCGCGGTGCGGCCGTCGTCGCCGGTGCGCGTGTAGATGCGGGACAGGACGACCGGGTTCTCCCGGCGGTTGCGCGGCATGGTCCCACCCTATGCCCGCCCGTTCCGCGGACACCCCACGGTCACCGGCCTGGGAGATTCACAATGAGTCACATTAATAATACGATCAGTGATCACCCGGGGCCCGCGGTTCTCGGGGGCCCGCCGGTCCCGGGTCAGCGCGACGTGGTTCGCTATATCGCTATGGAGACCGCCGAGTACGACTACGTCATCGTCGGCGCCGGCAGCGCTGGCTGCGTCCTGGCGGCCCGGCTGTCCGCCGATCCCGGCGTCAGCGTGCTGCTGCTGGAGGCCGGGCCGGGCGACGACGCCGACGAGATCCGCGCGCCCGCGGCGCTGACCAGGCTGTTCCAGAGCGCCTACGACTGGAACTACGCGACGGTCCCGCAGCTGCGGGCGGCCGGCCGGACCGTTTACTGGCCGCGGGGCAAGGTCCTCGGCGGCTCGTCGTCGATCAACGCGATGATCTACGTTCGCGGCAACCGCCGCGACTACGACTCCTGGCGGGACGAGCACGGCTGCGCCGGCTGGGGGTACGCCGACCTGATGCCGTACTTCCGCAGGGCCGAGGACAACTCGCGCGGCGCCTCCGCCTATCACGGCACGGGCGGGCCGCTGGCCGTCACCGACCTCCGTTACCGGTCGAGGGCCTGCGAGGCCTTCATCGCGGCGGCGCGCGAGCAGGGGGCGGCGGCCAACGACGACTTCAACGGGCCGCGCCAGGACGGCGTGGGCTGGTACCAGGTGACCCAGCGTTCCGGGCGCCGCTGCTCCGCCGCCACCGCGTACCTGCACCCGGCGCGAACCTCAGCGACCACCCCATGCTGCCGGTGACCTGGGCCACCCCGCGGGTCCGCGGCCTGTGGGAGAAGAGCGGCAACGCCGGCATCGCGCGGTGGCGGCTCACGCACCGCGGCCCGCTGGCGAGCAACGTGGCGGAGGCTGGCGGCTTCGCGCATTCCGGGCCCGGCCTGCCCGCGCCGGACCTCCAGCTGCACGTGCTGCCCGCGCCGTTTCGCGACCAGGGCCTCGCCGATCCGGCGCAGCGCGCGATGACCGTGCTCGTCGGCCTTGTCGACGTGCGGAGCCGGGGCCGGATCAGGTTGCGCAGCGCCGATCCCCGGCACCGGCCCGCCATCGACCCCCGCTACCTGGACAGCGACGAAGACGCCAGGGCGCTGGTCGCCGGCCTGAAGATGGCCAGGGAGTTCGTGACGGCCCGGCCGATGGCGGCGATCTGCTCCGGCGAGCTGGCGCCCGGCGGGCACGTCCGCTCCGATGCCGAGCTCCTCGCCTACCTGCGGGCCAGCGTGGTGACCCTCTACCATCCGGTCGGCACGTGCGCGATGGGACCGCGCGGGGTCGTCGACACCGAGCTCCGGGTGCGCGGCGTGACCGGGCTGCGCGTGGTCGACGCGTCGGTGATGCCCGCCGTGCCGCGGGGGAACACCAACGCGCCCACGATCGCGATCGCCGAGCGCGCCGCCGACCTGATCGTCGGCCGCGCGCCGCTGGCGCCGGCCGATCCCGCCGACCCCGTCGACGCGCTGGCCATCGTCGGCGAACGGCGCCGCGGCTAGCGCGCCCGGCGCCCCCGGCCCGCGGCCCGCGGCCCGCCCCCGGCCCCGCCCCCGGTACAGTCGGCCGTGCACCAGCGTGACAAGCGTGACGACGCGCCGCATGTCCCGCGGCGTCCTGCCGAACGACATCAGGTTGACCGGCGGCCGCATCCGCTGCCGCGTGATCGCCTTGGCCCTGGCGAACTCGCGCAGCCCGTCCGCGCCGTGCACCCGGCCGAACCCCGATTCCCCCACGCCGCCGAACGGCAGCGCCGGCACCACCGCGAACCCGAGCACCGAGTTGATCGAGGTCATCCCGCTGCGCAGCGCGCGCGCCGCCTCCATCGCCGCCGAACGGTCGCGGGCGAACACCGCCGACCCGAGCCCGTACCGGCTCCGGTTGGCCAGCGTCACCGCCTCGGCCAGGCCCGGCACCGGCGTGACCGTCACCGTGGGCCCGAACGTCTCCTCGCGCACCGCCGCGCTGTCCTCCGGCACGTCCGCCAGCACCACCGGCCGCAGGTACGGCCCCGGCGCCGCGTCCGCGCCCCCGACGACCAGGCGCCCGCCACGGGCCAGCGCGTCGGCCACGTGCCCGGCCACGACCTCGGCCTGGGCGGCCGACGTCATCGGCCCGTACGCGGCGCCGCCGTCCGGGCCGGGCCGCAGCCCGGCGACCCGGCGCGCCAGCTTGTCCAGGAACGTGTGGTAGACCCCCTCGGCCACGTACACCCGCTCGATGCCCACGCAGGTCTGCCCGGCGTTGGACATCGCGCCCCACGCGGCCGCGTCCGCGGCCGCGTCCAGGTCGGCGTCCGCGGCGACAAGGAGGGCGTCCTTGCCGCCGCATTCGGCGATGACCGGCGTCAGCGTGTCCGCGGCGGCGGCGAGCACCTTCCGCGCCGTGGCCGCCGACCCGGTGAAGGCGATCTTGGCGACGCCGCTGCGCGCCAGCGCCTCCCCGGTCGCGCCGCCGCCGGTGACCAGGTGCAGCACCGGCCGCGCGTCCCCGAAGACGGCCAGCGCCTCGCCGAACGACCGCGCCAGTCACGCCCCGGTGGCCGGGGCCAGCTCCGACGGCTTGAACACCACGGCGTTGCCCGCCGCCAGCGCGTACGCGATCGAGCCGACCGGGGTGAACACCGGGTAGTTCCACGGCCCGATCACGCCGACCACGCCCAGCGGCTGGTGCTCCACGGTGGACGCCAGGTGGACCGCCGCCAGCCCGCTGCGCACCCGGCGCGGCCGCAGCACCCGGCGGGCGTGCCGCGCGGCCCAGTCGATGTGCAGCACGGCGAGGATGATCTCCAGCGTGGCGTCCTGCAGCGGCTTGCCGGTCTCCTCGTGCACCAGCTGCGCCAGCCGCCCCATGTACCTGACCAGGTGCGATTTCCAGGCCAGCAGCCGGACCCGCCTCCCGGGCCGCGGCCACCGCCGCGTCCACCTCGCGCCGCGAGTGTTCCGGGTAGGCGGCGAGCACCTCCCCGGTTGCCGGGTTGACCGTCTCAAGCATCGCTGACAAGTAAAGCACGGGGCTACGCTGGGGCACGAGACCCGAGGGGGAACGGTTGCCGTCACGCCCGTACGTGCTGCTGAGCTGCGCGGTATCCGCGGACGGCTACCTCGACGACGCCGGCCCGCGGCGGCTGATCCTGTCCGGTCCCGCCGACATCGACCGCGTCGACGAGGTCCGGGCCGGCTGCGACGCGATCCTGGTCGGCGCGCAGACCATCCGCCGCGACGATCCGCGGCTGCTGATCCGCGACCCGCGCCGCCGCGCCCGCCGCGCCGCCCGGGGCCTTCCCGAGCACCCCGCGCGCGTCACGGTCACCGCCACCGGCGACCTGGACCCGCGGGCCCGCTTCTTCGCCCCGGGCGCCGCGCGCCTGGTGTACTGCGCCACGCCCGCCGTCCCCGTTGCCCGTGCCCGGCTGGGGGACGCCGCCGTCGTGGTTGACGCCGGCGCCCCGCTGTCCCTGGAGGGCATGCTCGCAGACTTGGCCGAACGATCGGTGGTGCGTCTGCTCGTCGAGGGCGGGGCCCGGCTGCTGGCGGAGTTCCTGGCCGGGGGCCTGGCCGACGAGCTGAACCTGGCGATCGCGCCGTTCTTCGTCGGCGACCCCGGCCCGAAGACCGCTCCCCGGCTTGACGCGGCCCCGCTCGCCGGCGGCAATCGGCCTAATCCCAACGGTCCCTGGAACCCCATGACCCTCGCCGAGGTCCGGCGGATCGAGGGCATGGTGCTGCTGCGCTACCTGCTCGGCCCGGGCGGCCCGGATCACAGGTTCCTGCGCTGGGCGGTCGAGCTGTCCCGGCTGAGCCCGCCGTCGCAGTCCGCGTTCTCGGTCGGCGCGGTCATCGTCGCCGCCGACGGCGAGGTGCTGGCGACCGGGTTCTCCCGCGAGCAGGCCGAACGCGATCACGCCGAGGAGGTCGCGCTGCGCAAGGCGGCCGGCGACCCGCGGCTTCGCCACGCCACCATCTACAGCACGCTTGAGCCCTGCGGCGCCCGCGCCTCGCGGCCGGTGCCCTGCGCGCAGCGCATCGCCGCGGCCGGCCTGGGCCGCGTCGTGTTCGCCTGGCGCGAGCCGCCGCTGTTCACCGCGGCCCACGGCGCCGACCAGCTTCGCGCCGCGGGCCTGGCCGTCACCGAGGTTCCCGAACTGGCCGAACGCGCCCGGTCCGTCAACTCCCATCTCGTCAGTGGCCGCAGCTGAGCTGCGCCGGGCCAGGGTGGCGGTGCTCTGCCACTTCTTCGTGCTCGGCGCCGCCACCGCGGCCTGGAGCGCCCGGCTGCCCTCGCCGTCCTCACCGCCAGCGGGCCCGTTCAGGTCTCATAGACGGTGGGCGTGGTGGCATAGGTGCGCCCAGTCGGGGCCCGCCAGACGAGCACGCCTGGTTCCGGTTGCTCCAGCAACCATCCCTCGGCCTGCTTGCGCCTATGGTGATGGCGGCACAACGGGGCGAGATTGCAGCAGCACGTGACGCCACCGCCCTCCCAGGCAACCGTGTGGTCCAGGTCGCAGCGCACTGCGGGTCGGCTGCAGCCGGGCGCCGAGCAGCGGGCGGTGCGGGCGCGGACCAGGTGGGCCAGGCTGCGGCTGGGCCGGTAGCCGGGCTCGCCCTGGCCGTGGTCGCACGGGCCGCGGATCACCGGCCGGAACGTGATCTTGAGGCCGGACAGGAACTCCGCTGCCCGCCGGCCGGGCGGCGGCGGGCTGTGCCGGCCGGGGGCGCAGGCGTGTGCCGCGGCGGTACCGTCGCGGCGCAGGGCGGTCACGCACCAGCGAGTGTCCGGGTGCCGGGCCGCGGCGGCCGCCAGGTCCCTGGCCGTCTCGGCGTCGACAGGGCCGAACCCGGCTGCGTCCCCCGGGGTGTCCGACTCGCCCAGCAGCGTGGACAGCGGCACGGTGACGTTGACCAGCGCCGCGAGGCTCGGGCCCGGGTCGGCGCCGGCTCCGCCAGCCTCGCCAGGGCCAGTCTGCGCCGGTCCGCGACCGCCGGGGCCCAAGCCGCCGGTTCCGCCGGAGCCGTCGTCGCGGTGCCGCGGCCCGCCGTCCGCCCCGGGGCCGTTGCCGTCCCGGCCATGGTCCCCGCCCGATGCGTCCCCGCCCGAGCCGGCCGCGGCGAGGCGGCTGTCGCGCTCGGTGAGCAGGTCGAGCCAGGCGCGGATCCGCAGCTCCCGCAGCGAGCCGGGCAGCCCGGCCGCGCGAAGCTGCAACGCCCGCTGCTCGACGTGCTGCTGGGTGGCCAGCAGCTCATCGGCCGGCAGCTCGCGGGCGGTCATCCCGCCGTTGCCGGACTGCTCCCGGAACCAGCGGAGGTGCGCCTCCCGGCGCGCGGCCTCCTTGCGCCGCCGCGCGGCGTCCGGGTCCAGCTTCAGCACCAGCCGGTGCGCGGCGTGCCGCAGCTGCGCCCACGTCTTGGACTGCGCCGCCTTGGCCAGCTCCGGGTCGGCCTTCGCCGCGTCCTCGTCGGACAGCTCCCGGGTCTCGTCCTCGACGATGCGAAGGTGCACCGGGTGGATCAGCCCCGCCGCCAGCGCCGCGAACGTCTGCGGCAGCCGGGCGGCCACCGCCTGGGCGTAGTCAAGCTGCGCGGCGGCGGACTGCCAGGTCAGGCCCAGCTCCTCACCCAGCTCGTCGGCGGCGAACTGCGCCGGCCCCGGCGGCCCGGCCTCCCGCCGCGCGGCGAACTCGGCGGTCGCCGCCAGCTGCGCCCACGCCGCCCGGGACTCCAGCCGCCGCGCCGCTGCGATCACGCCGAGCAGCTGATCCTCCGACAGGGCCGCCAGGCCCTCGCCGTCCCCGCCGACCGCCGCGTGCACCAGCATGGCCAGCGCCGGGCCCGGACCCATCGTGGCCGCATCGCCGTCGGCCGCGAACCCGTCCGCGCCATCGGAAACCCAGCGGGGCAGGTCCCAGTCCTCCTCGGCCGAGGGCTCGTCGTGCCGGCCCGCGCCGCTCCCCGCCGCCGCGCCCGGCAAGGCGGAGCCGGGCTCTCCGTCGTCATCTTCCCGGCCAGGGCCGGAGATCGGGTCCTGGGACACGCAGCACCGTCCGTTCGGGAGAAGGGAAACCGTGGTGGGTTGAAAACTCACATCACGGGAGGTTCCGCTGCCGGAATCGGCTCGGCCGGGCACATGAAGGGGAAGGCAGAGGTTTCTGCAACGAACGCTGCGGGATACAGCCCGGCCCTCGATGCGAACAGTCTACCACCTTCACCGACATGAGGGTAGCTGTATAGAACTTTTTTTCAGAGATTTCTGCTGAGTGGCCACTGGGCGCTATCGCCGATGCCCGGGAGTTCGCCGCGGGCGCCCGCGGGCACCGGCCGGCGACGCGATCCCGCCAGCCGTTCAGAACAGCGTGTCCTCGGGGACCACGCCGCGCATGGCGTCGTAGTCCAGGGTGACGCAGCGGATGCCGCGGTCCTGTGCCAGAACCCGGGCCTGCGGCCTGATCTCCTGCGCGGCGAAGACGCCGCGCACCGGCGCCAGCAGCGGGTCCCTGTTCAGCAGCTCCAGGTACCTGGATAGCTGCTCGACCCCGTCGATCTCGCCGCGCCGCTTGACCTCGACGGCGATGCTCTCGCCCGTCCCGTCCCTGCACATCAGGTCCACCGGCCCGATCGGGGTCGGGTACTCGCGGCGGACCAGCCGCCAGCCGTCTCCGAGCAGGTAGAGCTGGCCGGCGAGCAGTTCCTGCAGGTGCGCCTCCACGCCGTCCTTGACCAGGCCGGGATCGGCGCCGAGGTCGACGCTGACGTCGCTGATGACCTGGTCGATCGTGATGGCGAGCGTCTCGCCCGACCTGTTGGTGACCGTCCACCTGCCGGGCTCCTCGGCCAGCCGGCACGGCGGCGACATCCAGTTCAGCGGCTTGTAGGAGCCGCCGTCGGAGTGGACCAGCACCGAGCCGTCCGCCTTGACGATGAGCAGGCGCAGCGCGGGGGCGAGGCGGGCGGTGAGCCTGCCGGCATAGTCGACGCTGCACCGGGCGATGACCAGCCGCACGCCTGGTAACTCTACGGCAGGACAGCCCCGCCGCGCCTGATCCGCGCACGGGCGCTTCCTCGCCCGTCCCGCCGCACCCCCCCGCCGCTCCAATAAGCTGGACTGGCGTGAGCCCGCGCCGGATCCGCCGCGAGCGCTCCGGCCCCGCGGCGCCCGCGGCCGGGCCGGAGCGCGTCGAAACCTGGCCGGACGGGGACTGGGTCGTCCGGCACGTATCCGGCGCCGGGACGACGAAGACGTACCGATGCCCCGGCTGCGACCAGGAGGTCGCGCCCGGCACGCCGCACGTCGTCGCCTGGCCGGCCGACAGGTTCGGGCTCGGCATCGACGAACGCAGGCACTGGCACTCGGCGTGCTGGCAGAACCGGCTGCGCCGCCCGCCGCGCCCGGCGCGGGCACGGCCGACACGCGCGCCGGCGCGCGCACGGAGGAAAGGGGACTCGTGACCGAGATCAGGGCAGCCACCGTGCTTCCCGCCAAGCGGACCCCGATCACGCTGCACACCGCCGACGGGCTGCGGCTGGTCGGGGAACTGGCGCTGCCCGCGGACGCCGAGCCGGTCGCGACGCTGATCTGCCTGCATCCGTTGCCCACGCACGGCGGCATGATGGACAGCCACCTGATCAGGAAGGCGTCGTACCGGCTGCCGGCGCTGGCCGGGCTGGCCGTGCTGCGGTTCAACACCCGCGGCACGTCCTCGCAGCAGGGGACGAGCGAGGGACGGTTCGGCGCCGGGGAGGACGAGCGGTACGACGTGGCCGCGGCGGTCCGCTACGCGACCGAGGCCGGGCTGCCGCGCCGCTGGCTGCTCGGCTGGTCGTTCGGCACCGAGCTGGCGCTCAAGTGGGGCCTCGACGGCGACGACGGCGACCACGGCGCGGCGGTCCAGGGCGCGATCCTGCTGTCGCCGCCGCTGCGCCGGGCGGGCGACGCCGACCTGGACCGCTGGGCGGCCTCGGCCAAGCCGCTGCTGGTGCTGGTGCCGGAACTCGACGACTACCTCCGCCCCGACCAGGCGCGCCGCAGGTTCGCGCGGGTGCCGTCGGCGCAGGTCATCGGCGTCGACGGCGCCAGGCACCTGTGGGTGGGGGAGCGCTACGTGCGCATCGTGTTCGACGAGATCGCGCGGAGGCTGAACCCGGCCGCGCTGGTCCCGCCTACGATGACGCTACCGACGGTTTGGGAGGACAAGTGACCTGGTTCGACCTGTCCGGCAGGACGGCGTTCGTGACGGGGGCGTCTCGCGGGATCGGCAGGGTGATCGCGGTGGCGTTCGCGGAGGCGGGCGCGGACGTGGCGATCGCCGCCCGCGGCGCCGACGGGCTTGCCGAGACCGCCCGCGAGGTGACCTCGCTGGGGCGCAAGGCGTTCGTGCTCCCGCTCGACGTCACCCGGCAGCAGGACGTGACCGCCGCGGTCGGCGAGGCGATCAGGCTGCTCGGTCACCTGGACATCGTGGTGAACAACGCCGGCGGCTCGAACTTCGTGGTGCCGTTCCTCGACCTGCGCATCTCCGGCTGGGAAAAGATCATGCGGCTCAACCTGGACGCGACCGTCTACGTCTGCCACGCGGTCGGCCCGCACCTGCGCGAGCGCGGCCGCGGCTCGGTCATCAACGTCGCCTCGGTGGCCGGCCTGGGCGCGGCGCCCGGCCTGCTTCCCTACGGCGCCGCCAAGGCCGGGCTGGTGTCGGTCACCAGGACGCTGGCGGTCGAGTGGGCGCGGTACGGCATCCGGGTGAACGCGCTGTGCCCCGGGTGGACGGCCACCGACCTGAACCGCAACCTCTGGGACACGCCGGACGGCGGCGAGGCCATCATCGCGAACGTGCCGATGCACCGCTGGGCCCGCCCCGAGGAGATGGCGGGCCCGGCCGTCTTCCTGGCCAGCGACGCCTCCTCCTACATGACCGGCCAGGTCCTCGTCGTGGACGGCGGCCAGCTGGTCGGTGGCTGACCGGCCCCGCGGCGGCGCTAGCCCGACGTTAGCCCGCCGGGGCCTCGTCGGGCACCAGCCACAGCACGCCGAGCGGGGGCAGCGTCACGGTGGCCGACGCCGGCCGGCCGTGCCAGGGCTCGGCCACGGCCTGCACGGAGCCCATGTTGCCGACGCCGCTGCCGCCGTAGCCGACCGCGTCGGTGTTGAGCACCTCGCGCCAGCGGCCCGCCCGCGGCAGCCCCACCCGGTAGCGATCGTGCGGCACCGCGGCGAAGTTGGCCAGGCAGGCGACGACGTCGGCCGGGCCCGAGCCGAAGCGGAGGAACGACAGCACGTTGCCCTGCGCGTCGTTGGCGTCGATCCAGCCGAACCCGTCCGGTGACGGGTCACGCTGCCACAGCGCGGGAGTCCGGCGGTAGATGGCGTTCAGGTCGCGGCACAGCCGCTGCGCGCCGCGGTGCACGTCGAAATCCAGCACCCACCAGTCCAGGCCCGCCTCCGCCGACCACTCGCCGACCTGCCCGAACTCCGATCCCATGAACAGCAGCTGCTTGCCCGGGTGCGCCCACATGAACGCGAGCAGCGCCCGCAGCCCGGCGAACCTGCGCCACTCGTCGCCGGGCATCTTGCCCACCAGCGAGCCCTTGCCGTGCACCACCTCGTCGTGCGACAGCGGCAGGATGAAGTTCTCCGAGAACGCGTAGACCATGGAGAAGGTCATCTCGTTGTGGTGGTACTGCCGGTAGATGGGGTCCAGCGACATATACGACAGCGTGTCGTGCATCCAGCCCATGTTCCACTTGAAGCCGAACCCCAGGCCGCCCAGGTGAACCGGCCTGGTCACCCCGGGCCAGGCGGTCGACTCCTCGGCGACCATGGCGATCCCCGGCACCCGCTTGTAGCAGGTGGCGTTGACCTCCTGCAGGAACGAGATGGCCTCCAGGTTCTCCCTGCCGCCGTAGGCGTTCGGCGTCCACTCGCCGGGCTGCCGCGAGTAGTCCAGGTACAGCATCGACGCCACCGCGTCCACGCGCAGCCCGTCGACGTGGAACTCCTCCAGCCAGTAGACCGCGTTGGCGACGAGGAAGTTGCGGACCTCGGCGCGCCCGTAGTTGAAGATCAGCGTGCCCCAGTCCGGCTGCGCGCCGCGCCGCGGGTCGGCGTGCTCGTACAGCGCGGTCCCGTCGAAGTTCGCCAGCGCCCACTCGTCCCTGGGGAAGTGCGCGGGCACCCAGTCGAGCAGCACGCCGATGCCGGCCCGGTGCAGCGCGTCCACCAGGTGGCGGAAGTCGTCGGGGCTGCCGAACCGCGAGGTCGGCGCGTAGTACGAGGTGACCTGGTACCCCCAGGAGCCGGCGAACGGGTGCTCCGCGACCGGCAGGAACTCCACGTGCGTGAAGCCCATCTCGCGCACGTACTCGACGAGCTCCGTGGCAAGCTGCCGGTAGGACAGCCCGGGCCGCCACGAGCCCAGGTGCACCTCGTAGACGCTCATCGGCTCGCGCACCGGCTGCCGCCGCGCCCGCTCGGCGCACCACTGCGCGTCGCCCCAGGCGTAGCAGGACGTGTACACCACCGAGGCGGTCGCGGGCGGCCGCTCGGCCAGGGCCGCCATCGGGTCGGCCTTCTCCCGCCACACCCCGTCCCGGCCGCACACCGCGTACTTGTACCTGGCGCCGTCGCCGACGCCCGGCACGAACAGCTCCCACACCCCGGACCCGCCCAGCGAGCGCATCGGGTGCGCCCGGCCGTCCCAGTAGTTGAAGTCGCCGGTGACGCGGACGCCGCGCGCGTTCGGCGCCCACACGGCGAACGACGTCCCGGTGACCTGGCCGATCTCGCGGACGTGCGCGCCGAGCACCCGCCACAGCTCCTCGTGCCTGCCCTCCGCGATCAGGTGCAGGTCGAACTCGCTGAGCGTCGGCAGGTAGCGGTACGGGTCGTCCTGCAGCGTCTCGCCCTCGTGCGCGCCGGAGTAGGAGGTGGCCAGCCGGTACCCGGGCAGCTGCTCGCCGTCCAGCGTGACCGCGAAGACCCCCTGGTGCACGTGCGTCATGGGGATCCTGCGGCCGTCGTCGAGCACCAGGGTCACCGACGCGGCCAGCGGGCGCAGCGCCCGGACGGTGACCCCGTCCGGCCCCGGATGCGCGCCGAGCACCGAGTGCGGGTCGTGGTGCTGCCCGGCGGCGACCCGCTCGATCTCGCCCAGGCTCACTGCCGTGTCTGCCATGCAAACCTCATTAATACCGAACGAACCGGCGGTTCCCGGCTCAGCTCCGCGAGAGCCTGCAGCGGGATGGCTGTCCAGGCCGGGCGGTTCCTCGCCTCGTACATGACCTCGTAGACGGCCTTGTCCAGCAGCAGGGCGCGCAGCAGCACCGGGTTCCCGGCCGGGTCCGCCCCGCCGGCCGCGGCGTAGCCCGCGCAGAACGCGTCGCCGTTGCGCCGGACCCAGTCGCTGGCCAGCGCGGCCAGGCCGCCCGCGCCGGGGTGACTGACCAGCTGGTGCCGCACCGCGTAGTCGAACGAGCGCAGCATCCCGGCCACGTCGCGCAGCGCCGGGGACCTGGCGCGGCGCTGCGCGAGCGGGCTGGCCGGCTCGCCCTCGAAGTCGAGGACGACCCAGCCGGTCTGGGTCCGCATCACCTGCCCCAGGTGGTAGTCGCCGTGCACCCGCTGCGCGGGGACCGGCTCGGTCAGATTGGCGAGGCTGGCGTAGGCGGCGCCGATCACGTCCGCGTGCCTGGCCAGCTCGGGCACGGCCGCGACCGCGATGTCGAGCCGCCGGCACATCTGCTCGGCCAGCTCGCGGATCGCGTCGGCGTCCAGCTCGCTGGTGCCGAACGCCTCCGCCAGGTCCGCGTGGACCTGGGCGGTCGCCACCCCGAGCCGTTCCGCCTCGCCCGCGAAGTCGCCGCCGGCCTCGGCGGCTTCTTGCTGGCCGAAACGTTGCTGGCCGAGGGCATAGAGGTCGCGCACGCTCGTCGCCGCCAGCGACCAGCCGTCCGAGGCCGCCCGCAGGTAGCGGGACAGGATGGCGAGCACGGTGGTGACGCCCGCCATCGGGGCCTCCAGCCAGCCGTAGGGCTCGGCGATGTGCGAGGAGCCCAGCCCGGCCAGCGCCAGCCCCACCTCGAGGTCGGGGTTCGGGCCGGGGCTGACCCTGCGGAACACCTTGAGGATGGCGGCCTCGCCGAACACCAGGCTGGTGTTGCTCTGCTCGCCGGTCAGCACCAGGCTGTCCAGGCCGGCGGCATCGCCGTGGATCTCGGCGCCGGGGACCCGCCGGAACCGCAGCGCCCCGACGGCCCGGTCGGCCAGGATCGCCTCCAGCAGCGCCCGGGTCAGCTCCGCGTCGTGCAGGCCGTCGTAGACCTGCATGCCGCCGTGCCCGCCGATCCGGGCATGCCGCAGCCTGGCCGGCAGCCGGGCGCGCGAGCCGAGGAAAAGCTGGTAGCGGTCGGAGGTCGCGCCGTGCGAGACGGTGACGATCAGGTGCCGCAGCCCGGGGTCGCCCGGGATGATCTCGGTGTCGGCGACGATGCCGAGGTCATGGACGGTCCGCCCCTTGCCCGCGAACCACCGCTGCTTCACCAGCCATGTCGCCAGCAGGTCTTCGAACGTCATGAGCCTGGCCTACCCCGTCGCCGCCACTTCGCACCCGGGTGGCTGCCCGCCCTGCCGTCCGCCGGGGGGCTGCGTCTCCCCGGGCCCCCCGGCGCCCCCGCTGCCCCATCCCCTTCACCTGCCCCAGCCGCCCGGGGGCGGCTCGTCGTCCCGCAGCACGGGCTGGCCGCCGGTGGCGGTCTCGTCGCGGGGGGCGGGAAGCTGGAACCAGTAGAACCCGTGGCCGGGCAGCGTCAGCAGGTAGCTCAGCTCGCCGATCCTCGGGAACGTCACCCCGCCGGTGCACTCCACCGGCGTGACCCCGATGAACCGCCGCAGGTCGAGCTCCACCGGCTGCGGGAACCGGGACAGGTTGTTGACGCACAGGATCCGGTCCGAGCCGTCGGTGTCCGGGTCCTCCGCCGACGGCACCCGCACGAACGCGAGCACGCTCGGGTTGGAGGAGGTCAGCTCCTCGTAGCTGCCGGTGCCGAAGACCGGGTGGCGCTTGCGGATCTCGATCATCCGCCTGGTCCACTGCAGGAACGAGGCCGGGTTCCGCTGCTGGGCCTCGACGTTGAGCGCCTGGTAGCCGTAGATCGCGTCCATGATCGGCGGCAGGTACAGCCGCTGCGGGTCGGACCGGGAGAAGCCGCCGTTGCGGTCCGGCGTCCACTGCATCGGGGTCCGCACCCCGTCCCTGTCGCCGAGCCAGATGTTGTCCCCCATGCCGATCTCGTCGCCGTAGTACAGCACCGGCGAGCCGGGCAGCGACAGCAGCAGCGCGGTGAACAGCTCGAGCTGGTTCCTGTCCCCCTCCAGCAGCGAGGCGAGCCGCCGCCTGATCCCGATGTTGGCCTTCATCCGGGGGTCCTTGGCGTACTCGGCGTACATGTAGTCGCGCTCCTCGTCGGTGACCATCTCCAGGGTCAGCTCGTCGTGGTTGCGCAGGAAGATCCCCCACTGGCATTTCGCGGGAATGGCCGGGCTCTGCGCCAGGATCTCGGAGATCGGGTAGCGCTGCTCCCGGCGCACCGCCATGAAGATGCGCGGCATCAGCGGGAAGTGGAACGCCATGTGGCACTCGTCGCCTCCGGTCTCCGGGTCGCCGAAGTACTGGATGACGTCGGCGGGCCACTGGTTCGCCTCGGCCAGCAGCACCCGGTCCGGGTACAGCTTGTCCACCTCGGCCCTGATCCGCTTGAGGTACTCGTGCGTCTCCTTCAGGTTCTCGCAGTTGGTGCCCTCCCGCTCGTACAGGTAGGGCACCGCGTCCAGCCGGAACCCGTCGATGCCGAGGTCGAGCCAGAACCGCAGCACCTCGATCATCGCCTCCTGCACCCGCGGGTTCTCGTAGTTGAGGTCCGGCTGGTGCGAGAAGAACCTGTGCCAGTAGTACTGGCCGCGCACCGGGTCGTAGGCCCAGTTGGACGTCTCGGTGTCGACGAAGATGACCCGGGCGCCGGAGTACCTGTCGTCGTTGTCCGACCACACGTAGAAGTCGCCGTAGGGGCCGTCCGGGTCGCTGCGCGAGGCCTGGAACCAGGGGTGCTGGTCGCTGGTGTGGTTCATCACCAGGTCGGCGATCACCCGGATGCCCCGCTTGTGCGCCTCGTCGACCAGGGTCACGAAGTCGCCGATGTTCCCGAACTCCGGCAGCACGGACATGTAGTCGGAGATGTCGTAGCCGCCGTCGCGCAGCGGCGAGGCGTAGATCGGCAGCAGCCAGATGCAGTCGATGCCCAGCCATTCCAGGTAGTCGAGCCGGGAGATCAGCCCGCGCAGGTCGCCGCTGCCGTCGTCGTCCGAGTCCTGGAAGCCGCGCACGAGCACCTCGTAGAACACCGCGCGCTTGTACCACTCCGGGTCCCGCGGCTGGGCGAAGGGCGCTATCGCCTCGTGATGCTCTGTCACCTGGGCATCTCCTGCTATGACGGACCGTGGCGGCGCTAGGACCCGGGCGTGACGGCGAAGATGTGAGCCGGCCGCGCCGCCGGGTCGAGGCGCACGTAGTTGGCCTGCCCCCACCGCCACGACTCGCCGGTCAGCTCGTCGGTCACGGTGAACTCGCCGTCCACGCCCAGTGCGGGCATGTCGAGCCAGACCGTCGCCTCCCTGGTCTGGTGCGGGTTCATGGTAACGACTACGAGCACGGTGTCGTGGCCGCCTGGCGTATCAACACGCTTGGAGAAGCAGATCAGCTCCGGCTGGTCGACGTGGTGGAACCGCAGGTTACGCAGCCAGTGCAGCGCGGGGTGCGACCTCCTGATCCTGTTCAGCTCGGCGATGAAGCCGGAGATGCCGAGGCCGTCCCTGGCGGCGGCCGCCCAGTCGCGCGGCTTGTACTGGTACTTCTCCGAATCCATGTACTCCTCGCTGCCCGGCCGCAGCGGCACGTTCTCGCACAGCTCGTACCCGGAGTAGATGCCCCAGCTCGGCGACAGCATCGACGCGAGCACCGCGCGGATCTTGAAGGC
>Ga0209061_1003603_pt1 | contig 16450 bp, 16 predicted proteins | sample Coa_R1_10_FD_187157 | JGI IMG/M metagenome (GOLD analysis project Ga0209061, IMG submission 187157) | Surface soil microbial communities from Centralia Pennsylvania, which are recovering from an underground coalmine fire - Coalmine... | ecosystem: Environmental > Terrestrial > Soil >...
GCGATGTTGACACGCTTGCGCTGGCCGCCGCTAAGATGTGAGATCAGTTGATGGCGCTGTTCGGTCAGTTCAACCGCCGCGAGCGACCACCGAACATGATCGGCGATTTGCTGGTGCGAGTAGCTCTCAGGCAGGCGGAGTCGCGCTTCATAGGTGAGCGCGCTCTCGACGGTGAGATTTTTATGTACGATGTCGTCCTGGGGAACGTAGCCCATAGATGTGCAGAAGTGATGGCGCTTTGTGAGCATGGTCAATCCATTGTAGAGCACGGTTCCCTTGTCGGCGGGTTGCTGGCCGCTCAGCGCGCGCAGGAGGGTGGATTTACCCGCGCCGGATGCGCCGACGATGGCGACGAATGAGCCAGGCAGCAATGAGATCGAGATGTCATCGAGCAAGACTTTTCTGTGCAGGCCCAGCAGGCCTACACGTCGCGTCTCGGTCAGATCAATCGCGTCTACGCGCACCTCTTGCTCGGCGTCGTACTGATGAAGCTCTTTGCCGGTGAAGATGAAGCGATGGCGCCCGATGCGAAGCTCTGCGCCTGGCAGCAGCACGGCCTGCTGGACGGCGATACCGTTGATATACACCCCGCGCGCCAGCGCAGTCAGCGTATACTCCCCCGTCTGATCGTGTTCGATGCGCGCCTGGAACGGCGCGACACCCGTATCGGGGATGAAGAGGGTGTTGCGGCGCGAGCTGCCGATGAAAACAGGCTGATCCCCCAGAACGACGCGCAGCTTCCCGCTGTCGTTTGCCGCACGCGCCTGTTGCGCTTGCTCTGCCGCTTGCGCTTGCTGTGGCGTCTCTTGTGGGGGGAGTGGCTGCATAGGCGGTTGCGGCGGCATGGGCGGCATGGGTTGGGCAGACGGCGCGGGCTGGAGCGGCGCCTGGGTGGGCGCAGTTGTAACTGGCGGCTTGCGCTCGTAGATGTCGCGGTTGGCCAGTGGGGTCGTGGGCGGCGCGGAAGCCACAGGCGCCGCAGTTGCGACAGGAGCTTCTCTCTGTGTTGGCTGCTCCGTAGCGATAGGCGGCTGATTGCTGATCTGATTGTCGGCGCCGGGCGCAGGCTGCGTTGGTGTCGCAACTATCTCCGTCGCCTGATTATCCAACGGCAATGGCGCGGATGGCTCCAATTGATCCGGGGTTTCGGGTTTGGGTTCTATCACCATCGTGCGGATTCTTCCTTTATCCAAAGGGGAGAGTGTAGCGTCAACGTATACACTGCGCTTCCTGGCAGTGCGCGGGTGATACATTCCTCGATTTGCTTCTTTGCAACAATCATGCCAGGTAGGCGCCAGCCCATAGGCAAGATAGATCGCTGAGGCGACGCCGAACTATGCTGGGATGATAGGCGCCTGCCGCTTGGCGTTATAGGCCGACCACGCCAGGCTACACAGCCAGCCGACGGTGAGGAAGGGAATCAGCGGCAACGAGCCACCATAGACGAAACGCAGGAAGGCGAATGCCAGCACGACGCCGATGACGCCGGATGAGAGCGCGATGAGCAACGATGCGCCGCGTTTGTGCTGAAAGGTACTCGATAATGCTAAAGCTATAGCCCATAGTAACACATGCGTGAGCGCTGATCTCCGCCTCTTGACAACCTCACGTCGTTCGTGTATTATTGTGCTACCATATTAGCTAAATAGATGAATGAAAGGCGACTGACAACCCGATGATTGACTTTCATCTCGACACGCATACGGGGGCGCCGCCGTATGTGCAGATTGCGCAGCAGGTGCGCCAGGCGTTGCGATTGGGCATGCTGCGTGTTGGCGATCAGCTTCCTACCGTGCGCGAGGTGGTGGAGAAGCTGGCGATCAACCCCAACACTGTGCTGAAAGCCTATCGTGAACTCGAACACGAAGGGGTGGTGGCGAGCCGCCCTGGCCAGGGAACGTTTGTGCTGCGGTCGCTGGCGGGCGAAGGGCTGGCAAGCCATGCCATGCTACGCCGGAGCCTGACGCAGTGGCTACGCAGCGCCTATGACGCCGGACTCGACGAGGAAAGCGTGCTTGCGCTCTTTCAGACGACGTTTCACCAGGCGCCCCGCGAACAGCGCACAGGTGAGGAGGATACCGCATGAGCCATACCATCACCCCAATCAACGCCAATATCCGAAGCGTGGCGCATGGGGAGAGCGAGCCGCCAAACGCTATCGAAGCGCGTGGGTTGGGCAAACGCTATGGCAAACGCTGGGCGCTGAGCGAGTGTACATTCAGCATGCCTGCTGGGAAGGTCGCGGCGCTGGTGGGGCCGAACGGAGCGGGCAAAACGACACTGCTGCACCTGTGCGTTGGTTTGCTGCGGCCAGACGCTGGCGCCGTCACTGTGCTGGGGTATGCGCCAGCCGCACAGACGAAGGCATTGCTGGCGCGGGTGGGCTTCATCGCGCAGGATCATCCGCTCTACAAAGATTTCACCGTCGCCGAGACGCTCACGCTTGGCCGCAAGCTCAATCCCCACTGGGAGGACACCATCGCAACAGAACGGCTGGCGCGGCTGCATATTCCGCTGGATCAGCGCGTCGGCAAGCTCTCCGGCGGGCAGCAGGCGCAGGTGGCGCTTGCCCTGGCGCTGGCCAAACGCCCGCAGGTGTTGCTGCTGGATGAACCCGTCGCCAGCCTCGATCCGCTGGCCCGCCGCGACTTTTTGCGCACGCTAATGGAGGCTGTGGTCGAACAAGGGATGACGGTGTTGCTGTCGTCGCATATCGTCGCCGACCTCGAGCGCGTCTGCGACTATCTGATCATCCTTGCCGCCTCGCGGGTGCAACTGGCTGGCGATATGGAGATGCTAATCGCCTCGCACAAGCGGCTGGTTGGGCCACGTCGCGACGCCAGCTCACTCGCTCCTCTACGGCGCACACATACCATCATCGAAGAGAGCCATACACCCCGCCAGACCAGCCTGCTCGTGCGGCTGAACGGCCCGCTGCTCGATCCCACCTGGGAAGTTCAGGATGTCACGCTGGAAGATATGACGCTTGCCTACCTGGGGCAACCGCCAGAAAGCGAGGCAGGGAAATGATCTGGTTGGCCTGGCGACAGATGCGCAGCGCGACCTTTGTTGTCGGCATTTCGCTGGGATTGCTGATGGCTGGCTTGCTGGTCAGCGGCGCGATCATTCGCAGCGACTTCACACGCATGGGCATTGGTTCGTGTCTGGCCGACCCGACACGCGCCGGATGTGATCCCACCGTCTTCGCCTTTCAGGATCGCTATCTGCCGCTGACAACATTTCTGGCCTGGCTCAATGTTTTTCCGGCGCTGGCGGGCGCGCTCGTGGGGGCGCCGCTGGTAGCGCGTGAACTTGAGCAGCGTACCCACCTGCTCGTCTGGACGCAAGGGATCACACGAACGCGCTGGCTGTTTTCGCGGCTTGGCGAGATCGTGTGCGTGAGTTTACTGGCAGCGCTAATCCTGACGGCTGCGTTTAGTTGGTGGCATGGCCCGCTCGATCAGTTTCAATCGCGGTTCAACGCAGGGGTGTTTGATCTCGAAGGGATGGTTCCCCTGTCCTATACGCTGTTCGCGGTTGCGCTGGGAATCGCAGCGGGCGCGTTCATCCGGCGTAGCGTTCCGGCGATTGCCGCGACGCTTGCGGGCTTCCTCGCCGTGCGGCTGCCCATCTTATTGTGGGCGCGTCCCTATGGTTTTCAGCGCCCTGTCGTCGTCACCTGGGATCCGTTCTACGCACATACGCAGCGTGCATCAAACGCCGATTGGATACTGAGCGACGGACAATGGGTGGATCGTCATGGCCAGCATGTCGGGATTGGAACTGTATTCAATACATGCGCCTCTGGCCCGACAGATGGTGGCTACAGCTTTTATCCCGGCGACCCCTTCACGCAATGTACCCACGCGCATGGTTGGCTGATCCAGACGATCTATCAGCCAGCAGACCGCTTCTGGGTGTTCCAGGGGATTGAGAGCGCAATCTTCATTGGGCTGGCCATCGCATTGCTGGCGCTGACATTGTGGTGGGTGAGGCGAACCTAATCCCCACCCCCTTCCCATCGATGGGAAGGGGAGAATGAGGTGGCGTTAGATGGGAAAGCGAGTAAACTACTCTACCTCGGCCAAGAATTGCGCCATGCTGGCCGCCAATTCGTCGGGGCGCTGCAAGGGGATGTCGTGGATGGAGTTTGCCATCCAGACGACCTCGACGCGCGGCGCATGAGACATCAGTGTGTGCGCCTGTGCGACGCCCGCGCGCTTGGCCGCCAGAAAGGCGTCATCCTGCGTGGGGTTGGCCGGTTCGGCGAGGATGTAGCACGTGGGGGCGACGATCTTTGAGAATATCTGATCCGGCTCCTCATCCCACATGGCCCGCAGGATTTTCAAGTGGTTCTCGCGCGAGAGGCGTGGCCCTACTGTGTCGTCAGGCCGGAGTTCGACGATGTTGAGTTCTATGTCGTCCACTTCGGGGCGCGCGTCGGGCATCTCGGCGTGAATCCAGCCCAGGAAGGTCTCGCGCGGCGTGCCCGCGAAGTTGGGCGGCGCAAGTTGGACGCTGATCTGTTCCCAGGTGGCGCCGGGGCGCTGGCGCAGCATGCCGAAGCCGCCATCCACGAGGATCAGCGCGGCCACACGATCAGGATGAGCGGCGGCAAGCTCCAGTGCGACGTTCGCTCCCCACGAGTGGCCTGCCACGGCGAAGCGTTCGCCCAGGCCGAGGGCGTCTACTGCGGCGATATCGTCGGCGCTCATCGTAGCGAAGTCGTAGCCGTGGTCGGGCTTCTCGCTTTGGCCGTGGCCGCGCTGATCGAGCGCCACCACGCGGCGGTCGCGGGCGAGCGTTGGGGCCACCAAGTCCCAGATGCGCGCGGCAGAGGCCAGCCCATGGAGCAAGAGCAGTGGTGTCTTGTCAGTCTGCTGGCCCCATTCGATGTAGTGAAGCCTTACTCCTGCTCCGTTCACATAGCCGTCATGTGTGGGCCTGGTCGTGTCCTGCGGCGTGTCTGACATACGTTATGCCTCTCTGGTATGAGCTAGATGAGATCGCTCTCTTCGCATCATCCTACCACGCCGCTGACATCACCGGGTTTCTTATAGCCGCGAACTATGCGCCTGCTAGCCGGATGAACCGGATGAATGAGAAATGGGCGCCTCTCGATGGGCGCCTCTCGATGGGCGCCTCTCGATGGGCGCCTCTCGTCGGCGTTCGTTGGTTCGTTGGGGACGCCTGCGTTTCATGTCGGTACGGTAGTCTCCGCATAGACTTCATCGAACGGTATCTGTACGTTGACACTTGTGAGCACGATCAAGCCGCCTGATGTATACGTTTGGCCGCCCCAAGAGGAGATGTTCTCCTGAGTTTGTGGCCTGCGGAAGACCTCGACCGCTCGATGCTCCGACGCGACCAGTACATATTCCTGAACTGTTGGGCACTCCCGATAGTACGCGAACTTATCACCACGATCATATGCTTCTGTGCCTGGGGAAAGCGCCTCGATGGTAACACGCGGCGATCTGAGGAGATCCGTTTCTCCTGGATCCTGAGGGTCACAACTGATGGATAGGTCGGGGTACACATAGCGTGTTGGCGAGAGATGAACACGCGCGTCCGAGTTGTACACACGACAGGAGCTTCCACGCAACAGCCTATGCAGGTAACTTCCCAGGTTCATGCAGGCAGCGGAGTGGTTGAGCGAGCCACCTGCCAACGCATAGGCAAGCCCATCAATGTATTCATGCCGGACGGGGCTGTGTCGATCCATCTGGAGATATTCTTCGGGTGTTGTGAAGATGGAATGTGGAAGCGCCATGCGAGTCACTCTTACTGATGTCGTGATTGAAAAGTAAACTCGCCGCCGTCCAGAGCACTGAATAATTCTGACTTGCTGGACATCGTAAGGTTTACTTCTCTTGCACGACATCAGTAAATCTCCTGTGTACGGGAAGGCCAAAGATCATCCGTTCAGGGCAGTATACCATATATTGGCTGAGAATTGACTTGCGCAACGCATTCAATTGTGTCTCACTGAGGACACGCTTGACGTTGATTAACCAGGAGCAGCGCATATGAGTTTCACCAGTCGTCTCCTCGGTCGCTTGATGAAGTTGCCCCCTGCTGAAACGCACGACTTCGTCGTGACGCGCGACGTATCTATCCCCATGCCCGATGGCGTCGTGCTGTTGGCGGATCATTATGCGCCGCGCACAGGGCCAAAGCGCCCCACTCTCCTGGTACGCACCCCCTATGGGCGGCGCGGCATTTTGGGCGCAGTATTTAGCCTGCCCTATGTCGAACGTGGCTATCAGGTACTCATCCAGAGTTGTCGTGGCACAGCAGGCTCCGGCGGCGACTTTGTGTACGTCCGCAACGAGCGAAGCGATGGGCTGGCGACCATCGCCTGGATCAAGCAACAGGAATGGTTTTCGGGCGAACTGGCGATGATAGGGGCCAGCTACCTGGGCTTTACACAGTGGGCAATTGCCGCAGAGGTTGGGCCTGAGATGAAAGCGCTGACTCCCAGCATCACCTCCTCCGATGCGAATCGCTTCCGCTTTCAGGGAAAATCGCTCACCCTCGAATCGATGCTTGGCTGGTCAACCATGATGACGCAGACTGCCGCTGCCGGGCCGAGGTGGCGCGACCTGTTCACGCAGTTCCAACGCGAACGAGGGCTTGAAAAGGGCTACGCGCATCTGCCGCTCAGCGAGGCTGACCGCGTTGCCATCGGGCAGACCTCCACGCACTATCAGGATGTCCTCAACCACGGCGCCGACGACGAGTATTGGGAGCCAGTTGATTTCAGCGCGAACGTGGGTGACGTGACGGCGCCCATCGCGCTTCAGGCGGGCTGGTATGATCTCTTCCTGGATTGGCAACTTCGAGATTATCAGCGGTTGCGCGCAGCCGGTCGCCAGCCCTACTTGCTGATCGGCCCCTGGTTTCATGGCGAGCCTGCAAGCATTGGCCCCATCACCCGCGACACGCTGGCGTGGCTCGATAGCCAGGTGAAGGGCAAGACAAATAGCTTGCGTGAAAAGCCGGTGCGCTTGTTCATCATGGGCGCTAACGAATGGCGCGACTTTGCCGCCTGGCCGCCGCCAACTCAGAGCGAACGCTGGCTCCTTCAGCCCAATGGCGCGCTCTCACAGGACGCTCCGCCTGCCTCCGAGCCGGATCGCTACCGATATGATCCCGCCGACCCAACCCCGGCAGTGGGCGGTAACTCACTTGGAGCACGCAAGCGCATGGGCGCGCACGACAACCGCAAGCTGGAGGCGCGCCAGGATGTGTTGGTCTACACCAGCCCGCCGCTGGAGCGAGATCTGGAGGTGATCGGGCCAGGCGCCGCCGATCTGTATGTACGTTCCAGCCTGGAAGATACCGATTTCTTTGCCCGGCTCTGTGTGGTGGAATCGTCGGGCAAATCGCTCAATCTTTGTGATGGCATCGTGCGCCTGACGCCTGGCGATCCTGCGCCTGACGCCGACGGCATCCGCCATATCCAGATCGCGTTCTGGCCCACGGCCTATCGATTCCGGCGCGGTCAGCGTATTCGCGTGCAGGTGTCAAGTGGGGCGCACCCGCGCTTTGTGCGCAATCTCGGCAGTGGGGAGCCGACGGCAACGGGCGTCAAGCTGATTCCCGCCGATCAGGCCGTGTATCACGATCCTGACCGCCCCTCGGCTGTGCTGCTGCCTGTCTATACCGGCTGAGGCTTGCTGGCCACCAGGAACCCTGAGCCAGGGAACGCGGAGAAACGTCGGGGTTGCAGGGTCTCTGTGTGAACCTGTGAGAAATGAGCATTGGCGACGCCTTTTGTGCTATGATAGAAGAGTGGTTCACTGCGTGCATATCGCTGGTGCGAACATCTAGTTGATGAGATTCACCTCTCCTTTTCTTGCCTGCTCTCACCTCACTTCCCTGAGCGCACGAACAGACATTGTATGTCATCCCTGTATGAGGGCGCTTCCGGTTGAGTGAGTTCATTCCCACTCTCGTGCTACCTCTCAACACCATTTACAAAGGAGGTAGCCTCTTGGCTACTCGTATCTATGTCGGGAATCTCCCGTACACCGCAACGAATGAATCGCTTGCGCAGCGTTTTTCTGCGTATGGCGAAGTGACTGAGGCGATCATTGTTACTGATCGGGCGACAGGGCAAAGCAAAGGCTTTGGGTTTATCCAGATGACCAACGATGAGGATGCGCGCGCCGCGATTGCGCAACTCGACGGCGCCGATTGGGACTCGCGCGCGATACGTGTCAATGAGGCGCGCGAGCGTGTCGAGGGCGGGCGACGCGATGATCGCGCCGGTCGTTCGCGGTCGCGTAGTTGGTAGCGCGAGCCGGTCACGAGGCCAACGTTGCGGCGTCTGCACAGTGAAAGTCGGCGCCGACGCGCGGAGGGCGCCTGGGGATACGCTCAGGCGCCCTTTTTCTCTCATGAAAGGTCTTTATATGACGCCCTCAGAGGGTTTTGCGGAAGCGCCGCTCGCGCCGGTATCCTGCCATCAGAAAGATTGCCCTCAGCGTGTTTCGGCGGTCTGTGATCGGTGTGGCCATAGTTTTTGCGCTGAGCATGTGTCTGTCGTCACGCTGGAGCGACGGAAAGAGCAAGAAGAGGGACAAGGAAGCCATAGGCGGCTGCTTACACGCATTCCAACCTCGAAAACACGCTACCTCCTCTGTGCTCTCTGCAAAAAGAAGCCGTTTGACGCACACCAGTTTGGCGCGCTTGATCGCTCTATTTCAGCCGCAGGTTTGTGAAAGAGAGGGATACCGATGACGATGGCATATCAGGCGGAGGCCGCCAGCAACACGCAGAACATGCAGGAAACAGATGAAGCGTTGACAGCGTCCGCAGAACCCACAGAATCCGAGGAAATAGGAGCCTTGCGTGAGCGCGTACGTGAGCTTGAAGCGACGAATGCGACCATGTGCCATGTGATGCTGGTCGTCGCGGAGGGGCGAATGTTTTGGGAGCCGGAGACGCGCATCGAGACGTGTCGATTTTGTACGCTGAAGCGCGGCGGTGAGTTTGGTTATTCAGCCAAGCATGATGCGGAGTGCATCGTTACCGCAGCGCGAGCACTGGGATTTTAGACGCCTACTCGCCATTCTGCGGTATCAGCGCCCGCTGTGCGAGGCCACTACTTGCGCGTGGAACTGCTGGAGCCGCCGTTCTACACGCGCATGAACCTCCGCCGCTGGGACGCCCATCAGCACTTCCAGCGCCTCGTCCACCGTGCTGACCGGCCAGATGGCGAACCACCCCTCGCGCGCGATGGCGTCGGCGACCTCCGCGCGCAGCATCAGGTCGCGCTGATTGACGGCGGGGATCACGACGCCGTAGCCGCGTTCGGACTGTTCTCCTTGCGCACGCCGTTGGCGACAGAGTTCCCAGAAGCCCTCGATGGTCAATTCTCCACGCACATGATCCGAATCGGCTTGTTCGGCGACTCGCTCGATGTCCAGCAGGTCTTCGTCGCGCCCGGGGCTGACGGTGGCGCTAATGCGCGTGGGGACGGCAAAGTTACCATAGCACATTTCCGTTTGCCAGGATAAGGATATGATCTAGCTCACAGTCAGCACAACGTAGCGCCCAACCTCGGCGAAGCCGCATTTCTGCGCGATGCGCTGCGAGGGGAGGTTGTTGCCGCTTGTGCTCCAGATGGGGATGTGGCCACGGCGCTGAATCTGTTCGCAGACGAGGCTGGAGACTGCGGTTGCCAAGCCTTTGCCACGCCAGTCTTCGGCGGTTGCCACCGACACTTCTGCGTAGCGCGCCGATTGGCAGGAGGTGTGCGCGCGGGCGACGATGCGCCCTTCGCTGAACGCTCCCGCCACAATGCCTTCGCGTAGCAGTTGCTCCATCCCGCCATACGCCGCGCCAACCGCCCCGCCGGTGCTGAACGCAAGCTGTGGCGCATCATCGGGAGTAAGCAGGCGCACCGAAGGATCGCTGTAGTGAACGACCGGCGTAGTAAGCGTATAGTAGAGAGTCTCGCCATTGTTCAGCCTACTTCTTCCCTCGTCTTCAATCAACTGGCGCAGGGCGCCTGCAATCTGGGGGATGACACGGATGCTTGCCCATTGGGGAATGGCGTCGAGGACGCGCTTCATGGTCGCAGGATCGTCGCCAAAGCCGAGGTAGGCATTGGCGAACGTCGGAACAACCACTGCTTGAGGATGCGCTCTATCGCCTGTCAGCCAGGCTGTACGTATCCCACGCCGGAGCAGTTGCGCCGCGAATACGGCGTCTGGCTTCTCGCCGAGCGTGTCGGCAAGCTGCGGGCCTTCGTCTGGCGTTGACTGGCGTATGATAGGATCGGTCGGCATAATGAACCTCATTGGGAAAGGGAAGCAAGCATATGGTAACACTATACGATCAACCGATTGCGCCGAGGCGTTGTCCCGAATGTGGTGGCGTGATGGTGTGGGGCCAAATGCGCTGGTCTGTAACCAGTGTTGCGATCCGACACGCGGAGGCTCCGTTTGTTGAGCGGGCGGATATGCGGGGCAAATGGTATCCCGTCACAATCAACGTCTGTACGCAGTGTGGGCATATCGGTTTCTATATCGCCTACCCCTTAACAACGATGATTCCTAAGAGCGATGGTGCGGACGCCTAGCACGACGAAGCGTGGGATGATGGCCTCGCGCGGAAAAGGAAGGTTGTTCATCAGGTCAACTCTCGTGCGGCAATATCCGTTCGCCAGTGGGCGCCGTCGAAGTGGATGCGCTCCACGTTGGCGTACGCCTTCGCCCGTGCCTCGGCCATTGTCGCGCCACTGGCGACCACCGTCAAGACGCGCCCACCGGACGTGACAAGCCGCCCGTCGGCTTCGAGCCGTGTGCCTGCGTGGAAGGCCAGCACGCCGTCATCCAGTGTATCGAGTCCGGTGATGGGCAAGCCTTTCTCATAGGAACCAGGGTAGCCAGCAGACGCCAGCACGACGCCGCACGTCACCTCGTTTGACCACTCTAACGCGGGAGCTTCATCGAGCCGCCCATGCGCCACAGCGTCGCACAATGCGAGCAGATCGCTTCGCAGCCGGGGCAGCACGACCTGCGTTTCAGGATCGCCAAAGCGCGCGTTGTATTCCAGCACATAGGGGCCATCCTGGGTGATCATCAGTCCTGCATAGAGCAATCCTCTGAATGGCGCGCCAGCCTGGGCTAGCGCGGCGACGGTTGGCCGCAGAATGCGCCGCTCGATCTCTTCGAGCAGCGCGTGCGTGGCGAAGCGAGGAGGAGAGTAGGCGCCCATGCCGCCAGTGTTTGGCCCCTTGTCGCCATCATAAACGCGCTTGTAGTCGCACGCGGGGGCCAGTGGGAGGACATGAGAGCCATCTGTCAGCGTGAAGAGCGACAACTCGACACCCTGCAAGAAGTCTTCGATGAGGATGGTCGCGCCTGCCTCGCCAAGCGTGTGTTCTTGCAGGAAACCTCTGAGAGCGGCGCGCGCCTCTTGGCCGTCGTGTGCGATAACAACGCCTTTGCCCGCTACCAGCCCATCCGCTTTGATCACAAGGGGATAACATCCTTTGCCGTGCGCCAACACTGCCTGCTCACGTTGTTCGAGATACGCCAGCGCGGTGGTGTGATCGTCGAAGCGTTCTGCGCGCGCTGTGGGGACACCCGCCTGAGTCATCAGTTGCTTTGCCCAGGCTTTGCTGCTCTCGATGCGCGCCGCAGCCGCCGTAGGGCCAAAGATCGCCAATCCGCGCGCCTGGAAGGCATCCACAATGCCGTTCGCCAGTGGGTCTTCGGGGCCGACGATGGTCAGGTCAATGGCGTTGCGTGCAGCCCAATCGGCGCAGACGGCGGTATCGAGCGGATTCAGCGCCACGCACTCGGCGAGCGCGGCAATGCCACCGTTGCCTGGCGCGCAGTAGAGCGCCGATAACTGCGATGAGTGGCGCAACGCCCAGCAGAGCGCATGCTCTCGTGCGCCGGAGCCAATAACCAGGACACGCATTCAGAGGTTCCCTTCAGGGCAATAGATTCCCCCTCTCCCAATCTGGCAGGATGCGGGAAAGGGGGAATGGTGTTTTGGAATCGCTTATTTGCCGTGTGACTTCATGTAGCGCGAGGCGGCGAAGGCGGCCAGCGCGCCAAGCGCCACACCACCCGCCACAGCGCCGCCAATGGCGAGGTCGCGCATCAGTTCAGGGTGATGCTTCATGATATAGTGGTGCATCTCCGAGACCTGCATAGGAGTGGCTGTGGCAGGATCGATCTGCGCGAGGCGCATGGCCTCGGGCGAGCTACCCGCGACCGTAAGCAATTGCTTGTGGAAGCCTGCGGCGATAGCTTGCAGCTTATCAGGCGGAAGGTTCTCATAGTGCTCGTCGGTCACTTGCTTGACCAGTGCGGGATCGGCGTTCTGGTGGAACGCAGTGAGCGCGTCTGCGGCCTGCTGACCGGAGATTTGATCTGCTGTGCCCGCGTCGTGGTGCGAGGCCAATGTTTGGACATCGGAATGTTCGGGGTCTTGGAACATGGTGAGTGAAACTCCTTCGCCACTATGCGATACGGTCGTTTGTCGCGCCGCACTCCTGGCAGGTGAGCGGCGTATCGTGGGACGCCACATGGCGCCCCCGAAAAGTGTATCACGGTATTGTGCTCTTGTCTAATGGCCGCTTGGCGCCAATGTGATAAAGTTCACACATTTGGCGTAGTGTGGCTAGCCCCGCTGCGGAAAAGCCGCAATATGATACACTGCTTTTCAGCAAAGGTTAGTAACGGTGACAAGGCAGGAATATGTAGACTAGGGCCAGTTTGACAGAAAAGCAGCGTGCGTGTTTGGACGATGTGCGCGCGGTGAGCGAATGGGCGACGCGCATCGCCGGGCGCTACATGGGCGTGGATCGCGCCGAAGAGTATGGGCGACGCAACGGCGTTGAGGGCGAGTTGCTCGTCAGGGTGACGCCAACGCGCATCATCTTCCAGAAAGATGTCGCCGATTAGTCTTGCGCCACGCTACTCTGCTCTGCCACAATCTCTGCTGGGATTGCCGTTTCCGCGCGTGGAGTCATATCCCCTGGGGGAGATGCGGCCAGCGATTCACCCATCTGGCGAAGTTGCTTGCGGAGCACGATGATCACAACGACTCCTAATATGGCCCAGACAGCGACGACCACGGGCACAAGCTCCAGCGCGCCACTGCCCGGCGATGGGATGATCGCAGCCACAAAGATCGCCGCAGAGATGAGCGTGCCAATCGCCGGAAGAATGCCATGCCGGAGCAGCTTGAACTGCGCACGCTGCTTGCGTAGAAAGAACAGGATGCACGCGAGGCAGACCAACGTATAGATAATCAGAATGAACACCGCATCGAGCGTGCTGAGGAATGTATACGCGCCAAGCGGCGTCAGCAGCAGCCCGGCGCCGAGGCCAATTGTCAGTCCAAGAGCGCAAAGCAGGGTGATCGCCCCCGCAGGTGTGCGTCGTTGGGGATGTGTCCAGGCGAGCCAGCGCGGGAGCAGGTTGTCGCGCGCGACGGCGTAGAGGATGCGCGAGCCGCCATTGACGATGGCCAGCGAGGCCGAGAAGAACGAGAACAATCCCACGAGGTCAATAAACGCTGCGAAGACCGGGCCGCCGACGTGACGGGCGAGGGTGTCAAATGGGGCAGGATCGTTTGCGTAGCCGGTGGCGATCTTGCCAGGGTAGCCAATCGTCGCGGCGTAGGCCATGATCACATAAAAGAGGCCAATCACAATCATCGAGGCGTAGACCGCGCGGGGAATGTTGCGGCGAGGATTGTTCGTCTCCTCGCCAAGCGTCGTGGCCGTCTCGAAGCCAATAAAGCTCAGCACGCCAAGCACAATGCCAATGGCAAGGTCGCCCTGCGGTGGAACAACGCCAGGACTGAACGGCGCTGCGGTCAGCGTATTCGTCGCGCCAGCATGCCAGAGGATCACGCCTGCCAGCAACAAACATACACCAAGCTCGAAGGAGAGGAAAACAAGGTCAACCCGCAACGACTCACGCGCGCCAATCACGCTGAGCGTGAAGACGACGAGCGTGATGACGATCAGGTAGAAGCCCCAGTGCAGGTTGAAGCCGAAGAAACGGTAGACGAGTGTCTGTACGTTATAGCTCATCATCATGAAGGTGAAGGGCGCGCCCAGGCCAATTGCTATCAGGCCCACCCAGCCGGTGAAGAATCCCCAGCGTGGGCTGATGCCCTCGCTGACGAAGGTATACGCCGAGCCGCTGGATGGTAGTTCTCGCGCAAGCTCGCTATAGGGATTGGCGACAAGCAGCGCCACCACAAAGCCGATGACATAGCAGAGCGGTATCGCCAGGCCAGCGTACTGCGCCTGGGGGATGGTGTTGAAAAAGATCGAGGCGGCTGGCGACATGACGCCAATCGAGATAATGACAGCATGCCAGAGGCCAAGCGAGCCGCTACGCAACGAGCGTGTTGCTTTGGTGGAGTCGGCGGGCGTGGCGTCGGCCTCAGGGGTTGGAATCGCGGTCATGGTATGTGTTCTCCTTGATGAAAGCAGCGAAGGTGGTGGTAGGACAGGCAGGCGGGCGGGTGAAACCGCACCTCAGGGCTGCGCCACGAAGTCCGCCTGCGCGGACTCTATGGATGAAGCCCCTCTCCCACTGGGGTAGGGGCTGGGGTAGGGGCCTACGCCACGCCAAACAGGCTACGCAGGTAGTCATTCAGATACATGCCCTGTGGATCGAGCGAGGCGCGCACACGTTGGAAGTCTTCCCAGTGGGGATAGAGCGCGCTGAGGCTAGCGGAAGTCTGCGTGTGCATCTTGCCCCAGTGGGGACGGCCCTCGTAGCGCCTGAATATCTCTTCGACCGCCTGAAAATACGGTTTGTACTCCATCCCGCGATACATATGCACGGCGATGTAGGCGGAATCGCGCCCGTAGGCAGGGCTGAGCCAGATGTCGTCGCGGCGCACGAAGCGACACTCGATGGGGAAGTGGACGTTGAATTGGCGTTGCTCGATAGTTGCGCGTATCTCATTCAGCGCCGCCGTGAAGTGTTGCGCGGGGAGGTTGTACTCCATCTCCTGGAAGCGCACGACGCGCGGCGTGGCATAGAGCCGGTGGCTGTAGTCAATCTCCTCTGCGGAGGAGATTGCGCTTGCCGAAATCTTGCTGACCGTCTTCGTCGCTGGGGGCGCGATGCGGCAGATCTCCGAGAGCGCCCAATAGACACCGTTTTCCAGCACGATCTTATTGAACTCGCCCCAGAGGTTGCTCCCCGTCGCTTTGGCGTCCGTCTCATTCAGATATTTGGCCTGCGCCCATTGGGTGTAGGGCATCCAGAAAAACTCGAAGTGTGTGTTCTCTTGCTTCAGCCGCTCCACATTCTCGATGCAGTAGTCCACTTTCTCGCGGCGCACCTGGAAACGCAGCCGCTTCGCCGGAACGACACGCAGCTTCACCGAGGCGATGATTCCTAGCGCCCCGATGGAGACCTGCGCAGCCTTGAATATCTCAGGATTGCGTTCAGCCGAGCATTCGAGCAGGTCGCCGTCAGCCGTCACGAGCGTCAGCCCGACGACCTGGGTGGAGAGCGTGCCGAAGCGTGCGCCCGTGCCGTGTGTACCTGTGCTGATGGCTCCGGCGATGCTCTGTACGTCTATGTCGCCGAGGTTTTCCTGCGCCACACCGCGCGCCAGCAGCGTCTCGCCAAGCGTTTTGAGCTTCGTGCCGCCCAGCACGGTCGCCGTGCCTGCCGCTTCGTCAATCGCCTGCACGCCCTGTACGCCATCCAGTGAGATGAGCACGTCATCGGACTGGACAAGCGGGGTAAACGAGTGGCCGGAGCCGACGACACGAACATGCCGCCCTTCACGTGCGTAACCTTTGATGCGCTGTGTAAGCTCCTCGACGCTTTGCGGCGTGACGATCTCACGTGGCTGCGCCTGCACGGAGCCTGACCAGTTGCGCCAGTGTCGCCGTCGGCCTGCGGTTGCCGCCGCCTGGGCAGTGGATACCTGCGCTGATGATGTGGACGTAGACATGCTGGCCCTCCTTTACAAACCTTACAGAAAGCACTGGCCGTCGCCGCGATACGTAGGAATCTCGTCAACTATCGCGCCGTTTGAGACGAGCAGCAAATGGGTGAAGCGTTCGCAGAGTTCGCCCGCCTTGCTGTGACGTAGGAAGATGGGATCGCCAAGGTTTAGCGGAATTGGCCCACTGTAGTGAATAGGTGTCTGCACCTCGCCGCCCGCCTCCAGCGGATCGAGTTTCGCGCCGACCGGCAGATAGGGCGCGGGCAGCTTATCGGCGCCGAGGCCGCCTGAGGCGACGTAGCCGCCGCCCAGGCAGGTGTAGATGTCTGGACGTGGACGCCGCACGATCTCGATGGCGTAGCCTGCGGCGGGCAGATAGCGAAACGCCCGATAGTTATCGAAGAGCGCCGGGCCATAGAACGCCGAGCCGACGGTCACCTCTGTGACGGCGGCTTCGTTGCGCGTGGTGGCCAGGCTGCCGGTGCCG
>Ga0209061_1003604_pt1 | contig 16449 bp, 13 predicted proteins | sample Coa_R1_10_FD_187157 | JGI IMG/M metagenome (GOLD analysis project Ga0209061, IMG submission 187157) | Surface soil microbial communities from Centralia Pennsylvania, which are recovering from an underground coalmine fire - Coalmine... | ecosystem: Environmental > Terrestrial > Soil >...
TTCGTGAAGCGCAGAGCCGCGGTAAGACCCGGGCCTCCCGGGCACGCGGCGAGGAAGCGCGAAGCCCGCAAGGGCAACCCCGTGAGGGGTGCCGCGTGAGTGCTATTGCGTACTCGGCGGCAACGGCACAGTCGGTCGGGATCGCAGCGCCGGCCGAGGGATGGGTCCCGGAGATGGTTGGCGAAGGCAGCTGCGAGCCATCGTCGCACCGGCTTCGCCCGGAGGTTCACCTCGGCCAGCGAGGACGCGCGCACGTTGCCCAACCGCAGCCAGCGGCTGAACACGCAGGGCCACACCTCGCCCTCGGGGGAGATGGCCAGCTTGCCCTCCCCGCAGTGCCCGCAGAGCTGGTCGAGGTCGGAGACGGTGGTCCCGGCCCCGCGTCCGACCCGCCGCATCCGGTCCACCCGCACCTCTGCCACCCCCAGCCCCTTCAGCTCCGCCACCGCTCCCGCCCGGACCGGGATCCCCCGCCGCAGCGCCTCCCTCAGGTTCCTCGGCGTCCGCTGGTGGCTCCCTTGTCGGCCGGTGATGGCCTCGTGCTCCTGTGGCCTGGGCGAGTAGTACGAGGTGGCCAGCCGCACCCCGGGCCGCTCCAGCACCTCCCAGAGCCGAGGGGCGATCCCGACCAGGTTACTGTAGACCTCGACCGTCATCCCTCCCGCCAGGGCCCGCCCGACCAGGGCCGGCAGGCCGGGGTGCAGGGTCGGCTCTCCCCGATGAGCTGGACCGTGCCCACCCCCAGGGTCGCCGCCTGGTCGATCACCCGGCACCAGTCGCGCTCGGTCATGGTGCCGGGTGAGGCCTTCGGGCCGCTGGCGGCGTAGCAGTGCACACACTCCAGCTGACACCGGCCCGTGATCTCCGGCCAGATCAGGTTCAGGGGGGTGTCTCCTCCTCCCATGGGTCCACTCATGGCGGCATTCTAGGTTCTGATGTCCCGCTTCAAACCATCTGGATCGAGGTTGCATTCGGTGCAAATCGTGTTGTTGTCGGTGCAAATATGGATTGACTCATCCAGTCGAGAGTTGATTGCGTCCGGTGACGATAGGTCCGCGGCAGACGCTCAATCGACGAGCTTCCGTGACCACCTTCGGGCCGGGCGGGCGCAGGCGCACCGCACCGGCCAGGAGGTGAGGCGGCTCCCGGTCCCGGGTGGCCCTCGCCTCCGGGCCGTCGTCAGGGCCGGCGCCGGGCGATGAGGCGCAGGCCCAGCGGGACCAGCTCGCCCCGCTCCAGCCGGGCCCGCTCCGCCGCCAGGAGCCGCCGCGTCACCGCCGCGCCCCGCTCCGAGGGCTCCAGCCACTGGCCCAGGTGCCGGTAGAGGTAGGGGCAGGGCTCGACCCCCACCACCTCGAACCGCTCCTCCACCAGGGCCAGCATCTCGGCTCCGCCGGGCAGGCCCCGCTCCGTGCCGTAGCGGGCCCGCCAGCGCTGGAGGGGATCGGCCCCGGCCGGCGCCTCCTCGTCGTCGGCCGGAGGGCGCAGCACCCCGGCCGCGGCCAGGATCGCCTCCAGGTCGAAGGCAAGGGCGGCGGTGGCGGCGTCGGCGCGCTCGCGGGCGAACTCCTCGACCACGACCAGTCCCCCCGGGGCCAGGAGCCGCTCCGTTCTGGCCAGGGCCGATCGCAGGTCGCCGAGGTGGTGGAGCGAGCGTACGAAGAGCACGACGTCGTAGGGACCGCCCTCGTGCTCGAGCAGGCCGACCGGGAGCGCGGCCACCCCCGCCGCCCTGGCCGCGGCCACCGCCTCCGGGTCGGGGTCGACCATGGTCACGGCGTGGCCCCGGGCCTGGAGGGCGGCGGCCAGCTCGCCCCGTCCGCCGCCGACCTCGAGCAGCCGGAGCGGGGCCGCCCCCAGGGCCCGGAGCACGAAGTCGAGGGTCTCCGCGACCACGACCTCGGCCGGCGTCACCTGCTCCTCCGGGACCCCCATGCTGGGATCGTCCCGCCGGACACGATCGCCGTCAACCGAGGCGTCGGGCCAGCTCGGCCAGGTCCGGCACCACCAGCTCGGGCTCCCCGCCGATCCCTTCCCGGGGCGCTCCGGAGCGGTTCACCCAGGCCACCCGGAGGCCGGCGGCGGCGGCCCCGGCCGCGTCCCAGCCGTTGGCGGAGACGAAGAGCAGGCGCTCGGGGGCGAGCCCCAGGCGGTTCGGGGCCAGCCGGTAGACGGCCGGTGCCGGCTTGAAGACCCGGACCTCGTGGGCGCTCATCACCTGCTGGAAACGATCCCGGACCCCGGCCGCCTCCAGCAGCGCATCCAGCGACTCCGGGTGGCCGTTGCTGAGCACCGCCAGGCGCCGCCGCCTGCCGATGATGTCCAGCGCCGCCCGTGCTTCGGGATAGAGCGGCAGCCGGAGCTGGGCCTCCATCACCTGCTCGACGCTCGCGTCCCGGACCCGGTGCCGGGCCAGGGCGTGCTCCGCCGCCGCCCGGGTCAGGTCCCGGAAGTCGCGGTAGGTGCCCATCAGGCTCACCAGCCAGCTGTACTGGAGTTGCTTCTCGCGCAGGGTGACCACCGCCTCGGCCGGCAGGCCGGGGATGCGGTTGACGTCGAACAGCGTGCCGTAGGCGTCGAAGACCACGGCCTCGATGCCGGTCATGGGAAATCCTCCTATGTCAAGCGAGCGAGGCTGCCGCGGGTGGGCCCGGGCGGCGCGCCGGGCCCGCCCCTCGCCAGAAGCGGCGCGCGAGCAGCAGGATGACCACCTCCAGCAGCATCCCATGGCCAGGACGAGGAGCTAGACCGCGATCACCGGCGATCCGGGACGCCGGTCGCCAGCAGCGCTTTAAATCGGGTGGGTGCGCAGGATGAGCGGCCAGGGATCGGCCATCTCGCCCACCGGCACCTCGATCAGCACCGGCTCCTCCACCTCCTGGGCCCGCCGCAGGGCTTCCGCCAGCCGATCGGGGTCGGTGGCCCCGAGCGCCCGCACGCCGAACGATTCCGCCAGCCGCCGGAGGTCGGGGTTGTGGAGTTCGCTGGCGATCACGCGCCCGAACCGCTGGCGCTGGATACGGCGGACGTTGCCGTAGGCGCCGTCATTGAACACCACCACGATCACCGGCAGTCGGTGTTGCACCGCCGTGGCCAGCTCCTGGACGTTGAAGAGGAGACCGCCGTCCCCGACGACGATCACCACCCGACGGCCGGTGGCCGCGACCTGCGCGCCGAGGCCGGTTGGCAGCTCGAAGCCGAGCGTGCCCTGGTAGCCAGAGGTGAGGAAGGTCCGCGGCTCGTACACCGGGAAGCCGATCCGGGCCCAGTAACCGACCTGCGTCATCCCGTCCACGACCACCGTCTCGTCGGGCACCGCGGTCCGGATGGCACGGGCGAAGGCCGCCTGGGGTTGCACCTGCTCCAACGCCTCCTGGACCCGCTCGCGAAGTCGGTCGAGGCTGCGCCAGGAGGCAGCGCCGCGGCCCGGGAGCAGGTCGGTCAGCAGCTCCAGAGCCCGTCTGACGTCCCCCTCGACGGCGACCTCAGCCCGGGGCCCGCGTGCCATCTCCTGTGGGTCGACCTCGATCCGGATCAGCTGCTGTCCCTCTTGCAGCCGCCAGCGAGTGCCCTCGTGGGTGGCGAAACGGGTACCGGCGGCCACGATCACGTCCGCCGCTCGGATCAGGTTGGGCGCCGCCGGCGGCTCGAAGGCCAGCGGATGCCGAGCCGACAGCGCGCCCTTGCCGTTGCCGGTGAGCAGCACCGGGGCGTGGAGACGCTCGGCCAGCTGACGTAGCTCGTCCCAGGCCCCGGCGGCCAGGACCCCACCTCCAGCGACGATCAGGGGGCGCTGGGCCCGATGCAGCCGTGCTGCTGCTCGTTCCAGGGCGTCCCCGTCCGGAGGGCGGCTTTCGGCGATGCCCACCGGAAGGTTCGCCATCGGTTCGCAGGTTGCCTCGAGGACGTCCCATGGCACCTCCACCGCCGTGGGGCCAGGTCGGTCCGAGCGTGCACGTCGGGCCGCCTCGGCAATCAGCGCTGGGATCTCCTGGGGGCGCCAGGCGCGGTCGGCCCAGCGGGTGAGGCCACGGAGGAGCGAGAGCTGATCAGGGAGCTCGTGGAGCAGACCCAGCCCTGATCCGATCTCGGTCGAGATCACCTGCCCCGCCACGCAGAGCAGGGGCGAGTTGCAGGCATAGGCCATCGCCAGCCCGGAGCTGGCGTTGAGCACACCCGGGCCAGGCACCACCAGGCAGGCGGCGAGGGCACCGGCCACCCGTGCGTAGCCGTCGGCCATGTAGGAGGTCGCCTGCTCGTGTCGGGTGTGGTAGACGCGGATCGTCTCCTGGCGGGCCAGGGCGTCGAAGGCGGCGTCGAGCTGGACACCTGGCAGCCCGAAGACGGTACGCACACCTTGGGCCGCCAAGGCGGCCACCAGCAGGTCGCCTCCGGTCACGGAAGGGCTCTTGGGGTCGATCATCCGCCGACCCATTGTCGGTCCTCGACGCTGACCCTTGCCGCGCCTCGGATCTAGACTGACTGCCGTGCCCACCGCTCTGGCCAGGCCCCGCTTCGGCATCTTCGATTGGGTCGACGCCAGTGGTCAGGAGCTGGCCGACCACTACGAGCGCCGGCTCCGTCTGGTCGAGCTGGCCGATCGCTCCCCCTTCTGGTGCTACCACGTGGCCGAGCACCACGGGACGCCGTTGGGCCTGGTGCCTTCGCCGAACATGTTCCTGGCTGCGGTAGCGGCACGGACCCGACGGCTGCGCTTCGGCCCGCTGGTGAACGTGCTCCCCCTCTACGACCCGGTGCGTCTGGTCGAGGAGATCTGCATGCTCGACCATCTCAGTCGGGGACGGTTGGAGCTGGGGCTCGGGCGCGGCGGTGTCCCAGGTGAGCTGGCGCCCTACGGGGTACGAGCCGAGGACACGCGCGAGATCTTCCAGGAGGCGTTGGCGCTGGTGCTGCAAGGGCTCCGCGAGGGTCGCTTCGACCACCAGGGCCGGTGGTTCCCGAACCGGGCCGGGAGCACCCCGCTCCGGCCCTTCCAGCGCCCCTACCCGCCGCTCTGGTACCCGACCTCGTTCCCCGACAGCGTGCCCTGGATCGCCCGGGAGGGGATCAGCATCCTCTTCGCCTTCCTGCTCGCCCGGCAGCAGACGACCGCCGCCGAGCAGATCGAGCGCTATCGGCAGATCCAGCAGGAACATCGCGCCGATTCCGGTCGTCTCAACGGCCACGTGGCCGAGCCATGCGTCGGGGTCTGTCACCACGTGGTGGTGGCCGAGACCGACACCGAGGCCCATGCCGTGGCCCGACGGGCGCTCCAGAGATGGTTCGCCAACTTCAACCACCTCTGGCTGCGCGAGCGTGGGACGGAGTACTTCCCCTCTGATGTCGACGCGTTCATCGAGGCTGGACACGCGATCGTCGGTTCCCCCCGCACCGTGCGCGAGCAGGTGAGGCAAACTCTGGCTGAGACCGGCGGGAACTACTTCGCCGGCGTGTTCGCTTTCGGTGACCTCACCGAGGAGGAGGCATCGCGCTCGCTCGATCTGTTTGCCCGCCAGGTGATCCCCGACCTGATGGCCGCTGGGGCCCCGGGGGGCGAGTTGGACGAGCGCGCCTGACCTCCCGGCCCCGACGGGGAGGGCGGTCGGTCGAGCCGTCGTCGCCCTTCCGCCGGCGCTGGTGCCGGGGGAGGGCCCGAGGGCGTGGATCGGGAGGGAGGAGGCCTGGTGGCCCCAGGTCTCCAAGGGGGGCCTCACCGAGGGTGCGCTGGCCGGCGGCGGTGGCGGTTCTGGCGGGCGATCTCACGCAGGGGGTAGGGCTCGGCCCGCTGCCGAAGGGAGGAGCGGACCGGGCCGGGCTCCAGGCCCACCTCGCGGCTTGCCGCCGGCATGCCCCCCGGAGGGGGCTGTCCGGGGCCAGGGCGCAGCGACGGGGGCGCTCCGAGGCCGCCCCAGCCGGGACCGACGGCAGCCGCGCGACCAGACGGCCTGGCACAGCTCCCGGCTGGTGGAGGCCGGCCGAGCGTTGGCGGTGCGACGGCGAGCCGGCTGCGTGGGGATCCCTCGCCTATCGGCTCGGTTGGAGCCTCGGTGTGGTGCGAGGCCCGTGAGGGCAACCCCGAGAGGGGTGCCGCCTGGTGAGCGCTACCGCTTACTCGGCGGCGACGGCTCGGGTGATGGCTCCTTGCTGTGACCGCCTCGGCCCCGTTGCCTACTCCGGCTGACCGAACCAGCGCTGGCGGGTTGGGAACAGGTAGCGACCGGTGATGAAGTTCAGGATCCTTCGAGCGCGGCCAAACGACGCCGCCAGCTCCTGGGCGGTGCGCTGCCACCACGGCGAGCGCACCCCTGTGGCCGCCCGTTGGTACGCACGGCGGCCCAGCCACTCGAACTGGACGATGCCGCCTCCACCGGCCAGGACCAGCTCGTCCGGCGGGTCTCCCCCCAGGGCACGGCTGAGCCGGTCCAGGTGGCGAGGGGCCAGTGGTCGAGCGACGACGTGCTCGGGGAAAACCCCGCTCAGGAAGAGGCACAGGTCGCCAAGACGCCGGTAGATGTAGGGCTGCTCGGAGGCGGGCACGACCTCCAGCATGGAGGCGAGTCGCAGGGGATCGAGCTCGCTGTAGCGGCGCCGACGCCAGCCCCGCGGCGTGCGGAACCACACGCTGCCGCTGGCGACGTGGGTGTACGAAGCGAGCAGCTCGGCCAGGGAGAGGCGTCGGGAAGGCGCCTCCATGAACTCGCGCAGGCCGGAGACGTCGAAGATCGGCACGCTCCGCCTGGGGCCGAGCCACTCCTCGACGAAGGTGGCTTGCTGCAGATCCTCGGCCGCCCGGTGGACCAGCACGGCGAAGGCCAGGAAGGGCGAGGCCCGGAGCATCGCCTCGCTCTCCTCCCGGCCGCCGAACAGGGCCTCGAAGACCGCGGGCCGTCTCAGCAGCTCCTCCAAGCCAGCCGGGTCGGAGCGCAGTCGGGCCAGCTCCTCAGGGCCGGCCGCGGCCACGGCGCCGAGCAGCTGAAGGTCGGAGTCGGTGAGGTGCTCGAGGAAGTGCGGTGTCGACATCGACGATCTCCTGACACGAATGTATCGTCGGCCCGGAGCCGTCGGGTCCTGCGTCGGCCGCGATCAGAGGCCTTGGAGCTCGCGGGCGCGGCTGCGCACCGCCGCCGCGTAGCGCGCTGCCGACCGGGCCACCGCCGCCTTGCCATCCCGCTCCACGACCCGACCCCACCAGGCGCCGTAGATGCGGTCGAAGTCGTAGGCGGCAACGGTTCGCGCGATGCGCTCGACGGTGCGGGCCGGCAGGGGGATCAGGTTCGGGTAGCTGAACATGAAACTGACGAAGCGCCGGTCCTGCACCACCTGCAGCACGTCGCCGACCAGCAGCGCCCCCTTCCCTTCCGCGCCCGCAGGCCAGTGGGCGACGGTGGCCCCGGGGAAGTGACCGCCGCACCGTACCAGTGTGATCCCGCCGAACAGTGGTAGTGTCTCCCCCGGCCAGAAGCGGATGCTGCCATCCGGGCGCATCACCCATCGCCGGTCGGCCCGGTGGAGGTAGATGGGGGCGCCGAAGGCCCGGCTCCACTCCACCATCGAGGAGTAGTAGTGGGGATGGGAGATGGCGATCGCCCTCAGCCCGCCCAAGCCGTCCACAGCGGTCACGGTGGCCTCATCGAGCAGGCTGATGCAATCCCAGAGCAGGTTGCCTTCTGGCGTCTGGACCAGTAGGGCGCGCTGGCCGATGGCGAAGGACGGCTCGGTGCCGATCCCGATCAGCGAGGGCTCCAGCCGCTCGATGCGGTTCCGATGGCCACGCTGCAGCTCGTCGAGCGTCGTCCACCGCTGGCCTTCCCAGCCCACGTACTGGCGAGCGTCGGTGCAGATGGCGCAGCGCTCCGGAGGGGCAGGGGAGTCGGCGTGTTGGGTGCCGCAGGTGGTGCAGATGAAGCAGGTCACCGGCTGGCCTGCGCCCCTCGACCATCCACGGACGCCACGGAAGTATCATCGCTCTCCGGCCGGCTCTGCCGTCCGCTCCGTTGCCTGGCAACCCTCGGGGTCTCCGGCCATCCGGCGCGCATCCCGAACCGGCGGCGCCTCGTGCGCCGCGGATTCGAAGGCGAGAGGAGACGTCATGGCACAGCACGCGACGCATGACCGTCGACCGGGAGGTGGCCTGCTCCGGGCCGGCGTCAGCTTGGTGGCGCTGGCCGACACCGCGCTCTCGCTCGAGGTGTGGGGCTGGCGGAGCCCGCAGGCGCACACCGCGGAGCGCTTGCTGCTGGGCGTGATCGCGCCTGTGCGACCGGCGGCGACGCTGGTCGTGGGGGTGGCCGCGATCTACCTCGCCACGCGTCCCAAACGAGCCTTCCGGCGCATGCTGGTAGGCCTGGTGATCGCTGCTGGCCTGCTCTCGCTGGTGGCCTCCGAGCCCGGGCTGCTGGCGGCGGCGGGTGCGGTATGCCTGGCCCTGCTCCAGGCCGGCTGGCTGTGGCCGGAGGAGGGAGATCCCGTGTCCAGCCGGCTCGGGTGGTCAATGCTGTTCGGGGTGGCCGCGGCTACGGCCGGCGCCGGCTGGTTGGTGGTGCTCGCGCACCGCGGGCATCGCCTGCTGGCCTGGATGCCCTTGCTCGCCGGGCTCGCCCTGGCGGCGGCGGTGTCCGGCATCGCTCTCCTGGATCGGAACCCGCCGCTGCCGGGAGAGTACGACCTCGGACGGGCGCTCCGTCGCTACCGCGAGCAGGGCCGCTCCGGGGTATGCCCGTTCGCGCTGATGCGGGACAAGCGGCACTTTTGGTCCTCCGACCGCGCCGCCTTCCTGGGCTTCGGCTGCCGGGTCGGGGTAGCCCTGGCCCTGGGACCCGGCATCGGGCCCGAGGATGCTCTCTCCCGGCTCTACGCCGAGTTCCGCGCCGCCTGTCGGGTGCGGGGGTGGCGGCCAGCCTTCTACCAGGTCGCGGAGGACGTGGCCGACCGGATCGGAGCCCGGGTACGGCTGGTGGTGGGCAGCGAGGCCGTGGTCGATGTCGATCGGTTCGGGCTGGACGGCCCCACCATGGCCCGGCTGCGGCACGAGGTCAACCGAGCCCGCCGACGGGGCGTTGGCGTCCGCGTGGCCTGGGAGCAGGAGCTGGGCCCGGAGGACCTCGCGGCGATTCGGGCCCTGGCCGCGAGGGTCGAGGAGCGGAGGCCGTTCGGTCCCATGGGCTTTTCCACCGGCCGCTGGGGCGATCCCCCTGGTGTGGAGCGCCTGGTGGGGCTTGCGCACGATGGGGAGGGACGGCTGGTCGCGTACGTGACCTGGCTCGTGCTCCCCGCGGCCTCAACCGTTGTGCTGGACGAGGTGAAGCGTGCACCAGGGGCCCCCGGAGGGGCGATGGACCTCCTGATCGCCGGCTGCCTGACCGCGTTCAAGGGCCGTGCCGCTCGGGCCAGCCTGGGGCTGGCGCCCGTGGTCGGCGCGCAGGTCGCGGCCCGGCTGGCCGGGTTCGAGGGCTTCCTGCGCCGGGCGTTGCGGGTTGCCAACGTCTCCCCGGGCCTCTACGCGTTCAAGGCCAAGTTCGCCCCGAGATGGGAACCGCGCTACCTGGTGGCGGAGACCGTGCTCGATTTGCCCCGGGTGGCGCTGGCTGGCTTCCTGCTCCACTACCCAGAGCTCGGTCGGAGGGTGTTGCCCCGAGTCGGGCGAGCCCTCCCCACAACCGTCCGCTGACTGGCGGCCCGGACCCCCGGTGCCAGCTTCTTCTCCCCTGGCCTCGGAGGAGCCGGGGCCTCACTGCCGTATGGGGGCTACGCCAGCTCCGAGTTCCCGGGTCCGTCTCCGGTGGCCAGGCATGGGCGGCGATCGGGGAGCACGCCATCCGAATCCTCTGGGCTGAGCCGGTCTGGCGCTCTCAGCCCAGCGCCCACAGCACTCGGAACCGCAGCGGTCCGAGATCTGCCGGATCCAGGCCCTCGAAGCTTGGCCATCCCTGGGCGCCGGCGACGGACACCCGGCGTTGGATCGCCGTGGTCAGCTCGATCTCGATCGTCGCCGGCCATTCGTGTCACCCTCACCGGCCCAGGCGAACAGCCCCTGCTGCTCTCGACTCCGCCCTGCCCGGCCTCGCGGCAGGTGCCGGCTGTACTCCTCGGGGGGGATGGGCACCGGTGCGTCGGTGAGGTGCGCCCGCCGTGGTCGCCATCTCCGTCCACCCGTCCGGGGCTCGAGGTCGGGCAGCCGGATCACCGGCGAAGCTGCGGGCGAGGAGGCGTCGAGGTAGCGTTGACCCGAGAGACCAGCGTGCTCGCGCCGGGCTGGAGCAGGCCCCGCTCCGGCATCGACGGGTACACGGGTTGGGTCCAGCGCGCGGCCGATCCCGGAAGGCGATTCGGAAGGCCTCCTACCAAGCCTCGCGGGCGGCGGCTTCGCGACCAGCTGCTCGACTCCTGGCGTGGAGTCGACGGGGTGCGAACTGGCCTTCGGGTCGGGCTGGTCGAGGGGGCGACGCTCGGCGATGACGCGGACGAGCACCGACATCGGCGCCCGGTCGACAGGCGGCCGCCCCCGGTAACGTCCTCGAGGAGGGACCGAGTCCGCTGGCGGCGGGTCGGGGTGACGATCGAGTGGTCGACGCGAGACCGAGTCCACCACCCACACGCCGACCCTCTCCGGCGTCTGGACCCACCCCCGGGCCAGTCACGGCTCGAGGCCGGCCTGCTCGCCCCGAGCGCTGGCCGATGGGCGTGATCGCCCTCAGCCTCTGGCCGGGGTGGTATCTGACTCCCCCTTGCCATCGCTCCGAGTGCCAAACGGGCGTGGGCAGCTGCTCGCCCTGAGCCGGCCGTTGGCCGGGCGTGACCTCTGGATCGCCAGTATGACGGTGGTGGCGATCGCCGCCGTGGTGGGGCTGGTGCGTCGTCTCGGGCCACTGGCCCTGACGTTTGAACAATGGAATGCTAGCATGTCAGTGGACACCCCGCCTGCCTGGTTAGGGGTGAGCCTGGCTTGGAGAGGAACTTGGAGCAGTAGGAGGGGACCATGGGAGTTGCGGCACCGCCCGACCTCAGCCTGGACGTGAAGAGCTTGCTGACCGAAGGCACCCACCTCATCGGCGGCGAGTGGGTGGCGGCCAGGAGCGGCGAGACCTTCGAGGTGCTCAACCCGGCCAATCAGGAGGTCCTGCTGCGTGTCCCCCGGGGCGGCCCAGAGGATGTCGACGCCGCCGTCCAGGCAGCGGCGGAGGCCTTCCCGAGGTGGCGGGACACCAGCCCAACCCGACGCGCCGAGCTCCTCTTCCGCTGGGCTGATCTCTGCCACCGTTACCGGCGGGAGATCGACCTGCTCGAGCGGATGGAGGTGGGCCGGCCCAGCTGGGGTCCGGTCTCGCCCATCCCGGCTACGCTCAGGTTCTTCGCCGGGATGGCGGACAAGATCACCGGCAGCACCCTGCCCACCTCAACGCCGAACCTCCTCGGCATGACCATCCGGGAGCCGTTTGGGGTGTGCGGCAGCATCATCCCCTGGAACGTCCCCGGTCCGCTGATGGTCTCGGACGTGGCGCCGGCCATCGCCGCCGGCAACACGATCGTGGTCAAGCCCGCCGAGGACGCGCCTCTGACCGCGCTCTTCCTGGCCCGGATCGCCGCCGAGGCCGGGATCCCGGCTGGCGTGATCAACGTGGTCACCGGGTTCGGAGCCGAGGCCGGGGCGGCGTTGCCCCTGCACCCGCTGGTCCGGCATATGAGCTTCACCGGCTCGCCGGAGACGGGGACGCGGGTGATGGAGGCCTGTGCCCGCAACCACATCCCGCTCCACCTCGAGCTGGGGGGGAAGTCGCCCCAGGTCGTGCTGCGCGACGCCGATCTGGAGAAGGCGGTCCCTGCCATCGTCCGGAGCATCACGCTCAACACCGGTCAGGTGTGCGCCGCTGGCTCCCGGTTGGTGGTGGACCGCAACCTACGCGGACCGCTGGTGGCGGCTCTTGCCGAGGCCTTCGGTAGGGTTCGTGTCGGGCCCTGGTATGAGGAGGTCGAGATGGGCCCGCTAATCAGTGCCAAGCAGGAGCAGCGGGTGCTTGGCTACCTCGAGCTCGGCCGCCAGGAGGGCGCGGAGGTGGTGACCGGTGGGCGCAAGCTCAGCGGTGAGAAGTTCGACCGTGGCTTCTTCGTCGAGCCGACCATCTTCGACCGGGCAGAGCCGGGGATGCGGATCGCCCAGGAGGAGATCTTCGGCCCCGTGCTTGTGGTGGTCTCCTTTACGGACGAAGACGAGGCGCTGGAGATCGCCAACGGGACCCGCTACGGTCTCGTGGCCTCGGTGTGGACGAGGGATGTGTCTCGGGCGGTGAGGTTGGCTCGAGGGATCCAGGCCGGACAGGTCACCATCAACACCACCGGCTCGCGCGGGGTCATCGGGGCGCCCTTCGGCGGCTACAAGCACAGTGGCTTCGGCCGCACCATGAGCGCGGACAGCATCCTCGAGTACACGCAGGTGAAGACGGTCGTCATCAGCGGCGAGTGAGGCGGTCTCGCCCCTAGAGGTGGGACGGGCCCCGAGGTGGCGCTGGCGGTCCTCCCTACTCCGGGCCGCCGGCGCCCTCCGGGGAGCACGAGCGGCCGCCGGGTGACGATCGAGCCCTGTCGCCCGGACTGTCCCCCATTGGGATGTGCCGCCAGCTCCTCGAGCGAGGTGGCAACGGCGGGGCGAGCACCTTGCGCCGGAGGATCGAGAAGGAGCTCCCACTCCGGCTGACCCAGCTGGCGGGGATGGGGGGGCCCCCCGCCGGTCGTCGCTCACCGGGTGCTTGGGTTGCCGAGGGGGACCGACCCCTTCCCGGTGACGATCTGCCGGGGCTCGGGGGCGAAGTTCGGCCCGGCCAAGCTGCGTTGGGCGGGCCGCTCGTGCCGGAGCAGGGCAAGGGGGAGCGTTGGATCAGGGCGTGGGGAGCGGTCCGCGAGCTGGCCGGGGGGCAGGCCTCGACGACCTCAGTCTCGGAAAAGCGGTGACAGGCGCTCGGGCGGCGGCCCACCGTGCCAAGGGCAATGGGCATGGGGTAAAGCCGGCGTCCCGCGCTCCATGTCACCGTTCGAGGTCGACCGCCCGGCGCGGAAGGGGGGTGCCTTGACGCCGAGCTGGGCGAGCGCCTGGTCGAAGGTCGGGGCGGAACTCGGAGGCAGCATCGGTCCTCGCCGCCTCCCGTCTTGCTCGGAGGGCCCGCGCGTCCCGGCAGGCGGCGCCTCCTTCTGCAGGCTTTGAGCGCTCCCCACGGGGGCGACGCCGTGCACTACCTGAAGAGCGCCTCTGGGGGCTGGCCTGCTCGGGGAGAAAACGGGGCCTAGACGGCGGTCACGGCCAGGTAGAGGATCCCGAACAGGAAGATCCAAACCACGTCGACGAAGTGCCAGTACAGGGTGGCGGCGGCGAAGCCGACGTGGTGCTGGGCGTTGAAGTGGCCCTTGAGCGCTCGCCCCAGCATCAGGAGCAGGAAGATGAGGCCACCAGCCACGTGCAGGCCGTGGAAGCCGGTCATCGTGAAGAACGCGCTCCCGAACTGGTTCAGCCCGCTGAAGCTGATGTGGGCGTGGGTGAACTCGTAGCCCTGACCCACCTCGAAGGCCACGCCGAGGAGGATGGTGGAGACCAAGAGGACGAAGAACCTGGGACGGTGATCGTGGGCGATCGAGTCGAGGGCGTAGTGGCAGGTGACCCCGCTGGAGAGCAGGATCACGGTGTTGGCCGCGGGCAGCGGCCACCAGTTGATCGGGATCGTCCGGGGCGGGGGCCAGCCCAGGGGATGGGAGCCGAACATGTAGAAGTACATGGCGAAGAGGCTCCCGAAGAACATCACCTCGGAGGCGAGGAAGATGTACATCCCCATCATCGCGGGGCTGATCACCGGATGCTGGGGCCGGCGTTCGGGTCGTACCGGTGCTTCTGCGACTGCCACTAGTGCGTGTGCTCCTCAGGGGTGTGCGAGACCCGTTCCTCGATCTCGTCCTGCTGGCTCACCACTTCTTCGTACATCCGGGTGTCCTCGAAGACCACCCACCCTCCGACCCCGATCAGGAAGACCACCAGCCCCACCCCTAGCAGCACCAGCCGGGTGAGGCTGGCAAAGGGGACGGCGGCCAAGCCCAGGAACAGGAATCCCAGGCAGATGATGAACGGGTAGCTGCTCGAGGGGAACAGGTGGATGCCCAGGTGGTGGGCCCGCTCCTCGTAGTCGATGACCGGCGGCTCCTGGTTGACCGGCAGCTCAAGGTCGAAGCGCCGGGCCCGCCGCCGTGAGGGGTCAGCGTTCCGCCAGGTCTGGAAGGCGGCCGAGGCGACGGTGGGGCTCGGCCAAAGGGAGAAGCTGCAATTGCGACAGTACTGCAAGAAGCGCGGGGTCAGCAGCCCACACCGCGGGCACTCCACCGCCAAGGCGGGGTTGCTGGTATCGACGAAGGCGGGTTTGGTCGCTCGCGCCACGAGGGCGATTTTAGAAGGTAAGGGGAAGGGCACGACGAGACCCTGGTGCGGAGGCACCTGTTCGCCTCCTCGTCTCGCTCCCCGTGAGATGCCTGGGGTCCACCGTTGCCAGGCCGGTGGAGCCCGTACGGTGGAGCTCGATGCCCGGTGTTCCCCCATGGCCCAGGATCGGCTGGCACGGGGACGCTGGGCGGGGAGGCCAATGGGCCATGGCCGAGCTCCTCGGCCCGCCCGACCCGCCGGCCTGGCTCGTCGCCCGTGGCCGTCATCTTGCCCGAGCGGCTAAGCTGAGGAGGACGATGGCAACCCTGGCCCCACCCAGACCCAAGAGCTACGACGACACCTTCTTCAAGCCGATCGCGCTGTGGTTGACGACGACCGACCACAAGCTGATCGGGATCATGTACATGACCACCGGCTTCCTGTCCTTCCTGGTGGGGGGGATCTTCGCCCTGGTCATGCGTCTGCAGCTGGCCCAGCCCAACGAGAGCGTGGTCGACGCCAACACCTACAACCAGCTGCTCTCGGCGCACGGGACCACGATGATCTTCTTTTTCGTCACGGTCTTCATGACCGGGATCGCCAACTACTTCGTGCCCATCATGGTGGGGGCGCGGGACATGGCCTTCCCGCGGGTCAACCTGCTCGGCTTCTGGCTGATCCCGGTCTCGATCGTGATCTACTATCTGGGCTTCTTCACCGGGGGGGCGCTGAACGCGGGCTGGACCGGGTACGCGCCGTTGACCGAGAAGGCCTACAACCCGGGGCTGGGGGTGGACCTGTGGGCGCTGAGCCTGATCGTGTGGGCGATCAGCGGGATCATGGCCTCGGTCAACTTCCTGACCACGATCGTGGCCCTGCGGGCGCCGGGGATGACCCTGCGGCGGTTGCCGCTGTTCGTGTGGGCGCAGATCTCGACCTCGATCCTGCTCTTGATCGTGGGGGCGCCGTTGGCGGCGGACCTGATCCTGCTGGAGCTGGATCGGCAGTTTGGGACCAACTTCTTCACCACCCAGGGGCGGCCGGTGCTCTACCAGCACCTGTTCTGGTTCTTCGGCCACCCCGAGGTCTACATCATGATCCTGCCGGGCTTTGGGATGATCTCGGAGATCATCCCCGTCTTCGCCCGCAAGCCCATCTTCGGCTACAGCTCGATGGTGGCGGCGCTGTTCGGGATCGTCTTCCTCTCCATGGCGGTGTGGGCCCACCACATGTTCACGGTGGGGCTGAACATCTACCTGGAGACCTTCTTCATGGGCATGACGATGCTGATCGCGGTCCCGACCGGGATCAAGTTCTTCAACTGGATCGCCACCGCCTGGCGGGGCTCGATCACCTTCGACCTGCCCATGAAGTTCGCCTTCGGGTTCATGGCCACCTTCCTTTTGGGCGGGATCACGGGGGTGTACCTGTCCTCGGTGCCGGTGGACACCCAGCTGCACCAGTCCTACTACGTGGTTGCCCACCTCCACTACGTGCTCTTCGGGGGCAGCGTGATGACGATCTTCGCCGGCATCTACTACTGGTTCCCCAAGATCACGGGGCGGAAGCTGAACTCGACCCTGGGGGAGTGGCACTTCTGGACCGTGTTCATCGGCTTCAACGCCACCTTCCTGCTCATGCACACCCTGGGGCTGGAGGGGATGCCGCGGCGGATCTACACCTACCCGGGCGGCTTTGGCGAGGAGGGCTGGGGGACCACCAACCTGATCATCACCGTGGCCTCCTTCCTGGTCGCGATCTCGGTCCTGATCTTCCTCTACAACCTGATCTACAGCTGGAGGCACGGGGAGCCGGCCGGGGACGACCCCTGGCAGGGCAACACCCTGGAGTGGGCGACCAGCTCGCCTCCGCCCCCCTACAACTTCGAGCGCGTCCCCCCCATCCGCTCCTTCATGCCCCTGCGCGACCTGCGCGAGGCCCAAGAACGCGCCACCGCCACCACCGGGGGCACCTGATGGGCCCGATCCTGCAGGGGTCGGGCATCTCGCCCATCTTCCCCACCCCGGTCTCCCCCAACGGCTGGAACATCTACCACCTCT
>Ga0209061_1003605_pt1 | contig 16444 bp, 9 predicted proteins | sample Coa_R1_10_FD_187157 | JGI IMG/M metagenome (GOLD analysis project Ga0209061, IMG submission 187157) | Surface soil microbial communities from Centralia Pennsylvania, which are recovering from an underground coalmine fire - Coalmine... | ecosystem: Environmental > Terrestrial > Soil > Unclassified...
AAGTGTCGGGCACCCGCCGGGCCATGTCCTCGAAGCCGGCTTCGTAAGCCACGTCGTAGGGGACGTGCACGATCTCAGAGGAGCTGCCCGCCCGCTCGATCACGGTCCTCGCCAGCGCTTCGACCGAGATCTCGTCGCCGCTGCCGACGTTGAACACGTCCCCCTCTGCCGCCGGCTCGTCGAGCAACCTGATGAGCGCGTCGACCACGTCGGAGACATGGCAAAAGCAGCGGGTCTGCGTCCCGTCGCCGTACACCGTGAGGGGCTCGCCGGCGAGGGCCTGGCGCACAAAACGGGGGATGACCATCCCGTAAGCGGGGCTCTGGCGGGGGCCGACGGTGTTGAACAAGCGCACGACGAGCGTAGGCAGGCCCCGCTCGCGGTGGTAGGCGTACGCCAGGATCTCGTCCACCGCTTTGGAAGTCGAGTAAGCCCAACGCGCCACCGCCGGCGAGCCCACGATCCCGTCAGCCGTCTCTTTGAGCGGCCCCGCGTTGTTCTTCCCATATATCTCCGAACTGCTCGCCACCATGACCTTCCTGCGGTAGCGGTGAGCGGCCTCCAGCACGCTAATGGCGCCTTTGATGTTGGTGGTGAGCGAATAGAGGGGTTGCTCGACTATCAACTTCACCCCCACCGCGGCCGCGAGGTGCACGACGATGTCTGAGTCCCGGACGGCTTGGTCCACCGCGATCTCGTCGAGCACCGAACCTTGGGTGAAGCTAAAGCGCGGGTCGTCGCGCACCGCGTCGAGGTTGGAGAGCCTGCCCGTGGAAAGGTTGTCGAGGACCAAAACCTCATGGCCGGCGCCAAGCAACGCCTCCGCCAAGTGGGAGCCTATGAAACCCGCCCCGCCAGTGATGAGGTACCGAGGCACCCGACCGAGGCTAGCGGACGAGCGGCCGACCGTGAAGCCTTGCTTGTTACTCGAGCACCCAGCGGCCGCCCAAAGAGACGATGCCGGTGGGCTCGACTGGGCCCTTCCGGTCCACGTCGAAGCGCATGATATTGCGCCGCACGTCGTAGGGGTGCGCCATCGTGAAGTCGGTGATCGAAACGGTGAGGTCGTAAGTGCCCGGGAGCAGGGGACAGTGAGGGAGCACGAGGTCTACGTGGCCCACGCCGTCGAGTTTCTCTGGCACCATGTCGGCCTCCCGGGTCGTGGGGTTGCTCACCACTATGCCCTGGAGGGTCTGCACAGCCACGGAAAACACGGGCCGCGCCACGGGCTCGCTTGTCGAGTACCAGATCCTTATCGTGAGCGGCTCGCCAGTCGGGAACCTTTTCACGAGCTCGCCAGAGCGGCCGACCAACTCGACCCGAACGATCTCGGCCTCGCGCGAGCCCCAGCGGTCGCCCCTGTCGGTCCCGCTCGCGGGGCGGTCCATCACGATAGAGGAGGTGTAGGCCTCCACCACCTCGCGAGGGCCCCCGTCAGCCATCTTCTGGCCGTGCTTGAACCAGATGGCGTGGTCGCACATGTTTACCACCGAGCTCAAAGAGTGCGAGACGATGATGACGGTCTTGCCGTTGTCCTTCAGGTACTTGAAGCGCTCCAGGCACTTGCGCTGGAAGGCCTCGTCGCCAACCGCCAGCACCTCGTCAACGAGCAAGATGTCGGGCTCCACGTTGATCGCTACCGAGAAGCCGAGGCGCACGTACATGCCCGAGGAGTAGTTCTTCACGGGCTCGTCGATGAACTGGCCTATGCCGGCGAAGTCCACGATATCGTCGAAGCGCTCTTGGAGCTCCTTTTGCTTCAGGCCGAGGATCGCCCCGTTCAAAAAGACGTTCTCGCGACCGGTCAGCTCGGGGTGGAAGCCTGCGCCTAGCTCGAGCAGGGCGGACATCTTGCCGCTCACCGTCACCGCCCCTTTGTCCGGGCGGAGGATGCGGGCGATGCACTTCAACATGGTGGACTTGCCCGAGCCGTTCTCGCCGATGAGGCCAGTGGTCGATCCCTCGGCAACCTCGAAGGAGACGTCGCGCAGCGCCCAGAACTCCTTGTCCAGCTTGGTCCGCCCGCCCCGCAGGAGCGCCACCTTGATCGAGTTGTTGCGCTCCCGGTAAAGGCGGTACTTCTTGGACACGGAGTCCACGACGACGACCGGGCCGCCCACCTGCTACAGCTCCTCGGGGAGGCGGGCCGAAAACTTACGGAAGACCCAAAGGCCGATGGCGAACAGGGCGAAGGCCCACACCACGAAGTAACCGACGTCGAACCAGCTCACGTTGGAAGCGAGCAGGCAAGCCACCCCTTTGGTCGTGGCGGAACAGGTGTAGCCGGTGGGCATCGGCGCCGCGCTCGGGGCGAAGAGCACAGTGTGGGTGACCCCTGGGAGCGAGCCGCTGTACATGAGCGACTGCATGGTCAAGATGGCGTCGGTCATCGGGTTGATCTTGAAGAGAGAGCCAAGCGAAAAAGCGTGGCCCAACAGGTGGACCATGCGGGGCGGCTGCAGCACGCCGACCCCGTTGGCCGGGGAACCGTTGATACCGCCGCCGATCACGTAGTAGGGGTACACGACCGGCGTAAGGAACATCCAGATGAAAAACAAGATGTTGGAAAAGTGCTGGATGTCCCGCCAGAACACGTTGGCGACCGAAAACAAAAGCGACATGCCAAGGGCAAAGACCGTGATGACAGCTATGACGGCCAGGATGCCTGGCAAGAGCTCGAGCGCCCTCCAGTTGCCGACCGCCACGACCACGATCACCAACAACGCCATCTCGATGAGGTGCGATATGACCTTGGAAGCGACTGTCGCGCCGGGTATCAGCTCCCGGGGGAACCAGGTCTTTTGGATCAAGTTCTGGTTGCCCAGCATGGCCCCCATCGACTCCATGATGCTCGCCTGCCACATCGTGAAAGGCAGCATCGCGGACAGGTACATGAGCGCGTAGCTGTTGAGCCGGCTCGGGATGCCCACAGGAGGGTGGACCTTGAGCAGGACCGAGAACACGACCATGTAGATGAGCATGTTGGCGAGAGGGTTGATCATCGACCAGCCCCAGCCGATAACAGAGCGCTTGTACTTGCTGCGCAGCTCCCTCAGAGTGAGGTTGACGAACAGCTCTTTGTACTTGAAGTACTCGCGGAAGCCGACCGTGTTGCGAGAGGTGTTGGTGATCGTCTCGCCACGTGGGCGCCGGAGGTCCCGTGAGGGTTTCGGCCTCTCGGGCGCCGGTGCCTCCGGCCAGGCCTCGAGCGCCTGGCTCACGGCTCCACCTTGAACAAAAGCCGGTTGCGGTTCATGTTGGGGTTGTAATAAGGGTCGCAGGACGACCGGGGCCGCCACCGCTCGTTGAACAGCGGCGCGTCCTCGGGGTCCTCTGCCAAGCCGCGCGTCGAACCCTCTGCGTGGTAGAGCCTCGCGTCAGGCTCGTAGACAACCTGGTAACCAGCCTGGTGCAGGCGCAAGCAGTAGTCCACGTCGTTGTATGCCACCCGGAGGCGTTCATCGTAGCCTCCTACCCGGAAGAAGACACCGGGACGCGTTGCCATACAGGCGCCTGTGACAGCCGACACGTCTCTCAGCAGGTCGCCCATGCGCCACCAGTTGCCCCATTCGACCGAATTGGCGTGCCCGCGCCACATCCCGACGAGGACGCCCTCGTGCTGGACTCTGCCGTCGGGGAGGTAAAGGCGAGGGCCGACCGCGCCCACCTCCGGCCTCATGGCCTGCTCTATCAGCCTGTCCAGCCAGTCGGCGGTCATCACCTCGGTGTCGTTGTTCAAAAAGACAAGCAAGTCGGTTTCCACAGAAGCAGCGGCCAAGTTGACCTGGCGGGCGTAGTTGAAGTCGTGGGGGTAGCGCAGCACCCGCCCCGGCACGGTGGCCAAGAACTCCAAGGTTTCGGGGTCGTCGCTCTGGTTGTCCACGATCACCAGTTCGAAGTTGTCGTACACAGTGCGCCACAGGAGGCTCTCCAAGCAGCGCCGGAGCAGGTGGACGCCGTTGCGGGTGGGGATTATCACGCTCACCTTGGGCTCCCCCAAGCGCCGGAAGCGCACCCGGTGGACGTCGAACCACGCCCCCTCCTCGGCCCATCCCCCCGGCACGCCCCGCTCCTCGCGCCGGCGCAGCCAGTCTGTGAGCGCCCGCTGCGCGGCCATCCAGGCCCAAGGCTTGTTCTCGCCGGCGGAAGCAGCCGAACGTTCGTGCTGGCGCCAGCTGTAGAGGGAGTCGGGGATGTGGGCGACGCGCTCGGGAGCGACCTCGTCGGCCAGCCGCAGCACCAAGTCGTAGTCCTGGCTCCCGTCGTACTCCGAGCGCAGGCCCCCGAGCCTCTCGAGCAGCGAGCGCCTGACCACGAGGAAATGGCACACGTAGTTCTGGCACAAAAGAAGGTTGGGGGACCAGTCCGGCTTCCAGCGCGCCTCGGTCAACTTGGCCTTGGGGTCGAGCTTGTCCTCGTCGCTGTAGAGGACATCGAGGCTCGGGTCGGCGTTGAGCCAGCGGGCTACCTGGGCCAAGGCGTGCGGCTTCAACAAGTCGTCGTGGTCCAAGAAACCTACGTACTCGCCCGTCGCCACCGCGAGGGCGGCGTTGGTCGCCGCCGAGATCCCAGAGCGCTTGTCGAGGCGCACGGTCTTCACCCGGGGGTCGCTCCGGGCCGCCGCCTCGATGGCCGCCAAGGTCTCGGGCCGCTCCGAAGCGTCGTCGGCCATGCACAGCTCCCAGGCCGGGTAAGCCTGCGCCCGCACCGAGGAAACCGCCGCCTCGAGCATCCAGGGGTCGGTGTCGCACACGGGCATGAGCACCGAGATCGTCGGCTTGTAAGCGCCGGCTTCCGCCTCGGCAGCTATGGCTGCCACCACCTCTGGGTTGCCCGGCCCCCGCCGGGAATGCCAGAGCTCGTAGCGCTGGTCCTCGGGGAGGCTGTCGGGGACGAAAATGGCGGGCGGGTCGGCCACCGAAGGGGGCCGCAGCGGGACCCTCACCCCTTGGCGAGGGGGCCGCGCCAGCACGCGCTCCACGGGCCACGCCGGCGCTCCCGGAGGGCCGAGGCCGGCGGCCAGCAGGGCGGCCGTCATCGCTCGCTCGCGCTCGGCGGCAAAGCGGTCGCCCTTAGCTGTGAGCTCCCCGGCGGCCTCCGACCACGCCCGCTCGTCGGCGAGCAGCGCCCAGCCCCTTCGCACCGCGCCGCCCACCGCGCCGACTGCCAGCAAGGGGGTGCCAGCCGCCAGCGCCGCCGGCGCCCAAGTGCCGCCCCCAACGGCCACGCGCACGCCGCCCAGGACGGCAGCCAAGTCGCCGCCCGAGGGGACGACCTCGGCGCCCGCTTCGCTTGCCAGGTGGGCGAGGCCCGGGGTCGGCCAGTCCGAGACGACCTTCACCTTGAGGCCCATGTCCCGCCGGCGCCACGCGGGCACCAGCTCCCGCAGCGCCCACAGCGCGGCAGCCTCGTGGTCGCCGGCCACGTCGAAGGCATCGGCCGCGACCAGGGCGACGCCCTCGCGCTCGGCGAAGCCCTTCTCATGAGGGGGCAGGTAGGGCCCGAGGACCGAGGCTGCGATGCCAGTGCCGAGCCCGGCAAGCAGCTTGGCGTCGTCTTCGCTCGCGCACCACGCCGCCTCGATGCCCTCCACTTGGCGGAGCAGGCTGGCGCTGGCGGCCTCGAGCATGGTGGTTATGCCGCTCGTACGGTGGCTCGCCGCCGCCCGAGCGGCGTAGCGGCGCAGGGGCAGGGCCTCGGAGTAAACGATCCCCATCGCCTGAGGCTGGGTCGAGCGCACCAGAGCCCAAAGCCGCGTGGTGAGGCCCTCGTCAGAGACCACGACGTGCGAGTAGTGGTAGCGGCGGTCCCCGCACCAGCTGAGCCAGTCCTGTGGGCCGGCCACCACCTCGACGCCTTGGCGGCGGTAGAGGGGGCCGAGCTCGGTCGCCCCGTAGCCGTCGGCGCAGGCCAGCGTCACGCGAGTGGCCGGGCAACGAGCGAGCAGCAACACCAGCTCCGCCAGCCCGCCGGCGCCGGTGTCGAGGCCGGGGACCGTCCCGGTCACGACCAGTACCCGGGTAGGGCAAGCCTCGTCGCGCTCGGCCCAGCGGCGCGGCCCGACCAGCGCCGAGGAAGGGCTCTCCCCCCCGCCGGCTACCCGCCACGAGGGCTCGCACACCACGCGCATAGCCTTCGAACGCACGTGGGCGAGCACCTCGCTGACGACGAACGCCGGGCCTGCGCCCCTGCGTGTCGAGGCGAAGCCGACCAGGGCGTCTCGGCTGGTCACGACCGCCGGTGCGTCCCCAACCGCCACATCGGAACGGAACGACCAGCCGAGCCCGGGCACGACCGCCCCTATGCCGAACGGGCCAGTCAACAGCTCTCCGACCGCGTCTGCGGGCGGGGCCGGCACTGCGGGGCCGGTGGAGAGCACCGCTAAAGCTTCACCTGGACCTGCGAGCCAAGCGGCTATTGCCGCTGGCGAGGCGCGCAGGACTGGCAGCTCAGCCGCCACCCTTGACGGCCTCCTCCAACTCGACAGCCTTCTCGAACCTGACAGCCTTCTCGAACCATTGGCGCAGCCCCTCCCGCGCCCGCCAAGTCAAGCTCGCGTGGACGGCCCGTAGCTCGGCCTGCTGGACGGCGGTCTCCTCTTGGAGGCGGCGCATCTCCCTCTCGGTCTCTTCGAGCTTGCGCCTCACCATCACGTCTTGGCCGTGGACGGCCTTGATGGCCGATTCGACCGTGGTCTCGGCCGTCTTTTCGAGCAGGGCGGCCCGCTCACCAAATCGCAGGCGTTCGGCCGCCATCCGCATGCGGAGCGCCTCGTTGGCAGCTTCGAGCTCCTCGACGAGCTCCTCCGCGCGGCCACGCTGCGAAGCAGCACCCCCTCCACTCGCTGCCAAAGCTCTCTCCAAATCTGCCGCCGCGGCGTCTAGGGCCTGGTCCAAAGTCGCCTCCAGTCTCGCCAGCCCCGGCGGGGCCCCCCGCCGGGCGAACACATTGTCAATGGTCGCCACTACTTCTGCCGGCTCGTTTGCCAGCGCGCTCGCGTCGCCGGTCCACGCTGCGAAGTTGCTCGCCGGCCCGCCCTCTGGCCCGACGGCCACGTGCGGCGCACCGAGAGCCCAAGCGAGGGCCATCAGACCGCCGCTCCCCGCCAGGACCGCGCCGGCGCCGGCCACCGCCGCCGCCAAGTCGACCGGGCACGTGACGCGGAGCGGGAAGATCTCCTTGGCGAGGTACCCGGGCCAGTCCTCGGGTTGGGCCCGGGCCTCCTCGGCTTCCGCCCGGCGCCGGCGGAGGGACTCTTCCACCTCGGGGTCGTCGGGCGCGAGCGGGCCGGGGGCGAGGCGCACGAGGCGCGCTGGCCTCCCGCCGTCGCCCGCTCTTTGCGCCAGCTGCCAAAGGGCGAGGGCTAGGTCGGCTTCGGGGCGCGCGCCGTCACTGAGGAGGGCGCCGTCACTGAGGAGGGCGCCGTCCACCAGCACGTAGCGCTCCGGCAGGCCCTCTACGACTCGCAGGTAAGCTTGGCGGGCGGCGAGCAAGCCTTTGGGTAGGTGCCGGGCCGCGAGCAACGCCGGCTCAGGCACGGCAAAAGGCGGCCCTACGCTTTGGGCTTCTTGGAAGCCCCACTCGCCGGCGGGCGCCACCGCCACTGCGGGCGTCCCCGCTTCTGTTAGGGCTTGGGCCAACTTTGGGCCCCCCGGCTCGGGCGTCCCCGACGCCACCAGCACGTCGAGGGGGGGCCCGGCGGGGGCAGGCCAGTCGAGCTTCAACAGCGCCAGTTCCCCAGTGAAACCAGGGTCGGCCCACGACACCGGGCCGCCGTGGACGAGCACGGGCACCACGCCGGCCACGCGCGCTTGGACTTCCCGGCGCAAGAGCCAACCGGTCAGGGCAGCGAGGGGGTCAGCCGGCTCAGCTCCTGCCCACCACCCCACGCGCCGACCTGGGGGCGCGCCGACCTGAGCCATCGCAGGGAGTTTACCGAGGGCCACCGGGAGCCAAGCGCCGGCCGGCGCCACTACGCTACGGGCCGTGCGGGTCGCGACCAGCTCCAATGAGGCAGCTGGGCCCGAGGCCTCGCTGGCGGCGCCACGGCGGCGTCGGCTGCCTGCCTGCGATTTGGCCACCCTCGCCCACCTTGCCACCTTGGGCGGGGCGTTGGCATTTTGGGCATGGTTGGACCGGGGCCTTTGGTTTTTCGGCGACGAGTGGGACTTCTTGGTAGACCGGGGCCTCGGGGCCCCACCAGCCAGCACGCACAGCATCTGGTTCCCCCACAACGAGCACTGGTCCACCCTCCCAGTCCTCGCTTGGCGGGCGCTCTTTGCCGTCTGGCACCTGTCGAGCTATTGGCCTTACCTGGCCCTTCTGTTCGCCGTCCAGGTAGCCCTCTTGCACCTGGCCTGGCGGGCGTGCCGACGCGCAGGTGCCGACACTTGGATCTCGACCGCAGCTGTGCTCCTTTTAGGCCTGCTCGGGGCGGGGGCAGAAGACTGGGGCTGGGCGTTCCAGGTGGGCTTTGCCGGCTCTGTCTGTTTCGGGTTGCTCGCGATGGACCTTTTGGACCGAGACGAGCGGGGCTTCTTGGACCGAGACGGGCGCAGCTCCGGCCCCGGCTGGCGCCGGCGAGAGCTCGCTGTCTCGTGCGCCCTCCTAGCCAGCCTCATGTGCTCCACGGTCGGCGACGCCATGGTGGTGGGGGCCGCGGTGACGGCCTTTGCCCGCTTCGGGTGGAGGCAGGCCGCCCGAGCCCTATGGGCACCGGTCGTGTGCTACGCGGTGTGGTTCGCCGGCGTGGGAAGGCTCGGCCTCGCGGCCCACTCCGACCACTTCAGCCTGGCAACTTTCACCGGGCTGCCAGGATATCTATGGCAGGGCCTGTCCAGCGCGCTCGGCCAGGTCGCCGGGCTCGGCTCTCTGGGGCCTGCATTGCTCGTGGGCTTAGTGGCCTGGCTTGCCTGGCACGGGCGTGAGCTGTGGACAAGGAGGCCCGTGCTGGCCGGCCTCTGCGCTGCTGCCGTCAGCTTCTACGGTCTCGTCGGCGTTGGGCGGGACACCGCCGGCCCGCCCGATGCTTCCCGCTATACCTACGTGGCCTTCGCCGTCCTGCTCCCAGTCGTGGCCAGCGTGTTGTCAGCCCCTCTAGGGCGCGCCCCGATGGCGGGACGAGCCGTGGCGGCATGCTTGCTGCTGTTTGTGACCCTGGGCGACGTCGGCCAAGCAAAGGCTTGGGTCTCGGCGCGCTCTGCGCTCACTTCCCGGTTGAAAGAACAGCTTTTCGCAGTAGGTGAGCTAGTGTCCGCCGGCGTGCCCGACGTGTCGGGCCCCGGGGCAGCGCCGGTGCCGGGAGACCCCAACCTGCAGGTGGCCGATATTGCCCGCCTCGAACGCGAGGGCTTCCTACCACGGCCTCCGCTCAGCGCTGTCGCGCTCTCCAACGCCCGGGCCGTCCTCGCGCTTGGCGTATGGAACGGCCTGGACATGACGCTTTCTCGTGCGCCGCTGTTCGCTCCGAGGTTGCAGCTCGTCGCTGCGCACTTCGCCGCTCGGGGGCCAGGACGCGGCTCGTGCGCCACTTTCAGCCCCCAAACCCTCTCGCCTCCGATGTCCCTCCTGCTCCGGGTGCCAGCTCGGGCCCGCTCCGCGTCGGTCCTGCTGGCAGCCGGCCCAGCGGGCGCCGCTAGCGCAGCCCGCCACGTCGATGCCTTCTTTGTGCCGGCTCACGGGCCTTCCAGCACCACCCCAATAGACCTGGCGTTCCCCGCCGGCGGGAGGGGCTGGCTCGACGACAACGCCCCTGGTTCGGCTGTCGTGCTGGACTGGACCGGCCCGGGCCCTCTCTATGTGTGCGGTCAGGGCCGCCCAGCGCTGAGCACGCGTCGGTGAAGCTGGCAGCAGGGAAGCTGGAGGCAGGGAAGCTGGCTGCAGAGAAGCTCGCGGAGGAGGGCTCGCCTGCTCCCGGCCCCGCTCAGCGTCTTTCGGGCCCGGCCCCTCAGCGGGGGTCGCCCGGCTCGCTGGAGGAGCGGCTCTTCGCCGTCGCACCTGCGAGCACGGCCAACAAAGCCCTGGTGTGCACGGGCTATTCGGCAGCCACCTGTTCGGTCGCCGGTGTTGCCCTCCTACGCCAGGCAGGCATGCCGGCTTGGGACACGATGTGGGCCGAAGACGGAAAAGTTTTCTATAGCCAGGCGCTGTATTTGCCCTTCGCCCGCACCCTCGTCACGCCCCACGCCGGCTACGTCCAGGTTTTCCCGCGCCTTGTCGCCGGCATCGCCACCGCGTTCGCACCACGCGACGCTTCCGCCGTCATGGCGGTGGCAGGGGCCCTCAGCTTGGGCGCACTGTCGTGCCTCGTGTTCCACATGGCCCGAGGGCTCGTGCCTTCTCGGCTCCTCCGCCTGGTGCTCGCCGCCTCCATGGTGCTCCTGCCCGTCGCCGGCGGGGAGCTGCTGGACAACGCCGTAAACGTGCCCTGGTGGCTCTTCTTTGCCTGTTTCTGGGCACTTTTGTGGCGTCCGGCGTCCCGGGCTGGCCGCGCGGCGTCCTTCTTGCTGTGCGCCCTAGGCGCTGCCTCCGAGCCCCTGACGGCGCTCCTTCTCCCTCTGGCCGCGCTTCGCGCCGTGGCGCTGCGCCGGCCAGCCAGCCGGCGTGCCGGTGCCAGGCGAGCGTGCCCCAGCGCGTCGCCTCGGAGCCAATTGCAGGCCAACGCGGCCGCCGGCGGGCTCGTCGTCGGGCTCGCCTACCAGCTGTGCACGACCTTGGCCGGCGGTAGAGGCGGGGGGGCGCCGGTCGCTTTCGCTCCCCTCAGCGCGGGAGCGCTCGTGCGGGCCATCGGGGCCCGAGTCGGCGTAGGGCTCCTCGCGGGCGTGAAGGGCACCGACTGGCTCGCCAGCCGGGGCCCAACCTTAGCCACGGCGATCGGCCTTGCCCTAATCTGCGCGGTCGCTGGCGCCGGCGCACTGTGCCCCGCCGGTCGAGCGAGAGCTATGGCCCTCGTGGCCACGCTTACCGCTGTCGGCTGTTTCGTCGTAGAAGCTTGGGTGCGAGGCATCGCCCCAGTCATGGCCGCCGGGCACGTCCAGTCCGCCGGCCGCTACCAGGCCGTGCCGCTGCTTTTACTGGTGAGCTCGCTGGTGGTGACAGCAAGCGAGCGGGCAAGAGGCGGCCCTGGTGCGCGGCGCGAGCTGCTTGCCGGCGCGCTGTGCGTCGTGCTGCTCGCCCCGACGTGGGCGGTCGACTTTCGCGACCGCAACGCCCGCTCGCAAGGGCCGTCGTGGCCGGTTGGGGTCGAACAAGCGGCACGAAGCTGCGCGGCCAGCGGCGCTGCTAGCGCCCTGGTGCCGATCGACCCTCCCGGCTGGGCCGCCCGGGCTCCCTGTGATGTGCTTCGTGATTAATTTCTAGACATATAATACTTCCTTGCATAAAAAGCCGGCAGAGATATTCGACCGAGAGGTGGAGTGGGGCAAGCTCGACCGGTTCGCCTCTGACCAGACGCCAGGCGCCAGCCTCGGGCTCGTCTATGGGCGCCGGCGGCAGGGCAAGACCATGCTCTTGGAGCTGCTCTGTGAGCTCACCGGGGGCTTCTACTTTTCTGCCCTCGAGCAGTCCTCTGCTCAGAACCTCGACCACCTGGGCCGACAGATCGCACAGTACCGAGGCTTGCGCTCCCCGCTCGCCATCGGGAGCTGGCAACAGGCAGTGAGCGAGCTCTTGGCCCTGGGGGAAGGCGACCAACCCCGCTTGGTGGTCATGGACGAGGTCCCTCATGTCCTTTCGGTCGCTCCCGAGCTGCCGTCGCTCCTCCAGGCCGCGTTCACGCCAGCGCGCGTGCGACGTTCGGAGGCCCGCCTCGTGCTGTGCGGCTCGGCTCTTTCGGTAATGGCCAAGCTCACGTCCGGTACGGCTCCCCTCCGGGGCAGAAGCTCCCTCGAGCTAGTCGTCAACCCCTTCGGCTTTCGCCAGTCCGCAGGCTTTTGGGGCTTGACGAACGACTGGGGCTTGGCTTTTTGCTTGCACGCCCTCTGCGGGGGCACCCCTGCGTACCGCAACTACGCTGGCCAAGATCCACCAGATCCAAAAGAGGGAGTGGGGCCTTGGGCGGTACGCCACCTCCTCGACGCGGCGAGCCCGTTTTTCCGAGAAGGCCGGGTGCTCGTCGGAGAAGAGGGCGGTTTCGCCGAACCCCAGCTCTACCTGTCCGTCCTTGCCGCCGTGGCGTCCGGTTGCACCCGCCCTTCACAGATAGCCGCTGCGCTCGGGCGAAAGGAAACCTCCCTTGGGCGCGCCCTGGCGGTCTTAGAAGAAACGCGGCTCCTCACCCGGGTGCAGGACCCTCTCCGGCTCCGGCGTCCGAGCTACCAAGTGGCAGAACCAATGGTGCGTTTCCACCAATTGCTCATAGCGCCCAACGAAGCACGTCTGGCTCGGGGCCAGGCGGAGCAGGTCTGGTCGGAGTCCTCCGCCACGGTCAGTTCTTGCATCTACGGCCCGCATTTCGAGTCCCTGGCTAGGGACTGGGCTGCGTTTTTCGCTTCTCCCGAGACGCTCGGTGGCCCAGCTCAACAAGTCGGCCGGACAGAGGTGCCCTGCAGCGAGCACAAGGTTCGCCACGAAGTAGACGTCGTGGTCTGCTCCGGCGGGCGCGTCAGTGCTCTGGGCGAAGCCAAGTCAAAAGAGCGGGCGGCGGGCAGAGAGGAGCTCATGCGCTTGGCACATCTGAGGGACCTCCTCCCTCGCGCCGGGGGAGCGCGCCTGCTGGTCTTCTCCCGGCACGGGTTCACAGCCGAACTGGTGAGACAGGTACGCCGCGACAAGACGGTCGCGCTGGTCGACCTCGAGAGGCTCTACACCGGCGCATAGAGCCTCGTCGCTAGAGCCTCGGCTAGATCCTGATGGCATAGAAGTGGAGGGTTACCTGCCCCTGGCCCTTGGCCCAACCTCCCCCAAGCAGCGCGATTTCCCGGACCGCCGGCGGCGTGAACGCCCGCGAGTAGCCGAGCGCCGGCGGGGTGGCGAGCACGTGGAGGTCGCCGGCGGTCCCAGGCACGAACCTGTAGACCGCTGGCTTCCCGCCGGCGGGCCAGATCTCGACCTGCATTGCCGGCGGGCGCAGCGCCACCTCCTCGATGCCGTAGCCGAGCGGCAGGCTGAAGGACAAAGTGGCGGCGACCATCTCCCCCGCGACGTGGGGGACGGCGACGGCTTCGCCGAAGCGGGCACGGGCGATGGAGACCAAGCGCGCGGGGCCGCAGCGGCCTCTGCCCCAGGAACGCGCCAGCACCTGCCATACGCCGGCCACGCCAACCTGGCGGTAGTGGCAGTACATGGAAACGAGCGCGCCTGGAGGGCCCATCCAGGGGTCACGGCCGTCGATGACTTGGCCCGGCTCGTAAACGACACGCTCGGGAGCGCCCCGGGAAGCGAGGAAGGAGGAGTCGAGGCGGTCGAGGTAGGCCGTGTAGGCGGAGTAGCCCTGCAGCACAGGCTCCGGGCGCCAATCAAGCTGCGGGTACACGTACGCGACCGCTTCGTCGGCGGGCTCGATCGCGACGCTACGGCCAGACACCAATCTGAGCGCGCTGGGCGGCAAGGAATTGCCGGCTGCCACAAGCTGGGAACGCAACCGCTCCTCTAAGCGCCGAGAGCTCGCAAGGCCGACGGCGGAGCGCAGGTCAGTGGCGAGCGCACCGGCACTGGCCCCCGGCGAGTGAAGCTGCACCGGAGGGGCACCAGCTGCCAGGCAGAAAAACGCCGCTACGGCGGCAAGGGAACCCGCCTGGACAGCGAGGGCCCGCCGGCTCACGCCGGCAAGCGCGATAGCAGCCAAGACCAAGCCGAAAAAAGTTAGGTCGTGCGCGTCGTGGCGCACGAAGCCCTCCTTTAGGGTCGCCCAGCACCAGCCGGCGAGCGCGACCGCAAGGCACGCGTTCACCCCGGCGCCCTGGTGCCAGCGAGAGGCAACGAGGTAGTAGGTGCCCGCCAGGAAGCCGAGCGCCGCAGCAGCGAAGAAGTCCTCGGCCCGTCGGCCCTGGGAAAGCCCCATGGCAGAGCTGTAGCCGGCGGCTACCGCCCAAGATCCTCTGAAATAGCTTGCCAAGTTGGAAAGACTTTGGCCCGCGGCGGCCCAAGCGGCGAGCGTGACGGCGGCCAAGGCGGCCACGCCGGCACCGAGCGCTCGGGCCAGGGCGGGAACGCCGCCCCGGAAGACCTGGCCCGCTACGGCCAAAGTGAGGAGGCCGGCGGCGACGAGGCCGTCGTTGAACTTCGTCAGGAGCAAAAAACCAGCGAGAGCGCCCAACAGGCCCACCCAAAGTGCACGGCGCCGCTCGGCCTCGCCAGGACCGAGCGCCCCCAAGGCTAGCCCGAGAGCGAGCGCGCTCGCTAGGTCGGCGTAGCCCGTGCGGCTGTCAGCGACGGCGAGCACGCCCCACGCGACGGCGCCGGCGGGCAAAAGCCCCCAGCTCGGCCAGAGCGTGGAAGTCACCAAGTAAGCGAGCCCCCAGCTCACCACGAGAGCGAACACCACCGTTAGCAAAGTTGTCGCCCAGTAAAAGGGCATGAGGGTGTCCACGAAGCCGTAAGGCCCGAAAGTGAACACTATTTGCGGGCCCCACTGAAGCCGGTGCTCGAAAGCTTCGGCGAGGCCTGCCTGCCAGGAGGGGTCGAGGCCGGGGGCAACTTTTGCCCAAGCGACGGGGCGCCACGAAAGCACGGTAGCGGCGAGGCTCACCAGGCTGGCGAGCAACCAACGTGGGGCCGGCACGCGAGCCGCAACCTCAAGGTGCCGGGAAAGTGCGCGTTCGGCTGTCACACCGCTGGGCCGGCGAAGCTCGCTTCGGTCCCGTAAATGCTGCGCCAGTCGAAGCTAACGGTGTGGTCGAGCTCCGAGCGGCCGTCGTCGAAGTGCAGCTTCTCTGGCGGGACCAAGAGGCGCTCGGGCCAACGGCTCATGTTGTCGTAGTGGTAGTTGCTCCCGCCCCGCCTGAGCCCCGCCCTGTCGTGGAGGAGCCGCCGGCGCATCTGCTCAGGGCTGCGCATGGGGTAGTGGCGCAAGTTGAAGTTCTTCGGGTAGCGCTCTCCTAGAGGAGGGTTGTGGTTGAACTCCCTCACGTTGGTGGCCGAGGCGCGCCAAGACCTTATCCTGGGCCCGCAGTCGGGCCAGAGGCAGTAGTGCCGGACGCGCTCGGGAGCGCTCAGCACGTTCGGGTCGTCCGCGCTCGTCCACCAGTAGTTGAAATTGTTGAACTGGATCCAGTCATAGGGGGAGCCGGCCACCTCTTCGAGCCACTCGGCGTACGGCTTTGTTCGGTCCGGGCCCTCCAAGAACTCGTCTTGGTCGGGCCAAGAGACCCAGTCGTAGCGCGCCACGTAGTTTTTGAGCAGGTGCTCCGACATGGCTGGGTAAAGGCGGTAAAAGTCGAACTCCCTCGGGACCGAGGCCAGTTCGACCAGTTCGCCCCGGAGCCGGCGGAGCACTCGAGGGGTCTCGTCGGTGGAGCCGTGGTCCCAAACGACGAGCTCATGGTGCTGCTCGCGCAGGTAACGGACCGCATCTTCGACGAGGTCACCGTCGTTGTAGCACAGCAGGACGCCGAGCAGCCGCACACAGGTGAGGCTAGTGGCAGCGGCCCCGCCGGCGCCGTCCGCCAGCTTGCTAGTCAGCGGCCCCGCCGGCGCCGTCCGCCAGCTTGCTAGTCAGCGGCCCCGCCGGCGCCGTCCGCCAGCTTGCTAGTCAGCGGCCCCGCCGGCGCCGTCCGCTAGCTTGCTTAGCAGTGGCAGGGGTCGCCATCTTGGGCATGCACCGGAGCGGGACCAGCGCGGTCGCAGGTTTCTTGGCCCGGGCAGGCTACTACGCGGGCAGCGACGAGGAGCTGCTCGCGCCGGCGGAGGACAACCCCAAGGGTTTCTTCGAACGCCAGGACGTGAACGCCCTGAACGACGAGTTCTTCGCCTCGCTCGGCGGCGCCTGGGACCGCCCGCCGGAGCGCGGCGCCATCGAGGCCGCCGCCCCGGCCTGGCAGGCCAAGGCGCGCGAGCTGCTCGGGGCGCTCCAAGAGCAAGCCGGCGCCAGGCCGGTCGTGCTGAAGGACCCTCGCATCAGCCTGGCCCTCCCCCTTTGGCGGCCCGTCCTCGAAGGCAGCTTCACCTGGCTGGTCGTGGACAGGAGCCCGGTGGACACCGCCCTGTCGGTGCGCAAGCGCGATGGGAGGCCTCTTTCGGTGGCCCTAGCGCTATGGGAGCTGTACTCGACAGAGCTGCTCGCTGGGCTAGCAGGCGAGCGGGCACTCGTCGTCCACTACGAGGGCTTCGTCGAGGCTCCCGGCGAGAAAGCTGCCGCCCTGCTCGGCCGGCTGGCAGAAGCCCTGCCCGACGCGGCCGGGCGAGCCTACGCTGAGCTCGCCGAGGGGTTCGTGTCAGAAGGCATGCGCCACCACCGCAACAGCCTGGACAGCCCGCTCGCGGCCGAAGTGCTCACAGTGCGCCAGAT
>Ga0209061_1003606_pt1 | contig 16441 bp, 11 predicted proteins | sample Coa_R1_10_FD_187157 | JGI IMG/M metagenome (GOLD analysis project Ga0209061, IMG submission 187157) | Surface soil microbial communities from Centralia Pennsylvania, which are recovering from an underground coalmine fire - Coalmine... | ecosystem: Environmental > Terrestrial > Soil >...
TCACTCCTGAGGGCACAAGCATCAAAGAGTCGCTGCCGCAGGCAGTCGGAGTCTATTATAACGTGCTGATGCGCGGATTCTCAGAGGAGGACCAGCAGGACTTCCTGCATAAGCTCCAGCAGATCGTTGCCAATGCTTCGGCGATAGCGCCCGATACCGGAGATCGCTTCCATCTGCTGCCGGACCGCTTCCGCTCTCAGAGGGTGTCTGGTGCTCAGTAGCCTGGCTCTCGCTGGCCGGGCGTTGGCGCGGCTCTGCCGCGCCAGAAATGGAGTTTGTAATGTGGGAAAATGCGCGCAGCGCATTTTCCCACATTACAAACTCCATAAGAGGAGCACCGCAGGCGCTTGCATAAGAAAGAAGGAACATCGTGAAAGATAACACTCAAGTTGCAACAGCTTCGCAGTCACCGATGAAGGCTGCTGCTCCGGCGATAGAGATGATAGATCTCTGCAAGAACTTTGGCTCGCTGCGCGCCGTGGACCATCTCTCGCTGACCGTGCGGCAGGGGGAGATCTTCGGTTTGCTGGGGCCGAACGGATCGGGCAAAACGACGACGATCAACATGGTCAGCGGCCTCAGTGCGCCGACCAGCGGCCAGGTGCGCGTCATGGGCTATGATGTGCAGCGCCAGGCGCGCCAGGTGCGCCAGATTCTCGGCACGGTGCCCCAGGAGACCGCGCTTTATGAAGAGCTGACGGCCTGGACAAACATGGATTTTCACGCTGACCTCTTCGGCATTCCGCGCAGGGAGAAGAGGGAGCGCATCACCAGGCTGCTCGAACTGGTGCAATTGCTGGATCGCAAGGATTCGCGCGTCGGCACCTTCTCCGGCGGCATGAAGCGCCGCCTGGCCCTGGCACGAGCGCTGCTGCATGATCCACAATTGATCTATCTCGACGAGCCGACGCTGGGCGTAGATGTGCAGGCGCGGCGCGCCATCTGGGACTACATCCTCGCCTTGCGTGAGCAGGGCAAGACGGTGTTGATAACCACCAACTATCTTGAGGAGGCGCAGGCACTCTGTGAGCGGCTCGCCATTATCGATCACGGCAAACTGATCGCCGTAGACACGCCCGATCATCTGAAGCAGATCTACGGAGGCAGCGTGATCGAACTGGATAGCGAGAGGCCGATCAATGCGCTGGCCGAGATCCGCGCCCTGCCAGGAGTTACAGATGTGGAGCAGGAGGGGACCCATCTCAAGATCACCTCCCAGGGCGTGAGCAACATCGTGCCGCAGATTATCAACATTATCACCCAGGAGGGTGAACTGCGCGATATCGCCGTGCGCGAGCCGAACCTCGACGAGATCTTCCTGCGCCTGACAGGAGCGGAGTTGCGCGACTAGGCGGGGTTGCAAGGGGCGGCAGCCCCTTGCCGGAGGTTTGGAGGTGTCCTCCAAATTCTTTTTACCCTTTAGATTTGGAGAAAGAGTTATGGTCCGAGAACCCATATATACCTTGCGCGTCATCTGGGCCTGCATGAAAAAGGACATCAAAAGCGCGCTGACGGAACGGGCCTTCACCATCATCAGCACGCTGGTGCCTTTGAACATTCTGATCTTATTGAGCCTCTTCGTCATTGGCGGCGGCTACGCTCCTACCGCCGTCGTCATGGAAGACACCGGCCCGTATGCGCAGCAGTTCTACCATGCCATGAGCACAGCGCACTCGTTCGTTCTGCAAAAGGTGAGCGCGCCGCAGGCCAGCGATCTGATGCAGAGCGGGCGCATCGTCGCCGTAGTCACGATCCCTGCCGATTTCGATGCGCGCATCCGCCAGAATCAGCCCGTGCAGGTGGGTGTGGAGATCAACAACCTCAATACCGACTTCACCAACGACATCCGGCGCGCGGTCCCGCTCTCTATCACGAGCTTCTACGCGAAGGCATTCCCGCATCTCGTTACCGTCGTGCCTGTTGAACACGACTTCTACCAGCAGGACACGGACTACATTCCCTACCTGACGGTCTCGATCCTGGTAATCGGCATGGTGCTGGGCGGCGTCCTGCTTTCGGGGACCGCAGCGGCGCGCGAGTGGGAGCACGAGACGATGAAGGAACTGCTGCTCTCACCGGCCAGCCGCTGGTCGATGGTGGTGGGCAAGATGCTGGGCGCGTTCGTCATCAGTTGCGCCTCGCTCGTGATCGTGCTGGCCGTGCTGATCTTCCTCATCGGCGTGTGGCCGGTGCATTGGGGCGAGGTCATCGCTTTCAGCGTCCTGACAATGACGATCTTCATTGCCTTCGGCACTCTGCTCGGCACGCTCTTAAAGAACCGCCAGCCGGTGGCCGCGCTCGCCTTTGGCGTATCAATTCCGCTTTTCTTCCTGAGCGGCGCATTCGGCCCGATCTCTTTTACGACGGTCCCGCTCCAGGTGCTGGCGCAGATCTTTCCAATCTACTATGCCATAGTCTTGCAGCAGCACGCTTTTCATAACTTCACGCTGAACACCTACGGGCTGGGAGGCAACATCCTGGTGCTCTGTGCCTACGCGCTGGCGCTGATTATCCTGGCTGCGATAGTCCTGCGGCGCAGCACGACAGCGCATTAAGAGAGTATCAGATTCTCAGCCCGGGAGGGCTGAGCAGTCGCGTGGCGGAGCCGCGCAATACGCGAGATGTGGCGAGCGCTGTAGGCGCGAGCCAGCAGTTGGATCACCCGAGCAAGGGGAGAATCGAGTTCATGAAATTGATAAATTTTGTGCGTGTGGTCTGGACTATAATGAAAAAAGACCTCGCCATCTGGCTGCGCCAGCCCGCCACGATGGCTGCGACCTTCCTGCCGCCGCTGGGCTTCCTGCTTGTGCAGGCGCTCGGCGCGGTGGCTGTGGGGCGCAGCCCTGTGGCCCTGGTCACACTCGATCAGGGGGCGAAGGGTGTGCAGATGCAGCAGATCTTTCACCAGGCCGACGTGTTCCGCATCACCGACGCCACGCCGCAGAGGGCTTTGATCCTGCTCCACAACATCCAGGTGATCGCCGTGATTACCATTCCCGCCGACTTCACACAGCGCGTCGAGGCCCACCAGCAGGCGCCCATCGAGGTCACGGTAAACAACCTGAACCTGGATTTTACCAACGATATCCGCCGTGCCGTGCCCGACGCGATTACGCAGTTTTACCAGGCGCAGGGCAGCGCCAGCCCCGTCAAGGTCACGATACACGAGCAGGATTTGCGCAGCCGCGACGTAGAGCTATTCCAGTACGGCGTCTTGCCGACCATCATCCTGCTGCTCTCGATCAGCGGCATCGTCAATGGCGGCCTGGCGACGGCGCGCGAATGGGAGGCGCGCACGGTCAAGGAACTGCTGCTCTCCCCTGTTCCGAGAGGCGCGATCATCGGGGGCAAAGTACTGGCGAGCTTTGTCACGACGATGCTTTTCGGCATCTTCGTGCTGCTGCTGGGCGATGTGCTGGGCTGGATACAGCCGGAAGGGATCTACTGGCTAACATCGCTGCTGGCGATAGCGCTGATCTCGTTGATGGCGGCGGGACTGGGAGTGGCGCTGGGCGCGGCCATTCAGCGCATACAGCCAGTGATCGCGGCCTCGGTCAACGTCTCCATCTACCTCTTTTTCCTGGCGGGCGGAACGGGCGTGCTCGCCTTCGAGCCGCTCTGGTTGCAGGATATCGCTAACTTCATCCCGCTCACCTATGGCCGGCACGCGCTGGAGATGAGCGTTTTCTACAGTTCATCCGATCTCTTCGCGCGCGACATGACGGTGCTCGCCATCTCCGCGTTGATCGCGCTGGCTCTGGGAACGCTGGCGCTGCGCCGCAGGATCACCACGGCCTAATTCTTCAATCCCCAGGGCCGGGCGCGGCGGCGCGCCTTCTGCGCCTCCTGGGGATTGCCCAGCGTCTCATACACATCGGCTTTGAGCTGCCAGGCGCGGGCATAGTTTCTGTCCATCTCAGTTGCTTCGTGCAGCGCATCCAGGGCGGCGCGGTTGTGCCCCAGGCGCAATAGCGCCTCGGCCTTATTACACCAGGCGACGGCGCTGCGCGGGTTCACCGTCAGCGCGCGGGTGTAGGCGTCGACGGCCCCCACGAAATCGCGCAGGAGGGAGCGAGCGTTACCCAGGCCGTTCCATGCCTGGAAACTGGCTGGATCGTGGATCAGAGCTTGCTCATAAGAGACGATGGCCTCTTCGGGCATATTCAGGTCCAGTTGCACATCGGCTTTGCCATTCCAGGCTGCTGCGTACTCGGGATCGATGGCGAGGGCGCGCTCGAAATGCACCAGCGCCTGCTGGTAGCGTTGCAGCCGCGTCAGCACCAGGCCGGCGCTCACCCAGGCCACGGCATTGCCGGGATCGATCTCGGTGGCGCGCTGGTACGCCTCGAAGGCTTTGCGGTAGTTCCCCTGGTTGTAGAGCGCCGTCCCCTTGCCGTTCCATGCGTAGAAATTGCGCGGGTCCATGCGCAGCGCCTCTTCATAGGCTTGCAGGGCCTGCGAGTAGTGCTGCTGGCGCAGGAACTGATCGCCTTCACGGCATTTCTCGCGTACACTGCCACTGGAATTCAAGCGCTGCCGGTGCAGGTTATTGACCGCGCGCTCCTTGCCCGTCCCCGATTGCACAGCGGGGAGCGAGGTTCCTGTCACCCCGCGCACATTGGGGATAGCCCGCATCTCGGGCGCGGTCTGCTTCACAGCGGGGATGCGCGTTTTCGTTGTGGGGCGGCAGGCAAAGTCAAAGGCGTGCATAAACTCCATCATGTCCGCGTAGCGATCTTCTGGCCGGGGGGAGAGGGCGCGCTGAATAACGTGATCCAGAGTGAGGGGCAGGTCGGGGTTGAGCGAGGAGACGGGCGGGATGGTTCCGCCGGGGTCAAGCGGATGATAGCCGGTCAGCATCTCATAGAGCACAATGGCGCAGCCATACTGATCGGTGCGCGGATCGACAATGCCGCTGGTCTGCTCCGGGGCCATATAGCCTACGGTGCCGCGCACGGTAACGGTCTTGCCAACGCGGGCGCCTGGCTCCAGCGAGCGGGCGATGCCGAAATCGGTAATGACCAGGCGGTGATCTTCCTGATGGATCAGGATGTTTTCGGGTTTGATATCGCGGTGGATCACCGGGCGTGGGCGTGTATGCGCGTAGTGCAGGGCGTTGGCGAGCTGGTAGAAATCGTGTACCGTCTCCTGAAAGGGCAGCGGGCCGTTGGCCTGGGCCATGCGGGTGCGCAGCGATCCGGCAGTATAAAGCGGCATGACGAGGAAGACGCAGGGGCCATCCTGGCCGTGATCGAGAACCGGGACGATGTTGGGGTGATCCAGCGTGGCGGCAATGCGCGCCTCGCGCAGAAATTGTTCGTGTTCGCCGGGCGTAGTCTTGCTGGGCAGCAGTACCTTGATGGCGATGCGCCGGGAAAGATTGCGGTCCGCGCCACGAAAAACCGCCGCGTAGCCGCCTTTACTGATAAGGGCATCCACAACATATCTCCCCATCAACGCAGTATGCAGCAATGGCAGTGCGCAGGCTCGACAAAATAATTCGCTGTCGCGGTTCTCATATCCACAATCGGCCTGATCGGCGCAGCGTCGCATTCCCTCCTCCGAATCGTAAAATCGCGTGAGCGCGTTACTAAAGAGCAAGAGGAGTTGTCAGGGGTGTCCCCAGAAAATCCTTGTGACTCTGCTCTCGCGCGTGCCACAGGCACGCGCGAGAGCAGAGTAAAGATTACACCTCAACGCCCTTTGTACGTTGTTCTAAGGAACGCGCCCATTCCTGGCACGAGAGCGCTTCCTGGTTGCGGCCAAGCTTTTCAAGCACGACAGCCTTGTTATACCATGCGTCCGGCTCATCCGGCGCGAAGGATGTCGCCTGGTCCAGCGCTGCCAGCGCCTCCTCCATGCGTCCCAGAGCAAAGAGCGCCAGCCCCTTGTTATTCCAGGCCGGGATATAGTGGGCATCGGCCGCCAGCGCGCGATCAAGGGCAACCAGTGCCTCTTCATGACGTTTCAATTCATGCAAGAGGCTGCCCTTATTATACCAGGCTGAGATCAGTCCGTTGTCCTGTTCGAGTGCACGGTCATAAGAGTGTAGTGCCTCCTCGTACATACGCAGGGCCGCGAGAACATTGCCTCGATTATACCATGCTCCCGCCAGTGTTGGATCGAGAGTGAGGGCCTGGTCGTACTCGGAGAGCGCCTCGGCGAAACGTCGCAGGTCGCGCAGGTCATTGCCTTTATCGAAGTGCAGTGTCGCGTTGCGCGGATCGATCTGTACGGCGTGCTCATGCAGGGCCAGCGCCGCTTCCGGCTGGTGCAGGCGGCGCAGGATATTGCCTCGCGTATCCAGCAGCGATGCGTTATTGGCGTCAAGGGCCAGAGCGCGATCAATCGCCATCAGCGCCTCATTGTAGCGGCGCAGGCTGTAGAGCGTATCGCTCATGGCCTGCCAGATAACGCTCTGAGACGGATCCAGCAGCAGCGCTTTATCAAAGGCCAGCAGGGCCTCTTCCGGCTTATTCTGCTCGGCGAGGGCCATGCCGCGCCCGCTCCAGGCGTAGACATAATTCGGGTCACAGGTCAGGGCCTGGTCGTAACTGCGCATCTCTTCCTCGCCGCGGCCAAGTTCGCGCAGTGCGCTGGCGCGCGAGGTCCATAACTCGGCGCTGTTCGGGTTCTGTTTGATGGCCTCATCGAAGGCGTACAATGCCTCTTCAGGGCGGCGCAGGCTCAGCAGCGTGGCGCCCCTGCCGCTCCATGCCTCGATGGATGCGGCATTTTGCGCACAGGCAGCTTCGTAGGCGGCAAGCGCCTGCTCGTAGTTGCCCTGCTCGTAGGCACGATGGCCTTCCGCCAGCCAGTCGCGTGCCGGCAATGGTGCGGTGGGCTGCGCCCTTTTCGGCTGAGTAGGGACTGCTATCCTCAACTGGGTAGACATGTCATCATCGTCGTCCAGATCGTCCAGTCCGTAGAAGGGTGTCTGCGCTCGTGACTGCTGGAAGATGTTACCACTGACGCGCGCGATGATGTTTGGACGCCCCACCGGCTGCGCCTCTGTAGAGGGAGATTCTGATTTTACCAGGAAAACGACGGGGCCATCCTGCCCGTAGTCCGTGACACGAATACTGCCGGGATCGTTGATACGTGATGAGAGTGCTACAGCCAGTTCCGCATCCTGTAAGAAGTCTTCCCGCTCTTTGCGGGTTGTATCTCTGGGAATGGGGGCGCGCACCGTAACTGGCTGCCCTCCATGTCTGTCGATAGCCTGTAAAGTGACCGTCCCCCGGTCCTTCCCTACGATACCCTGAATCTCGTAACGCCCTTGCAGAAAAGTTCCGCGCATGGGGATGCCACACTGGGCGCAGAAACGTGCTTTTTCGCGGTTTTCAAAGTGGCAGCCCTCTACATCTAAACACGTCCCCATTGGCGTCCGTCCTCCCTGTCCTACGCGTGACACTATACGATCACTAGCGATGTTTCCTCTACTGTAGCGAAATTGGCGCTGCTTTGTCAATAGTTCGCCTCGCCTGTCCTCAACAAACAAGGCCGCTTGTGTTATACTGAGTCTAAGCGGGGATGCTGATGAGACCGGCATATCGCGCTGGCAAACGAAGATACAACGGTATTTCGCGCTTTCTGGATTGGAGGTGAGCGCTATGTCACAGGCGCAGCAGCCCTCGGAAGGTCAGGAGCAGAGAGGGGGCGCAAAAGTGATCCTGCTGGTGGAGGATGATCCCAGTAACGCAGAGATGCTTAACCTTTTACTTCAGTCGGAGACGCCATATCAGGTGTTGAACTTTGCCTATGGGACCGAAGTGTTGCAGCGCCTGGACGAGATCAAAGCCATTCGCCCTCATCTCTTTCTCTTCGATTATCACCTGCCCGGTATGACGGCTCTGGAACTGCACGATCAGCTTCACCAGGTGAAGGAATTCGCGGATGCCCCGACGCTGGTTGTTACGGCGAGTATGCTCAATGATGAACAGGTCAAGAACGAACTCGCCCGGCGCCATATACACCTTTTGCAAAAGCCCTTTGAAATTGATGAATTTTTACGCATCGTTGAGCAGTTGATGGCTTGATCATAAGCTCTACCAGAAACTGTCATGCGCTGTGCGGCGTACAAACAGTACAGACGCCGAACGCGAGGAGGAGTAAAAGGCCAACCGGAAAGCAGGAATGTGCGATGGCAGCAGTACAAAGGAAAATCATTCTGGCAGTAGAAGATAAGCAAGAAATACGGCTATTTCTCTTGCTGGCTCTGAAAAAGACGCACCATCATGCTATTTTCCTTGTGCGGGGTGAGCATGCGCTGCGGCTTCTAGAGAATATCACTCCACACCTGCTTATCCTCAACTTTGAGCTTCCCGATATGATGGGGCTGGAACTCTATGATCGCATCCATGCAGTGGAGGGGCGAGAGCCTGTTCCTACTATTATGCTGAGCCTGAAGAGTTCTCTCCCGGATATTGGCAGCCGTCAGATTACTCTGCTCAAGAAGCTATTCGACCACGAGGAACTCCTGCTCGCGCTCAATTCCATGCTGGCGTAACATCTGAGCTTGCTCGCGCCTGCGGCGCTCGCTTTAGGTGTATAGTGTGGTGTGGAAAAATGCGCGAAGCGCATTTTTCCACACCACACTATACACATTTCTGGCGCGGCGGAGCCGCACGAACACCCGGAAGGCGCGGAAAGTCAGGTACTCTCTGAGCGACGGAAGCGCCGGCCTGTTATATAATAATTGCGGTATCCTCAAGCGGATCGACACCTCACCACCAGCCAGGCCGCACACGTCTTGAGGATTGCACATGAGAATGTCGAAATTGTTAACTGTTTTTGCCCTGAGAATGTTGTAGGGTTGATCTTGCAGTGGCTCGTCCCCTACACCCAGCATTCCGTTCAATAAGAGGATGTACATATGCCTGCTTACAAAGATGTATTTGGTGCCCGTGCAGCCCTTGAAAGCGCTTTCGGCACCGTTGATTATTATCGGTTAGAAACGCTGGCCCAACATGGCATACAGGGCCTTGACCGGCTCCCCTTTACGGTCAAGATTATCTTAGAGAATCTGCTGCGTCATGCCGGCGGGGAACTCGTGACCGGGGAGGAGGTGCTTTCGCTGGCCCGCTGGACGCCCGGTCAGGCCGCGAGCAGCGGCGCGGAGTATCCCTTTCTTCCCGCGCGCGTCCTGCTGCAAGACTTCACCGGCGTGCCCGCCGTCGCCGATCTCGCCGCCATGCGCTCCGCCGTCGCGCGCATGCATGGCGATCCCCGCAAGATCAATCCGCTGGTGCCCGCCGACCTGGTAATCGACCATTCCGTGCAGGTCGATGCCTTTGGCTCGATGCTGGCCTTCGCTCGCAACGTCGAGCGAGAGTACGAGCGCAATAGCGAGCGCTATGCCCTGCTGCGCTGGGCACAGCAGTCGTTTGACAATTTCCGCGTTGTGCCGCCTGGCACCGGCATCGTACACCAGGTGAACCTGGAGTATCTGGCCTGCGTGGTCATGACGAAAGCCGATGATGGCGCGACAGTCGCGTATCCCGATACGCTCGTTGGCACTGACTCGCATACGACGATGATTAACGGCCTGGGCGTGCTTGGCTGGGGTGTTGGCGGTATCGAGGCGGAGGCCGTGCTGCTGGGCCAGCCCCTCTACCTGCTCACTCCCGAGGTGATTGGCGTGCGCCTGAGCGGTGCTCTGCCCGCCGGTACGACGGCCACCGACCTCGTTCTGACGGTGACGCAGATGCTGCGCAGACGCGGTGTTGTCGGCAAGTTCGTCGAGTTTACCGGCTCTGGCCTGAGCCAGTTAGCGCTGGCGGATCGCGCGACGATTGCCAATATGTCCCCCGAATTTGGCGCGACGGCGACGCTCTTCCCCGTCGATGCCGAGACCTTACGCTACCTGCGCGAGACCGGGCGCGATGCGAAACTGGTGGACCTCGTTGAGCGCTACACGAAGGAACAGGGACTCTTCCGCACCGATGAGAGCGCCGAGCCTCGCTTCGATGACCTGCTCGAACTCGATCTGGCAACGATTGAGCCGAGCCTGGCGGGACCACGCCGCCCGCAGGATCGTGTCCCGATGCAGAAGCTGGGCGAGGTCTTCCGCGCGGCTTTCGCGGACCGTCTCCAGGCTGCGAAGAACAACGTTACAACGGAGAATTCGCTGATCCGGCTCGGCACCGAGGGTGGGCAGGCCAATCCCGATCCCGTTGCCCAGACGCAGCATGAGCGGCAGCAGCTTGCGACGGGCAAGGACAATGGCCGGCGCAACGGGCATGATCGCGATGTGCTGGTGGAGATCGGCGGCGTGCAGACGCATGTGACCGACGGCTCGGTGGCTATTGCGGCCATCACGAGCTGTACCAACACCTCTAACCCTTCGGTGATGGTTGCCGCCGGCCTGCTCGCTAAACATGCCGTTGAGCGTGGCCTCTCCGTCAAACCCAGCGTGAAAACCAGCCTCGCGCCTGGATCGCGCGCTGTGATCGATTACCTGAATAATGCCGATCTAATGCCCTATCTTGAGGCGCTGCGCTTCCATCTCGTCGGTTTTGGTTGTACAACGTGCATCGGCAACAGCGGCCCATTGCCCGAACCGGTGGCTGAAGCGGTGCAGGAAAAGGACCTGGTAGTGGCGGCAGTGCTCAGCGGGAATCGCAACTTTGAGGGGCGCATCCATCCGCAGGTGCGCGCAAGCTTCCTCGCTTCTCCGCCGCTGGTCGTGGCCTACGCCCTGGCCGGCACAGTCGATATTGACCTGACAAGCGAGCCGGTGGGCGTTGATGTCAACGGGGAGAAGGTCTACCTGCGCGATATCTGGCCGACGCAGGAGGAGGTACGCGAAGTCGTCGCGCGCTCGATCACGCCCGAGGTCTTCGCGCAGAACTACGCGCACGTATTCGAGGGCGACGAACACTGGCGCTCCCTCTCGGACAAGGCCAGCGTGCTCTTCGACTGGGATCCCGACTCGACGTATGTGCGCGAGCCGCCTTTCTTCGAGGGTATGTCACTGGAGCCTGAGCCGGTAAAGGACATTCAGGGCGCGCGCGTACTCGTGATGCTTGACGACTCGATTACCACGGATCATATCTCGCCGGCGGGCAGCTTCTCAGCGAACAGTCCGGCGGGGCGCTACCTGATTGAGCATGGCGTTGAGCGCCGCGATTTTAATACCTATGGCGCGCGGCGTGGCAATCACGAAGTGATGGTGCGCGGCACCTTTGGCAACATCCGCCTGCGCAACCGCCTGGTACCCGGCAAGGAGGGGTACTATACCGTTCACCTTCCCGAAGGCGAAGAGACCACGATCTACGAGGCGTCAGTGCGCTACCAGCAGGAGGGGGTGCCGCTGCTGGTTATCGCGGGCAAGGAGTATGGCTCCGGCAGTTCGCGCGACTGGGCGGCGAAAGGTCCCTTGCTGCTCGGCGTGCGCGCAGTAATCGCCGAGAGCTTCGAGCGCATTCACCGCAGCAACCTCGTCGGCATGGGCATCCTGCCGTTGCAGTTCCGTGAGGGCGAGAACAAAGAGTCGCTGGGGCTGACGGGCCGCGAAGTCTATGCTATCGAAGGCATTGCGCAAGGGCTGAAGCCGCACCAGGAGGTGACGGTGAAGGTCACACGCGAAGATGGCTCGACCTTTTCATTCCAGACGATTGCGCGCCTGGATAGCGCCGTCGATGTGACGTATTACGAAAATGGCGGCATCCTTCCAACCGTAATGCGACGCTTGCTAAAAAGCTAAGAGAAGAGAGTCCAGGGAGGCTGCGCCTCCCTGGACTCTCTTCTCTTTAATACGCGGCGGTGAAGCGCCGGCGTACAAAACGTGGATTCTCCAATTCATCGACAAGCGCAGCGGCATAATCTTCGGCGGAAATGCGACTTTCTCCCTTTTCATCGGTCACGAGTTGCTCGGTACCCGTGCGGTACTTGCCGGTGCGCTCGCCTGGCGAGATGAAGCCGGCGGGACTGAAATAGGTCCAGTCAAGGTCCGCGCTACGATAGATGTCCAGCGCATCGCGCATGGCGAGCGCGCCGGGTTTCCAGGCCGGCGGGAAGTCGGGCGTATCGACGAGCTGTAAACCGGGCGCAACCTCCAGGCTGCCCGCGCCCCCAACAACGATGAGGCGGCGAACTCCGGCGCGAGTCAGCCCCTCGATCAGCGCGCGGGCCGCGTCGGAGTACGACTGCCCCGGCTCATTCACGGGCTGGCGAGTAGCGTTGATAACCGCATCGTGCCCGGCAGCAACGCGAGCAACGTCGTTGGGATCAAGCATATTGCCCTTTTCGACGGTCAGGTTCGGATGGGTGAGGGTAAGGCGCGAGGGGTTGCGGACAACAGCCGTCACTTTGTGACCACGATTGAGCGCCTCCTGCGTAATGCGCTGGCCGATCATACCACTGGCGCCGTAGACAACAATATTCATGCGAAACTCCTCATAATTATCCAGTCTGGTTGTTACATTCCAGAGAGTTTCTGATTCTCAGTCTCCTCGCCCTTCCTGCCAGGCCCTTCGCGCGGCGCAGCCGCGCAGCGTGAGCGAGCAAAGGTTCTGGAGATAAGACACTCCCTGGCATTATATAAATAAGCAGCTTACTAAAACAAAGCTACTTTACATTGTTGTAAACAGGTGATAGAAGCGCAATATTCCCCGGCAAATATACATACTAACTACAGCAGTAGTTATAGCCTGAACGTCAGTTTGTCAACCATTTCATTGACATCGCTCTGTAGCCTGTTTATAGTATTTTTGTCTATATTGTCCCCATAAATGGCTAAATAGTTAGACAGTGTAGTAATGTATACTGCTACCTTGCTATAAATTGAGGTCAGGATTGTGACTAAAGGACATGACTACGTAGGCCGGCGCATCAACAACTACCGCGTGGTGGAGAAGATAGCCTGTGGGGCATATGGGTGCGTATATAAAGCGCAGCACACCTTTTTCACGAACCGCACTGTAGCCGTTAAATTCATGCATGTAGCGTACCTGCAATCGCAAGAGGGGAGTGATCGCTTTCAGAAAGAGGCACGCTTACTGGCAAAGCTTGAACATCCTCACATTCTCAGGATCATCGATATCGATGTGTTCGAGGATATCCCTTACCTGATAATGGAGTATGCCTCGGGGGGATCGCTGCGGGACCGTCTTAAAAGCCTTGCCGGTCAGCCTTTGCCTGTAGAGGAAGCTCTGACGCTGCTATCGCAGGTTGGACAGGCGCTGCAATATGCGCATGATCTGAATATTATCCATCGCGATCTCAAACCCGAAAATATCCTCTTCAATGCCAGGGGAGAGGCGCTGCTTGCAGATTTCGGCCTTGCTACCGTTCTGAGTACCGTCAGTATCGAGGATTCTGATGCCTGCGGTACGCCTGCGTATATGGCGCCGGAACAGTTCAGGGCGAAGGCGCGTAAGGAGAGCGATCAGTATTCGCTCGGTTGTATCGCCTATGAGGTGTTTACCGGGCGGCGTCCGTTCCAGGCCGACAATGTGATCGCCATGATCTATCAGCATACCGAGAAGCAGCCGGCGGCCCCGAGCCTGCTCAATGCCGCGCTCCCCGCGCCTATCGAGCAGGCTATCCTCAAGGCAATGGCGAAGCAGAGGCGTGATCGTTTCCCTACAATCAGCGCTTTTCTCGAAGCCCTGCACGCGCCTGCCCCGGATGCCCCGGCTCCACGAATGGATGAGCCGGCGTCCCCACCTGCCGCGTCTCCATCGTATGCAACGATTCCTGTTGGACCGGAGCACGAGCCGCCCGTGCAGGCTGCCGATAGAGCGCACTGGAGTAAAGTGCAGTGGCTCAACGAGGGGAATATGCGCTATGAGGCCGGGCAGTATGCGGAGGCTATCATAGCTTATGAGCGTGCCATTCTTCTTGATCCCAACTCCGCTACCGCCTATAACAAGAAAGGGGAAGCCCTCCAGCGCAGCGGGCAGCACGAGAAGGCGCTGGCCGCGTATGAGCAGGCAATCAGTTGCGACGCTCACTACAAGGATGCCTGGTACAATCGGGGAAACGCGCTCTATGCACTGGGGCGCTACCAGGATGCGCTCACAACCTATGAGCAGACTATGTTTCTCGCTCCCAACTTTGCCGCCTGCTACAATGGCAAGGGCAATGCCCTCTGGCAGTTGGGGCGGTACGAAGATGCGTTGCAGGCATATAACCGGGCCATCCAGATCGATGCGACCTTTGCTGCCGCTTATAACGGCCGAGGAAACGCCCTGCGCGAACTGGGCCAGTACGAGGCGGCCCTTGCGGCCTACGATTGTGCCATGCAGCTTAATACGCAGGAAGCCATTTTCCATGATAACAAGGGCCTCGCGCTCTACCATCTCAAATGCTACTCCAGATCACTGGACGCGCATAAGCGGGCTATTCAACTTGACGCTGATAACGCGATCTTTTACTACCACAAAGGCAACGCGCTCTACGCGCTTAATCGTTACAATGAAGCCCTGGAAGCCTATGACCAGGCGCTGCGACTGGATGCACAGGATGCGCTTGTTTACATTGGCCGGGGGGCAGCGCTCTGCGAACTCGGCCGTTTTGAAGAAGCGTTACTGGCGTATGAGCAGGCTATTCGCCTGCAACCATGTGCCGCCGCCGCTTATAGCGGCAAGGGGGGCGCGCTTTACGGCCTCAAGCGCGATGAGGAGGCTCTGGCGGCCTACGATCAGGCTATCGCTCTGGAGCCGGACTCCAGTACCTATTGTGGCAAAGGGCATGCGCTTTACAGTCTCGGCGCCTACGAGGAAGCGCTGGCGGCTTACGAGCATGCCATTGAACGCTATCCCGCTTCTGCTCTGGCCCACAGGAAGAAAGGACATACGCTCTACAAGCTTGAGCGCTATGAGGAGGCTCTGGAAGCATATGAGCAGGCCGTTCAACTGAAACCGCAGGACGCCGAGTCCTACAAAGGGCGGGGAGATGCGCTGCGCCAGCTGGGTCGCTTCGAAGAGGCTCTGGAGGCATATGATGAAGCTCTCCAGCTCGATCCCCAGGATGCCAGCGTCCACGATAACAGGGGCGTCGTTCTCTGTGCACTCAAACGCGATGAGGAGGCGCTGGCGGCCTATGAGAACGCCATTCGCCTGCGCCCATGCGAGGCCAGCTTTCACAGCCATAAGGGCGCGGCGCTGCACCGGCTCAGGCGCGATGAGGAAGCGCTGGCCGTCTACGAACGGGCGTTGAAACTGTGCCCTGCCTGTAGCAGCGCCCATGTCGGCAGGGGCGCTGCGCTGCATGCGCTGCGACGCGATGAAGAGGCTCTGGAAGCGTATGAGCAGGCAATACAGCTTGAGCCGGACGCAGCCGCTTATACAGGCAAGGGGGATGCACTCTGTGCATTGCAGCGCTATGAAGAGGCGTTGCACGCGTATGAGCAGGCCATCGAGTTGCAATCGGCTTCGGCTGTCGCTTATACCGGTACCGGCAATGCCTGCTATCACCTCGGGCGCTACGAGGAGGCCCTGATCGCCTACGAGTATGCGGCGCAACTCGATCCGGCTTATGCTCCGGCGCACAACGGCATGGGTGAAGCCCTCTCCATGCTCAGGCGCTACGGGGAGGCGCTGGAGGCGTATACCTGCGCAATTCAATTGGACACCCTTAACCCTGCTTTCCACTATAACGCCGGAAAAACGCTGTATAATCTCAATCGAAACGAGGAGGCGCTGAAAGCCTATGAGCAGGCTCTTCGTCTCGACGCCGACAATGTGCGGGCCTACGAGGGCCGGGGAGATACGCTCTGGAAGCTTGGTCGTAACTCGGAGGCACTGAAAGCCTACGATCAAGCTCTGCGCCGCGATCCAGACGATGCGAAGGCGCATAATGGCAGGGGGAATGCACTTGTTGGACTGCATCGCAATGCGGATGCCCTGGCGGCGTATGAGGAGGCATTGAAACTGGAGCCGCGTAATGCGACCTTCTATAACAATAAGGGGCTGGCGCTGAAAAACCTCCAACGCTACAAAGAGGCGCTGGCGGCCTATAAGGAGGCGATCCGCATCGACCCGGGCGATGCCGCGGCTTATAATGGCAAGGGCCGCGTCCTCTTCGAGATGAAACGCTATAAAGAGGCGCTGGCAGCCTACGAGCAGGCCATCCGCCTCGATCCCGAGCGCGCGGTTTTTTATCATAACAAGGGCGATGCGCTGAAATATCTGGGTGGCTCTCTGGAGGAGCAGCATGCGGCCTATGAGCGCGCCAGGCAGCTTGGCTACTACGGGACCGCCCGGCGCGAAGAGGTCGCAGGGAGCGCAGTCGCGTCCCGCCGGCAATAAAATCGGGCGAGGGCGGAGGCAAGGCAGGCAGGTGCGGGCAGGACGGTGGTCAGGATACAACGGTGGGTCAGGATACGACGAGGGTTAGGTAAGACGGGGGTCAGGCAAGAGGGTGGGTCAGGTAAGAGGGTGGGTCAGGTAAGAGGGTGGGTCAGGTAAGAGGGTGGGTCAGGTAAGAGGGTGGG
>Ga0209061_1003607_pt1 | contig 16436 bp, 14 predicted proteins | sample Coa_R1_10_FD_187157 | JGI IMG/M metagenome (GOLD analysis project Ga0209061, IMG submission 187157) | Surface soil microbial communities from Centralia Pennsylvania, which are recovering from an underground coalmine fire - Coalmine... | ecosystem: Environmental > Terrestrial > Soil >...
CTACATTATATCACACTATCAGGGCCTTTGTCAACATCGCCTTGCAGCAACATCTATCCAAACGTTGAGAGGCGATCTCTTCTTGATACGTCGGAAACAAGGGAATCTACGCCCTCTCTCATTGGGCCGTCTGTTTCGATAAGCAAAGTAGGGTAGAATCGCAAAAATGGATCCATGTCCGTCATGTCGCTTTGAGTTAAGGTCTTACGTATGACAAAACCGCTTTCACTGTATGTGCACATCCCTTTTTGCGTTCACCATTGCGCCTACTGCGACTTTAACACCTATGTGGAACCGGCCCAGAGCGCTCTGATTGAGGAGACGGTAGAGGCGATCGGCCTCGACATTGCCAAAGCAAGCCAGGAGCGCATAGGAGGCACGCCGCTTTCCGATCGCCCGCTTGCCACCGTCTACTTTGGCGGCGGAACCCCTACCTTCTTAAGTAGTGCACAGCTTACAGAGCTTATGGCAACCATTCGCTCTCATTTTTCCCTATTGCCCGACGCCGAAATCTCCAGTGAAGCCAACCCCACCTCGGCAGATGTCGCCAAATTCGCCGCCATGCACGCCCTCGGATTCAACCGCATTAGCATCGGTGTCCAGGCCTTCGATAACGCTCTACTTACCGCGCTAGATCGCTTCCATACCACCGCGGAGGCCGTGCATGCCTACCGCGCCGCACGAGAAGCCGGCTTTACAAACGTGAATCTCGACCTGATGTTTGGCCTTCCGAAACAGACTCTGCCTCTTTGGCAAGCCTCTCTTGAGCAGGCTATTCAGCTTGCCCCCGAACATCTCTCCCTTTACGCCCTTACCATTGAGCCGGGCACCCGCTTCGAGCGCCTTAGCGTTGGAGGGCGGCTGGTCTTGCCCGATGACGACACCGTTGTAGCGATGTATGAATATGCTCTGTTGCGCCTATCGCAGGCCGGATATGTGCACTACGAGATCAGCAACTTCTCTCTTCCCGGGTTTGCCTGCCGTCATAACCTCGTTTATTGGCATAACGAGGAGTATTTGGGCGTAGGCCCCGGAGCCGTCTCTTATGTGGGAGGGCGACGTTGGAAGCGTGAGCGCCTCCCGAAACGCTATGTGCAGAAGGTGAAAAAAGGCGAAGACCTCTGCGTGGAAGAGGAGTGTTTGGCCCCTCCGCAGGCGCTAGACGAAACTCTTTTGCTGGGTCTGCGCCTTCGCGCCGGCGTCTCGCTTAACGCATTGCGCGACCGTTTCGGGCTTGACCCTCTCGCCCGCTATAGACGCGGGATAGAGAAGCTCGTGCAGCAAGGCCTGCTTGAGTGGAACGGCGATATGCTGCGCGTCAGCACCAAAGGCCTTCCCCTTACCGATTCGGTGATCGTAGAGCTTTTGGCCGGTGCCGAACCGTAACGATTCAGCGCAACGCCCTTTTGTCCGCTTCGGCTCCTCTATTTTCGCCGATGCCTAGCCGCTTGAAGCGTGATGCTACGTACCAGCACAGTGCCGTCACGCTTGTGCTGCAGATGCACCGTCACCAAAAGCCCCGGTTTCAACTCGCCTTCCTCTAGCGCTTTCGTGCGGGAGGTTCGCGAACGGACCATTTCGGTAGAGAGAGGCATGTCGAGAGTGCGTCGCTCCCCCAACTCCGTTTGAAGCGTAAAGGTATGTGTTTGGCTATCCACCGCCACGATCTTGCCGTGTAGGGTAGTGGCCAACTGCTCCCTAAGCAGCAGGGCCTGATGATGCGTATCGGCCACGGCACGTGCCGCGATACCGCCATCGGAACGGGCGCGGGGAACGATCCATACCCTGTCGCCGGAGTGAAAAGGGTTGGCGGGCACTTGGGCGCCTTTAATGCCCCACAAGGTGTCGTCGCTCAGGCCGTAAGCGAAGTCTATGTTTGCGCCGTTCAATCTCACCAGCATCTGGTCTTCCGTGGCGGATTCAAAAGAGGCCTCTACGATGTCGCGTCGCAGGTGCTGTAGCCAGCGCCAACTTTGGGGATCGGCCAGGTCTACAACAAGGCGACGGCTCTCGCCATGAGAGCGACGCAGGTGGGCGATCACCGTCTGCCCCTCTTTAAAGGCGTCGCGGGTTACGGCTTGGAGATTGCGCCAGTAGCGCGTCTGGTCGGTGAGATGTACCGTCTCCACTCCACCGCCAATATGCAGGGTAAGCGCCTCGGCATCCATCTTCAGAATGGAGCCTTGAACGATGTTAGAGTTGCGTTTTTTGATGATCTTTGGCAAGGTGACCAGAGGTGTTTTACCACTTGGGGAAGGCGCGATGGAGGGCGTTTGCCAGCCGACGATCAGTAGGCAAAGGGACGTAAAGAAAAGGGCTTTCATAGAATTGGATGCTTTCTATGCCAATCGGTCTCTCGTTGATAGGTCATCCCGAGCGCAAGCACGGCCTGTTCACCGCCTGGAGGGCCGATGATTTCAAGCCCTAGCGGCAGGCTCTCTTTGCCGAAGCCCATAGGGATGGAAAGCGACGGCCAACCGGCCAGATTGCCCGGCCCACCGTTGCCACCCCAAGGCTCCGTGCTGGCGCTGAGGGGTTTGGAGACTTCGGGTGCCACGGTGAGAAGGGTGGGCGCAATAAGGAGATCGAAACGCTCCCAGAGCGCGTTGAGGGCCTGGATGGCTATTTTGCGAATGCGCTGGGCACGAAGATAGTCGGCAGAGGAGATGGAAAGCCCGGCAATAAGGCCGGCCTGCTGCTGAGGGTCGGCCAGGAGTTGCAGGCGTTCGCTGCGGATAAGCCCTTCAAAGGCGGCCGAGCCTTCCGCCATAACGATAAGCGAGGCGGCAGCGTTATAGGGAATATCGGGTGGATAGGAGGCCTCTTCTATGTGAAAGTTTCGTTTACGAAACACGGTCAGGGCCTCCTCAAAGGCCTTTTGCACCTCAGGCACCTTAGAGGTGTCGTGCGGCAGCACACCAAGCCGAATGGGGTATCGCTTACGGCTTACAAGCGGATAGGCACGGAATCGAAAGCCGATGGGGGCACAGGTGGCATCAAGCGGGTCTGGTCCGGCGATCGCCTGCAAAATAAAGCCGCAATCTTCGGCGGAGCGCGCCATAGGGCCGATCTTATCGAGAGTCCAACAGAGCGCCATGGCTCCACGGCGGCTCACCCTTCCGTAGGTAGGGCGCAGACCGCTAATGCCACAGAAAGCGGCGGGCACGGTGATGCTGCCCCAAGTCTCCGTTCCTAAAGCAAAACCGACCAGGCCTGCACTTACGGCGGCTCCAGAGCCAGAGGAGGAACCTCCTGCCCATCGGCTAGGGTTCCATGGGCAGCGACACGGCCCCTCCAACGACGCTGCGGGGGAGTCGTAGCCCCCGCCTCCGGCCAGCTCGATCATGCTCAGTTTGGCCACCAGCACCGCGCCGGCCTGATGCAGCTTGCGAATGACGGTGGCATCGTAGTCGAAAATCTGGTCTTTATGGGCAGGCGATCCCCATCGAGTGGGGATATCTTTTGTGGCCAAAAGGTCTTTGGCACCGTAGGGCACGCCGTGAAAGGGGCTACGGATGTACCCTTTTGCAAGCTCCTCATCCGCTTGACGCGCTTGGGCGAGGGCCAATTCGGGCGTTAGCTCGGCCACAGCGTTCAGCGAACGGCCGATCTTTTCCAACCGTTCGAGATAAAGGCGCGTTAGCTCGAGCGAAGAGAGCCTCTTTTCCCGAATCAGCCTCCCCAGTTCAACGGCGCTAAGATAATGAACTGGAATCTCTGACATGGGTAGGGCCTTTCAAGAGGGACGACGGCCCACAGGAAGGATCGGTAAGAGAGTAGCAGGCTCGCTATCTCCGTCCTGAAGAGGGAATTTGCGGAGTGCCGTGATGGTCGCTTTTAATTCCTGCAGTTGCTGCGGCAACAGACGGCGCTGCGCCTCGGTCAGCGAGAGATTGTGCTGTTCAATCAAGAGCGCAATACTTTTCTCTATATCGTTCTCCTCGTTGGAAGCCGTTGCTTGCTGCACGAACATACCCTCCTCGGAATTATTGGGCGAGATCAGCAGGCCGAGCGAGGTCACCAAGAGTTCACGACGGGTTGCTTTAAAGCCTCTATCTTTGTTTGTGCGTCGTGACATCTTCCCTCACGCCCAGATCACACAGTTTTTGCCGGCGCATTTTGCGCGATAGAGAGCTTCATCGGCCCGTTCGATCAGCTCGGCTGGGTTGAGGGCATCTTCCGGATAGGCGGCAACGCCAATGCTGACGGTACGTCGCACAGGGCCTTTGTCGGTGAGAATGACACCGTACTCCTCCACGGCCGCACGCAGGCGCTCGGCCAACAAGCAGGCCTCATGCTTTCCGGTTTCGGGCAGAATCACCAGAAACTCTTCACCTCCGTAGCGCCCTACATGGTCTACGGAGCGTACACTCGTGCGCAGCACGGTGGCGATGCTACGCAGGAGCTGATCGCCTCGAAGATGCCCATAGGTATCGTTGAAGCTCTTGAAGCTATCTACATCTAGCATAAGAATGGAGAAGGTGCGGTGGTAACGCGCGGCACGCTGAAGCTCTTCCCGAAGCAGCTCCATGGTGTGGCGCTGATTCCAAAGGCCTGTAAGGCCATCGGTGATGGCCTGAACGCGTATCTGCTCGTGAACGAAAAAGTTTTCGAGGGCAATGGTGGCCAGTGGCATAAGGGCTTCTAGACGCTCTAAATCCTCAAGTAAAAAGGGGTTGCTGGCCGGGCGCACCCAGTGCGCGACGCCCAGTATCTGCTCCCTCACCACAATGGGATAGAGTATCCAGGAGCCGGTGGCCATCTCATAGTGGGCGCGATGGACGTCGGTAGCAGCATCAAGGATAAGGCGCGGGCGCACACGAGCGGCTGCGTGGCCTACCAACCCATGCCCGAAGTGGTACTTTCTGCCGGCAAAGGGGCCTTTGTCGGGAAGGGCAACGGCGGGATAGAAATCGCCTGTACCGGCTTCCGGCAGCCAAACAAGGGAGCGCTCGCACTGCAGCAGCTCCTGGGCGAGCTTAAGGAATCGCTCTAGAAGCTGTTCTGGGCGTTCGGAGCCGGCAGCTTTCAGCCCGGCCCGGCCTAAAGCTTCGGCGATCTGCAGTTGACGATGCAGCCCGTTTACCTCATGACTAAGGCGCAGGGTCGTAGCGGCAAGCAGCAGCAGCAGCCCCACGGGCAGACAGAGGATGGGGCCGTAGGTAAGCCGAAGAGGAATGAGCAAGAGAATGGGCAAAAGCCCCACGCTGTAAACGAGGGTATTCATCGCCAGATTGCGCCGCATCTCCACCTTTTTTACGCGCGGTGGCGGGGCCAGAAGCGACAGGGCGAGTTCAAGCCCAACGAAGATGAAAGCGGCGAGCAGACCCACAGAGAGCACGTGAGAGAGGTCGTTGGGAGTGAAACGCACCGGCAACCGGTTCCAAAAAGTCGCGATGGCCAGTGAGGCCAATGCGAGTTGGCCGCCCTGAAAACGCGTGTAGCCTCGATACGCTCCGCCTTTTACCCAAAACCGTGCCCGTAGGAAATGGGCGGCGAGGGCGCTCGCTGCAGCAACCCCGGGCGATATCCATATGGCCAGGCCAAAGGCGGTTGGGCCGGTGAAGGTGAACGGGCGATAGTTCGAGTCAACAAGAGGGAGAGAGCTAACCAACAGCAACAGCAGGGTGGCGATGCCCCAAACACCAAACTCATGAAGATGAAACGGTCTGTGCAAAGCGTAGGCGAAGAGCGCTACCAACCCCACCCCGAAGACCAGATCGTAGAGGCGCGCACGCCGCGCGGTTTTTGGAGGTGAACTCGCAGATGCTTTTGAGATGGAGGGTAGCGAGGAATCGTGAAACTCCTCACGGTTATCTAAACCATGCCCCTTTTGTGGTGGATCGAAGTTCATTTCGAAAAATTGCGTCCTCGTCGGCCCCGAACAGCGGAAACAACCGGTACAACAGCGTCATAACAGGGTCCCCCTTTGATACAACTATGGGAGACTCAAATTGATTATATCATTTTTCAGCAACTTTTACAAGTAAGCTAACTCTCGATCTCCTTTGGCAACTAACGATAAACCCCTTTTCTCTCTATTCAGAACCCCATTGACGGCTCAGATACCAATAATATTCACTTAATTTCATCGTCTCTTCTTCTTATCAAGGCCAACAGCGCTGTGCTTAAGGCCGACACCCTTCCCCTCATCCGCCAGGACGACAGGATGGGACAGAGGGGGCGAACTAGATGGGCTTATCGAGGGGTAGGCACAAGACCTACCCCTATCATGTCGCGTGGGCTGATTGAGCGGATAGGAACGCAGGCCAACCCCACCATGCGAGGCTAAAGTCCGTCGGCAGTCCACACCTCATGCTCAGGGCATAGGAGTTCATCAGGAGCTGCTATGCGCTCTACTGCGACAGCCCTCACGTCCTCCGGAGCCGATTGAGAACCGCATAGGCAGGCCTATTGTAGTCCTCGTCTCTAATCTGCACGATGCCTGCTACCGCTAGTGCACGCGCATCATGGAGCCATGAGAATACTGGTGGTTACACCTTATCAAGCACAAGTACCCAGTCTTCCCCTTTTCCTGCGGAGGGCGCAATGAACTCTATCTCGCCTCCAGTTCCGATCTCCCCTAAAAGGTAGTAAACGCCGGTGCGTGGATCGAGCCATTGGGCACGAAAGCGCTGCTCCGCCAAAGGGCTTAGGTTCGCCACAAAGCGTCCCCCGTAAGGCAGATAGAAGAGCGCATAACGGTTTTCACGATCGCGTGTGACGGCGATGTGATGAAGTGGATCGTCGGCATCGGCGGTAAGGAGGCTTTGGTCTGGAACACGGCTTAGGAAGGGGCGCGATTCGATGAGCTTGCGGAGATGGCGCATTTGGCCGGCTCCGGGCAGATGCAGCGCCTCTTGCCAAGGTGTACGTGCCCAACTGATGGGCGGATGCTGCGCGGGGTCGTAGAACTGCCAAATATCGTGGCAGCCGTAGGTGTGGCCGAACGCTCCGGAAAACATGCTCCAGTAGGCAAAACGGCGCACGTCGTTTGCATCGAGGTAGCCTTTTTGAGGATTAAAGTCTACGGGGTGGTCTTCATATCCCGGCTCTGCATCTATGCAGGGTTTGGTCGGTTGGTGGGCATAGTCCTGAGCCAGTAGTTGCCAGGTGGGCCGTTCACGCCCGTGGCCGGTCTGATACATATGGAAGTCCAGCCAGGGTTCGTCGGGGAGATATTCCGTGGAGGAGTGTGTGCCTGGGGGATGAAACGTGCGCAGATGCGCTCCGGAGTCGCCGCTAGCAAGCCCCTCTGCCATAGCGCGCAGAATAGCGCGATGGGTGTCGGTTTCTACCGGTCTATCGCCCCCCAATATCCAGATGAGAGAGGCGTTTCGGTACCGCTTTCCGAGAAACTCACCATAGGCTCGTGCGTTTTCTGGGGTAAAGATTTCGGGGCCAACACCCCACTTCTTGTTCCACTTATCGCCCCAGGTAGGCAACATGCCGATGGTTAGCCCCAGCGATTCCGCATATTGCACCACCCGGTCAACATGGGCGAAGTAGTCCTCATTCGGCTTGGTAGGGTCGTTGTTGTGCAGAGGGGTATGTCCGTAGCGATTTGGCTCGTTGAGGCCATCGAATTCGGCGAGGGCGACGGCTTGGATGACGGTAAAGCCTTTTGCGGCCCGATCGCGTAGGTAGTGCTTGGCCTCCTCAAAGGTAAGGCGATGGAACAGCTCCCAGGCGGTATCGCCCAGGTAGAAGAAGGGCGTTCCATCTTCATAGACAAGGAATCGGCGGTTGTCACTAACTTTTAATCTCATGAACCTGGTTTCACCTTTTTGCAGATTTTAGACGATACGGTAGAGTGGTTCTTGCCCGTGAAGAACGCGGAGCACGTTTTCCGCAACGCTTTCGCCCATGCGGCGCAACCCTTCTTGGGTCTGGCCACCACAATGGGGCATCGCGATGAAGTTGGGTAGCGAAAGGAGAGGATGTTCTCCAGGAGGCTCTTTTGAAAACACATCCGAAGCCGCCCCGGCGATCCGGCCCTGTTTTAAGGCCTGATAGAGCGCATCTTCGTCTACCAACTCTCCTCGTGAGGTATTGATAAGATAGGCAGTAGGTTTCATGCGATGAAGTTGCGGCTCGCCGATAAGCCTTTGAGTTTGCGGAGTTACCGGCACGTGCAAGGAGACAAAGTCGGCCCTCTCTAGCAGCGTTTCAAGAGGCAGCAGCTCCACCCCCCAAGAGGTTACAAAGTTTTGATCGGGCTGGGCTTCTGTGGCGACTACGTTCATTTCAAACGCTCTGGCGCGTCGGCAGAGCGTTTTTCCGATCTGTCCAAGTCCCACAATCCCAAGCGTCTTGCCCTTCAGTTCCACACCCACAAAGCGTCGCCAATGCCCAGCTTTCACGGCGGCATCTCCTTGAGGCAGTTGGCGAGCCAAAGCCAGCATAAAGCCGAAGGCAAGCTCTGCCACCGACTCGGCTATGGCGCCGCCCGTAAGAGTAACGGGAATCTGGCGTGCCTTTGCTGCCTCGAGAGCAATGTTTTCATAGCCGACCCCATGTTTGGCGATCAGTTTGAGCTTCGGAGCGGCCTCGATAACCCGCGCGGTAACCGGCTCTGTGCCGGAGATAAGGACATCGGCCGTACCAATACGACTTATCAGCTCCTCCTCTGTAGGCGCACGCTCCAGTTCAAAACCGGTCAAAATACATCCGGCGGCCTTCAGCTTTTCGATGACCTCCGGGCAGTTTTTGCCAAACGAGCGAGAGGCCACAAGCACCTCAAACCTCGCTACGCCCGAAGCAGAGGGTGTAGAGATGGATGGGGTTGTAGGTTGAGACGGCTTCAAAAGCTGACGTAGGTGCGCCAACCAGGCGGCTTTATCGCTTTCACGATGCAAAGCGGCCCCAATAGGTAGCGAACTCGCCCCTGCACGGCACACTTCCACACAGTGTGGTGTTTCCAGACCCCCTGCGGCCTGCAAATCTATGGGAAGCCCAATAGCATCTATCCGCTTGCGCACCTCACGTATGCGCTCTAATGTGAGAGTTTGAAAGCTACGCCCACGTTGCCCTTCGCCGGTAACACGGCCTAGCAACAGCACAGCATCCAGAAAAGGCAGAGTAGCATCCAGCACACTAAGCGAGGTTCCCAGAGCCAAGCAAAGCCCCACCTTCAACCCTCTCTCGCGCACCGCATAGATAGTTTCATAAAGCAGTGGCGTGCTTTCGGCCGGAAGAAAGATGAGGTCAACGCCTGCATCGGCAAGCGGCTGAAGAAAACGAATAGGCTCTTGCACGGCGAGATGAACCTCGAATGGCTTCTGCGAGAGCGGGCGTAGGGTGGCAATGGTTTTAGGCGCAAAGGCCTGATCGGGCGTGAAATAGCCGTCGAATACGTCGAAATGAAAGAAGTCTATTCCAGCCGCCTCCGTCTGAAGCAGCTCTTCTCCAAGCCGGCTATGGTCGGCATTAAAAAGAGCAGATCCGATGCGAATCATCTTCTACTCCGTAAAAGGGGTTCCCACGAGGGCTACCGCGCGTATCGGAGACGCATCCAGCCCCTTCACAGGCAGCGGCAACCCGATAAAGAAGAAGCGCTGGGTGGGGATTTTGTCGAGGTTGCAAAGGCACTCTACCACGGGAATATCGTTGCCCTCTTTGAAGAAGAGATGATGATTGGGGTGATCTTTGTTTCCTCCACGCACCTCAAAACCAGAGGAATCGGTTCCAAGCAACTTAATTTTTCGGTCGTAGACCAGCCATTCGGCGGCCTCTTCGCTGACGTAGGGACGTGCGTGCGAATCTTTAGTACGATAGAGATGGTCGCGCCCCTCCCACAGAATCACGATATCACCAAGGCGAATATCGCCTGCTTGTTGGAAATCTTGCAGGGTGATCGGTTCATCTTTCTGTTTATGGCGAAAGTCCAGGCGAATGGCCGGCCCCATAAACCGCTCGGCAGGGAAGCTTGCCGTGTCTTTTCCACCAGCATAAAAGTGCAACGACACCTCGACATGGGTCCCGGAATGTGACCACATGTAGACGTCATGCATAATATCACCGGTTGGGGTCTCTCTAGGCTTGCCGCGCTGCTTTATCTCAACCGAGTACTGCTCCTCTCCTGGACGAAGAACATGGGTAAGGTCAATGATCTGAAAGTTCATCGTTTCTCCTCTATTTTCTCTATTTTTGCTCCCTCCACACCGATCGAGGGCGCATGAATTTCCGCACCGGTCTCCCGAAGTGCAGAGATAACGGCCTCCTTGACTGCGGGGGAGACCAGGGCGATCACGATGCCGCCTCCACCCGAGCCGGCTAATTTCGCCCCGTAGGCGCCGGCATCTAAGGCCACACGAACCAGCGTCTCTATTTCCGAGCAAGAGACGCCGACTTTTTCCAAAACAAGTTGATTAAGCCATAGCAGATGTCCTAGCTGCTGCCAATCGCCCTGTGCCAAGAGAGGCTCTGCAGAGCGGGCTAACTCTCCGATGGTCTCGAAGTAGGTTTTAAAACGGCGAGGATTTTCGGCCTCGCGTTGTTTGAGCGCGCGGTTAACCTCTGCCGTGGCGGCATTCACTCCCGTGTTGGCAATAACAAGATCGAGACCTGAGGCAAACGGCAAGGAACGAGCCAAACCTTTACCGGAATAGCCGATAACCCCGCCTAACAGCGACGTTTGCGTGTCGAGGGCGGATGCGATGCCACCGTGAGCCACGATGTCGCCATGATGTGCCCAGTCAGCACGACGCAGAAGGTCATTTTCTGCCTGTAATAGAGGCGCCACAGCCGCTGCTAGGGCGGTAAAGGCCGCCCCTCCAGAGCCTAACCCAGAGGAGGCAGGGATGCTGCTCTGCCACTCGATATGAAGCCCTTGAGGGAGACTATCACCAAAAGCATGGCCAAGAAGATAGAGGGCAGGTGCAAAATAGTTATCAAATTTTATACGACGTATGTCGTCATATTTCTCATGCTTTCTCATATCCTCTATCTGATGTGTTAGGGAGAGAACCTCTTCGCGTGAAAAGAAAGCCTGCTTGCCGCCCCCTCTTAGCAAGAAGTACGAGCCTTCCACCGTCAGCTTACAATGTGCATAGAGGCCAACGGCTGTGGCAACGGCCGGTTGCCCCCTATTAATAGCATGCTCCCCGAAAAGAATCACCTTTGCCGGAGCCGTAGCATGAACGCACAGGGGAACGCTACGGGTCATTTTCGCGGGTCTCCTCCCCATTATCCCACCATCCTCCGGCCAGAAAGCCGCCATCTACAACGAAGGCTTGCCCGGTGGTGTAAGAGGAGGCCGGCGAACAGAGATAGACCACCGCCCCTACAAGCTCTTCGGGTTGGCCTGGTCGCCCCATAGGGATACGCTCGGTCAACCAACGACGGCGCTTCTGGTCACCCCATATAGACTCTTCGGTAAGGGGGGTAAGGATGAAACCGGGGATAAGACAGTTCACCTGGATATTATCTCGCGCCCACTCTACTGCAAGAGTGCGCGTGAGCTGAAGGAGTGCTGCCTTACTCATGCCGTATACGCCCACGCCACCAAGTCCCCAAACAGAGGTGATCGATCCCACCAGAACCACTTTGCCGTTGCCGCTCGCCTTCAAAAAAGGGTAGGCAGCCTGCGATAGGAGAAAAGGGGCCTTCAGGTTCACCGCCATCACCTCCTCGAACTCATGAGGGGTGGCGCAGGCCATAGGATTACGACGGTTTATGCCGGCATTATTGATGAGTATATCTATGTGGCCACATCGCCCAACAACCTCTTCCACGATATGGCGACAGGCCGTTTCATCCGCGAGGTCTGCAGGAAAAAGAGAGGCAGAACCGTTCGCTTTTTCGATCTGATGCGCGGTTTCATGCAGTCTTTCTTGTGAGCGCCCCTGCAAGGCAACATGAGCACCAGCCTTTGCAAGCCCGACGGCGATAGCACGTCCGATGCCACTGCTGGCCCCCGTTACCAGCGCAACGCGATTATGCAACGAGAAGAGACCTTCGAGAAAAGCGTTTGTAGTGCTCATAACGCTCCTTTCTCCAGCAGCGCTTCGAGCTGGCGCCATCGTTGCAGCACAGTCTCGTACTCGGTGTCGGCATCGCTGTTTTCAAAACCACCGTTGGCTTCGTACCAAGCGGCCATGCGCTGCACACCCTCTGTGAAGGAGATGGTATAGCGAAAGCCAAGGTCAGCTTGCGCTGCCGAGTTATCAAAGATGTTATTGTAAGAAAAATTGACTTTCGTGATCCAAGCTCGTTTTGGAGAAAGTTGCACGAGCAAGTGCGTGGGAATCGCCACGAAAGTAGGCGGAGGCGCCCCTATAGCCTCGGCAGCCCGTTCATGATGCTGTTTCCACGTCATCGCCTCCTCACCCGTTACATTGTAGGCACGTCCAAAGGCTTTTGGGTTACCAACTGCGTTGACAAACGCTCTGGCAACGTCTTCCGCATGGCAATAGCACCATAGGGAGGTACCGTCCCCGTGTACGATAATTGGCTTTGCTTTGCGCAGGCGGTCGAGATGGGCGCTGCCCGCCCCCAAAGAATAAAGCACCGTGCCACGGTCATGATAGGTTGCAGCCGGCCGCAAAATGGTGACGCAGAGGTCGCCGCGTTCATGCGCCTGTAGAAAAAGATTTTCCATGATGGCCTTATTATAGGCGTAGCTGAATTCGGAGGATGGGTTACGGGGTGCCTCTTCCCGGACGGGGTAGGATGGAGCCGGTTTTGTATAGACGTCAACCGTGCTACAAAAGATGTATTGGCCTACCCGCCCTGAAAAAGCGCGAATGGCGCATTCGGCCTCTTCAGGGTGGTAGCCAACCATATCTATAACACAATCCAGAGGGCCTAGCTCCTTCATCTGAGCTTCAAAAGTTGCAAGTTGGGTGCGGTCGCCGTGGATAGTTCGCACATTTGCGGGAACCGGGCGTGCCGTCTTACCTCGGTTGTAAAGCCACACCTCCTCCCCACGTTGGGCTAAAAGATGCGTTATAGGGGTACTAATGAGGCCGGTACCCCCGATAATAAGTATCTTCATGTGAGCTTCCCTTTCTCTGCATGAGCAAAATGAAGAACGCTATTGGTACGCGCCGATTCGTAAGCAGAGAAGACAAGTTGCATTGTTTTGAGGTTATCCTCTGCTGTCGTTTCGGGCGACTTACGCCTTTGAAGTCCTGCGAGCAGATCGGCATTACAAGGAATAAGAGCAGACTGAACCAGCAGATAGTCCGGGTGCATCCACGGACGCGCTTCTGGCGCAAAGCGTTTCACAAACGTGCCTTCGGAGGTTGTTTCACGGACACGATAATCCAGGCCTAGCTCTAGGGAACCTTTCTCGCCCTCGATAAAGATCAAGGTTTGGAAAAGAGGGTCGTTCTCGAGGGGTGTCTCCGCCTCGGCGAGGTGAACCGTCACTATAGTCGAATTCATTCGCAGCATCACCGTGGCGGCGTCCTCACCGCGAATATCGGGGTGCACTCTTGCCGTTTGGCAATAGAGTGAGCTTGCCTCTCCAAATAGGCAGCGTGCCATATCGAGAATATGACTACCCAAATCTGCAAGGATGAACTGTTCCAGCTCTTTCAGGAAAGGCTGCATAACAAAGGTAGGGTAGCCCGTAACACACTCGAGCCTAGCACGAAAAGGGCGACCGATACGTCTTTGCTCTAGCGCGTTTTTCAGGGCGCGGAAGGGTTTTTGCCATCGAAAGTTTTCGTGGATGAAGAAGGGTACATTCGCCGACTTAGCGGCAGCCACCAGTTTCTCAGCATCCGCGTAGGAGGTAGCCATCGGTTTTTGGCAGATAGTAGGGATGCGGTGCGCAAGCATTAGAGTAACCAGAGCGGCATGCGTTTCAGGTGGTGTGACGATGTCAACAAAATCGAGCTGCTCGTGTGCAAACAGGGATTCGGGATCGGTGTAGACGCGCGAAACGTGATGACGATGTGCGAGATTTTCAGCCTTCTCTTTTATCGGGTCACATAGCGCGACGCATTCCACGCCCGCCAGCTCCTGCCATGCAGAGAGCTGGTAGTGCGCCCAAAAGCCGGCTCCTAACATGGCAAACCGCAGGGGTTTCATCTTCTCTCCTCCGTTGCTCTCTGCAAGGCCATCTGCGCTCGATTCATTACCTCCTCAGAGTCGATGAGGTGCTCCCACATCGCCTGTCTTGCCCCTTCGGCATCGCCACGTTGAATGTAGGTGAAAATAGCGCGATGATGATCGAGTGCGTTCTCGAAGGAGCCACGCACATTTACCGCCAACCGCCTTACCTGCAGCATGATATCGGCTATGGACTCCAGCAGAAGGGGATAGAGTGGGTTTTGTGTCGCTTTGGCCAAAGTATGATGAAATTCAACATCGTTTTGCACCCAACGGTCTCTAGCATCCGCCAGACCGGCCATCTCGTCCAGGAGGGCTTTTAAAGCGATCAAATCCTCTTTGGTGCGGCGCAGCGCAGCATGTTCGGCAATATCGAGTTCCAACGTTCTGCGCACTTCATGAATGTGTTGACCAACAACGCCCTGTGTGCCCTGACGAAGGTAAAAGGCGAGAGAGCGTGCCACCGTACGTGCTTCAGGGAGACGCACAATCGAGCCACCTCTTGGGGCCGATTCCAAAAGTCCTTTCGCCTCTAAGGCCACAATAGCCTCTCGGATGACCGTTCGACTGACGCCGAAGCGTTGAGCAAGTTCCCGTTCGGTTGGCAATTTGTCTCCAGGCTGCAGGCGGGACTCCTCGAGAAGAGCTTCGATATTTTCAACGATACGGTTCGGTAGGGTGCTCTCTCGAGGCAGCACGGTAAACAGCTCTTTGCTCGACTTTTCTGCAAGATTAGGCATGATGCACCTCCTCCGGTATGGTCAGAACGCCCTTATGCACACGCGAGGGATGCTCGGTGAGATCGGCGAAGACTTGTGGCGCTTCCCACATGGAAAAGGCGGTGGCAACGCGCGGATAGGTGATTTGCCCGCTAGCGAGAAGCCGCAGTGCCTCCGGGAAGTAGTTCACGGAGGCCCTCGATCCGAGGAAGGTCATCTCTTTACGGGTAAAGTCTAGCGCAGGGAGATTAACCGTAGTTCCCTGTTTCACCAGGCCTAAAATAACGATGCGCCCAGCAGAGGCCACAAGGTCTACCGTCATCTCCATTGCCTTCGGATTACCGGTAGCTTCCATAACGACCGGAGCGCCCTCGCCGTTGGTCTGTTCGCGAACTGTCTCAAGCAGATTTTCGGCAGGAAGAATGGTAGCACCGAGCTTTGCCGCAAAAGCCGCACGCTCCGGGTTGGTGTCGGTAGCTACCACATGGGCACCGTAGGCACGCGCCACCTCGATGAGTGCCAGACCGATCGGCCCACAACCAAGGATAAGTACATACTCTCCTGGCTTTACATCGCCTCGGCGGCATCCGTGTACGCCGATGGCAACCGGTTCGGCAAAAGAGGCCTGGAAGAGAGAGAGGCCCTCGGGCACTTTATGGATATGGGTGGCAGGAGCCACAATGAACTCCGCATACCCTCCAGGGCGATGGGCACCCAGAATTTGCAGATTAGTGCAGCAGTTTGAACGACCTTGCCTACATGGATAGCAAGCACCACACCCTAAAAAAGGCTCCACGACTACGGCATCCCCTTCGTGCAGGCCCTCGACATTGGCCCCAACGCTTTCCACCACACCGGCGATCTCATGGCCTCCAATAGCCGGGTAGACCACATAGGGATTCACGCCCTTATAAATATAGATATCTCCGGCGCAGATACCTGCTGCCACAACAGCCACACGCACCTCTCCCGCCTTCGGTTCCGGCGTGGGCCACTCCCCAATTCTCGCCTGTCGTGGGGCATCCATAATAAACGCACGCATTCTCAGAAAACTCCTTTAGCTAGATCAAGACGCACATAGGCGTAGGATGATAGCAGAAAAGGCTCACCTTCAGAGAAGGTTCTCTCTTGGAAGGTGGAACGAAATATTTCCGGTGTCCATGTCGCTTCAGATAGGGTGGATTCATCCAGAGTACGTACCGACAGCGAGCCATTTAGTGCCGGTAGGGCAACCTGTTGCGGTTGTGCAGTAAGATTGGCAATAAAAAAAGCCATTTTCGAAGTGTTTTCCACGGCGAAGCCCAGCACCTCATTTGGATGCGTGGAGGTGCTGGGATGAAAAACACCTCCCTGAAATTCGGCGAGGTCTGCAAATAGATGATAAAGAGGAAACACACGGTCCTCTTGCAATAACCCTCTAGAACCCCACAGTTCATAGAACGTAAGAAAATCGCTCTGCGCCTCAATAAGATATGCTAGGCTGCCGAGTGTCCATACCGCGCCTATTAAGGTCTGTTGACGAGGGTCGGCGGGAATGGGCTGAGGGGTTGTGGAGGTTGCATACGGATTAGAGCGCGGGCGCAGCGTTACGGGGCCAACGCTAACAGGCTTGCCTTCGGCGATACGGCGGGCATTTTCCACCACACTTCGTTGAGG
>Ga0209061_1003609_pt1 | contig 16431 bp, 13 predicted proteins | sample Coa_R1_10_FD_187157 | JGI IMG/M metagenome (GOLD analysis project Ga0209061, IMG submission 187157) | Surface soil microbial communities from Centralia Pennsylvania, which are recovering from an underground coalmine fire - Coalmine... | ecosystem: Environmental > Terrestrial > Soil >...
CCTCCGGGGCCGCCCAAGCGGCACCACCCGCCACTTGCCGGTCCAGATCGGAGCGTTGATCGGCAGCGGACACGCGAGCGGGCGGTCACGCCGGGGCGTTCCCCAGGATCAGGTGACCGACTCGCCGGGCCGGGACGGGAAGCGTGCCCGGGGGGAGGCAGCGGGAGGCGGTGACGGGAGGGATGCCTTGCTCGGGCGCCCACTGCTTCAAGTTGACGGAAGTGAATGGTAGTGTGTAGACACGTCAGCTGTTGCTAACCCCATCCTCACCAGCTGGCCGCGGTGGCCCGGATCGTGGCCGAGCCGGCGGTGGGCCTCTACCACGAGGTAGGGGCGGGCAAGACCGCAGAGATGGTCATGGGCTGCATGGAGCTACGCCGGCTGGGGCTGGTGCGCAAGCCCGCGATCGTGGTCCCCAACCACATGCTGGAGCAGTTCAGCCGCGAGTTCCTGCAGCTCTACCCCCGGGCCCGCATCCTGGCCTGCCACAAAGAGGACCTGGAGCGGGAGCGGCGCCGGCTCTTCGTCGCCCGCTGCGCCACCGGCAACTGGGACGCGGTGATCATGACCGAGTCCGCCTTCCAGCGCCTGCCCATGTCCCCTGAGGCCCAGCGCCGCTACCTGGAGCGGGAGGTGGAGGCGATCGAGGCCCAGCTGGTGCGGGCCCGGGCCCAGGGCGGGCTCACCGTCAAGCGGTTGGAGCAGGCCAAGCTCCAGGCCAAGGAGCGGATCCGCAGGCTCCTGGACACGGCCAAAGACCCCGGGGTCACCTTCGAGCAGACCGGGATCGACTACCTCTTCCGGGACGAGGGCCACCGGGACAAGAACCTGCGCACCCACTCCAACCTGCCCGGGGTGGGCATCGAGGGCTCGCAGCGGGCCACCGACATGCACATGAAGCTCAGCTACCTGCGCGAGCGCCACCCCGCCCGCTGGGGCACCCGGGCCACCGCCACCCCGGTGGCCAACTCCATGGCCGAGCTCTACACCGAGCTGCGCTACCTGCGCCCGGACCTGCTCGAGGAGGCCGGGATCGAGGACTTCGACCAGTGGGCGGCCACCTTCGGCGAGGTCGTCTCCGCCGTCGAGGTCGCCCCGACGGCAGCGGCCTGCGCCTCAAGGCCCGCTTCGCCAGGTTCACCAACGTGCCCGAGCTGCTGCGCATCTTCCACGTCTTCGGCGGCGTCAAGACCGGCGAGGCCCTGCGGCTGCCGGCGCCGCCCCTGGTCCCCCGGCCCGAGGACGGCCGCCGGGCCCCGGAGACGGTGGTGGTGCCGCCCAGCCCCGAGCTGGAGCGGTTCATGGCCGAGCTGGCCGCGCGGGCCGAGCGGATCCGCGGTGGCCTGGCCCAGAAGGGCGAGGACAACCTGCTCAGCATCGCCACCGCCGGCCGCCTGGCCGCCCTCGACCTGCGCCTGGTGGGCAGGAGCACCGAGATGCCGGGCAAGGTCGAGGTCGCGGCCGAGCGCATCGCCGCCATCTGGGCCGAGCACCGCGAGCGCGTCTACCGGGGCCCGGACGGCGCGCCCCATCCCGTCCCCGGCGCCCTCCAGATCGTCTTCTGCGACCTGGGCACACCCAAGCCCGGGGAGTGGAGCGTCTACGAGGAGCTGCGCTCCCAGCTGGTGGCCCGGGGGCTGCCCAGAGAGTCCGTCCGCTTCATCCACGAGGCCAACGACGACCGGGAGAAGGCGGAGCTGTTCGCCGCCTGCCGAGAGGGCCGGGTGGCGGAGCTGGTGGGCAGCACCAAGCGCATGGGGGTGGGCACCAACGTCCAGGACCGGGCCGTCGCCCTCCACCACCTGGACTGCCCCTGGCGCCCGGCCGACCTCCACCAGCGCGAGGGCCGCATCCTGCGCCAGGGCAACCAGAACCCCGAGGTCCGCATCCTGCGCTACGTCACCGAGGGCTCCATCGACGGCTTCGTCTGGGGCACGGTGGAGCGCAAGGCCAGCTTCATCGCCCAGGTGATGAAGGGGCGGCTGGACGTGCGCGAGATCGAGGACGTGGGCGACGTCGCCCTCAGCTACCAGGAGGTGAAGGCGATCGCCACCGGCAACCCGTTGCTGATCGAGCAGGCCGAGGCCGAGGCGGAGCTGACCCGCCTGGAGCGGCTGGAGCGGGCCCACGCCCGGGCCCAGGTCCAGCTGCGCTGGTCGATCCAGGCCAGCGAGCGGGAGATGGCCGAGGCCGGCCGGCTCCTCGCGCAGGCCGAGGCCGCGCTCGCCCGCCGCCTCGACACCCGGGGCGAGGCCTTCGCCATGGTCGTCCAGGGCGAGCCGATCACCCGGCGATCGGAGGCCGAGGCCCGCCTGCGAGCCCTCCTGGCCGGCCTCCTCGCCCGCGGCTCAGCCGATGGGCGGCCGCTGGAGGTGGGCGGCCTGGGCGGCTTCACCGTCACCGCCTCCGTCGACCGGGGATTGGACGGCCGGCCGGCGGTGGTGGTGAGGCTGGAGGGGGTCCCCGAGTCCGAGCTGCGGCTGAGCCCCTGGGAGCTGGCCGAGGCCTCCGTGGTGAGTCGCCTGGAGCACCGACTGGCTGGCCTGGAGCGGCTGCGCGACGAGGCCACCCGGAGGCTGGAGCGGGCCTGGGAGGAGCTGGCCCGGGCCCAGGACCTGGTGGGCAAGCCCTTCCCCCAGGCTGAGCGGCTGGCCGCCGCCCGCGAGCGGGTGCGGGCGATCGGCGAGGAGCTGGAGCGGATGGCGAGTGGGACGGCTGACGGTGCTCAGAGGCTGTCAGAGCGAGGCTCAACCTAACCCACAGCCGAGCCACTATGTCCGAATCCGTGGATGTCGCCGAGGCTGCGGCTGGGTATCAGGCCGAGAGATGATCAGATCACTGTGGCCGAGAACCGCGGCCGCAAAGAACTGCTCCGTGGGGCCTTCCGACCACTGGTGCGACTGCGGTGGTGCCGGGGTGGATCTTCGTCTATGGGGGCGCCCTAGGCGACGTGCTAGCGCTGAGGTCCAAGGAAGACGTGGCTCAGTTCCTGGATCAGAACACGGACCGGACTTGCCACTGTGGCCTGACCCAGCGGGCAGTCGTCATCCTGGGCACCTCCTGTCACTCCAGGGGATGCCGTCCATCGCCGATCCTCTGGCTCAGGGAAACTTGGCATCGCTTCGGCGCCGCGAGATCACGGGTCTGGCCGTGGACACGAAGGGAACCCTCACAGTCAATCGCAATCGGTCGATTGCGTTCGGATGGCGCACCTGCTGCGGCGCTGCCGGGAGCTGCTGGGGACGGCCCGGGACCGGGAAATCCCGAACCGGGTACGGGCGATCCTGAAGGACGCGCTGACGTTGTGGGAGCTGAGGGGAAAGCTCGTGCCTGAGACGTAGCGGAGACGACGGGAGGAGCTGGAGGAATCACTGGATCAGCTGCTGGAGCGGCTGTCGATCCGGCGCCCGGGCAGCTGGGGGCTCCTGAACCACCTACGGCACGAGCGGCGGCACGGTTCATCTTCCCGGGGCACTCGGGAGGCAGAGGTGACCAACTGACGGGCGGAGTCTGATGCAACCGGCGGTGGTCAACCGCAAGGTGCGGGGCGGCAACCGGACCTGGGAGGAGGCCTGGGCGCTAGACACGCTGCTTAGCGTGATCCGCACGGGCCGGCAGCAGGGCCGCGACCCGGTGTCGGTACTGGCGGAGTTGCTCTGCTCACTGGAGGGATCGGCCGGCCTCGCTGCCCTTCCCCTCGAGCAGTTGACGCCGACCACATCCTCCGATTGTTCTCGGCCTTCGGCTCCGCCATCGTCCGTGCGCACACGCACGTCGTCACGACACGGCTAAACGATTACCTATCCCGACAGGGTCACCTGAGATCGATCGGCAGAGAAGTGGAGGGTGCCTCCGAGTTGGCGCTGAGGCGTTTCGAGCAGGTACCAATTCGCTTCGATCAGCTGTTTATCACGTATGCGCTCGTTGTCCTACGAATGCGCCTAGAACTCACGTGGGAAGGAACCGTCGCTCTATCAGCCGACTCGGCTCTGCCAGGAGCGCGATGAGCATGAATCTCCCCCACTCCGGCAATCTCTGCAGCAGCGACCCATTGTGGATGGCGAGCAACGCGGCCTGTCCGGGCTTTGTAAGGTCGTAGCCATGCAGCGTGTTCCTCCGCTCCTCCAGGTGCTCGGCCAGAAACGCAGCGGGCGACAGGATCCGCTCGCCGTTTGAGTTCGGCACAGCCACGCCCGCTGCCCGCACCCTGCTCGGGGGGGCGACTCCATCCCTCGTCTGGTCGATCCACTCCTGGTACAGGGTCCGGGCATGGTCCGTAAGCAGGGTCGCGAGGCTCCCCGGTAGCGTGCGGAGGGCTGCAAGGACGGTGTCGTTCCAATACTTCTTGCTGAACAGCCGGTGGATTCCACCGCCCTGGAGGCCGATATAGAGGTCCACCAGCTGCCAGAAGTCGGCCAAACGGGCCGTCCTATCGCTGCTAGCCAGGAGTGGGCTGACACGTACAGGATCCGTCCAACGGTCATGTTGATTTGCTGCTGGACAACCGGTTTGAGCTCCCCATTCTTGGTCATAAAGTTCTGCCAACGCACTAGGTGATCCGCAAGTCGATTAAACCCTGCCACGAACCACTCCCGAAGCGCATCCTGCTCAAGTGAGCCCAGCCGAACGGTTCCGGACGCCTTTGGCGGCTCGACCGGAGCGTACTCGGTGGGCGACAAAGAGTGGATGTAAGTTATGTCTACGAAGTCCAGTCGCGGCACTTGCAGGCACTTCCCGAACTCGAAGATGAATATAACGGACACCGTCTCGAAGGCCACGCCGTGCAGGTCGACATTGTTGATCAGGTTGAGGTAGATCGACCCGGGATGGGAAGTCGCGATATCTTCTCCGTGAAACCAAAGGTGACCGCGGCCAACGTCAAGCGACTCTTGGATCGCGTCCCAGCCCGAGAGGGCAGCCGCTGCTAGCATGTGATGCTGCCTGCCAGCCATGATGTGCTGGTAGCTTCGAGCCCAGGCGATCAGTTGCCCAGCAGGGTACCAATCCAGGGGCCGTCTTCCCACCTTCGCCGCGATTTCAGGTAAGGCCTGATGATCCGCCATCCCAATGGCGACGCGTGCGACACGGAAGGCGTCGGCGAGATCGAGGGGGTCTGGGGCTTGGTTCGCCTCCTCAGGTCGACGAGGGCCTTTTGTGCCATAGCCGAGTTGAGAGTCGGACTGGGCCGGGTGGTGAGATGGTTCCACAACGCCTCGCCTCTCCCGAGCAATCCCTTTGCAGTGAGCCTCCAGCCGAGCTGCACAAGGTAAGGCGGAGGGTCGTCTCCCGGCTCGACCGACCAAGTCGGAGGAGCTCCGGTCAGCCGGTAGAGACCTAGCGCGTTGATCGAGTCGCGGACGCGACCAGCGGTCTCCGGCTTTCCTCCCGTTGGGACCGTCAGCCTCCACGGAGGGGGAGCTGGCGGCTGCTTCACTTGCGCTCAGAACTCGCCATGCAAACGTACACTTCGGCCGCCGTTCAATTGCCCGCCTCGAGCTTGGCCAAATACGCGAGCCAGATTTTGGTCGCGCCCAGGGCGAAGGCCGCGTCCCGATGGTCGACATCGTACCGACCGGCTTCGTCCCCAGTCTTCTGCGGGTGGCGGCCGCGCTGGAGGAAGTCCCGGAACTCGTGTAGCGTCTTGTTAAGCTGATTCCGCTTGGCATCGTCAGCGATGGGCGGGACGATCCTGGTCGGGTCCTTCGGCGACAACGCAGCCAACGCATCATGGCAGTGCCGGAGCACGTCGGCGCTGTACCCCCCGTGGAACCGCACCTCGGCACGCGCCAGGTGCTCCTGGGTCGCTTGCCAGCGCTGGCCGGCCGGCATCGGAGGAATCGGCAGGTCCAGAAAGACGTGATGGTCAGTACCAATCGGCTCTAGGACCTGCTTCACCCACACGGAACGGGGGATCGAGACCTGCATGCTCGTCCCGCCTTGGCTCGTCTCCTCCCACGACCCGGCCTCCGAGCCCAGCTCAGCGGACGGTCGGTAGCCCAGCCTAGTCTGGACGATCAGGTTCAGGGCGACGTCGTCGCCCATAGCAGTCTCGGAGACGTACTGGATCGCGGCTGGTGTGATCGGCACCTCCACCTGGAGTGAAACCTCCGTATGTAGGGTGATCAACCTCCCGAGTACGCGGAAGTCGCCGCTTCCGATTCGCTCGGTCCCGCACACTACGTCAACACGAAGCATCCGGACGTCGACATCGAAGCCTCGGGGCACCTGGGGATCGGGTGGCACTCGCCCATCGAGGGTGAAGACAAGCCGCGGCTGGACACGGCCCTCGCCGTGGACGCGCGAGTAAGCGAGGCTGAGAATGGTCTTCCCGGCAAGGGAGCTGAAATTGATGTTAGCTGGCACCGCCTTATTATACAGAGGGGAAACGTCCTGGGCTTGGTCAATATACTGCGTCCCCACTGACTTCGAGGCCGGTGGCTGCTGGGTGGCCCACTTCGAAGTTGGTGTCTATGAGCCGCAGATTGCCGCCCCGGCGCGCCTCGGTTCCATGTCGTGAGTTCTGATCTGGTGCGCCGTTAACTCTGCAGCATCGGTGACCATCGTGGGCCAGGACTTCGTACGACCACGTCCGGTCAAGACCATGTGAAGCGACCGGCCTCGTAGCAACGGTCGGGGGCCCCGCTGCGAGGTCTATCGACTTACGACGCAGGGCCGCATTGCAAGAGGAGGCCGGTCTTCTGGCAGAGGTCACATCGGGAGAGCACGAGGTGGTTTGGATCGGGCTCGACGTCCACAAGGAGAGGATGGCGGTGGCCGCAGCCCAGGGCTGGACGGAGCCGCGCCTGGTGGCGACGGTGGCCAACGACGGCCCCAGCTACCCAAACTGCTCCGCCGGCTGGCCGAGCAGGGCGAGCTGCGCTGCGCCGACGAGGCTGGGCCCTGCGGTTACGAGATCGATCGGAGGTGCGAGAGGCTGCACCCGATTTCGTGGGGATGGCGCCCTCGCTGGTCCCCAAGAAGGCAGGAGACCGCGTCAAGACCGACCGCCGCGAGGCGCTCGAGCTCTGTCGTTGTCTACCACGACCTCACCGCGATCTGGGTGCCAGATCCGGAGCACGAAGCCCGGCGCGACCGGGTTCGTGCTCGGGAGGTCGTCATTGAAGCGCGCATGCGGGCCCGGCACCGGATCAAGAGGATGCTGCTGCGCCAGGGCGTCCGGCTGCCCCAGAAGATGCGGGTCTGGGGCCAGGGCTACCGCCATTGGCTGGGCGAGGTGGAATTCGCCTATCTGGCCCAGCCGCTGGTCTGGCGAGAGCACATGGCCGTCCTCGACGAGAGCGTGGCCCGCATCGCCCGCTACAACCAGGCCCTAGATGATTGATGCCGAATGCTCAGTGGTCGTGGGCGACCAGCGGGCGCTTGTCCGGAGCCTCGATGAGCCAGTGGTGCCAGACCTCGGCGGTGAGGGCGAGCAGGCGCTGGGCGACCCGGACCGCCCAGGTGGGTACGCCCGCCGTGGGCTTCGAGCCCGAGCTGGCCCTTGAGTGGCACCCCATCGAGGGGTCCCTATCGGAGCTTGCTCCGATGGGGTGCCCCGATACGGGTCCCGATGGGGACCCCGGGGAGCCTTTGACCGTCTCCCGGGAGGCGCCGCAGGGCACCGGGGTGGAGTCGAGCAGGCGGAACCGGTCCCACCACGAGGGGGTGAGGCCGGCCAGGTGGCGGATGGCGTGGGCCAAGAGCCTGGCAGCGGCGCCGGCGTCGGTTGTCAGCGGGTTGCTGGGGCAGGTCGGGGAAGAAGAGGTGACCGAGCCGGTGCTTGGCGAAGCGCAGCCAGCGGCGCTCGGAGTGGAAGCCGAGCAGGACCTGGGCCACGGCCAGGCAGACCAGCTCGGCGTCGGTGAGGCGAGGCGGTCGGCCGGGCCCTGCCGGACGCCCAGCCCGATGAAGAGGTCGTCGACTTCGACGTAGCGTGCCGTGATGAGGGTGTCGAGGTCGTGTTGCACACACCTCTTCTCGGCACCCTCGCCTTGCTGGTCACGGCCCACCTCCTCATCGTCGCCGATTCGGCATCATTCATCTAGTTTGCTGGTCCGCATCGGCTGCCATTGGCACACCTCCCGCATGGCGGAAGCCGCCGAACCGGCTGGTGGCATGAAGCCGACGGCCGAGCAAGCGGTAACGGCACGGCCATCATCCCCTCGGTAACATCCTTTGCAGCTGGAAAAGAGGGCACCTCGGTTTATACAGCATCAGCTATACTATGGCCATGTCATCAAAGAAGGCAATCCTACGTCAATTCCTGTATCTGGATCCAAAGCTGCTCCGTGACCTTCTAGAACAGGTTCCAGGTGGAACATACAGGGACCTGAGAGGAGAACGTCAGACCCAGGGATCCACCAATTTTGGTGGATCCCTGGGTCTAGGACCAGCCCATGCGACCGCTGCTCGGGATAAGGCGACTACGGAAAGAACCGAGTTTGAGGTTCGACAAAGCGAGGCGGCTGACTTTTCGCGTCTTTACGATGTCTTGGAAGGGCAGGAGCTGATACAGCATCTCGATGCTGTTGATGACGAAATTTGGGAGCAGCTCCACGTACATGAGTTCCTTGAGGTTCCGGTACAGATCTCCGAGCCCAAGATCTTGGATGTGCTCCGCACAGCAGAATTGTATAAGCAGTTCTTACCACATGCTCAGGCACTCGGCCTGCCAATTCCGGATGACTCAGGCCAGATGCTTTCACAATTAGACATTGTGAATCAACTGTTTAGTCAAGGTCAGCGGCCGATAATAATGAAGGTGGCTGGTTTTCCGAGGTATAAGTTTACGGCCTCTCTACTCCCCGCGTCATTGCGAGCTGATATTTCGCAAGTAGTCGGTGCAGCAACCGTACTTGGAAAGATACAACGAAAAATTCGGAAAGGTCAAACCGCGACCACAGTGGAACTGATGAGAAACATTCAGCAGATGAACCGTGCTACAGCACGCCGGCGTGGTCAGGAGCCTCGACTAGGGAGGCTGGGCACACCGGACAACTTCACCCGCGTATACGAACTCGAAATACCATATCCTGTTGCTGTCATGACGCCTATTGCTATATATCGATAGGTGTTGCTTCGCTGGAGGCGGTTGCACCTCAGTCATTCGACAACAGCCGAGCATTTTGGTTGCTATGATTCTTGTTTATAAAGTGGATCTTGCGCCCAATTCTCTACCTATCTGCGATGCTAAATCCTCCAAACTTCATGACATTTCTGCTCCTTAATTATAGCGGTAATCGGTTCACCTCTGTCGTTCATCTTTATGGCTGAAGTTTACCAATTCGGTCGAGCAACGCAGTCTGTGGTGGCATGACGAGGTACTGAGCAATTTCTACGTTAGAGGACCATATAGGCTGCAGTTCTCCGAGAGAGGTGACCGATCTCAGCATCCATGGATTCACTGGATAGGCCCGTAGTCTTCGTCAACCATGTCGGGGCTGTTGCCGAACCCCCCACGCAGGCGACAATTCGTGTGACCCACCTGTCGCCGTCAACGTCTCAGCTGGAGGATTGCCGATGATGGGCCAAAAGGCCGTCGAGCCGAGGCGGTATCACCGCCTCGCTCTCGGCTTGATGGTCCCCGAGCACCATCTCGTGCGACGGTTGGCGGAGGCCGTCGACCTCGAGCTCGTGCGGGGCCTGGTGCGCCGCCACCACCGCCATGCCGGCCAGCCTTCCGTGGACCCGGTCGGGCTCCTCGAGCGCTGGCGATCGGGCGAGCTGCTCAACCTCACCAGCGAGCGAGGGTGGCGCGAGGCGGCGGGGTCGAGCCTGGCCTGGGGCTGGCTCCTTGGAGACGAGCGCGACGAGCTGCTCTTGGCTCGGATCGTGTCGTGGTGCGAGCGGGCCTCATCGAGGGCGAGGTCCGGCACCTCGATCCCACCCTGGTGAGGGCCAAGGCCTCGCCTCGAGGGTCACGGCTGTGGGCATTGCTGGGTCAGCGGTTGCCGGCCCCGAGCGAGCCCGGGGGGCAGCTCCCGGTCGTGAGCGACGAGCTGGGTACGGTCGCGGATGACGAGGTCGACCGCCCCGCCGGAGGAGGCCAGCGAGGCCCTGGACGGCCTCGCCAGGACCCCGACGCGCCGAGACTCCGGAGGCCGGGCCGGGCGCCAACCCTGGGGCACCAGCCCCATCGCGTGGTCGATAGCGGCAAGGCAGGCGGTCGGTGGCTTGCTCGACCCGCCTCGCCATGCCCTGGGCCGACCACCTCGGGAGCGGGTCGGCGATCGGGGCCAGGGAGGCGAGACGGCGCCTCGTGATGGCCTCGAGCGTGGGGCGCCACCACCACTGGGCGCCCGGGCGATCACCAACCCGCACGGCGGGCTCGGCCGAGATGACCTCACCTCCCCTCCCGATCGAGACCTCGACCTCCGCCCCCAGAGCAAGGGGCTGAGGCGCCTCACCAAGAGCGCCCTCCCTCGCCAGACCGTCGACGAGCCCTCGACCGGCACCGCTCAAGGCTGCCCCCCTCGCCTACCGTGCCCGCCTGGCGCTCGCGATCAGGTCATCACCTGGGGTTGGGACCGAGCTGCCATTGAGGGGAGGCCAGCACGCGCCGGTCCCGACCTGGCAGAGCCCGACTTCGCCGACGCCGAGGAGCAGCCTGGGCTCGCCCGGGCGCCGCTCCGTCGGCGCTCGAAGGTTCAAATCCAGGCCCTGCTCACCGCCGCGGCCATCAACCTCAAGCAGCTGGCGGCACGGCGACTGCAGGCTCAGGTGAGGAGGGCAGCGCTGACCCGCCGGCATGGCCACCACCTGGCAAGCGGGCCCTGCCTCGCCCGCCGGGGTCGCCGCCCCCGACCCACGTGGGGTGCCGCTGGCACCTCGTCGAGCACCTCGGCCGGCACCCACGTGCCTGACGACTCCGGGTGCCTTCCGCAACAGCCCCGAGCTGCCACCAATGCTCGTGGGGGAAGACGGCGCTGCGGGTGGCCAGGTCGACGGCAATCACGGCGCGAGTTCAGTGCCTGAGCCCGCTCAAGGCGGTGGTGATGACCGCGCCCGACCAGATCCGTGTCACTTGCGCCATCTCACCACGAAGGCGCTGATCGCCGCCGCTGCCGGCTTCCGGGTTGGCGACGTGTCGACCCGGCCTCAGCCGCCAGGTGATCGCTTCGCTCCATGGCCAGGCGCTCCCGCATGCTCGATGACGAGGTCGAAGCACTCGGAGGTCGCCTCGACCAGCTAACGAGCACCCTCGTCCCGGGGCTCCGCCAGCGTCTCAGGGTCGGTCAGGAGGTAGCGGCCGCCCTCGTGGTCACCACGGGGTTGGGCGGTGGGCGTATCCGATCGGAGGCGTCGTTCTCGATGCGGGTGCGGAGCCTCGCCAATCCCGGCTTCGTCGAGTCTCATCGACCAGCATCGTCCAGGCCAAATGCTCGGCATCGGATTGCCCGGGTTGGGATGCGCTCTCCCCGGCCGAGGTGCGGGGAAGTGGCCAAATGGGGGCCGCCGAAGGTCAGGCCAAAGCCGAGATTTTCCGGTGCCGAAAGCGCGAGGTCGCTCGCCGAGGGTACGAGCTGCTCGTCGGGCCGGCGGGTCAATCCCCATCGACGATGGCATCGTGAGGGCGCGAGACATTTGTTTCGCCATTGACCTCTATAGGAGGACCCGCTTGACCGGACGTGGCCAGGAAGGAGCGGTTTAAATACATGGTTCAGGACGGTCTCGATGCTGAAGCAGGCTGAAATGGATCTTCCTCCTAGCTCAAGGGATGACATGAGGAATCTCCACAACACACATATATGACATAGGTGGACTATCCCGACAAGGTCATGCCAGATTTGCTATTGGTGTCGATAGCCTTGATATGCCAACATCAACGATCGATTGGTGTCCAATCCCTCATCGATCACTCTTGCCACTTGCTCACTCACGTCTCCACGAGTTCCAATCCACCCCTCTCCTACGAGATAGACAAATTGAGTATTTGATAGATGCCTCTTGAGGTCCTTCCATGTAGCTACAATTGCCCCTTGCTTTGTGGTTAGATGGCCTCCCTCCACCAAGGCGATCCAATAATCAAGCGGTAGATAGGCTCCCTCTACCAGGTCTTGAGAGGACTGATCAAATTGTACGGCTCGGCAGAACTTGAAGTAGCAAGCATTAGATGACAGTCGATAGTCGTGGTGGCCGCTACTGGTTCCTTGTCTGTTTAGTCTCTTCATCCTTTCCACTTCTCGAGTGTAACTGGTGTCATGGCCGGGTCGATAAACCATCTCTCCTCTCTCAGGAATCATTCGCTTATATTGAACCATGATGTATGCGTTGAACTGAAGATGATGATAGATCAAATCTACGCCAGTTATATTCTCCAGGCGGTCGCGGTTGACGTTTAACACGCGAAGGAACTTATCGTCCTTGCGAAACTCAACCCAACCAAGCAGATGTTGTTCAATTCGTTTCCAATCACCGAATACGTGATGATCATGTTCCAGCATCCTGTCCTCTCGAAGAGATATCCCTGATCGATCTGATGGCCTTCTCGTTGCGGATTTCCTTAGATCTGACATGAAGCGAGTTGTTTGTGCTGGATCCCCCGTCGTAAGAAGCGCTGATCGAGAGATACCTCCTATCTCCATGGCAAGGCCTACAGCATCTTTCTCCATTGCCTTAGTCGCGCTCAGATCCGGATCCATCCCGTATGGCTGGCTGATCATCTCTTCCAGATGAGAAATTGCTATGCAAACATCAGGAGGAGATAGAGACAAAACAACGCTGATCACCCTGTGCCACTGTGCCGGCGTCAGTTGTCCCCAGGGCAGTTTGGTTCTAGCCTCAATCTCTTTTATCGGCAATTCATGAAGGGGCACGTGATTGTGAAATTTGAAGTTGCGCTCGATGGTGCTGCTAGCTCGACCCCCAATCATCAGAGCAGCTGAGTGGAGGTGTTCGCCATCGAACGATATCAGAGCCATTTGGTGGAACGTCTTGATGTCGTTGTTCATCGGTAGATTCACAGTGAACTCATTTCGTGATGCGAGAGCCTCAGCGAGCTTATCACGCCCAGCGCTGGGGGCCTTGTAGACGTATCCGTAGATATCAGAGTGACGACTCATTGAAGAACTCGGATATCGTTAAGTGAACGGATGCGAGCGGTTGCTGATTGAACAGATCTGTCAACTTTCTGTACGTTGAGGTCCGCTACCCGGGGGAGTGGACGCTACGATTGAGAGGAAAGAAGTACATTGACGATGATCCAGTGCAGCCTCACAACAGCTCGATCCTCAGGTCCTCGGCCGAGCCCTCGACCAGGGGCTCCTCCACGCCGTTGCGGAAGCTGACCGGGTCGTAGCCCTCGCCCGTGGCGGTGGCCCGGGCGGTGACCTCCACCTCCAGGGTGGTGGAGTGCTCGCGGAGCCAGGAGAGCGCCCGGTTGAGGCCGAACAGGCCACCGGCATCGACCCTGGCCCGGAGTGCCACCTGGCGCGCACGTTGGCCCACCGGCGGCCTGGGGGGCGCCACCGGGGATGGTGGCTGCGTGCCCGGCTCTGCCACCGGGATGGGCGAGCGGTCGGTCGGCTCGGGGTAGACGGCCGGCGAAGGGGGTGGGGCCAGCTCCTCGGCCAGCTGGGGGGTCAGCACGGCTGCGTCCCCGCCCAGGTCGACCTCGGCGGGATCGAGGCTCACCCCTCGCCGGAGCAGGTCGGGGTTGCGCAGGTGGGGCTTGCCGTCGACCAGCTCCAACCCGACGCTGTAGGCCAGCTTCCCCGCCTTGACCCCGGCGGCGATCGCGCGGGCGAGGTCGGAGCGGTCCTTGAGCTTCGTGAACTCGAAGATGGAGAAGCACCAGTCGACCAGCTCCGAGCAGCGGACGAAGGGCCGCTCGGGCCCCAGCCCGGCGAGAGCGATCAGCCGGTCCACCGTGACCTTTTCGAAGACCCGGTGGGAGAGCGCCTCCATGACCCGGTCGGCCAGCCGCCGGCCGGCGGTGAGCAGCGGGCGCAGGTCCACCTCCTCCAGCTCGTAGGGGAGATCGCTGGGCGTTGTCTCGGTGCGCCCCACCGGGATCACCGCCCTAGCGTAGGCGTGCCGGACCGCCCCCTCCAGGTCGCGGTCGGCGGCGGCCTGCCGCTCCCGCAGCTCCTCGAGCTGCTCTGGGAGGAAGCGCTGGCGCGAGGTCAGGGACTGGATGGCCAGCCGGATGCGGGCCGCCGCCCGGGCCCGGTCGAATTGGCTCGGGTCGGGCAGCACCAGGGCCAGGCCGTTGCGGTAGGCGCGTGGCCCCCCGCGCGCCTGCTCGATGAAGCTCCGCAGCGGCTGCCGAGCCTCGCTCCAGTCCGGGTGCAAAAAGACCAGCTGGAAGGCCGGCACCCGGTCCGGGACCGCCCCCGGCTCGTTGGGCCACACCACCGATCGGCGGCTCTCCCGCAGCTCTGTCTCCAGCCGCTCTCTGACCGCCTCCAGCACCTCCTCGGTGGAGAGCTTGTTGGCCTCGTCTCGGATCAGCTTGCTCAGGTTGGCCACCGGCTCGAAGCGGTAGCGTCGGCCCACGTAGTGGAGGAAGATCTCCTCCTCGCGCAGGTCGTGCAGGGCGGCCACGATCACGTTCCGGTCCAGGCCCGGGACCAGGGTGGCGGCGACCAGGTCGCTCTCCAGCACCCCCCGCTCCTCGCCCTCTCGGCTGCCGAAGCTGTAGAGCATGACCGCGGTCGCCATCCGGGTCCCCACCCGCAGCTGCTCCAGGGCCGGCGAGTCGGCCCCGACCCGGTGGTCGACGACGGCCGCCCCCGAGCCCTCGGCGACGATGTCGGCGTCGAGCACCGAGCTGTAGGGCTCGCGCTCGCCGACCTGGGTGAAGAAGGCCCCCCGGGTGGCCTCGTCGGCCAGGTTGACCTCGCCCGGGCCGATCAGGGCGCTGTCGCTGCCCCGCTGCCAGAGGTCGTGGACCACGCAGGCCAGGAACTGGAGGGCGCCCCGGGTGCGCTGGTAGCTGGGCAGGCTGCCCCAGCGGTGGTGCATGAGGTCGAGCAACTCGGGGTGGAAGGGGTAGGCGGCCAGGATGCGCTCCTCCAGGCGCCGGGCCTGGGCGTCCGCCTCCCGGCGGGCGTCCTCGGTCTCCGCCTCGGCCCGGAGCTGGCGGCGGAGCAGGTCGGCGTAGGCCTGGGCCACCTGACGGCGCACGGCCAGGTCGCCCAGGTCGGCGAACAGCCGCCGCTGCACCACCCGCATGACCTCGTCCCCGCTCACCGGCTCGCGCTTGGCGTCGACCCGGCTGACCAGGTGCTCCAGCTCGCTCAGCAGCCCCTCCGAGCCCGCCGCCTCGCCGGCGCTGGCCTGGAGGCTGTAGACCATGGCCGTCTGGGGGCGGGTGTTGGCCACCTCGGTCAGGGCCTGGACGAAGAGCATGGCCTGGCGGCCCAGGGTGGAGTCGCCCTGGGGGATGGCGCGCGCCTTCTCGACGTAGAACAGCACCTCGTCGAGCAGGAGCAGCACCGGCCCCTCCCCCAAGAGGCGGCGCAGGGTGTCCCCGCCGGGGGCGGAGCGGGCCCGGTCGTGCTCGGCGACCAGGTCGTAGCGGCCCAGCTGCCGGCCCAGCTCGCCCCACAGGGTGTGGGTCTGGGTGCCGTCCGGCCAGGGCCGGGGGCTCAGGGGGTCCAGCTCCTCGCCGGAGAGCACCACCACCCGGACCGGGCCGGGATCGGGGAGGCCGGCCAGCTCGGGGACCCCGGCCGCCGCCTGGCGGTCGCGGGCCAGGTGGAGGAGGGCGAGCAGGGAGTGGGTCTTGCCGCCCCCGAAGGGGGTGCGCAGCTGGACCACCCGGTTGCCGGCGCCACCGGCCAGCACCCCCTCCACGTCCCGGAGCAAGGAGCGGATGCCCTCGGTGAAGTAGGTGGCGGCGAAGAAGCGCTCGGGGCGAGTGTAGACCTCGGGCGCCCCGGGGGCGCGGCGGAAGACCTGGGCCAGGTTGACGGCGTAGGTGCCGAGGTCCAAGGCCCCACCCGTGACATCGGGATGGGGACGGGCGACCGAGGTCCAGGGGACGAGCCGATAGGCAGAGCTGCGCTCGGGCATCAGACCAGCAGGTTCTCCTCCACCACGTAGCGCCAGGAGCCGAGCAGGCGCTCCGCCGCCTGCTGCTCCGGCGCCTTGCCGTCCCCGGCCCCGGGGCGCAGGGCCACCCCGGCCAGGGCCTGCATCACCCCCCGGAGCAGGGCCACGTCAGGACGGGCCTGGGCCAGGTACTCCTTCAGCTCACCCCTTCGGTGCTCGGCCCGCCAGAGCAGGCCCTGGGCCACGTCGATCAGGGCAGCCGGCCCCATCCCCGTCTCCGAGGGCAGCCCGAGCCCGGGGTCCTCGCCGCGGGCCTCGAAGTCCCGCAGCTGGACGGTGGAGCCTTGCTTTCGGACCAGGGGGTTGGGGCCGCCGGTCAGGCCCCGGGGGCCGTCCAGCTCCACCCCGGTGGCCCGGGCCAGGTTGTTCATCTCA
>Ga0209061_1003610_pt1 | contig 16417 bp, 16 predicted proteins | sample Coa_R1_10_FD_187157 | JGI IMG/M metagenome (GOLD analysis project Ga0209061, IMG submission 187157) | Surface soil microbial communities from Centralia Pennsylvania, which are recovering from an underground coalmine fire - Coalmine... | ecosystem: Environmental > Terrestrial > Soil >...
CCGCGAGATCCTCGGAGGTGGCACGGTCGCACACAAGCGGGACCATGCCGATCTCGAGGATCATCCGCGCCTCGGTGATGTCGGCCGCGCTCACCACGGCCATGCTCAGCAGGTCAGCCAGCCCCTCGCCGACACGGTCGCTGGTCGGGGCCGTGACGAATGCCCCGCCGCGGGCACCTACCCGGATCTCGACCAGGCCGCTGGACTCCAGCATGCGCAGGGCCTCGCGCACAGTGACCCGGCTGACGCCGAAACGCTCGCACAGATCGCGTTCGGGAGGCAGCCTGTCCCCGGGCTTGAGCTGGCCCTGGCGGATCAGCAAGCGGATCTGCTCGACGATGATCTCGGAGATGCGGCCCACGCTGACACGGCTGAAAAGGTCCGGTTCCGCAGGAGAGGCGGCGACACCGGCACCGGCGACCGGAGAGTTCTCCCGCACGGTGGCCATCGCTCCTCCTTCCCCTTCCCCGGCGTGCTGCGGGTGCGCTGCCCCTGTTTTAGAGGACTGCCATCCGTGAACTATACGTGAGGCATTATGGTTAACCCAATTTGATCGCGGCCCGCGGGCGTCCTGGCCGGACAGCGGTGCTTGCCAAGCAGCCGCCTGTGGCTCATAATGGTATGACCTTAGTCCTATTGACCGGGAGGAACCTGGTGCCGCATTCGCAGCCGGCGGCTGGCGCGCCCGTCCGCGCAGACGCCGATGCCCTCATCGTGGGCGCCGGGCCCGCCGGCCTGTACGCCGCCTACTACGCGGGATTTCGCGGCCTGTCCGTCGTGGTCATGGATTCCCTGCCCGAGATCGGCGGCCAGGTATCCGCGATGTACCCGGAGAAGCTCATCTACGATGTCGCCGGGTTCCCGGCCATCCGCGGCCGTGACCTGATCGCCGGGCTCGCCGCCCAGGCCGGGCGTTATGCGCCGAGGTACCTGCTGGGAGAGGAAGCGCGTTCCCTGGAGTACACCGGCGGCGTCCCCGTCGTCACCACCTCGTCGGGGTCGCGGGTGCGTGCCGGGTTCGTCGTCGTGACGGGCGGGATCGGCCGGTTCACGCCCAGGAGGCTGCCCGCGCTCGCCCCCTTCGAGGGCAGGGGAGTCGTCTACTTCGTGCCGCGGCCCGAGGACTACAGGGATGCCGATGTCGTGGTCGTCGGCGGCGGCGACAGCGCCTTCGACTGGGTGCTGACACTGGCGCCCCTGGCCCGCTCGGTGACGCTGGTGCACCGGCGTGAGACGTTCCGGGCGCACGAGGCCCTGGTCAGGCAGGTACGCGAGCTGTCACTGCCGGTCCTCACCAGCGCGGAGGTCGTGGCCGCCTGCGGCGACGGCTGCATCGAGGCGGTTGACGTGGCCGACAGGCGCAGCGGGGAAGTCCGGCGGCTCAAGGCCCAGGGGGTCGTCGCCGCGCTCGGCTTCACCGCCGACATCCGGGTCCTCGAAGCGTGGGGGCTGAAGGTGACCGGCCGGCACCTGCCCGTGGACACGACCATGGCGACCAATCTCGACCGGGTGTATGCCGCCGGGGACATCACCGACTACCCCGGCAAGGTGCGGCTCATCTCCGTCGGTTTCGGCGAGGCGGCGACCGCGGTCAACAACGCGGTGGCAGCGCTCGATCCGGGAGCCGGGCTGTTCCCCGGCCATTCCAGTGATCTTCCCGGCCGGCCGGGCGATCTCCCCGGCCAGCCTGATGACATTTCCCCCCGGTCCGGCACCATTCCCGCCCGTCCCGGCGGCCCCCCCGCCCGTCCCGGCGGCGCGGATGGCCGTTCCTGTGACGTGCCCGCGCGCCCCGGTGGTTCCCCGGCCCGTCCCGGCGGCCGGGCCCGCTGCGCCGGAAGCGGCCGGGCCCATCTCAACGGCAGCGGCCGTGCCCCCTCCATCGACGCAGCCTAAGCGAGGACCTGCCCATGCCCTATTTCATCGCCGCCCCCTGCATCGACGTGAAGGACAAGTCATGTATCGAGGAGTGCCCGGTTGACTGCATCTATGAGGGTGAGCGCAAGCTCTACATCAACCCGGCGGAGTGCATCGACTGCGGCGCGTGCGAGCCAGTCTGCCCGCAGGAGGCGATCTTCACCGACTGGCGGGCACCGGACGAGGTCATCCAGTTCCTGGCAGACAACAAGCGGTTCTTCGAGGAGGTGCTGCCCGGCCGCTCCGAGCCGGTCGGCAACCCTGGCGGCAGCGACAGGATCGGCCCGGTAGGTGCGGACACGCCGATGGTGCGGTCCTGGGCAGCCGACGGCTGACATCCGGTGCCTGTGCCGGGCGGGGGCCGCCCGTCCCTCGACGGCCCCCTCCTTCATCGATATTATTGTTAGACCAATTAGCGAAGGAGTCGTCATGGCGAACAGCGGGCGGGTGTTCCTCCGGGGGCTGACATCGGAGAACTACAGCCTGAAGGAGTTCCGGGCGGCGCAGCTCGCCGCCCCGAGGGTCCGCAACGGCTCCGTCGTCGTCGACGACGGCAAGGTCGGGCACTCCGGCGACTCCGATCAGTCCAGGACGTGGTGGCGGATCGGCCCCGGCGACGACCCGTTCCTCACCCAGACCCTCCAGGTCCACTTCGTCCAGCTCCCGCCGCGGTCCTCCAACCGCGGCCACGGCCACCAGAACGAGGCCGCCTTCTACATCCTCGAGGGGCGCGGTTACGAGATCCACGACGGCCAGCGCTACGACTGGTCCGCCGGCGATCTCGTCCTCGTGCACACCGACTCGGTGCACCGCCACTTCAACCCCTACGACGAGCAAGCCACGGCCCTGGTGATGAAAGCGAAGTGCGCGTGGATGTACCTGGGCCTGATCCAGCAGGGGCGCGGCGGCCCGCTGCCCGGCGCGGAAAAGTTCGGGCCACGCGAGGACTGGTCGCAGATCTGGACGCCGGGCGTGGAGCAGCGCAAGAAAGTCGTCAAGCCGGCCGACACGCGGTGGGAGACGACCCCGCTGGGCCGCGTGCGGGTGATGTCGTCCCCGGAGCGGACCGACGTCCGGACGTTCAGCGTGGACGTCTTCGAGCTGGACATCCCGGCGGGCAGCCGTTCGGGGAAGCGGTGGCACATGGCGGACGAGGTCCTCTACGTGCTGTCGGGTTCCGGCTACAGCCTGCACTGGGAAGTCGCGGCCGACCTCGACGACAGGTACTACGCCCGGATCGCCAGGGAGCCGGCCCGCTACGAGATCACGGCCGGTGACACGCTGTACGTCCCGCAGAACACGGTCGCCCAGCACTTCAGCGCGGGCGGCCAGCCGCTGCGGCTGCTGTCGGGGCAGAACCGCCTGTTCAAGCAGCTCGGCTACGACCGCGTCGCCTACCTGGAGAACGCTCCCGAGTTCGACGCGGCCGGCGCGGAACCGGCGCGGGCATGATGCGGCGTGCCCCCTGCCAGGGCAGGGGGCACACGGAACCGCCGCGGGCACGGGCCAGCCTGGTCAGGCACGCAGTGGCGGGGCGCACGGGCATGCAGAAAAGCAGGGCGAACGTCTGGGCCGGCAGGACCGGGAAGGAGGTGACGGCATGACACAGCAGGGCCAGCAGGCGGCTGCGGCCTGGCGCGACGCCGGCTTCGCCCGGTCCTGGGCGGAACGCGATTCGTTCCGCGACTTCCTGGATCTCCCGCGGCAGATGGCCGCGGTCATCGTCGCGGGCGACAACCCGGAACCCGCCTGCATCGTCGACATCGGCGCGGGGCCGGGAGCGGTGCTCGCCGTCTTCCTCGGGCAGTTCCCCTCCGCCAGGGGAATCTGGGCCGACGCGTCCGAGGCCATGCTCGCCCTGGCGAAGGAGCGGCTCGCGCCGTTCGGTGACCGCGTGGACTACCGCGTCACCGACATGACGGACCTGGCAGGCGCCGGCCTCCCGGCGGGCGCGGACGTCATCACGACCTCCCGGGCCGCCCACCACCTGGACCGCGAGGGCCTTTTTGCCTTCTACGCCCAGGCCGCCGCGCTCCTCGCGCCGGGTGGCTGGCTTGTCAACCTCGATCACATCGGGCCGGCCAGCGCGGCCGGGCCCCCGGGGGCGGCAGGCCTTGACGACGTGTGGGACCGGCGCCTGCGGGCGGCGCGCAAGCGGTTCGGCGTCTTGCCCGACGGTCCCAGGCACCACCACAACTACCCGCTCACCAGCGTCAGCGATCACCTGGACGCCTTCGCGGCGGCCGGGATCACCGACGTCGAGGTGGTCTGGCGGGCCTTCTACACCTGCCTGTTCATGGGCCGCACGGCCTCCTGAACCACCACGGCCCGGCACGAGAAAGATCAGGACAGCCATGCTGAAGCAGGAGATCAACGAGCTGCTCACCCGGACCGGACCCGGGACGCCGATGGGCGCCCTGTTCCGGCAGTACTGGATCCCCGCCCTGCTCGCCGAGGAGCTTCCGGAGAACGACTGCCCGCCGGTACGGGTCAAGCTGCTTTCCGAACGGCTGATCGCCTTCCGCGACACCGAGGGACGGTACGGCCTCATCGACGAGTTCTGCGCCCACCGCGGCGTCTCCCTCTGGTTCGGGCGCAACGAGGAATCGGGGCTGCGCTGTGCCTACCACGGCTGGAAATACGATGTCACCGGCCAGTGTGTCGAGATTCCCTCCGAGCCGGACGAGAGGCAGTCCAGCCTGTGCAGGAAAATCAAGCTGACGAGCTATCCGCTCGTGAAGATCGGTGACGTCCTCTGGACGTACATGGGCGACCCGAAGACGACGCCGGACCTGCCCCAGTGGGAGTTCGCGCGGGTGCCCCCCGAGCAGACGTACACGTCCAAGCGGTGGCAGGAATGCAACTGGCTGCAGGCGCTGGAGGGCGGGATCGACTCCAGCCACGTCTCCTGGCTGCACTCGTCGGGCCTGCGGGACGATCCCCTGTTCAGGGGCGCCCAGGGAAACAAGTACAACCTCTCGGACTTCAAAGTGTTCTTCGAGGTCGTCGAGTCCGACGGGGGGCTGTTCATCGGCGCCCGGCGGAACGCCGAGGAGGGCCATTACTACTGGCGTATCACGCCGTGGGTGATGCCGTGCTTCACGATGATCCCCCCGCGCGGGGATCATCCCGTGCACGGCCACTTCTGGATCCCCATCGACGACGAGAACTGCTGGGCGTACAGCTTCGACTATCACGCCGCCCGCCCGCTGACGCAGCAGGAACTCGACGCGATGCGAGCCGGTCACGGCGTGCACAACGAGTACGTTCCCGGCACGTACCGGCCGCTCCAGAACAAGGACAACGACTACATGATGGACCGCGCGGCGCAAAAGCGCGGCGAGACCTTCTCGGGGGTGAAGGGGATCGCGATGCAGGACGCGTCTTTGCAGGAGAGCATGGGGCCGATCGTGGACCGCACGAAGGAGCGGCTCGTCTCCACAGACAGCGGCATCATCATGGCCCGCAGGAAGCTCTGGAAGGCCGTCGAGGCACTGCGCGACGCGGGCGTCCAGCCGCCTGGTGTCAACCCCGAGCACCACAAGGTGCGCTCGGCGGCGGTCGTGCTGCCCAAGGATGCGGCCTTCATCGACGCTTGCCGCGAGGACCTGACCGTGCGGCCCGGCGTGCGCCACGCCTCCGTCTGAGGAGCACCTGCCTGACATGCAACGCCAGCCGACACTGCTGAACAGCTGCGCCAGGGCGGCGACAGCCGCCGAGGCGCGCTTCCGGATCAGCCGCCGCGACGACAAGGTCCCGCGGGCGTCCCGGATCATCGCCCTGGACGAGCGGGCGGCCGGGGTCGTGCGCCGCCTGGCCGCTCAGCGCTGGAGCGGCGGTCATTTCCTCACCGCCGAGGCGGTCGTTCCCGTCAACGGCTCCCGGGGCGACCCGGACGACATGACGCTGCGCACGCCCGGCGGATCGGTGGTGCTGCTGTCCGACGAGCTCGCCGGCGCCGACGTCGTGGTGATGATCGCGACGGCCCAGACACGCGCGGAGGCGGCTTCGGTGATCGGGAATGCCTGCGCGGCACGCGGGATCATGTCCGTCGGGCTGGTCATCCCGGGCGCCGCCACAGCTGACGCTGTCGTCTCGGCGCTGCGGCCCAACGCGATGGTGCTCGTGGTCCTGAACGATGAGGGCGATGTTCCCGAGATACTCACGGCGCTGCGGGTGTAGGCGCACGCCCGGGCGCCCCGGAGGTTCCGGCGGGACGGGCCATGGCTGAGAAGGTGACGATCGGCGCCCTCCAGCAGATGAAGCGCGAGGGCCGGAAGATCGTCGGGGTGGTTGCCTGGGACTACCAGATCGCCGTGATCGCCGAACGGGCCGGGGCGGACGTCATCTCCGCCGGTGACTCGGTGGGCGTGAACCTCTGGGGCCAGCGGAGCCCGCTGGAGGTGACGATGGAGCAGATGCTCATCGTCTGCCAGGCCGTACGGCGGGGCACCAGCAGGGCCCTGGTCAGCGCCGACATCCCGTTCGGGCCGGTCCAGGAGGGACCGGGCAGCGCGGTGCGCGCCGCCATCCGGCTTGTCAAGGAGGCGGGCGCGGACCTGGTGAAGGTCGACAGCGCGGCCGATTTCCCCGAGGCGGTGTCCGCCATCGCCCGTGCGGGCATCCCGGTGTGGGCGCAGTTCGGGATCACGCCGCAGACGGCGCTGCGCCACGGCGTCTCCTACGCCAGGCTGTTCTCCGCCGGGGCCCAGGTGCCGCCGGAGATGACAGGCGAACTGGTGGCCGACGCGAAGAAGCTGGAGGAGGCGGGCGCGTCGCTGCTCGACTTCACGAACTCGGGGCCGGTGGCCGGGCCGGACGTGACCCGTGCCGTCTCGATACCGGTCCTCGGCGGTGCCGGCGGCGGCCCGTGGCTCGACGGCCGGATCCGCATGGCCCACGCCGCCATCGGCTACGCCGCCTCGGCCCTCGACGACAGGCCCGACACGTACGCCAACGTCGCCGGGATCACGCTGGAGGCCCTCTCCGCCTACGCCACCGACGTCCGCGCCGGACGACAGATCAGGGGCGGCATCCCGGTCCCGCCCAGCCGGGAGTGATACGCCATGCCCACTGCCGTCATCGACGGGATCGCCACCAGGTACGAGGTGACCGGGTCCGGGCCGCCGCTGCTCATGTTCTCGCCGGGCGGTTTCAACGCGGCGCTGGAGAACTGGTCGTCGCTGGGCATCTACCGGCGGCTGAGGCTGCTGGACCACCTCACGGCGGCGTACACGTGCATCACGTTCGACCGCAGGGAGTCCGGGCTGTCGGGCGGCCGGGTGGAGCGCGTCACCTGGGCCGACTACGCCGCCCAGGGCAGGGGGCTGCTCGACCACCTCGGGATCGGGCGCTCGCACCTGATGGGCGGCTGTGCCGGGTGCTCCGTGGCCATCGCCCTCGGGGCATCCTGCCCCGGGCGGGTCATGAGCATGGTGCTGTACTGGCCGGCGGGAGGCGCGAAGTACCGGATCAGGCAGCAGTCCCGGTTCGCGCAGCACCTGGCGTTCGCCGCGGAACGGGGCCTGCCGGAGGTGGCCGCGCTGGCCGCCGGCTCAGAGCGTGGCTTCACGCAGGATCCCCGCGTCGGCCCCTGGGCCCCCGTCATCCGCACCGACCAGGAGTTCGCCAGCGGCTATGTGAAGCAGGACCCTGGCCGCTACCAGATCACCGTTAGCGGGATGGCCCGCGTGCTCTTCGACCGCGACACCGTGCCGGGAGCCGAGCCGGAGGACCTGCTGCGGCTGGAGCTCCCCGCGCTCGTCATCCCCGGCCACGACGACTCGCACGCCACCTCGGCAGCCCGCTACCTGGAGGAATGCCTTCCCCGCGCGGAGTACTGGGACATCCCGGTCAGCGACCAGACCGAGGAGACCGTCCCCGCCCGGATCCGCGAGTTCCTCGGCGCGGCGGACCGCGACGCCCGCTGAGCACGGCCTGGCGACTCTCAGGTCCCTCTCGGGACGGTGTGCTTGCCTGTCATCACGCTGGAGGTGCCGGCCTCGGGTGGCTGCCCCGGCATTGCGACCGTCAGGCTGCCGCTAGGTGACCGGGCCAAGGACGCCGGTCCCGCGGCCAGTGAGCTGAACGATGCCTCCCGCCGGGCGGCGGCAAGGCCGGGTTCCGGCTGGAGGGCGCCAAACGCGGCGCGCACGCCGCGCGGGCCTTCCCTCATGGCCTCTGATGAGCTACGGTTACAGCAAATGGTATGACCATAATTCCTCGGGAAGAGGAGGCAGGCGTGACTCAGCAGAAGTCCAGGACGATCCGGCTGGCGATCATGAACGCGGTGCACGATCTTGCCGTCATCGTTGCACGCGACGAGGGATACTTCGCCGACGAGGGGCTTGACATCGAGTTCGTGACCGCGCCGGGGATGGCGCAGGTCACCACCGACTCCGAGATCCTCAAGAGGCAGATCATGTTCGACCGGCCGCTCGACACGATGTACAACGAGGGCGGCCTCGACCAGTACCGCATGTGCGAATGGGGGATACTGAAGCGCGCCGTGGAGGCCACAGACTGCGGCCTGCGCTCGCGCAAGATCGTCGCCCTGGGCTCCGCGATGTCCAAGTTCGCCATCGTGGTCGCGCCCGGCTCGGAGTTCTACGAGCCGGAGCAGCTCAAGAACACGCCCATCGCCGTGACCCCGTACAACGGCTCGAACTTCACGACGCTGAAGATGATGGAGGGCTTCCTTGCCCGCGAGAACCTGAAGACCGTGGAAGCCGGGACGATGCGTGACCGGCTGGAGGCGGTACGGCGCGGCGAGGTGGGCGCCGCCTGCGTCATGGAGCCATGGATCAGCGTTGCCCAGAAGCAGGGCTTCCGCATCCTCATCGAGGCCCACTCCAGCAGGAGCGAGGCGGCCAGCGAGGACCTCGACGGCCCCACGCTGGCGGCGATGTTCCGGGCCGAGGCACGGGCGGCGGAGAAGCTCAGCTCCGACCCCGCTCCGTACCTGCACTACCTGACGCGGGAGACCGGCGGCCTCCTCGAGCCTGACGAGCTGCAGGCGTGGCGGCTCGTGTACACCGCGCCGCAGCCGTACACCCGTGAGCGGTTCAAGGACACCTATGACTGGATGGTGAGCTGGGACATGGTGCCCGCCGGCGCCACGTTCGAGAACACCGTCGACAACCGGGCCTGGGAAGACGAGTGACGAAGGACAGGCCGATGGCGAAGGACGCGCTCGTTTCCGAGGAGATGGCGAAGAAGTTCGCGACGGAGAAGGACACGCCGTATCTGCGGTGGGTACGGGACGAGGGTCTCGGCATCATCAGCGCGCACTACGTGCCGGACCTTCGCACCGTCGAGCTGAAGCCGTGGCAGCGCCGCGGCGGTGCCGGCGTCTTCATCAACCACGAGGCGTCGCGGACCTCGAACGACTGCTACGTTTGCGAGATCCCGGCCGGCGGCACGCTGGCCCCGCAGCGTCAGCTCTACGAAGAGATGATCCTGGTCCTCGACGGCCAGGGCTCGACGGTGGTGTGGAACGACGCCGGCGACCGCGCCAGTTTCGAGTGGGGGAGCGGGGCGCTGTTCGCGATCCCGCTGAACACCTGGCACCAGCACTTCAACGGATCGGGGCGGCACGCCGCCAGGTTCGTCGCGGTCACCAACCTGCCGCAGGTCATCAACCTCTACGACGACGTGGACTTCGTCTTCAACACCCCGCACGACTTCAGGAACAGGTTCGCCGGAGAACCCGGCTACTTCTCGGCCAAGGGGGAGCAGAAGGGACTGCTGCTCGCGACCAACTTCGTCGCGGACGCCGTCCGCCTGCCGCTCCAGGAGGCCAGGGAGCGTGGCGCGGGCGGCGGCCACATCAGGTTCGCGATGGCGAAGGGCTCGATGAACAGCCATATCTCGCAGTTCCCGACCGCGACCTACAAGAAGGCTCACCGGCACGGCCCGGGTGCGCACGTCATCATCCTGTCCGGCAAGGGGTACAGCCTGATGTGGCCGGAGGGCGAGCAGCCGAAGCGGTACGACTGGCAGCCCGGGTGCATGATCGTCCCGCCCAACATGTGGTTCCACCAGCACTTCAACACCGGCCGGGAACCGGCCCGCTACCTGGCGTTCAAGCACGAGGTCGTCTCGGTCCGCAACGCCCAGGGCGTGCCGAAGGCGTGGATCAGCCAGCGCGTCGGCGGTGACCAGATCGACTACGCCGACGAGGCGCCGGTCGTCCGGAAGCTCTTCGCCGACGCGCTTGCCGCCGAGGGGCTGGAGCCGAGGATGGACGAGGCGTACGAGGCCGAGCTCGCGGACCTCCCGCCGAAGCCCGGCGAGGCCACGTCCGGTGCGCAGCCGGCTTGACGGCGGTCCAGACGGTGCGGTAGGGCGGCACCGGCAGCACAGACCGTCACCACGCGGACGCGGGTGACGCACCGGTCCCGCCCGAGCAGAACCCGATCTGGCAGCAGGACAACGTCATGCTGCGCAGCCTCGGCATCGACATAGGCTCGGCGGGTACGCAGGTCGTGTTCTCCCGGCTGCACTTCCGGCGGCTCGGTGAGGACCTCACGAGCCGGTACGTCGTGGTGCGGCGGGAGAACGTCCACCGGTCCCCGGTTCGGCTCACCCCGTATGTCGGTGATCACCAGATCGGCAGCGCGCGGACCAGCGCTCTCGTCGGACAGGCGTACCAGGACGCGCGGCAGTGTCCCGGCGACATCGGTACGGGGGCGGTCATCCTGACCGGCGAGGCGTTGCGGCGCGGCAATGCCAGGCAGATCGCCGACGCCCTGGCTGCCCGCTGCGGCGATCTCGTCTGCGCGAGCGCTGGCCACCACATGGAGGCCATGCTTGCGGCGTACGGGTCCGGAGCGGCCCGGGCGTCCCGTGACCAGCAGGCGCGCGTCCTCAACATCGGCATAGGCGGCGGCACCACCAAGCTCGCGCTCCTGGAGAGCGGCCGGGTGGTCGCCACCGCCGCGTTGCACGTCGGCGGACGGCTCCACGTGGTCGATGCCGACGGCCGGCTCGTCCGCCTGGACCCGGCAGGACGAGACCACGCCGCACGTGCGGGCTTCTCCTGGCCGCTCGGGGACACGGTAGAGCCCGCTGCCCTTGACCGGGTGGCGGACGAGATGGCCGGTATGGTCATCGCGGCGGTCAGCGCACGTCCCCTGCCCGATCAGGTCAGGCGGCTTTTCCTGACCGAGCCGATCGACGACCTCGGCCGCGTCGATTCAATCATCTTCTCCGGCGGGGCGGCCGAGTACGTCTACGGCCGCGAGGCGCGCGACTTCGGGGATTTCGGCCGCCGGCTGGAGGCGGCCATCCGCGCCCGTGTCGCTGCCGGAGCGCTGCCGGCCGTCGTCGCGCCGACTGGCGAACGCATCCACGCGACGGTGCTCGGTGCCTCCGAGTACAGCGTGCAGCTCAGCGGGAACACCAGCCACACCTCCCGCGCCGATGCGCTGCTTCCGCGCCGGAACCTCCAGGTGCCCCGCCCCGGCTACACACCAGGCACGCCGGTCGATCCGGATGCGCTTGCCAGGGCCATCCGCCGCCACCTCGTAGCCTTCGACGCCGACAATACGAGCAGTGAGATAGTGCTCTCGCTCGACTGGACAGGCGTCCCCTCACATGAGCGGATCAGTGAAACGTTGAGCACCTTCGATGAATCGACGAATGTAGCGCGAGAGGGGTGCCCTTCAACGTGTGCAAAAACAGGAATCGTTGCCCACGGAGCCTCGCCCGGCAGCTGTTCCCCGCGGAAATCCTGCGGCAGTGGCCGGTACAGCACGGCAAGGAGTTCCGGATCGCGCTCTGCGAGCAGGTCATGGACCGCCCACGCGCTGGCGAGCAGGCTTGTCCCGCCCTTGACAGCGGGGCGTACGCACAGGAGACCGATGACATCAGTGCGGTCGGCACGAAATGGCAATCCCGCAGAACTCTGATGGCCCCTCTGAGTTGGAACTGAAATGTCGGCACCCATATCCTCCACTCGTACAAGCAGCGCGCCGTCCCGCCGCTGGCTTACAGGCTGCCCGATACACAGACCAAGGGCGAGATAAGCTGCTGTGGCTTCTTCCTCGCTGAGAACGCCGACTGGGAACCCCTGCACACGAAGAAGCCCGGGAATCCGGCCAAGCGTTCACGGATGGCGTGCACGAGCGGGGTGACAGGAGCCAGCAGTACTGTCAGTGCCTCACGGGCCGCAGAACTAGCGTTCTGATGATCAAATCTGAAGGCGTGACCCGCAGCAACCAGCGCTTCGATGGTTGCGGGTTCGAGAGCGAGCCGCCATGTGGGGTCGTTGACAAGGTCGCGAGCAAACCATCCGCGCCCGATTACCTTCGGCTGCGGCACAGTTGTCATCTCCCTCCTCTCCTCGTTCCGCGCCTGCTGGGTACACAAGCTGAGACCAGTGGCTTGATCGACCGCAGATTGGGCAGATACTCGACTACCTCCCACAGTTGGCCGGCCGCCCCGTCGCCGAGTTCAGGGTCGACAAGCGAGGCTGCCTTCGCCTGGAACTGCTCAGTATTAAGCGGCCGGTCAGGGTGACCGTGCTGCTGAGTTACCACTGCGGTGGCTTCCCGGCCATCTACGGTTTGCATAATAAGGCGACAGCCAAGTCGTCCGCGCTCGTTCAGCTCCCGATCAAATGCGGGATCCACGGTAAGCGCCGTGCGATCCATCAGCCGAACAATGCCGGGGTCAGTCCACGGCTCCCCGTGGTAGCTCGCTGCCGATAGATCACCGTCACGAACCGCAACTGCCACGGCGAATGGAGTACTGTGGTCGGCGCTTTCCCGAGTCGTCGGGCGAAACGCCTCCGGACCGCCTTGTACCCCTGCTGCGACTTGGCTGTGTCCCCAAAGGTTGATGCATTCGATGTCCTCGGGGCCGTTGAGGTTGAGGTGGTGGCGGGCCGCGATCGCCGCTTCAATTGCTGCCTGTACGTAGATCTGTGCCGGGTAGCGCTTGAAGATCATACGCTCAACAGCGGTCGGCACGCACCCAGTCAGGTAACTGAATCGTTCGGTGCGACCATCTGAGGGGAGCCGACGGAATAGGGTTTCCAGTGCATTCGGTGGAGCGCTCAGTCCCTTTTCAGCGAGGTCGGCTGCGCGAACGGCACCGGCAGCGGCCAGGCCTGTCGAGATTGCCTTGATCTCTGTGATATCGCCGGTGCCAAGCCACGACTGAAGGATCAGTCCCGTCATCGTCCCTGCCGTGCCGATGGCGCTGACGACCCGGTCCCTGGGCATCCGGCGGAGACGACCTAGCACGGCCGGGAGTGCCCACGCCACCTGGCTGACCGAGTGGAGACCGCGATGCATCCACAGATAGGCGTCGGCTAGTGCAGCCTGAAGCTCGTAGACGGCGACGATTGCCGTAAGCAGTTCGCGGCCATTGGCGCCTACCGCCTCCGCATCCGCGAGGACGGCGGGTATTGCATCCGAGAAGTGGCCAGTGTCGCGACCCGGGATACCCGCGTATAGGTCGTTCGCGTCAAGGTCACGGACGAGCGTGCAGCCGACCATCGCTGCCGTCTCCACGTCAGCCCTCCCGCCGGTCCCGATGATGGTCGATGTGGTCCGCGTCGGCCGCTTGCCTGCGACTGAGCGTGCGAGCCGTCCAGCACGTCCATGGCGAGCGCCGATTGCGCAGGAAAGTGCATCTGCTAGGCATCGCTGGGCTGCCTTGATCGTTGTTTCAGGCAAATCTTCATAACGGAGGCTAATGGCGAAGTCCGCCATCATTTGCGTACATGTACGTCTGTCAGTCATGGCGTGGCATTCGTTTTAGTATGATTCCTGACGTGGGCGACCGTGCGGGATGCCTGAAAGCGTTTGCAAAAATTATCGAGCTGATGGAGTCGCAGCGCCACCATCACCTCCTGAGGACTGGGGTGCACGATGAGTTTCTCTCTTAGCGTCTGCAGTGCGGCCGATTCGAAAGGTAGCCGCTCATTTACCTTATCCAGGGTGGCGGACAGCCATCGGCACCGAGGCGGTGCGAGCCAGTGCGCGCGGGGACCCGGAGCGGGCGTGTCGGCTCCCGTGCGCGCTCGCCAAGTACTGGCAGCAGCGCGCGACGCAGCGCAGGCTTACTTTTAACTCGTAGGGTCGCCGGGGTCCTTATGGTGGTACGGGGATCGGTGCGGGGTTGCGTGCACCGGGAGCCTGCGGTGATGCGGTACCCGGCACCGCCTGGCCGTGCAGGCGCAATCCTGTTCCGGTGAGGCAGCCGCTGATCAGGCCGGGACGGTACTGGAAACTCTTCAGGCCGTGCCTGATGACGGCGGCCAGGTGGTCCAGCCCGGCGGCGGCGAGGCTGGCCAGCGCGGTGCGGGTCAGCGCGGGCCAGATGCCCTCCGCCGGGTTCAGGTCCGGCGCATACGGGGGCGGGTGGCAGATCCGCGGCCACCCGGCGCTGGCCAGGGCCTGCTTGTCGGCCTGGCGGTGGACATTGAGGTTGCCCCGCGCGGAGCCCAGGTGCGCGCTGCCGGCGGCCGGGGCGAGCGGCCTGATTCGTCTTCGAAGCAGAGCCAGGCGCCCGGCTCCGCCGCGGTCTTTCCGCGGCCGGCCAGTCCTCCTGCTTCCATTTCCCGCTCCGCTCCTCATCACGTCCGCTGGCCTGCCGGGCGGGCCGCTGGGGTGACCAGCCGATCCGGCGCAGCAGCCCCCACACCCCCGGCACGGTGCAGCTGACCCCGGACAGCTTCCAGATCAGCGCCCGCACCCGCACCAGCGTCCACCGCTGATCGGCGTACCCATGCGCGGCCGGCCCGCGCCGCAGCCCCGATGTCAGCCGGGCGGCCTGTCCGGGGCCCAGCCGGGGCAGCGACGCCGGCCCCCCGGCCGCAGCCCCCGGCCGCCTTCCTCGCGCCAGGCCTTCCGCCACCGCTGCACTGTGCGCGCCGTCACCCGCAAGCTCGCCGCGATCTCCGCCGTCTCCTCGCCCGCAGCGAACCGGCCGGCCGTCTCCAGCCGCAGCCGCTCGCGCCGCTCACGGCCCCTGGCAGTCAGCCCGCCACCTGATGCCTATCTCACAGGCAAGGCCCTGCCCAGCATCGCGGCCCCAGACGACCCCGCGCATTAAAGATCAGTAACTCGTCCGTGCCTCAGCGTGAGAACGTGCCTGCACAGCGGGTCAGCCCGGGATCAGTGGCTCGCCGCGTTCCAGGGCGGCGATCTGGTCCAGGCGCCGCTGGTGCCTGCCGCCCGTGAACGGCGTGGCCAGCCAGACTTGCGCGATGGCCTCGGCCAGGGCGGGCGCCACGATCTTGGCGCCCATCACGAGGACGTTCGTGTCGTTGTTGGCGCGGGCGATCCGGGCGATGAACAGGTCGTGGCAGAGCCCCGCGCGCACGCCGGGGATCTTGTTGCAGGCGATCTGCTCACCGGAGCCGCTGCCGCCGATCACGATGCCGCGGTCGGCGTGACCGCCGGTGACCTGGCGGCCCACGTCGGCGCAGAGCGGCGGGTAGTCGACCGTGCCCGTGCCGTCCGTGCCCCGGTCGTCGACCTCGTGCCCCTGGCTGGCCAGCCAGGTGATCAGGTGCGTCTTGAGCGCGACGCCGTTGTGGTCGGCCGCGATGGCGATCCGCATTGTCTCCGTCCTCTCACGGGCCCTGCCGTCCACGGGCCCTGCCGTCCACGGGCCCTGCCGCCCACGGGCCCTGCCGCCCACGGGCCCTGCCGCCGTCCCGGGAAAGAACCTCCCCTGTGCGGCAGTGATAGCCGTCCCCGCGTTATCCAGCCTGGCAGATGAATCATCGGGCCGGTCAGGTGCCGTCCGGTGAGCCATCCGCATGGCCCGGCCTTGAAGGGGAACGGCGGTGTGCCGCCGGGCCGTCACCCGCTGGCGCTGCACGCGTCCGCGGCCTGTCCCGCTACCGCCCGTTCAGCCTGTCAGGCCGAGGGTTCCCTCCGCGAACAGCTCGTCCACGGCGGGTGGCCGGTCGAGGATCTTCTGGCTGACCGCGTGCCGGATGAGCTCCTCGATCATCGCCCGGTTGGGCCCGACTCCGTAGGGGAGCGGGTCGGCTCCGGTGATGTCCGCCACGCGCTTGTACATGAGGTCGGCCGGCGCCGGATCGGTGATCTCGCCGTCACGGAGGCGCCGCACGTAGCGCTGCTTGGCTTCGGCGAACGCGGCGAAGAGCGCGGGGGCCAGGTCCGGGTGGGCTCTCAGCAGCTCGTCCTTGACGACCATCAGGTGATTGATGGGGTAGAGGCCGCGCCGGCGCAGGGCCGCGAAGCCCGCTTCCGCCGCGTCCGGGATCAGCGGGGCCACGCCGGGGCGGCCGGCGGCCACGCTGATGCCGGCCGCGAGCTCGCCGGAGGCGACCAGGTCCGCCATGTCGGCGCCCGGCTCCATCGGCACCACGTTGGCAGGGGGCCGGTACTCGGCGACGTGCTCGTCCCCGGAGAGCACCCACGTCACCCGGCTGAGGTCCACGCCGTACTCGTCGGCCAGGATGCCGCGCGCCCACACGCCGGTGGTCACCGTGTAGCCGCGGTTGACGCCGACG
>Ga0209061_1003611_pt1 | contig 16411 bp, 14 predicted proteins | sample Coa_R1_10_FD_187157 | JGI IMG/M metagenome (GOLD analysis project Ga0209061, IMG submission 187157) | Surface soil microbial communities from Centralia Pennsylvania, which are recovering from an underground coalmine fire - Coalmine... | ecosystem: Environmental > Terrestrial > Soil >...
TCTGAAATCCCTCTGAGAAAGAAAATCGAGCAGGCGCGCAGAGGTGCGCGCCTGCTTCTGGTTAGCTGGCAGCCCGATCTGTCCAGGCCAACGGCCAAACCGCTACGTCGCGGCGGCAGGCCGGAAGAGGGTTCCCGGTTTCCAGGGCAGACCAAGCGCCGGCAGCAACCAGCGATCAACGCCGATCCAGCCGCAGACACGCCATGCAAAGCACAGGAATAAGCCCAGCATACCCAGAATCGGGTTGACGCTGACGGTGCCGGCCAGCAGGTAATTCAGATTCATCAGTACGCCAAAGCCAGCGGCAATCCCCGTCAGAAGACCCAGCAGGAGTCCCAGACCGACCGCCACTTCTCCCCAGGTGATCAGAAATGACCAGAGACCCGCGTTAGGCAGTACGATATGCTGCAAAAACCAGGCATACCAGCCCTGCACAGCGGGATTAGGTCCAGACGTTTTGGCTAACGCTCCTGCCACAAAGCCTGCGATGGCTTTGCCACTGGTCCCCCAGGCAGGGGAGATGACTTTTTCCCAGCCAGCCAGCAGCCACTCGGTTCCCACATACATGCGCACTACGAACCACATGGGAGACGATCCCGTGGAGCCGAGGAAAAAGCGCGAGATCGCCGGGTCGGGAAACGTCTCTGTCGGAGGAGCAGCAGCTAAAGCCGGCCGCTCGCTCGCAAATTGCACGAAGGCGAGGATCAGTGCGAGGACAAACAGGATGAGCAGGGCGAACCCCCAATAGTCATTGGCGCTTGAACCTGTCAGGCCAAGAATGATGTGAACAAGCGTCCAGAGACCTGCTACAACGACGAGTAGTATCCCTATCCCGTATACAGGATTACGCTGCGTGAACATACTCCATCTTTCTCCTTTCTGAATGTTCTCTCAGAGATAATTTCTCCGAAAGCAACTGTTTCATGTATAACCTCATTGATCAAGTGCTGAATCTACCCCATGCTTTCTATTCCCTGGCCCTCATCTACTCTCCAGCATACAGGTTGCACATCACATTCAGGTCACAGCCAGGAGAGGCAGTGTCACAAGGAAGACACAAAATGACGAAAGCGGACCTCTCTTGTTTTCCCGGAGCAGTGGTGATAAGCTATATTCAGGATGGTTGTTGAGATGAGAGGCATGTTCAGGCGATGATTTTCCGCCTGCTGCCAGCACTGCCGGGAAAGAGAAGAGACTGATGCCCGACCCAGCGCATGAAGAGGCAATGGTTTCTCCTGCCTCCGCTCCCTTACACATTAGCGCCACTGGCCTCGACCAGCTTCTGGCTCTCTCCCCGGATGCCTTGATCGTCGTAGATGAGGCTGGTATCATTGTAGCGGCCAACGACCAGGCCGCGACCTGCTTTGGCTATCGCCGCGAGGAACTGGTGCAGATGCCGCTGGAGAGCTTGCTGCCGGCCCGCTTCCGCGAACTGCATGTGGTCCACCGGCAGCACTATGCCAGATCACCACGCACGCGCCCGATGGGTCAGGGTCTGCAACTGGTCGCTCTACGCAAAGACGGCACCGAATTTCCGGTCGATATCAGCTTGCGTCCCGTGATGCTTGATGGCGCCCTGCACATCATCGCGGCCATTCGCGATGTGACCGAGCAGCGCCGCGCCGAGGCCGAACGCCTCCAGCGCCTGGAGCAGATCCGCTTACAGGCAGAGCTTATCAATCTGGCTCCCGATGCCATCATCGTCCGTGATTCCATAGACCGCGTGCTCTTCTGGAATCGAGGTGCCGAGGACCTCTATGGCTGGACCAGCCAGCAAGCCCTGGGCCACCTCACCCACAATCTGCTTCATACCCGCTTCCCTACGAGTCGCGCAGCCATCGACGAGCAAATCGCGCACTTCGGGCACTGGGAAGGGGAGCTGGTGCACACCTGCCGCGATGGCCGCTCAGTGCTGGTCGAAAGCCGCCAGGTGCTCTTCCGCAATGAGCAGGGCCAGCCGAGCGCCATTCTAGAGATTAACCGCGACATCACCGAGCGCCGTGCTGCCGAGCAGGCCGAGCAGCAGGCGCATGCCAGCACCGAGGCTCGCCTGGCTTTCCTCCAGCAGATCCTCGATGCTCTACCCAGCAGCGTCTACCTGGTCTACGGACAGGAGGCGCGGCTGCTGCTTGCCAATCAGGCAGCCAGTTCTGTATGGGGTGCCCGCTGGCCGCTTGACCAGTCGATGCTGGAGTTCCTGCGCGTCAACCAGATCGCGATCTTTGACCCGCAGGGGCATCCGCTCCCCCCTGAGCGCTATGCCACGCTACGCGCTGTGCAGCGTGGGGAGACCGTGTTGCAGCAACAGGAGAGCATCCGGCGTCCCGATGGCTCAAGTCTCCCGGTGCTGGTCAACGCGGTGGTCCTCTCCGTACAGCCTCCCTGGAGGCGCATCACGCAGGAAGATGGACAGCCCACCCGCGTGGTGCTGGTAATGCACCAGGAGGTGACGGCGCTCAAGGAGGCCGAGGCGCTCAAGGACGAGTTTGTGGGGATTGCCGCCCATGAATTGCGCACCCCGCTGGCGGCCCTCAAGGGCTTCGCTGATATGCTGCTCTTGCAAACACAGCGCGGGCATGGGCCACCGCTTGCCGGCTGGCAGCAGGAGGCGCTGGAGGAGATCAAGCAAGCGACCACGCGGCTGGTCACGCTGACCGAGGATCTGCTGGATGTCACGCGCTTACAGGCCGGGCGCTTGCAATTACAGTGCACGCCAACGGATCTGATAGCCCTGATCCGGCGCGTGGCAGGACAGATGCAGCAGACGACCACGCGTCATCAGATCGAGGTGCATACCCCGGAGCAGCCGCTGGTGGCCGACATCGACCTGGAGCGCATGGAGCAGGTGCTGACCAATCTGATCGGCAATGCCATCAAGTACAGCCCGCAGGGAGGACCAATCAGCATTGAGCTGCTCGTCAATACGGAAGAGAATATGGTGCAGGTGAGTGTGAAAGACCAGGGAATCGGGATTCCCAGGCACCAGCATGCGCAGATCTTCGGGCGCTTCATGCGCGCGGACAATGCCCGCACCTGGGGCATTGGCGGGACGGGGCTGGGATTATACCTGTGCCGGGAACTGGTTGAGCGACATGGTGGGCGCCTCTGGTTTGAATCAGAGGAAGGCAAAGGTTCAACGTTCTCTTTCACGCTGCCGCTTGTCGTGGGAGTGGTCTCCTTAGCCAGCGCCGATTTCTCCGATCAGTAGTTCATCCGTCGCTGCCTCGCCGGCGATCTTGCCCAGTACGGTTGCCGTGAGTAATCCGTTGCCGGTGGAGTAGCCCTGGACGCCACGTCCACTCACACCGGCTGCCGCGCCGCCGCCTGCATAGAGGCCAGGGAGCGGTGTGCCGTCCTCGCGTAATACCCTGGCGCGGGTGTCTATCTTCAAGCCGCCCTGCGTATGAAAGAGTGCACCTCGCACATGAATGCCGTAGAACGGCGGCTCAAGGGGGCCGCTCAGGAACTCCTCGCGCCCGTAAGGGTCAACTGCGGCACCGCGCGCCGCACGATTTACGGCCTCTATCGTCTCCTCAAGCGCATGAACAGGCAGGCGAAAGCTGGTCGCAAGCTCGTGCAGCGTCTCGCCGCGCACAACTTTCCCGGCGGCGATCACTTCCTGAAAGCGTGTATCGCGCGAGGCATCGTAGACCTCCTGATCGAATATCTCCCACGCTTCACCGCCCGGCTGAGCCAGAACCTCCCGTGTATACTCGGAATAGCCCTGAGTCTCGCAGCCGAAGCGCCGTCCGGCCCGATTCACCAGGATGGCCCCATTTACAATTACGCCCCAGGTCACGAGCGGTCCAGCGGGCGCGGCTACCGACGCGTGTCCCTGGTAGGCGTCCATATGCTCCAGCGCGGCTCCCAGGGCAGCCGCCCAGCGTATGCCCTCGCCCGTATTGTTGGGAGAACCGAAGTAGAGCGCGGCTGCGGCCTCTGCCCCAAGATACTGCGCAACCATGGCGGGATTCGCCCCAAAGCCATTGAGCGCCAGGATAACCGCGCTGGAATCGATGATCCCGGCATCGGTCCGCACACCTGTAACGCGCTTGCCATCCCAGACCAGGCCGCGCGCGGGCGTATGCATGCGCAATTCGATGCGCCTCTCGGCTTTTACAGCACGCTCAAGCTGGCGCGATAATTCAGCCCCATAGCCGCGTGCAGGTCCGTGCATACGCAGCCGGCTCTGACCGGGATAGAGAAAATCGGTATGACAGATCAGTTGGCAGCCGATCTCATCAACCAGCCACTCAACTACATGGGGAGCCATTGTGCAGAGCAGGTGCGTGAGAGAGCTATCGCTCTCGCCGCGATTCTTGCGTAGAATATCCTGCGCCATGAGTTCGGGCGTGTCATCAATAATACCGGCTGCTCGCTGGAAGCGCGTGCCAGCAGCCGGGATCAATCCCGTGGAACGCATAGTGTTGCTGTCCAGCTTCGCCCCTTTTTCTAGCAGGATCACCGGCGCGCCCCGGCGCGCGGCGGCCAGGGCCGCGATCATGCCGCAGCTCCCGGCCCCGATGACAACAAGCGGGAGATACCGGCGATGCTGGTCGAAATGCTCCCCGTGCGTCATCGCTCCGCTCCAGACGAGGTAGGAAGCGTGAGCGGACGGCGCAGATACTCTCCTCGCGGCTCTCCCACGGTCTGACCATTGGCGAAGACCGTCACACCGCGCAGCAGTGTGCGCTCGGGCCAGCCGGTCAGCTCCATGCCCTCAAAGGGCGTGTATTCCTGTGCCGAGAGCAGGCGCTCGGGCGTGACGCGGTAGCGCTGGCTCATATCGACGATGGCAATGTCGGCGTCGCAGCCGGGGGCAAGCAGGCCCTTGCGGGGCGCAAGCCCGTAGGCGCGGGCGGGATTGGTGGCGACCACGTTCACGACGCGTTCCAGCGAGAGGCCACGACGCAGGCCCTCGGTGAGCATGAAGGGATAGAGCAGCGCCGTGCCGCCAAAGCCCGGCAGGGCCTTCCACATATCGCCCTCTTTGTGCGTCTCGGAGCAGCAGGCGTGATCGGAGCAAACCCAGTCGATATCGCCGCGCAGCACTCCCTTCCAGAGCGCCTCGATATCATTGAGTGAGCGAACAGGCGGGTTCACCTTGCCGCGCTGGTCGTTGTAGGTCTCGTAGGCCAGCGCCAGGTGGTGCAGCGTCGTCTCGATGCGCGTATCCAGTTCGGGATGCTGCTGCCGCACCTGGAGAGCCGCCGCCAGCGCCTCCGCGCTTGAGAGGTGAAGAAAGTTGATGGGGCTGCGCGTGGCATCGGCGAGTACACCGACCTCGGCTATTGCCAGATGCTCGGTCAGGGGCGGGCGCGCCGCGCTGTAGGCTTCGAGTCCTTTGAGCAGGCCGGCGCGCTGTACGCGCTCCATGAAGACGCGAATGAGTTCGGGCTGCTCACAATGCACCGAGAGCGAGACGCGCGCCCCGTCTTTGCGCTCGCCCTGCACCTTTGCCACCTGCTCCATGATCTCAAAGAGGTGTCCCAGGTCATAGCTATCCGACATGGTGTAGCCCTGGGCATCGCGCGAGGCTCCCGCAAGGTCGAGTCCCTTGTAAAACATGTAGTATTTGAAGGAGATTACCCCCTGCTCGCTGGCAAGCCAGTTGATCTCCTCGACCTGCCCATGCGTCATCGGCGCGAGGTGATAGCCGTAATCGACGCGGGCGCGGCCCTGTGTCGCGGCCAGCACTTCGGGAAAGATAGCGCGATAGGGGCCGCTCTTCTCCAGGTAATGGCTGCCGGTGCGAAAATAGCTGATAATGCTGGTCACGCCTCCGGCAAGCGCCGAGGTGGTTTCGCTGGCGGTATCTTCGCTGATATTGCGATAGATGCCAAGATGGAAGTGCGCATCGACTGCCCCGGGCAGGACCAGGCGGCTGCGCGCATCGATCACCTCATCGGCATCCGAGACGGAGAAGCCTTCGCCGATGGCCGCGATACGCCCGTCTTTGATGGCGATATCAGCATAGACCGGCCCGCGCCCGGGCAGCACGGCCTGTCCATTGACGATCATTGTATCGAAGTGAGGCATGTTCATTCCTTTCATCAATAAAGAGATGCACATTTACTGGACGTTCACGATCAAGATCGGGAAGCCCCGCCCCATGTCATCCTGAGCCGCATGAGCCGTAGCCCTGAGCGAGAGCGAAGGGAAAGGATCCGCTTCACCGGGCGCATAGATCCTTCGCTGCCGCTCAGGATGACATGCCTGCTTACACCTCTGGTTAGTGCATTTCATCATAAACCCAGGTAGGCGCTGCGGATGCGAGGATTTTTGAGTACATCGCTCGCGGGTCCTTCGAGCGCCACCTGCCCGCTTTCAAACACATACGCTCTGTCGGCAATATGCAGCGTTTGCAGCGCGTTTTGCTCGACCAGCAGAACCGCCAGCCCCGTTGAACGGATCTGGCCGATGGCGGAGAAGACGGCCCGAGTTGTTTTAGGATCGAGGCCAATAGATGGCTCATCGAGCATCAGGAGCCGGGGGCGCGCCATAAGCGCCCTGCCAATGGCGAGCATCTGCTGCTGTCCTCCGCTCATCGTGGCCGCCACTTGCTGCTGCCGCTCGGCCAGCAGTGGGAAGAGTTGATAGACGCTCTCAAGCCGCGCCCGCCGCTCGGCTGCGGGCAGGATATAGCCACCCAATAGCAGGTTTTCCCGCACCGTCAGTCTGCCAAAGAGGCTGCGCCCCTCCGGCACCTGCACGACACCCGCCTTCACAATCTCGTGCGGCAGCCTGTTGAGCAGTGAGCGCCCGGCGAATTCGATAGCGCCGGTCCGCGCGCGCAAAAATCCTGAGATGGTGCGCAGCGTTGTCGTCTTCCCGGCCCCGTTCGCGCCGATGATGGCTACGATCTCGCCCTCATCCACATGCAGCGAGATGTCGTGTAAGACGACCAGATCGCGGTAGCCCGCCGAAACCCCATTAAGCGTCAACATGCAGGCCATCCTCTCCAAGATAGGCGTCAATGACGCGCTGATCCTGCGTGACCGCCCGGGGCGGCCCGTCCGCCAGCAGTTTGCCGTGGTGGAGGACAAGGATGCGCTGCGAGAGCGCCATGATTGCCGACATTACGTGCTCCACAAGCAAGATAGAGATGCCTTCGTCGTGAATTGTTCTGACCATATCGATCACCGTGGCGCGTTCGGTGGGCGTCAGTCCGGCCAGCACCTCATCGAGCAGGAGCAGCCTGGGTTTGAGCGCGAGCGCCCTGGCGAGTTCGAGCCGTTTGCGCCCGGCGGTTGAGAGCGTCGCCGCCCGGCTGTTCTGCCAGCGTTCCAGGCCGACGCGTTCTATCACTGCCTGCGCCGCCGCCCGCGCCTCCCTGACGTTGGAGCGCTGGAGCGTCGCAACCATCACATTGTCGAGCACCGTAAGGCCGGGGAAGGGCCGCATGAGCTGAAAGGTGCGCGCGATCCCTTGATGAGCGATGCGATGGGGAGGCCATCCGGTGATATCCGTTCCCGCGAAGAGTACGCGTCCTTTATCTGGCCTGATTGTGCCGGCGATAATATTGAAGAGCGTTGTCTTCCCGGCGCCGTTCGGTCCGATCAGACCGACGACGCCGCCCTCTTCGAGATCGAAAGAGACATCCTCCAGCGCCTGAAGTCCGGCGAAGGCTTTGCTGATGTGCTGCACGGTGAGCAGGATCATGGCCGCGCCCTCGCTCGTATCGCGCCGAAGATCCCCTGCGGCACGAGCACGATAATCAGAATGAGAACCAGGCCGTAGAGCATCACGTCCAGCCCCGAACGACCAGCGAGGGCGCTCAGAAACGGCGGCGGCGTATGCACCAGTGCGACAGTAGCCTGACCGAGCAGCGTAATGATGAACGCTCCCACCACCGGCCCCCAGATCGTCCTTACGCCCCCCAGGATGGCGGGCAGCAGGATCTGTATCGAGACAGTTGCGCCAAAAGCCAGGTCGGGATTGATGTAGAGCAAATACTGAGCATAGAACGCTCCACCAAGCGCGGTCAGCGCCGCGCTGATGGCGCTGGCGAGCAGTTTGTAGCGCAGGGGATCGATGCCGAGCGCGGCTGCGGCCTCCTCGTCCTCGCGCAGCGCATTGATAAAATATCCCGGCCGGCTGCGCATGAGCAGCATAACTACCAGCAAGCTGAACGCAAGCAGGAGCAGTATCACGTAATAATAGTTCGCCGATCCCAGCGGAAACTGGATCATCACCCAGGACGAGCCGCTGATGAGCGGAATGTTCAGGCCAGTTGAACCGTTGAGCGGGCTGAGGTTCGTGGTGAGCAGGTGCAGCATCTCGGCGAAGGCGAAGGTGACGAGGGCGAAGAAGACACCTTTGAGGCCATAGTGAAATGACAGGTAGCCGATGAGCAGTCCCAGAAGCGCCGCCAGCGCAGCGCCGGGCAGCATGCCGACCCACGGAGAGACGCCGCCATGTATAACCAGGTAAGCGCTGATATAGGCGCCAATGCCGAAGTAGGCGGCATGCCCGAAACTGAACTGGCCGGCATAGCCCCCCATGACATTCCAGGCAACGGCGAGCAGGGCGAAGAGGAGCATCTGTACGGCGATGCCCAGTTCGAAGCGTGTAAGAAAGAGTGGCGCCAGTGCCAGAAGCGCGATCACCACAACAAATACCAGCAGGTCACGGCCCAGGCGTGCCGCGATGCCTTTGACTGCGTTCATGCTTTCCTCCCCAGCAAGCCCTGTGGTCGAAGGAGCAGCAGCAGGACGAAGACCAGAAAGACGATCAGCAGTTTGTTGATGTTCGGGAAGAAGGCGCCGCCTATCTCTTGCAAGAGGCCGATAATCAGCCCGCCGAGAAAGGCGCCTGCGACATTGCCCATGCCTCCCAGCACGACCACCACAAAGGCGATGATCGTGAATTGTTCACCGACGGTGGGATCGAGGGAGAGAAACGGCGCGACGAGCGCCCCCGCTGCTCCAACGCAGGCCGTGCCCAGGCCAAAGGCCAGCGCGTAGATAGTGCGCACGTCGATGCCAACCATCGCCGCCCCCTGCGCATTCTCCGCAACCGCCCGCACCGCCGTTCCGATAGTGGTTCTGCTTAACAGGAAGTAGAGTACGCCCGCAAGCAGCAGCGAGCCGGCGAAAGCGATCAGGCGAGGAATATCAACGACGGCGCCGAGAAGATGCAGGCTGCTCTGCGCGAAAGGCGCAGGGAGAGCCTTTGGCGTCCCCGTGAAGATCAATAGCAGCGCGTTTTCGACCAGGAGGGCAAGCCCGAAGGTAAGCAGCAGCTGATTCTCCGCCGGCTGCCCCATGATGCGATTGATCACGAAGCGCTGCAAGACGAAGCCCAGCAGGAAGAGCAGCGGTACGGTAATCAGCAGCGAGAGATAGGGGTTGAAGGCAGCGAATGTCACCAGGAGGTAGGCGGCGTACATCGCCAGCGCCATCAAGGCTCCATGCGCAAAATTAATGATATCGAGGACGCCGAAGATAAGCGTCAGGCCCATCGATACCAGGCTGTAGACTCCTCCCAGCAGCAGACCCGTAATGAGCGCCTGCAAAAGCACGGGATAGCTGGCCCTCCCCCACGCGGTGCCGCTGCCAGCCCAGATGAGCAGGAGAAGGACGATACAACCGGAGCCGACAAGCAGCCAGGTCTTTCGCGATACCGCGAAAGACCGCTGCCATACGCCGCCGCGCGCGCTCATTTCGTTCCTCCGCTCCAGGGCGTAGCGGGGAAGATAGGTCTGGCCTGAGCATACTGATCGGGATAGACCTGCATCACGCTGCCGTTCTGCACCTGCATCAGAATCGGCTGCGCATTTTTGTTCTCGCCATGGCTATCGAACTCGATGGGACCGGAGAACGGGAAGATCGAGGTGTTGAGCGAGGTCTGCGCTATGGCGTTGCGCAAAGCCTGTGCATCGGTAGACCGGGCGCGCTCAAGCGCATTCGCGATGACCTGCACCGCGACGTATGAGAAGACGGCAGGCGTGCGCATCTCATCGTTATACTGCGCCTGGAACTCGCTGCGAATCTTGTTGGCGTCGCTGCTGAGCGCATTCCAGTGATAATTGCTGCTAAAGTAGAAGCTGCCGGCCTTGCCCGCGTCTTTCGGGAATTGTGGCAGATCGAAAGCCCCGTTGGCGACGCCGTACATCGCCTTCACATTGGGCATGACGGAAGCGGCGTTTTGCGCCACCAGCAGGCTATCCTTGTAGTAGCCGGTAGCCGCGATCACGTCAGGGTTGGCGGCTTTGAGCTGCGTCAGTTCGAGCGTCAGGTCGCTGACGTTAAAGGCATTGTATTTGATCTCTTTGACGACCTGGATGCCCTCTTTCGCTGCCTCCGCCTGAAATGCCTTGAAGACGCTGGTACCGAAATCCGATTCTTCGTGGATGTAGGCCACCGTCTTCACGGGAGAACCTGCGGCGTCGGAGATGGCCTTGAGGTAGCGCGCTCCGTAGGTCCCCATGGCAGTCGCATTGGGCTGAATGCGGAACGAGAACTGGTAGCCCTGCTGCATGATATCATCGGCGGCGGTCACATCGATGACCAGGGGTATGCGAGCGCGCTCGGCTATCTTCGCCACCTCGGCAGTTGCGTCCGATTGGTAGGTTCCCACCATCGCCGCAACGCCGTCATTGACCAGACGCTGGGCCTCGCTCTGCGCGACGTTCGGATCACCCTGGGTATCAACCGAGTCGATGGCAAGCTTCGCGCCCCCCAGAGACTTGATGCCGCCGGCGGCGTTGATATCGTCTATCGCCATCCTGACGGCCTCGTCCATCTGTTTGCCATCGCCCGCCAGGGCGCCGGTGAGTGGATGGATGGAGCCAATTTTGATGACCCGGGGCGTTGAACTGCTTCCGCTGCCGTTTGAGGAGCCGCTGGTTCCTCCGCAGGCGGCGGTGACAAGGATGACTACGAGCAGAAAAATAGCGGCGCCTGACCTGCGCAGCAGAGCACCCGGCTGCTTCGTCCGGGCATGCCGCTGCGTGGCGAATGGAGGAGAAGCCATAGTGATTACTCCCTCCTCGGAGACGCGTCCTCAAGGGCGCCTCCGCATAAATAATTACTGCACCAGCGTTGAAAAGCTCTGGCTCCTTCGCGTTCCCACTAGCGAAACAGAAAATTCTATGTTACGATTATACCACTGATATTACACAAAGTCAGCCCGACCAGTCAAGGGTAAATGGCGGTAATTCTCTCTATTCCGGCGGTTGACACAGAGAGGGACTTGTTCCGTTGGCAGAAACAACATCCACAGAAAAAGCTACACCCGAAACGGGAACGGAGGCGGTGACACGCGCCGCCGATGTGCTCCTGCTTTTTACCGGGGCGTCGCTGTCGCTAGGAGTGAGCGAGATCGCGCGCCGGCTGCACCTGAGCAAAGCGGTGGTGTATCGCATCCTGCGTTCGCTGATGTCACGGGATCTGGTGGTCTTTGACCAGAGCAGGCGCCACTATCGCCTGGGGCCGGCGGCGGCGGCGCTGGGTGCGCGAGCGCTGCGCGACCTCGACCTGCGCACCATCGCCCTGCCGGTGCTGCGACAATTGCAGCAAACGACAGGGGAGACCGCGACAGTCACGGCCCTGATGGGCATCGCGCGTGTTTATCTCGACCAGGTGCCAAGCCTCAAGGAAATCAAAATGGTCATCGAGACCGGAACGCCCTATCCTCTGCACGCGGGATCATCGGGGAAGGTCATCCTCGCCTTCGGCGCGCCCGACCTGCGCCGGCACATTCTCTCCAGCCCGCTTCCCGCGCTCACGCCGCAGACGAAGGTGAACCAGGAGGTCCTTGAAGCCGAGCTGGCGCAGATTGTGGAGATGGGCACGGCCTTTTCGCGGGGCGAGCGCCAGCCGGGGGCCGCGTCGGTAGCTGCTCCCGTACTTGGCTACGATGGCTACGCGCTCGGCTCGATCAGCGTGTGCGGGCCGATTGACCGCTTTACGGACGAGGTGATCGCTTCCCTGCGCCCGCTGGTCAGGGAGGCAGCGCGCGGCATCTCGCTCCAGATGGGCTGGGATGGCATCCTTCCTCAAGATATACGCGCGAACCCATTCAGGCATTGACACAGGGACAGATATTGAAGGAGGTTTCGATGGCGCAGAACCAGGCGCTGGCAGGACTCAAAGTGATCGATCTGGCTACCCTCTTCGCCGGACCGCTGGCGGCGACGATGCTGGGAGATTTCGGCGCCGAGGTGCTCAAAATCGAGCATCCCCGGGGCGATCCCTCGCGGCTGCACGGCCCGGCGAAACAGGGTGTGGGCCTCTGGTGGAAGGTGCTCGCCCGCAATAAGAAGGCGATTACGCTTTACCTGGGCACGCCCCGAGGGCAGGAAATCTTCCGGCAACTGGTCAAAGACGCCGATGTGGTTATTGAGAACTTTCGCCCGGGCACGCTGGAGCGCTGGGGACTGGGCTACGAACAACTCTCGGAGATCAACCCGCGCCTGGTCCTGGCGCGCGTGACCGGCTTCGGGCAGTTCGGCCCCTATAGCCATCGCCCGGGCTTTGGCACGCTGGCCGAGGCTATGAGCGGGTTCGCCTCCATTACCGGAGATCCGGAAGGTCCGCCTACCCTGCCACCTTTCGGCCTGGCCGACGGCATCGCCGCCCTGGCCGCTGCCTATGCCATTCTGGTCGCTCTGCGCGCGCGCGAGATGACGGGGCGCGGCCAGGTAATCGACCTGGCGATTATCGAGCCAATTCTGACCATCCTGGGTGCGCAGCCGACCATCTACGATCAGCTCGGCATTATTCAGCAGCGCACCGGCAACCGCTCCAGCAATAACGCGCCGCGTAACACCTATCGCACCGCCGATGACCGCTGGGTGGCGATTTCCACCAGCGCGCAGAGCGTGGCCGAGCGGGTAATGCGCCTGGTGGGGCATCCCGAGTTCATCCAGGAGCCGTGGTTTGCCTCGGGAGCCGGGCGGGCGAAGCATGCCGATGAACTGGATGCCGTAGTGGGCGCATGGATTGCGCGGCATACCCTCGAAGAAGTGACCAGGGAGTTTGAAGCGGCGCAGGCAGCGGTGGCCCCGATCTATACGGTGGCCGATGTACTGGCCGATGCGCAGTACCAGGCATTGCAGTCGATCATCAGCGTGGACGACCCGGAACTCGGCCCGCTCAAGATGCAGAATGTGCTCTTCCGCCTTTCCGAGACGCCGGGGGAGATCAAATGGGCCGGGCCGCGCCTGGGCGAGCACAACCAGGAGGTGTATGCGCGGCTGGGCCTGAATGCCGACGACCTGGCGGAACTGGCGCGCGAGGGCGTGATATGAGCGCGATGCGTCATCCTCAGCGGAAAGGAGCACTCTCGACATGAAGCTGCTAGAGAGCCTGGCGGCTGGCGTGAGGATCTACGATCTGGCCCAGCCGCTCAAGGTGGGGATGCCATCTTCCCCTAATCATCCCGGCTTTCGCATGGCGCTCATTCGCCGGCATGGCGACATGGTGCGCGAGGACGGAAGCTCGGCTGCCAATGAACTGATCGTCACCGGCGGCCATGTCGGAACGCATGTCGATGCGCTGGCGCACGTCTCCTACCGGGGAGAGCTGCACGGCGCTATTTCAGCCTATGAGGCGCAGAAGGGAGGCAGCTTTACGCGGCTCGGCATCGACACGATGGAGCCGCTGGTCTGTCGCGGCGTGCTGCTCGACGTTGCAGCGCTCAAGGGCTGTACGGTCCTGCCCGGCGGCTATGCCATTACCGCGCAGGATCTGCAAGCGGCGGCTCAGCAGGCGGGCGTAGCGATACAGAGCGGCGATGTCGTCCTGGTGCGCTCCGGTTGGGCGCGATATTTTGATGATCCTGGCAGATTTCTGGGCCATGAGTCCGGCGTGCCGGGGCCGGACGAGGAGGCGGCACGCTGGCTGGCGCAGCACGGCATTCGCGCGACGGGCAGCGATACCACCGCCTACGAGCATATCCCGCCAGGGATGGGCCACCGCCTGCTGCCGGTGCATCGCCTGCTGCTGGTTGAGCGCGGTATCCACATCATCGAGATGCTGAATCTAGAGGCGCTGGCCGCCGATCATATCCGCGAATTTCTCTTTGTGCTGGCACCGCTGAAAATCGTGGGCGCGACGGGTTCGCCTGTTCGCCCCCTGGCTGTGGTTGAGCAATGACAGAAACGATCCTTCAAACACTCGCCCACTTCGCTGCAAAGACGCGTGAGCAGGGCATCGATGCCGCGCTGCAACAGGATGTGAAGCGGCGCGTGATGGATACGCTGGGCATCTGCCTTGCCGCGAGCATGCTGGAGCCTGCGACCATTGTCGAGCAGGTCATCGAAGACTGGGGCGGCTCCCCCCGCGCAAGCATCGTTGGCCGCCAGCAGCAGTACCCGGCCAGCAGCGCCGCGCTCTTCAATGGCACGCTTGCTCACGCGCTCGATTTCGACGATACACACCTGCCCTCGGTGCTGCATCCCAGCGCGTCGGTCATCCCTGCTGCGCTCGCGGTGGCCGAGGCAGCGCAATCGCCGGGCAAAGATCTGCTGGCCGCTATCGCCGTGGGCGACGAACTCACCGTGCGCATAGGCATGGCGGGCTACAACCGCGAGTTGGGGAACTCGGTCTTCTTCGAGAAAGGTCTGCATGCGACCTCGATAGCGGGTACGCTCGGCGCGGCAGCGGCGGCGGCGATGCTCTACCGGCTCGACGAGGCAGAGATCGGGCATGCCATCGCTATCGCGGCCAGTATGGGCGCTGGCATCATCGAGGCGAACCGCACAGGAGGGACGGTCAAGCGCATCCACTGCGGCTGGGCCGCGCATGCCGGCATAGCCGCCGCCGAACTGGCAAGGAGCGGCCTGAGCGGGCCGCCGACCGTTTTTGAGGGACGGTTTGGCTTCCTGCAAGCGTATCTGGATGAGCAGGCTGACGCGCAAGCGCTGACGCGTAAACTGGGTGAGGAATGGGAGTTACCCCGCATCTTTTTCAAGCCCTATCCTACAAACCACTTTACGCACGCGGGCATCGATGCGGCGCGCATACTGCGGGCACAGGGCCTCGATGTCGCTGACATTACCGATATCGAACTCGGCGTGGCGAGCGCGGTACTGCGCACGATTGCTCAGCCAGAGGCCGAGAAAGCGCGGCCCGCTACCGGCTACGCGGCGCGGTTCAGCGGGCCGTTCACAGTGGCGACGGCGCTTGTGGGAGGGGGCGGGCTGGGCGTCTCCGCCAGCGATTTTAGCGACGAGGCGGTGCATGATCCTGTAAAGTTGGAACTGGCGGCGCGGGTGCGCTGCGTCGCCAGCGAGGAGTGCGATAGGATCTTCCCCGATCAGTTCCCGGCCATTTTGCGCGTATGGCTCAAGGATGGCAGTATGCATGAGGCGCGCGTGCTCGCCAATCGGGGCGGTTCTGAGAATCCGTTGAGCGATGAGGAACTGGCGCTGAAGTTCGCCATGAATGCGGGGGCGGTGCTGCCAGAGGCGCAGATTGCCGCGCTGCGCGATGCCATTCAGTCGCTCGATACTGTTGATACGATCAGCGGCATGATGCGCCTGCTGCAACGATCTTAGCTTTTTCTCTGCTGAGGTAAAAGCATGACAAACTTCGATGCAACTCAACAACTCTATCAGGAGCGGGGCTTCAGCCGCCGTATCGGCTTTGGCCGGCGGCCCGCGCTGCTCATCGTCGATGTCATCCAGGCGTTTACCGATCCTGCTTCTCCGCTGGGTTCCGACCTGAACGCTGTTGTCGCGGCGATCCGCAGCCTGCTGGATGCGGCGCGGCCAGAGGGGATACCAATAGTTTTCACCACGGTTGCCTACGATGAGAGCGTCTGGCAGCCCGCACAGATCTTCATTACGAAGGTTCCCGCGCTCAAAGTGCTCAAACTGGGTACTCCTGCGGTGGAGGTTGATCCGCGCCTGGAGCGGCGGGCCACAGAGCCGGTGCTGCTCAAGCAGTTCGCCTCGGCCTTCTTTGGCACGGCACTGGCCTCGCTGCTGGCGGCGCAGAACTGCGATACACTCATCGTCACCGGCTGCACCACCTCCGGCTGCGTGCGCGCTTCGGTGGTTGATGCCCTGCAATATGGCTTCCGGCCAATCGTGCCCCGGGAAGCTGTCGGGGACCGCGCCGACGGGCCACACCAGGCGAACCTCTTCGATATCCAGGCCAAATACGGCGATGTGCTCGCACTCGACGAGGTAGTGCAATATCTCCAGGCATTACCCGCGCCGGGTGCGTAGGGCAGGCTGCCCGCAGCCGGCGTCCCATGACTGCATTGAAGAAAAATATTGTATCATGTCTGTCATACGCTCAAGCAACCGGGCGGAGTGTATGGCTCATTATTTCAGGAGGAACGTATGGCATACCGACTGGGCATCGATGTCGGCGGCACCTTCACCGATCTCGTGCAGGTGAACGATGAGACGGGGGAATTCTTCCGTATGAAGACGCCTTCGACCCCCGCCGATCCA
>Ga0209061_1003612_pt1 | contig 16408 bp, 14 predicted proteins | sample Coa_R1_10_FD_187157 | JGI IMG/M metagenome (GOLD analysis project Ga0209061, IMG submission 187157) | Surface soil microbial communities from Centralia Pennsylvania, which are recovering from an underground coalmine fire - Coalmine... | ecosystem: Environmental > Terrestrial > Soil >...
TGCGGGAAGCTCAGTGCGAACTCGACACTTGGCTCCCCGACCGATGGAAGCTGCGCCACGCCGCCCGCACAGCCGCGCTGGCACAAGTCACAATGCCGTAGAACCTGTGGTTCACGTATCGCTCACGCTTTTTCGGCTGGTTCCTGCTTAAGATACAGAAAATACGCCTTATTCGCGAGTTCTAAAGTCCGCATCGCGGAATTTTTGCCCTGGAATCTCACGGCTGATCGCCCCGTCGAATCAACTCACGCCGCATAGTCAACCTCACCGGTCAAGACGGCCCTCAGACGCCGCTTACGGTTCAAACGTCGTATGATTCGCTGCGCAAACTTTGGGGGCAGATCAGACGCACATATAAATTTGAGTATCGTCGGTGGTCCAATCTTTCACGCCTGTAACCGGATCGACTGGAATTTGCCCCAGATATCCTGCGCTCACCAACTCATCGAGCGATTCCGGAGGCTTCTGGTAATCCAACGTGTACTGCTCGATGGCTTCGCGCATCACGAACAGGTCGTGGTGCAGCGCCGCTTCCTTCGCGCGAGCGACCACCAAGTCATAACGCGTCGCAGCCATCGCCGCCAGAGTCAGAATGACCGTAATTACGATCATCAATTCGAGCAGCGTGAATCCGAAATCCAGTCCTCCACAATGCGCTTCTGGCGAACCTAGATTCCGCGTGACCGCATGCATACTCTCACCATCTCACGAGACGCTACTGTTTCATCTTCTCCCAGAATGTCGGAGGTCATCACGAAAAAGTCAACCATCGCGAGCCACGAATAATTCGGCCTGCGCGGCTCACGACCGGAACCCGTCTATGAGGCGTCTCCAGAACGACAACGGCTTGATAAAGAGGATCAATTCGCCGGGTTTGGGCTTCGCCGTCGCCTTTCCGCAGTGATTTTCTGACACTGCACCGTGTTGCAGTATTTCGCTAATCGAATACCAAGGACCAAGTCGGAGCGGTCCCAGATCCCAGCACATATCCGCATCTACCTCGGGGCCGGCGGCTATTCTTTGGGGGCCCGGCGGTATCGTCAGCTCCCCCGGATTATGAGGCCAGATTGCTCTAATGGTGTGGCCGGTATAGAAGAACTTGGCCGTTCCCTCTTTGTTGTGAGCTGGTGCCACCAGGGGTCCCATACCAGTTCCGATTCCCACCCATATCTGGGCGCCCTCGTAGGTGACTGGACGACCAGTCCGGGCGTCCAAAAACTTGACGCGAATCTCCTGGGCGCGAGCGGCACTCGCCAGATCCGCCAGCAAGAGCGAAGCAACAATGATCTTACCCAGACCTGCCAGACTGCGACTCCTGACGTAGCCGACTCTCGTCATACCTCACTCCTGCGGGCATGGACTGCGTCCTATCCCCAATATGTCAATAATGCCGTGGAGCAGATCTCCGAGCGGGTTCCACCCTGCGTACTCGTTATCGAGATGCTCGGTATAGTCGTTGTTCTGCCCAAAAGGGATAGTCTGGCCCCTGTCGAACACACTTGGTCCCCGGGGAACATGCAGGGTGGCTCCATACCCTATAACGTAAGTCCACCAGTGCAACGGGTAGTGTCCTGGCGCAACCATGCTAATTTGGCTCCCCGCCGAAACGTTCAGGTTAACCGTATCTGTGCCCTTTGGGCCGAACGTCGAATACCGAAAAGGCATACTGTCATCGTCTCACGAGAAACTATTGTTTCATCTTCTCCCAGAAGGTCAGAGGTCTCACGAACAGGATTATCTCTCCGGGCTGCGGCGAGGCTTTCGCCTTGCCGCAACTGTTCGGCGTCACAATGCCAGATTGAAGCACTTTCTTTGTCGGGAAGGCCTTGATGGCCAGCCATGAAAAATCTGGCGTGCGGGGCTCGCATGACACGTAGCTAGTGTTAATCTCGATCCGGTCGCTGTATTGTACGATGGGGTGGATAACTCCAAGGATGCCGCAGCCCTTCCATACGTGCTGAGTATCTGCTTGGGCCTTATGGGTGAGCTCTAGCGAGGCAACCCCGTCCTTATCGGTGGGTACCGCCATTGCCGATTTGCGTTCGCTCCCCACCCAGACGTTCACGCACTTGCCTGCCAACGGATGTCCATTCTTCCCATTCAGAAGCCTAATCCGAATGGTTTGAGCGCCAAGCTTCAATCCGCACGGCCCGGCCACGAGAACTATTGACAGAGCCGCTAGCAAATTGGTGAAAGGCCAACCAGAACCACGTCCTTCTTGTGTCATCTCCGCACCTCCAGTCACTGCGGGCATGGACTGCGTCCTATCCCCCATATATCAATAATGCCGTGGAGCAGATCTCCGAGCGGGTTCCACCCTGCGTACGCGTTATCGAGATGCTCGGTATAGTCGTTGTTCCGTCCGAAGGGCTTGGTCTGGCCGCTGTCGAACACACTTGGTCCCTGGGGAACATGCAGGGTGGCTCCATACCCTATAACGTAAGTCCACCAGTGCAACGGGTGGCGTCCTGGCGCAACCATGCTAATTTGGCTCCCCGCCGAAACGTTCAGGTTAACCGTATCTGTGCCCTTTGGGCCGAACGTCGAATACCGAAAAGGCATACTGTCACCATCTCACGAGACGCTACTGTTTCATCTTCTCCCAGAATGTCAGAGGTCATCACGAAAAAGTCAACCATCGCGAGCCACGAATAATTCGGCCTGCGCGGCTCACGACCGGAACCCGTCTATGAGGCGTTCCCAGAACGACAACGGCTTGATAAAGAGGATCAATTCGCCGGGTTTGGGCTTCGCCGTCGCCTTTCCGCAGTGATTTTCTGACACTGCACCGTGTTGCAGTATTTCGCTAATCGAATACCAAGGACCAAGTCGGAGCGGTCCCAGATCCCAGCACATATCCGCATCTACCTCGGGGCCGGCGGCTATTCTTTGGGGGCCCGGCGGTATCGTCAGCTCCCCCGGATTATGAGGCCAGATTGCTCTAATGGTGTGGCCGGTATAGAAGAACTTGGCCGTTCCCTCTTTGTTGTGAGCTGGTGCCACCAGGGGTCCCATACCAGTTCCGATTCCCACCCATATCTGGGCGCCCTCGTAGGTGACTGGACGACCAGTCCGGGCGTCCAAAAACTTGACGCGAATCTCCTGGGCGCGAGCGGCACTCGCCAGATCCGCCAGCAAGAGCGAAGCAACAATGATCTTACCCAGACCTGCCAGACTGCGACTCCTGACGTAGCCGACTCTCGTCATACCTCACTCCTGCGGGCATGGACTGCGTCCTATCCCCAATATGTCAATAATGCCGTGGAGCAGATCTCCGAGCGGGTTCCACCCTGCGTACTCGTTATCGAGATGCTCGGTATAGTCGTTGTTCTGCCCAAAAGGGATAGTCTGGCCCCTGTCGAACACACTTGGTCCCCGGGGAACATGCAGGGTGGCTCCATACCCTATAACGTAAGTCCACCAGTGCAACGGGTAGTGTCCTGGCGCAACCATGCGGCGGGGCAAGATCGTCCAAATTGACGTGCTCCGCGATCGTGAACGCCTTGAGCGCCTCGATCTAAGATTCCTCAAGGAGTGAAATAAGGAGCCGAGCATAGATGGGTGAAACCTCAATCCGCCGACGCTCTCATCCCGGTCGATCACGTGGAGTAGCTGGACGAAGAGAGTTCGCGCCGAAGCGCCAGAAATTCCCCGTGTTCGAAGAAGCCCTTGCGAACGTTCTTCTCCTTGAGCATCGGAATATAGGGCACGCGGACGACTTTCGGCGGCGTCATCTGGGCCGCCAAGTTGAACATCCGCTTGAGCGCAGCCAGTTCGCGATTGATGCTTGAGTTGCTCGCCCCTTCCTCTTGCCTCTTGATAGTGTAGGCGCGAACTCGATCAGTCGTGATGTCCACCACGCGCAGACCCGCGAAAAACGGCGTCAAGTGGAGGTCGATTCTCCGCCTAACCCAGATGAGAGACTTTCTGTTGTTAGCTTGATACTCGTTCAGCAAATCTTCGGCCAATTCTTCGAAGCGCATTCGGTCAGTCTTTGGATTCAAGAACTCGCTGCGGGCAATTTCCCCTTCGCGCTTTCGCAGCAGCTGCTTGGCATCTGACACTTTCCGGGACTTGCTGCTTTCGCGAAAAGCTTTTCCGTTCCTGTAATACTTGATCCACCAAATGCGACCTCTCTTGTACACCATTCCCATGACACACCATCCACGATGAGCACCAATTGAGCGCTGCGCCACGGACCCTGTCCTGTCGCATCCGCTTGAACTTATGACCGGCCAGAAATGCTGGGTATTCACCGGACTTCGTTGGAGGGCTCTTGCTCGTTTGGTAAACGCTTGTAGGCTTTTCGTTATAGAATTGGGGGCGATCTTACCGAGTCAGCTATGCCCGAGGCCTTGACTCTCAGCTCTCTGCGGATCGGCCTGTTCCGATTCAGGCTTATACCGGACCAGTCTCTGCAGGTGCCTGCGCTCAGCAAGGGAAACATGCTTCGTGGTGGGTTCGGTCATGCGTTTCGTCGGCTCTGCTGCATCCCCCAGTGCAAAGACACGAAGACTTGCCCGCTCGCGGCCACGTGTCCCTACAAAGCGGTGTTCGAGCCTTCGCCTCCGCCACATTCCGAGAGGTTGTCTAAGAATCAGGACATTCCACGCCCGTTTGTGTTCCGCCCGCCACAGACAACACAGTCTCGTTTCCAAAAGGGCGAGGCTTTCGAGTTCGGGCTTGTTCTCATCGGGCGGGCTTTGGATTTCTTGCCGTACTTTGTGCTGTCATTCCGGGAGCTTGTAAGCGGAGGCCTCGGGCTGAACCGGGCGAGGTGCACTTTGGACCGGGTCGAGCAGGTAGGGGCTTTCTCAAACGGTTCAGAGTCGGCCCTTTCCGACCCGAAGCTCATCTATAGTGCCGCTGACCAGGTCTTTCGGGCTACTCAAGGCACTGGCGTGCAAGAGTTTGTGAATTCCCGCGTGCGTGAATTTCACGTTTCAAACGGGAACCAATCAGCACAGAACATAACGATGCGGTTTCTGACGCCGACGTTTCTGAAGGCGGACGGAGAAATAATCCGCGAGCCGGAATTTCACCACGTCTTTAAGCGTCTCCGCGACCGGATCAACGCCCTCTGCACATTTTTTGGCGACGGGCCGTTGGATATGGACTTTCGAGGACTCGGTGAGCGCGCTGAGAAGGTCCGAACCACTTCAGCCAAAATCGATTGGGTTGAGCGCTACCGTACGTCATCCAAAACGCATCAGTGCCATCAACTGTCTGGCTTCGTTGGCGAAACCACATACGAGGGCGAACTGAGCGAGTTTCTGCCGTGGGTCACATTGGGCGAACTCCTGCACGTTGGCAAGCACACCGCCTGGGGCAATGGCTTGTACGAAGTCGAATAGCTTTGGTCGGAAGGTTAAAGGATGGATGTCTTTGAGAGCTACTTGACCTGTTTGGGGAAAACCCATTCCTCTCTTACTATTTTCGATCATTCTCTGCACGTTCTGCAGGTTTCGAACTATCTCATCGAACAAAACTCTGCGACGATTCAGAACCCCCAGCTGATTCGTGCCGGCGCCCTCTGTCATGACGTGGGGAAGATCGCGGGCGACTTCAAGTCTGGGAAATGGGTGCACACTCCTCACACGTCGGAATTCCTCCCGCAACTACTGGATCATCCTCGTTTCAAGGAACTGCTTACTCTTGCCGATGCTGTTCCCTCTCAAGCTGACCGACAGCTATTGCTCAGTGTCTGCGAGAGTCATCACTACCATTCTCCTGACCTGCTCCGGAGATGCAAAGACGTGGTCTTGATACCTGTGGCTGATGCCCTTGCATCTGCGCTGGAAGCAGGAATGGTTGGTCACATTGCTGGGATGTTGCGTGCCAGTCCATATCTGCAAGTGACTCTCGAATTGGTTCGCGGCCTCGGTTTCACAAATGGTTGTGATGCAGAGGTTCACCATATCGACTTGCCTGGCCAGTTTGTCGAGGACTTATTTCTCGCGGACATGATATTTCGCGTCTTGGGCGAGCAGTTGCGCAAACTAGGTATTGTTCCGCTCTTACAAAACGGCACATCGCTTTGGGTTGTAGGCAACTCCGACGCGATTCGTGCCTCACTTGCCACTTTCAATGTTGACCCAAAACAGCTCTACGAGAGTGTCTTTGAGGAGCAGATTTACGATTCGATTCTGAGCGAGCTTCCTCCGGCGGGGTCAATGCAAATTGACAGCTTGAAGTACATCCTGGTCAATGAGGCTGTCACCCGCAAGCTGGCAATTGCGTTGTTTACACGCAAGTCGGTACGAACCGTGCTTGAGAGACATAACCTCTCGCATCTCGCTGACGAGGCGGGCGAACTCTTCGCTGACGGGGTCGTGAACGGTGTTGAAAGACTGTGGAATCCGATCCGATCGAAACTGCTCCAGCTGATTCCTGGCCTCAACCTCCCGGAAAAGGTCACCCAAGACATTCCACGCGTGGCCGAAAACAGTCTGGATCGCTTCGAAATCGGAATATATGCCAAACCAAAAGACTCCGTAGAAGAAAAGGAAGACGACCGAATAAGCAAACGGGCGCAGAATAACAGGCGTCTTCTCGTAAAGGCTGACGCGAAATTGGCTTCAGAGGTAACCGAGCTTCTTAAATTGTTCGATGCCTCTGGCAATTACAACCGCTCAGTTACCAACGTTGTCTTGGAGTTTCTCAAGATGCAAGCGGCGATTGCTGAAGGCGCCTACAGTCTTCCGCTTGCACAGGCGGCATTGGTGGACGGGCAGGCGCTAGTGTCGAGAGACAAGATTAAGAATTCAACGCTCTGCCCGGTTTGCCGCCGGTTCTCGCAGGAGATACATGCGCAAGGATTGATTACTGGTAATCCGAAGATGGACAGTGTGTTCCAAACTTTTCGGAAGGCACGCGGGCAAATCGCAGTATGTCGCTGGTGCTTCCTGACGGGATATGTTGACTTGCCACTCGCTAGCATCAGCAAAGACGGCCAAAGCATCAGCAAGGACAGGGACTATTTGCTACTGAGCAGTCCTATGCCGAAAGACAAGCTGCAATGGCTTGTTGACTTTGTTCGCCGCGGACGCACAGAGGCTACTGGTGATGCCAATGAAGAAGAGCTTGCCCCAGACGCCTCTGAACTCGCGGAACTCGAAGCAATGACGGGTTTGGCCAGCGGCTACGATCAGTTGGCTGTGCTGGGCATTAGCCGAAAGAGATTGTCAAACTTGAAAGGTTTCGTGCTACCGACGTCCAACGCGCTCGGTAACTTGGTTGGTATCCGTATGCCGGCCGAGCGGCTGGTGGGTCTGGTGGGTGAGGATAAGGTCAGTGGTGCTGTTCGGCGAGAACTAGTTAAGGCAACTATGTACGACCTGCATTTGGCGACGGGTGCTCCATCTATGCACTACAACGTGGTAACCGATTCAGCATTCTCGGTATGGGGGCACCGGATTGATTTGGAAGAAATGAGGCGAGCCAGTGTGGCCTATCAGATTGCCAATCGCTACGCGCGCTTTGGTCGCTACCGGCAGTTGAACTCTGGCCTATTTATGCTCTTGTTATCTAACCCACGCCAGGTGGTTACCTTGATTTTGAGAGCGCGAAGGCGGGAGAACGGCGGTCAGTACGCGCCAGGGGAAGATCGCATCAAGGAGGTGATTGAGATGGCGGAAGGCATTTCGCAAAAGGATTGGAAGTTCGATGTCGGCCAGCGAATCACGTCGATTCTTGTCGAAGTGGACCTCTTGCCGAGAGCCAGAAGTTTCTGGAAAAGCCCAGGAGAAAAGTTCAGTGGCGTTGAATTGACCAAGTGGCTTCAGCGGATAAAGATGGCCCATGATGAATCGACTATCAGACAGTGGGGCACTCAACTGATCAACGCGCTGAAGGCTGGTCGCGTGGCGTCGCGCGAGTTCAAGGAAGCGCGTGGTATCGAAATAAAGCCGCCCGGCGAGGAAACCATTGCTAAGATTCTAGCGCTTGTAGAAGAGATCATTTCGACGTGCAAGAACAAGAATTGCAAGCTTTCCGAGTTTTCCCGAGATATCGCTGAGATGGATTACTACCTTTTGTTCTATTACAACCAGAAGGCAAAGGAGACCAAGTCATGACTTCTACGGTGTTTCTTGAACAATTGCCCGAGCGATGGAAGGTCGATGATTTGACTGGAACGCGCATCAATCTTATGCGCGAAGGAATCTTGACATTGGTTGGAGTCAAAAAAATGGAGAGCGAGGCGCTATTCGTCTCGAGCGAAGGCGGCGGTACCTTACGCGAAACAGCCAAAGTGGACTTTGCTGGCAAGGAACGGTATTGGTGGCTCGCGCGCAAAGTGAATGGCGTTATTCGCAGGGTTCTGCTCAGTGAGCTCAAGGTGAGCAAGTGCACGGTGGACGAGCCCTGCGTTCAATGTGAAGTCTGTACCTTATTAGGGGGACTAAACACTAAGACGAACGAATCACTATTCTCACGAGCGAAGCTGCAGGATTTGATTTCTGTACAAGAATACGTTTACAACGAAAAGTTTCGCGTGCGCTTGCCAGACGATCCCACGGACCCACAGTCTAATCCGACCCCTTTCCAGGAAGTAATTGTCCCACCGGGGACGGAATTCCCGTTTATCGTCCGTCTCATTAAGCCCAGCCAACGCGACCTTGGGCTATTTCTTTTCGGCAATCGAGTGGCCGATGGCTTGGGTTATGGGAATTACAGCAAGCTGCGCGGCGACGCGACCACCCGTTGGCTGTTGCTAGCGAATGGATTCATACATCTTTCGGTCCACGATCTACTCGAAAGAGTGGACAAAGATGCAAAGACAATAGAGGCGCAGGTCAAAGGATTCTCAGAAAGTCCGGTCGGTGTGAAGCCGGACCAGGTTCTGACGGACAGCGCTCTGAGGGAAGCAATCGACCATCTCATCGGTTCGGTTAAGGCTTGAGAAGGCCTATGCGTGCCGCCTATGTGGAATTTCGGCTGGAGTCCTCGACGATGAATACCCGGGAGTTCTATGCGAGCCGCCAGGGGACGCACAAATACCTAACGAAAGAAGCCGTGGCCTCGGCAATCACTTACACGGAAGCATTGCAGCGAAGCAAAGAAGACGAGTGGAAACCCTTGGCCTTTCCCTTTGATTGTACTCCCGCAATGCCAGTCGATGTGCATACTCTAGAAACGGTGTACAAGGCTGGCGATGAACCTAACGTGGGCTTACTACGTTATGGCCGACAAGAACTACTTACACCAGGTTCGGTGTTCCGCTTCGCTGCCTGGGGCGACGTGCCCGACTTGTGGGAAGGACAGGTCTTTCTTATCGGAAAGAAACGAGCGGCAGGCCAAATAACGGTATGTGAACCTGTGGAGGCCGAGCGAGATACAACAACTCAAGCTGATCGGGTCATGCCGATTCAGGTGCCACCGCTGAAGCTGGCTAGGTTCGAGGCGTTCGTTCCACTGATCCTGACCGCCCGCTATGCAATCGTCCAAGTGCCACTGCACCCAGGTCTACCCCGATTTATCGCCGGAGGTTGGGCCGTTCCATTGGTGGAAGCCCATGATAGCTGAGGAGACTATTAGGATCCGTGGTGAGCGACCGGATGAGGTTTCAAACCCGTCCACATGTTCGGCTTTCCGAGCACTGTACCCGACCTTGTTCGCTCCGCTGCAAACGGAGACATTCGACCGCATTCGGACACGACGCAGCTTGGCCCTCGTTGCGCCAACGTCTTCCGGCAAGACTCTCGCTGTCGTCGCCCCGTTGTTTGAGACTCGACGCAAGGCCGTATTGGTCTATCCATTCCGCGCACTTGTCTTGGATCAAACGAACCAGCTTGTCCGGTATGGGGAACCGTTTGGTCTAACTAAAGAGGATTTTGCGCAGGTAGTCGGAGGAACCTCAGAACGGCTGTTGGCTTCAGCGGTCGAGAAGGACTACATCTTGATGACTCCTGACAAGCTCGTGTCGCTTTTCCTCGGTGGACGACTACCGAAGAGTGCCGCGCTAACCATTCTGACCAATTACAGCTTTGTTTTTGACGAAATTCACACCTACAACTCACTGGCATTGGCCTCGCTCCTTCACTTCATCAGGTCGGTGACGTTCTGGCGAGACGCTGTAGGCGGAAAGCCACCCGCTTTCTATTTCCTATCCGCCACGTTCCCCAAAGAACTTTGGCTGCTTCTTCGTTACGAGCTGGCAATGGAGGAAGGCGACCGGATCGAAGGTGTGTCGAACACTGGTGAAGTCACGCTCATTCTCCGACCCACCAAAGAGAACAGCAATGAGATCGCCGCAGAGGCGAATCGTCTAGGAATGTCAACCGACGTCGTTTGCATCTTCAATACGGCCTTTAAGGCCTGGCACGTTGCCCAAGAGCTGTGGGGAACCGATCTTGCAAAACAACGACTGTTCGTTGGCCAAGACAAAATGAGTGAGAAGGAGCGGGTGGACAATTTCCAAAAATTCACTGCTCGACCAAACACTGGAGGGTTATGCGGCTCTCCAGCCATCGAAGCCGGCGTAGATTTCGGCGCGGCAAACCTCATCATCGAGGAAACCGATGCGACGAGCTTCCTGCAGCGCTTCGGGCGAGCGGCACGATCAGGCCAGGACGCGAGGGTATTGTGCTATAGCAGCACTCTCTACCAGTTACAACAGGCGAAGCAGTTGCGGGAAGAATATGCTCGTCGGGAGTTCCTTGAGACTGCGCTGCAGGTCTTGCCCCGGCGGGAACCAGAAGGTTTGCTAACAGGACTGGCAGCCTATCCGTACTACAAGTTTTGGGACGGGCCGAGCTTCATCAACGGCGAACTTCTATCGTTCTGTCGCAAGTTGGACGAAAAGGGCGTTGAGCCACTATTGGCTTTCAGGGGTTTCACCCCCTACACCGAATACCAGAGCGGTGAGCACATCAGCTTTCGCACATTATTCAAGCGAGACTTGCGGCTTGAAGACGGCAAGGTGGTTGGTCGGCCAAGCGTGGAGCGATATTTTTTCGCGAAGTGCCGTCCCCCAGTGATGGCAAAGCTTCAGAACATCGGTCATGCAGAAAAGCTGGACGATGAGACAACGGTTTTGCTGGCAAGGGTCGCCTTCGAGGGTTTCGGATCACACTGGGTTGTTCTGGAAATTAAATCAGCAGAGTACGAACGTAACCATCCCCTCGAAGAAGACGACAATATCTGTCTACGAGGACTGCCTTCTGGTGAAGCTGGTCGAGTCTCGGTCGGGGGTACACGGAACGGGATCATCCGATTTTATGAGGTTGACGCATGAGGTTACTTAAGAAGGCACCGAGCGATAAGCAATCTTCTCTTAGTTCGTGAACAAGTGGGAGAGAATTGGCTTACCTATTGTCCAGAACCTTTTGGGGCGTGAATTTCCGCTATGGATACTTCATCTCTCAACGATAAAGAGACGCTTCGCTCTCAAAAAGAGGCCGCTCAATGGAATCTGTTCACGGGCGAACTAGAACAAATACCTGGACAGGATGGCGACAGCTCCGAATCAGGCTGGTTGTTCGACCCGGAATGGGGCATGGTGCTGCCCAAGAATCCTGCCGGACAGGAAGTAGTCGTTGACGAAGGGGTTTCGATTGCTTTCCCCAACGGACAGTCAGAAGTTCTCCGAGAACCCTTGGTCTTTGGCTTACTGCCCAAGCGCGCCAAAGAGGCCCCATCTGTCGCCAAAACAGCAGATTCGGCACAGCTGATCCTTTCCGGATTTGGCATTTTCCTAAGCAAAAGGAGCGAACGGCTACTTGTCAAATTGAGTGGCAAAACCGTTTACGAATTTCCATTCTTCCGTATAAGCGAAGTGGTTGTGGCCTCCCGCGGGGTGTCGCTCTCTTCGGACTTGATCAAAGATTTTTGCGAGCGAGGTATTCGCGTGAGTTTTGTGGAGCCGTCAGGCCGCCCTTACGCGATGCTTTCCTCGCCGGTCCTGACTGCCACCGTCGAGTCACGGCGGGAGCAGCTCCTGGCCTACAGGGACTCGCGAGGCCTCGAGTTCGCCCGCCTCGTAGTGAGAGGAAAGATCCGCAATCAGCGCCATGTCTTGCTGTATTTTGGCAAGTATCTGAAGCAGTCCGATGCAGCCCGCTTTGAGTCCATTTCGGAAATAGCCAAGAGGCTTCGCACGCTCGAACTCCAAGTTAGAAAAATTGATGGCATTTCGGTCGAAGAAAGACGCCAAGAGCTGATGGGCTTGGAAGGTGTCGCCGGACGCCTTTATTGGGATGGGGCCAGGACCATTGTAGAAAGCAAAGTGGAGTTCATGGGCCGAGTCCATCGCGGCGCAACAGATGTCGTCAACGCGCTGCTGAATTATGGTTACGGAATTCTCTACGCTCATGTCTGGGGCGCGGTGGTCAACGCCGGCCTGGAACCGTTTGCCGGGTTTCTACATGTGGACCGCCCCGGTAAGCCGTCTTTGGTTTTGGACTTGGTTGAAGAATTTCGCCAGCCTGTCGTCGACCGTACCGTCATAGCATTCATCAACTTGGGCCAGTCGATGAACATGGAGAATGGACTCCTGGACCAAGAAACGCGGAGAGCGATTGCTGAGAAGATCTTGGAAAGGCTAAGCAGCACTGAGAGCTTTCGCGGGCAGCAGTACCAGATCCGGTCGATCATCCAGATGCAGGCGCGATCGCTAGTGAGCTTCCTGCGCAACAAGGGCAAGTACAAACCCTTCAGCTTCCGCTGGTGACCGGGAGTTGAAATGAGATGATCGCCACGTACTACAAGCTGTGGAAACAAGGCGGAAAATCCGAAGCTCCCATTGAAGGGTATGCCGGGTGGCCGGACAAGGGCGTTGCTATTCTTGGGGACTTTTCGGGGATTCAGAATTTTGTCTATCGACCTGCGCCAGGAGTGGGAGGCGCTGCGAAAAGACTTCGGAGCCGTTCGTTTCGAGTCAGCGCGTACACGGAATTGATCGCAAGGTGGTGTCTGCGACAACTGGCATCTTCCCGTCCGAAGCTGCTTTACACAGCGGGAGGGAGATTCCTTATAGCGTCAGAGCCGTGTGGTTCGTGGAAAGACAAAGTTGCCAAAATGCAGGCCGAAGTTGATGCATGGGCATGGGCTAAATTCGAAGGCGAGTTGGTCTTCCATCTAGCAGCTGCCCCCTTTGACTCGCGTAAGGTTCCGAACGAGGCTCTAAGTTCGGCCCTTGAGCTAAGGAGGAAAAGACCTCTAGCCCAGACATTGCAATCCGCTGGAAACTGGCGTGAGTCCGAGTTCGTTCGTCCGCCAGCCACGGATGACGGAAGGTGTCAATCTTGCGGAGTGACCCGACAAGTTGAAATGAAATCCGACGGGGAAACTGTATGTGCCACCTGCACCGCAGACGAGTCCGTTGGCTCAGAGCTTCCTCAGAGTCGCTTCGCTACACTCTGTGAGCCGCAAACGGGTTTGATCTCTGCCCTGGACTTGGCGATCCGGCTAGACGCGCAAGCCCGGCCTTTGCAGGGTCAGACCGTCTTGTCGCTAGGAGATTCTTCGCGGGGATCAGAACCGTGGTTGTTGCTGCGACATGTCCCGACGACGGATCAGGGCCGAACACTCGACTTCGACGAAATCGCTGCACACGCACGCCGTCGGCGCAAATGGCTTGGCTGCCTCCGAATAGACGCAGACCAAGTAGGTAGACAGTTTGCCCAAGTACGGGGAGACCCAGCAAGGATTTGGGGATTGAGTCGTCTGCTGAATTATTTCTTTGCCAGCACTGCGGAAAAGCTGTTAGAGGAGAAGTTCCCCAACATTTATGCCGTATACGGCGGAGGCGACGACTTGTTCGTAATCGGGCCATGGACCGATACGTTAGACTTTGCTCTTACTCTCCGGCGGCATTTCCATGCTGGCATCGAGGAAGATTTGACATTTTCTGCCGGATTGGCTTTAGCGAAGCCCCGCGACCACATTCTATCCATGGCTCGTGACGCTGCTGAAGAGTTGGAGAAAGCTAAGGACACTGCTGGCTATGGTCGCAGAACCGGGCGCAATCAGATTAGAGCCCTCGGAACTACTTGCGATTGGGAAAGGTTCGGCCACGTGCTGAATCAGGCTAAGCAGGTGGCGTCGTGGCTCGAATCTGGGAACTTGCCGTCGCGATTCCTGCACCAGGTGTTGGAACTACATGACGCATGGTCGGCTGCTCGGTGCAAGCAGGCCGCCCGCGACACTGCGGCCTCGGTCCGATATCGTCCTCTGCTTTATTACCAGATTTGCCGCAACCTCAAACGCGGCCCAGCCAGCGAGTGGGCACATTCCCTGCTACATCTACCATCCGATTGGCCTTGGGTAGGCTTCATTATGCGGTATGCCTTGCTTGCTGCCGAGCGCGATTTAGCCGAGGAGGCGTAGTCATGCCAGAAATGCGCGATGCGATGAAGAAGGCTGGCCTCGGACCCAACTTAGGTGAGAGAAAATGTACGGAGTGTGGCCGGCCATTCACTCCGCGGGATCCGAAACACAAACGCTGTCCAAACTGCGCAAAGGCGAGCGCCGCACGACGTGGCTACGCCAGTCCTAGCTTTCCGGATCAGTACCCGGACTACTTCGATCCGAACGGGAATCTCAAATGCGAGTACGTCACTGACCTCGCGCAGACTATCGCGGAGCGTCTAGCCTCTTTCATGCATGGCGATGACGCTCTCATGGTTTGTGAAATCTCCATCCGCAACAACTTGGGCGGGATACAACCCGTGCCGTTCTTGGAAGCGGTCCATCGCCCGCGGCAGTTCTTTGGCATCGTTGGAAGCTTGACTCACTGCTACGCCCACGACGAGTCCCTGAACTGTGTCAGTCGTGAACTGGATGTTGTAGCTGGGCGCAATCGCTCCATCTCCCTGACGCATAAAGCGGGCATCCGGATCTGAAATGGAAACGTGGGTTGGCTTCTTTCCAGACTGCTTCGTATTCTCGATGCTGTTGAGGGCTTGAAGGGCGGACTGGAGTTGCACTTCGCGCTGCCGTTGGATTCGGTAGCGGGCGAGTTCTTGACGTTCGGGCGATTCACCGATCTTATCTACTTCCGTAATGTGCTCTCTGGCTACATCGAGGCATTGCTGGAGACGTGTGCGGTCGAGGAAACTTCGTTTTGAAGCCTGTGCGCGAATCTTGGTACCGTCTTGTGTAACTCGCTCCAAACCAACCAGACCTTCAGAAAAAAGAACCCCGAGTACCTGCTCCATGAGATTCTGCAAAGCACCACCGTGTGCGACCCGGAAATCGCTGAGCGTGTGGTGATTTACCACTTCCATGCCGGCGAGCCACTGAAGGCCCGGCTCATACTCCATTTCTCGGCTGATCTGCCGGGCGCTTGAAACGCCTCGTGCATATGAATAGATCCAAATCGACAACAGCAGTTGGGGAGAAATTGCGGATCGCCCAACGTCTCCCTCTACAGCGCGTTGATCTTCGGAAAATCTTCTGAGGTCCAGTCGGCCCAGAAATATCCAAATCGCTCGCGCCGGATGATCCTCAGGGATGAGGCTTTCCACATCAATGGTTCTTAAGAATATCTGGGTTCGGTTGATCGGTTGAAAGCGAGGCAACTTGCTCACGCGGTTTTCATGCATGCGGTCAGTGTGCCCGAACTTCCGCAAAACTCAATGACTGTTTTCATTTTTTCACGGCTTCCTGGCGATGGAAGCGGATCGGGCGATGACCGGAAAGAAAGTGGCCGAGGCTCTGGAACGCGCCCGGCAGGAACGGGGGAGCTTGCCGGAAAGCATCACCGTGGACAATGGCAGCGAGTTCTCCGGTCGTGCGCTGGAGGCGTGGGCCATCGCCAACGATGTGCAGTTGTGTTTTATCCGGCCCGGGCGACCAGTGGAGAACGGCTTCATCGAGAGTTTCAACGGGCGGCTGCGCGACGAGTGTTTGAACGTAGAATGGTTTTCTTCGCTGGGGGACGCGCGGGAGAAACTCGGGAAATTCCGCGAGCATTACAATCATCAGCGTCCGCACAGTTCGCTGGCGGATCGAGCGCCTGCGGTGTTCGCCGCGCTGCACAGACCGGAGGAGAAATCTTCTCCACAAGTGGGGCGGGGGAAGGGTCTCCGACGCCGACCCTTCCCCTCGCAACCCCATCCCGGCTTCTGACCGGGAGCGGAGAACTAGGGAGTTTACGACTCAGGGGTGGGCCAAATGAAAGTATCAAAGGTGGGCCAAATCAAGTTGTCAAACGCAACTTCAACCGCCCAAAAACTCTAACTTCGTTTGTGACAGAAAAGGGGAGCGGTTCAACCGCCCAAAAACTCTAACTTCGTTTGTGACAGAAAAGGGGAGCGGTTCAGAAGTCTGAAATCATACGTGAGCGATACGTGAAGCCCATCTTGTTTGGGCGAGAGGAAGTGTAGCACTGTGCCTACTGGCGAGGAGGGCTGGCGCAGTGACACAGCGAGAACGAAGCAGGAAGGCGCGAGCGAAGTGGCAGAAG